>LAZR01000013.1_pt1 | contig 338761 bp, 312 predicted proteins | sample 329461 | NCBI WGS metagenome assembly LAZR01 (sample SAMN03002196, study PRJNA259156) | marine sediment metagenome | biome: sea floor; feature: Hydrothermal impacted sediments; material: marine sediment; isolation source: Loki non-amplified sample from Loki's castle hydrothermal vent sediment ... | reverse complement strand
ATCTAAGGTATCTGCCACCAGCACCTGCTCTGACCAACGCTCTAGCTGTTCAGTCGTTGCATTTTGAAGCTGCTCATTTACCCAGCTGGGCAATTGGCCAAATTTGAATGTGAGCTGCTTTTTCAGGATGTTCAACTCGCCTTCTTGTCTTCCTTCTTGTCTTCCTTCTTGCCTGCCTTCTTGCCTGCCTTCCTGACGCTCTTTTTGGCGCCAGTTTTCTAAATTCTCTGCCAACATATCTTTGCCTTCTACTAAGCTATGCAACTGATCCAGGTTAATACCTGCATTCAGCCGTTGCAGGTGGCGTTTTAACCAGCGCGTTAGAATCTTATCGATTCGCTCTTTATTGGGATCCTCTTGGATGATGCTAACAATTCTATTCACCGCCTGCTGTAGCGAGATGTGATCCACCGAGGCTTTTTCAATTTCAAATACACCACTTAGAGCACTATGACGCTCTTCCAGTTCCTGATCGGTATAAGCGCCTTCATCAATTAAATAATAGCGCAAATGTGGCTGGTAAGGTTGCAAGAAAACGGGCGGTTCGGGCCGTACCATTTCATAAATATCTTGCTTGGCCTGCCAGCGTCGTGAACCGTTATAGAGCACGATAGGGAATACTGGCGGCAATCCCTGACTCGCAGCCGTTGTGCTATTTTTCAAAAGGTGATCGTAGAAGCAGGCCACGTAGTGCATCAGCCGAATAGGCATAGTGTGATCCACCCTGGATTGAAACTCTAACAGCAGATACAGGTAGACCTCTTGATTAACGCCTTGCCAATTGATTTGCACTGACCATACTAGATCTTCAAATTTTTCTTCAAACAGCGGGGTGATGTAATTTCCGCTATGCAGCCGTAATGTGCTGAAATCCATTAATTCGGCTATTTCTGGCGGGGTAAATCCTTCGATCAGTTGCTGGACAAACTCGGGATAGCTGAAGAGCTCTTTATAGCCAGTATCGTAGTGCTTTGCCATGCGCCCTCCTTTAGGGTCTCATTTATCTTAGCATGGCAGTGCTATATACGGTTACGCAACGGTATAAACAGAAAAGCAGCGCGCGGCGCTGCTTAATCATACTGATATTATCGTTTGCGTTTACTTATCGCCTGCGACCTAGCTGTGCATCCATCGCATCGAACTGCTGGGTCAGGTAGGAGCTCATGCTGTTCATCTGCGATACCATCACATCCAATTGACTAAACTGGCTTCGGTAGCGCGCAATAGTCGCGTCGATAGATTTTTCCATACGCTCAAAGCGCGTATCTAAGCTCTTAACGCGATTTTCAGCACCGGTGATCGCGCCTTTAAGAACACCATTATTACCTAGCATCTGCTCAACTGATGCGCCTAACTTGCCAGCCAAGCCACTCTCTTTTTTATCACCAGCAAAAAAGCTGCTTAATGCCTGGGGGTTGTTGGCCACCAAGTCGCTAAGCTTAGCATCGTCAACTTCTAATGTTCCGTCGCGCTGTAACGAAATGCCTAGCTGGTTCAGGGTAGATAGCTCGCCACCTTCCACGCCGCCGGTTAATACACTGCGCAGGCGTGATTCAATGGTGCGTACAGCGTTATCGCCCAGCAATTCGCCAGCGGTGGCGCTTTCACCATTAAACGATGTCAGCTTGCCGATGGTGCCTTTTAAATCATTAAAGGCTTTTACAAAGCCGTTAATCGCTTCGCGCTGTTTTAGCGTATCACGCTCAATATTGATGGTGCTGGTCGCGGTTTCACCATCAGCAATGCTGAGTTCTCCAAGGTTGAGCGTTACACCCTGAATAGCGCCTTCAATTTGATTGGTGGCGCTGCTAATAGCAATACCGTTAACGGTTAGCTGGGCATCTTCACCCGCCCGTTTGGTGGCAGCATCTTCAGCAAAAGGGCCTGCAACTGTCTCACCTGCCGCATCGGCAAAGCTAAAGCTTTCGATAGAAGCATCAGCGCCGGTGGTTTTCGAACTTAAGGCCAGTCGATAGCCCGTGCCATCATTGATAATAGTGGCGTTAACACCAGCTTCTTTGTTGGTGTTAATCGCATCACGAATGCTGTTTAAGGTGCTACCTGGAGCAATGGCGATATCCACCGACTCACCACCGCCAAAACTTAGCTTAAGCGCAGTAGCGCCCTGCAGATCCAGCGCTTGATCTTTTTGATCAACACGACCTGAAGCGAGCGTGCCAGACGTCGCCAGTTGGCTAACTTCTACGCGGTAACTTCCCGGTAATGCACTAGCGCTCGTGGTAGCTTTAATATCATCTCCGCGCACATTGGCGGAAAGACTTTGGTAAAGCTTGGGGTCGTTAATTTTCGCTAAGGCGTCTTGAAACGCATTGAGCGAGGTTTGTAGTTGACCGTAGGCCGAAATTTTAGCTTGCTGATCTTTTTTCTGCTGAGTAATAGGCGCAAGCTTGCCGCGCTCCGCGTCTTGTAATTGATCCAGCAGGCCGGTCAGGTCAAGACCCGAGCCAACGCCAAGGGAGGTTATCGTCGCCATACTGGGGGTTCCTCAGTGCAAAAGGCTAAACCAAAAACGTTACGCGCAGCCGTTGCGCGCTGATAAATTTGCTATACATCGTTATCGACTGAAAAGAGGCCAACTTTAGCGCTTTTTCTTTCGCTAACTTTATTTTTAGTTTTTATTAACAAAAACGCCTGCTTAGCGCAGGCGTTTGTGAGCTAACCTATTCAGCGAACTGATTATCTACGACCTAACTGAGCATCTAGCGCATCAAACTGTTGGGTGAGGTAGTCACTGGTCTGGTTCATTTGAGCGATCATACTATCTAGCTGGCCAAACTGGGTACGGTAGCGTGATATTGTTTGCTCAATTGATTGTTCCATACGTGTGTAGCGTTCAACCAGCGCTTCTGAGCGATTTTCCGCACCCGAAATTGCGCCTGTTACGGTGCCATTGCTGCTCAGCAGCTGGTCAATGGTGGTGTTTATTTGACCTGCCATGCCAGATTCAGCTGAATCGCCTGCGAAGAAACTAGAGAGTGCATCTTGATTATTGGCAATGGCGTTATCAAGCGCGCCGTCATCGATTTCGAGCGTACCGTCTCGCTGCAGTGAGATACCAATATCACTGAGCATGGAGAACTCACCTTCCACCCCACCGCTCAGTATACTGCGCATGCGAGATTCTACGGTGCGTACAGCGCTGTCGCCTAGCAGCTCACCGGCTATTCCGGTGTCAGGGTCAAAGCTGGTTAACTCACCCATCGTTTCTTTCAGGTCATTGTAAGCATCAACAAAGCTTGTTATGGCTTCACGCACTGCGCGAGTGTCTTGCTCCACAACAACGGTACTGCTGCCTTCTTCTTCAAGGTTGAGTGTTACACCTTGAATCGCGCCCTCAACTTGGTTAGTCGGGCTAGTGATCTCGATGCCGTTAACGTTTAACAACGCATTTTGGCCTTCTTGAATGACATCAGCCTCCAGCGGATTGTCAGCACCATCCCACTCAAGACCCGAAATTGAAGCGGCTTCACCGGTTTGGGTAGAGTTCAACGCTAAGCGATACTCTTCACCATCAAAGATAATAGAGGCAGAAACGCCGCTATCTTCGGTTGCATTTATCGCATCACGAATATCTTCTAGAGAGCTTCCGGCAGCAATCTGCACTGGCACATCTGCTTGATCATCACCAGCGAACTGTAGAGTTAAGATGCGATCCGTATTAGTTCGGGAAGCTTCAGGATCAGCGACCGACGCTGTCGCGAGTGTGCCTGCGGTCGCTAATTGATCAACCGTGACATTATAGCTACCGGGCTGCGCTTCTGCATCGGCAGCAGCGGTTATGGCTGAACCGCCAACGTTGGTGGAAAGGCTTTCGTAAAGGGCACTTTCGTTGAGTGCATCAGCAGCGTCTTGAAACGCTGAGAGTGAACTCTGAAGCTGACCATAGGCAGAAATTTTAGTCTGCTGGGTTTCCAGTTGTTGCTCAATGGGCTCAAGTTTACCGCGCTCGGCTTCTTGCAACTGATCCAATAAGCCGTTGAGGTCTAAGCCTGAGCCAATACCGAGTGATGAAATGGAAGCCATACATTACCGTCCTTATTATAGCGTTTTCTTGCTGGTGCTTACGCTGTTCATGCGAAAACTCATAGTCGTGGTTATTAAAAACTATCGACCATTTAACATTTAACTTAAATATTTATCGCTTTTATTACGTGTCAAAATGTTACAAAAGGTACGCTCAGTGCGGCCTCGCTTACCGTCGTACTTGCCGCCCCAGTTAATAGGGAGCAGTTAAAATAAAATTATTTGATGACATTTCAACGTAATCTCGCGCAAACAACTTATAGACCTTGGTCTAATATCGACCTTGGTTTATAATGCGCTGCAACAAGCCCATCTTGGTGCTAATTGCAGGAGAACATACGATGCTTCCAGAACTTATGCCTCCAAAACCTAGGCCTCCCGAGCTTACTGAACGCGCCCCACAAACCTTCCAGGGTTCTACTCAGGGGCTATCTATTGCTGCCACCGTTCAACGTAGCCTGCGCCAGTGTTTATCCATTGCCGCTGAATTACTTTACGACCACGGTCATGTGCTCGAAACCATTACGCTTGCCCAGCGTGGCTTAACGCGCCGTGAATTGCTTGCGCTTAGCGCTGCCGCCCCTACCTGGGCCACTTGTCAGCAGGTGATGGAGGCGAGCGGTGCCGCTACATTTAACGAGTATGGCCGCTTTGTATTGACCAACCTGGGCCGTGAATTAATGTTTGATATGTTCGGTCAGGGTGCTGCTGACTGCGCCTGATCGGCATTAGTTAAAAATGACATAAAAAAACCGCTTGTAGGTGACCCCTATAAGCGGTTTTTTATTGGGCTTATTTTCTTGAGCTAACGTGCAGACTTAGCGCAGGCCGAGCATCGAAAGAATGAATAAAACAACCACGATTAGACCAACGATATAGATAATATTACGCATAGGGCACTCCTTGCTTATTTGCGTTTTAGGGGAAATCAAAGGCTTGCTTACCTTTAAAACAACACCACCAGCCTAGCAGGTTTTTTTCTACTTTGCTTGATGTAGGTGGAATTCCTTAATCGATTTGTTGCGGAACCTCCTAGGCTTCCCACCCTCGAACCCTTGTCACTCATCCTCAAGGTACTGCAATGCGCGCTACTGTTTTGCTTATGTCATGTGCTGTTATATCGCTGTTTCATACTGCTGATGTGGCAGCAAATGCGCCTTCATCTGGAGCATTTTCAGCGCTTAACAGCGCCACTTCTGAGCTTGATCGGGTGCATGCAGTCGTCGTCGCGCATGATGGTGAGATTATCCACGAGTATCATCAAGGCGGCCCTGGGGTGGCATCACCCACTAATATCAAGTCGTTGTCTAAAACGGTGTTAGCGGCGATTACAGGCGCGGCCATTGAGGCGGGTATTATTGAATCGGCAGAGCAGCCGATGGTGGAGCTATTTGGTTCTAACCTGCCTAACGGCACTGCCCCTCAGGTGGGTAATATTACCGTTGCGCATTTACTCTCCCAGCAGGCGGGGCTAGAGCGCACCTCCGGCGGCAACTACAGTGCCTGGGTGGCGAGTTCCAATTGGGTGAACGATGCCTTAACGCGCCCCTTTGTGGACGAACCCGGCGGGCAAATGCTCTATTCAACCGGCACCAGCCACCTGCTTTCAGCAGCGCTCACCCATGCTAGCGGTGAGACCACCTATGCGCTTGCCCAGCGTTTGTTAGGTGAGCCACTCAATATCAATATTCCACCATGGTTACGCGACCCACAGGGCATCTATTTTGGTGGGAATGATATGCAGCTTTCGCCCCGGGCATTGATTGAAGTTGGCGAGCTGTACCGTAATGATGGCTTGGTGTTTGATGATTCTGGAAATAGCCAGCGTGTACTGCCAGAAGGCTGGGTAGCCGAATCATGGCAGCCACGTGGCTCATCACAGTGGACCGGTGATGGCTACGGCTATGGCTGGTTTATTACCCAGCTAGCCGGAGAAGCGGTGTATTACGGGCGTGGCTTCGGCGGTCAAGCGCTCTATGTTATTCCTGAGCGGGAGATGACGGTGGTGATCACCTCAAACCCCAACCCGCCCTCTCCCGGCGGGCAGTTTCAGCAAGCGTTAAATAGATTGGTGATCGGGCTTTTATCATCAAGTGATAGCGAGAGTTAGCCACATAACGGGTACGTGCGCGCTTTGTCCTTAGACATTCCGTAGCCGTTTACTCGCCCTTGTGACCAAGGCTCATTAAGTAGAGCGCGGCTGCAAGGGCCAGCACCGAAATCGCCAAGTAGATTGCTTCCAGTGGGGTGGAAAAACGGATATCCACCACCGCACGGAAGAATTCAATAATGACCGCCAGGATCACTACGCGGGCGATTTTATCTTTGAGCTGATCCAAAGAGGCGACGTTAAAAGGGTGACGAAGATTGCTCTCTTCTGCCTGATCAATGCGGGAAACAAACAGTCGATAAACGCCTAAGCCGAAAATCAGCAGCACAATGGCGATCAGGTAAATATCGACTGCAATAATGATGTCGGGCACTAAGCTGTCGTGAATATCTTGCACACCGCCGAACAGGTAGTAGCTCATTACATCGCGAACCACCTTTAAAATATCCACGGTACCGACGATAAACAGCATTAATGAGCCCAGCAGGCTGGGCACCACCGCAAGCATCACCAAGAAGCGTGAATTCCACAGGGCCGTTTCAATTCGCCGCTCCCAAACGCTTTGGTGCTCGGGTTTATCGGAAGAATGTGACGGCGGGGTTGGCGGTAGAGGTTCTGACATAATGTATTTCCTGTTCCAGCAAGCTAATCGTTAATAGCAGCGAGACTACAACAGATTTATTAAAACCACAGCAAACGTCACCGCAGTCAGCAAAAAACCTAACGCGAGCACTAGGCCATCCCGCGCAACGAGCCCCAAGCCGAACAACGTGAGAGCCAGCCCGGCACCATTGGCGGTAAAGGGGATAAACTCCATCGGTGGCATGGCAACCGCCACCAGCAAACAGGCCAGGGCAGTAGCGCGAATACCTACGTAGCCTGTCATCCAGGCCAACCGCACGCCAAGTAAACCATCTATCCATTTAGCCGGCTTTTTAAACCAGCGAAGCGCTTTATCAAACCCTTTACGGGATACTGAACGGCGCAATAGCCATTGGGGCAACCAGAACGTCTTACGCCCAGCTAATAGCTGACCAGAAACCAGTAGCACCAGTACCGCCATCAGTGTGGGCATACCCGGTATATCGCCAATCACCGGTGCCAGAGTGATTAACCCGGCCACCAACAGTAATGGGCCAAAAGAGCGGCGCCCTACCGCTTCAACAATATCGTCGACGCTCACTTTGGGATCTTCACGCTCCATCTGCTCCATGGCGTCGATTAAATCAGTCAAGCTTGAGGCGTCATCATTGGCATTATTCATCGGCAGCGCGACGCTCCTCTGCCTGTAGCTTAGTACGAATAAAATCGCTGTGGCTAACATGTAACAGATCCGCCAAACGACGAATGCGGTGCTCTTCTAGGGGATCAATGCTTCCATCAGCCCAAGCCAGTTGCCACATGAGCGCCACCAGCTCGCAGCGCTGGTTGTAGTGGTAGTGCTCTTTAATCAGACTTACAAACTGGTAGTGATCGACAGCGTCTTCTACTTCTGACTCGGCCATCGCCATAAGCTCTTTCACCGCGTTTTCGCTTAAATGGTAACGAGACATCAACATTTGGCTCAGCGCAGCACGCTCGGCATCGCTTGAGTCGTAGTCAGCACGCATGACTTCACACAGCAGCGCTGCGGTCGCCAGCTCCAGAGTCAGCGCTTGATTTTCACGCTGCTCTGGCTGGGCCAGCGTGCGTTGAAAAAATTGGCTGATAGCTTCCAACATAGGTGTTCTCCTTCGTAGCGTCAGCGTCGACCTTGCCTTAATCCTTTTTGGTAAGCTGCTCTCTTAACTGCTTAGGCACTTGCTTGATAATCAGGCGATCCTGGGCGGCGTCGTATTCAATACTTGAACCGAGCAGATGTGAATCAAAGCTGATGGAGACGCCCCCTGAGCGCCCGGTAAAGCGGCGGAACTGGCTCAGAGTACGCTTATCGGGGGGAATCTCTGGCGACAGCCCGTAATCCGAGTTGCGTATATGCTCATAAAACGCCTTGGGCTGCTGTTCATTAACTAATCCCGAAAGCTCGTCCAGGGTCATCGGCTCGCCACGGCGCAACTGCTCGTTGGCGTAATCCACGAGTGTGTCGGTTTTTTCGCGACTCACTTCGTCATCGAAATCTTCTTTCTCGACATAGTCGCTAAAGGCTTTAAGCAGCGTGCGGGTTTCCGCTGGGGAATCAATGCCCTCCTCCATACCTAGCAACGCCACCAGCCCTTCAGCGAGTTTTTTACCGCCGCGATCTTTTAGGAAAGTCACGTACTGGGCGTTCGGCGCATCGCTTTGCCACTGGGTAAGATTGATACGTGCGGCCAGCGTAAGCTGACTGGCATTGAGCTGGGCCGCTGGCACCGCGTGGTGCTCGGCATTAATACCAATGCCTTCCCGCTGGTGCACTAACGCGATTAATAGGGTTTCGGTATCACCCTGACGTTGGTGGCTGATCACTAAGTAACCACTCACTGACAGCTGCTCTTGAAGCTGCTTGGCTAGCCGTTCAGCCAGGTCGACTGACAGCTCAACAAAGCTTTTTTCACCGGCCATATAGTCGCGCAGCCACATGGCGAGTGGCCCTGCCTGCTCGCCCTCTTCGGCAAAGCGCCCCCAACCTTTGGGTTTGGTGTTATAGGTGTCGTTCAGCGTACCTACTAGGCTCGCCATCACCGGGTCGTCGCTGGGCGCCGCCTGCTCTGAGTGGGGTGCGGCGGTTAGGGTTAAGCGCTCACCGTCAAGCGTCGGATCAAGGCGGTGCACAATACTTTGCAGTAGTGGCATAAGCGTCTGCTAGCGTTCCTTAGTAAATGGAGAATCGTGAATAAAAAGTTATGTGCCGGTTACGGCTTGAGGCGGTAACCAGTTCGGAAAATCCAACCAATAGTGGCCAAACACGCCACCAAGAACAGCATAATCATGCCCACACTCGCCGCTAGGCTAACATCGCTAATGCCGTAAAAACTCCAGCGAAAACCGCTCACCAAGTACACCACGGGGTTGGCTAACGTGACGGTTTGCCAAAATGGCGGCAGCATATCAATGGAGTAAAAACTGCCGCCGAGAAACGTCAGTGGCGTAATCACCAATAGCGGCACCAACTGCAACCGATCAAAGCCATCGGCCCAAATACCAATAATAAAACCGAGCAGGCTAAAGGTGACGGCCGTGAGCACCAGAAACGTCAGCATCCAAAACGGATGGGCGATTTCCAGCGGCACAAACAGACCTGATGTGGCCAAAATAATTAGCCCCAGCAGAATCGATTTTGAAGCCGCCGCGCCCACATAGCCAATCACAATCTCCAAGTGCGAGATAGGCGCCGAAAGCAGTTCGTAAATGCTGCCGGAGAACTTAGGAAAGAAGATGCCGAAGGAGGCATTGGAGACGCTCTGGGTAAGCAGCATCAGCATAATCAGCCCAGGCACAATGAAAGCACCGTAGCTAACGCCGTTGATCTCGCTAATGCGGGAGCCAATGGCGGCGCCAAACACCACAAAGTAGAGCGATGTGGAGATAACCGGCGAGACGATACTTTGCAGTAACGTGCGGCGCGTGCGGGCCATTTCCGCCATATAGATGGCACGAACAGGATGTAGGTTCATGCACGCTCCTTAGGGTTAACAAGATCGACGAAGATATCCTCCAGCGAGCTTTGCCGGGTATGCAGGTCTTTAAAGGTAATACCTTCTTGCTCAAGGGCGGTTAATAGCGCTGAGATACCGTGCCCGTCCTCGTCCTGGCTACCGTCGTAGGTATACACCAACTCATACCCCTCAGCGGCCAAACTAAGATCAAAGCGCTGCAGGCTGTTTGGCAGCCCCGCTAAAGCGGTGTGCAGGTTGAGCGTCAACTGTTTGCTACCCAACTTACTCATCAGGGCGGCTTTCTCTTCGACCAATACCAGCTCACCGCGATTGATGACGCCGATACGGTCGGCCATCTCTTCGGCTTCTTCGATATAGTGAGTCGTCAAAATAATCGTGACGCCGTTATCACGCAGTTGACGCACGACTTCCCACATTTCCCGGCGTAGCTCAACGTCCACTCCGGCAGTGGGTTCATCCAGAAACAGGACGCGCGGCTCATGGGAGAGCGCTTTAGCGATTAGCACGCGGCGTTTCATCCCGCCCGAGAGTGTCATCAAGCGATTGTGGCGCTTATCCCACAGCGTCAGTGACTTAAGCACTTTTTCAATATGCGCAGGATTAGGGGCTTTGCCAAACAGGCCGCGACTAAAGCTGACCGTGTTCCAGACCGTTTCAAACGCTTCGTTGGTCAGCTCTTGGGGTACTAACCCAATCCGCTCACGTGCCTGGCGGTAGTGGGTAATATTATCAAACCCGTCTACCAGCACATGGCCCGCAGTGGGATTGACCAAGCCGCACACCACACTGATCAATGTGGTTTTACCCGCCCCGTTGGGGCCAAGCAGGGCAAATATCTCACCGCGTTGAATGGTTAAATCAATATGAGTTAACGCCTGAAAGCCACCCTCATAGGTTTTATTCAGGCCGTTAATGACAATAATGGGGTCGTTCAAGGCGTACTCCTGACACCGCAGCTTGATAGCTGCGGTGCTTGACGGCCTTTTTATCTAGCCGGGATTAAGTGCGTTCGGTAATTTCAAGCAGGTGGTAACCAAACTGGGTTTTTACTGGGCCATGGACTTGACCTACTTCACCACTGAACACGACTTTGTCGAACTCAGGCACCATCTGGCCGGGGCCAAAGCTGCCCAGGTCGCCGCCTTGACGGCTAGAGGGGCAGCTGGAGTGCTGTTTGGCAACCGCGGCGAAATCGCTGCCATTTTCGATCTCTTTCTTAAGTGCTAGGCACTGCTCTTCGCTGCTGACCAAAATGTGGCGGGCGCTGGCGCGTGTCATAAACTTCTCCTGACTCAATTTACTTATCGGGGGTTTAACTGCAAAAGGGCCAATAGCTTATCACGGCTTACCTAGGGCTCCGCTATAGCGTAAGGCTTCACCTACACTGGCCATTGCGCGTTCATGAGCACTCAACGCAGCGGGGCCGCGGGTACAGGTGACAATTACCCAAGCGCCTACGGTGTCGGAATCGACGTTAGCACGTTCGGCAATTCCTGCATCGCAGCTGCGCCGCTGTTGAGTACCTGTTTTATGGGCAAAGCTGATGTCTTCCCCCATCCCTGCCTTAAGACGCTGCTTACCGGAACTGGTTCGCCGCATAACGTCTAGCAGCACTTGTCGATGCTCGGCATCTAAATCATCCATGGCATGCCCTTGGTGAAAAGGTTGCAGGCTAGCCAACAGATCGCCAAAGGCGCTTAGCGTGCCCACATTCTCGCCGGTGGCTTCGTAGGCATCAAAGGCACGGTCATAGTCCGGCTGCGTAAAAGTGTCCGTGCTCACGCCCAATGTACGTGCTAATGCCTGGCCGCGCTGGCTAACTGGGTGCTGGCGTAGGGCGATAAAATCCATCCCGCCAAGCCTGCGGGCATCCGGGTGGAGCTGGCCATAAACGCCCTGGCGTACGCCAACTAGCTTAGTAATAGGACCAACTGCAGAAGGGTCACCCCCGCTTGCGGCTATCATGCGGCGAGTGCGCTCATTAACCGCCTCAAGCCCCACCCGATCAATCAGCATATCGGAGGCGGTGTTATCGCTGACGGTAATCATTTGCTCCATCAGGTAACGAATAGAGATCGGCGTTCCGGGGTCGTGCCAGTTGGTAGCCCCTGCACCATCGACAAAGTCACTGCGTGAAAGCGTCAACCGCTCATCCAGAGAAAGCGTGCCTGCTTGACGCTCAGCAAGCACCTGCGCCGCCACCGGCACTTTAACCAGCGACGCCCAATACCATGGGTCATCTGCACGCCAGGAGTAGGCTTCACCACTAGTGAGATTTTGTACATAAACGCCCAGCTCGCCGCCGAAGGACTCTTCAATGGCTTGTAAACGGGCCGTTAAATCGCCCTGCCAAGCGCTCTGTTTATCTACCTCATAGTACCAATTTGTATTGTACACATCCGCTTCAGCCGATAGCGTAATCAACAGCGCTAACGCTATAAGCCCGCGTTCTATCCAGTGTCGCAAACTATAAACTCCAGAAATTATTGAGCGTATCTAACGGTGCTGAGCCATCCAGCGAGTCACCCAAATCCATGCCGCAGCGCCAAGTATTAACAAGCCACCAATACCTAGCGCCTGTGGATAACTGATCATGTTTTGGACTTCCCATAGAAAGCGCAACACTAGGAAAATCATCACAATATGGAAAATAAACGCTTTTAGCGCATCTGAACCCACAATGGTGAGCGGCATTAATACTTTGGCTGCTTTGACCCCACCCGCTAAGGCGAGCGCAAGCAATACCAGCGCGCCACCCAAGCTAAACAGCATAAACTGCAGCCCTGGCGGGTGTTTGCCGACATTTCTGGCCACTGCCAACATCGCAGCGTGTACATCGCCACTGGCAAAAGCAAGACCATAAAACCCAGCGACCATCAGCGCACCTATGCCCAGCAGAGTAAGCACTAAACGGCGCCGCATGGACCTATCAAAGTAGCAGCGAAGCAGCGCCTCACCGATCATTAAGCCCGTCAATATTAGCGGGGCACGGCTGATCTGCCCCCAGGTGTAGTGATCTTCATGATCCACCAGCAGCGCTTTCAAAATATCGTTGCCGCCGAAGGTAAGACTTTGCAACCACACCGTTAGTGCCGTTAAACCAACAATAGTGGTTAAACGGCTCCAAAGTGGCGCCCGCGCCCATAGCGGTAAAATCAGCGGCACCCACAACAGGGCAATAGCGTAGAAACCTAAAATTTCTACCCAAATGGCAAAACGCCCATACAGCAGTGCATCGATGATTTCGCTGGGCGGATAGAACGGCAGCATTTCAATAACCAGCAGCGCTTTGTACCAAAACCACACTTCTACGGCGCGTAGCCATAGCTTTAACCTGCGTTTCGGCCAATCTTCGCTTTGCGTGTGAGATAGAAATGCGACGGCTAATGCGATGCCGAAGACCAAAATAAACAGTGACGAGGAGAATTTGGTCAAAAAATGGATAGGCACCATGCCCCAATCAGGAACATTACGAATCCCCACTAGCCCACTCACTGCGTGGCTGACAATCATCAAGCTAATCGCTAGGCCACGGGCTAAGTCAATCGCCTCAATGCGGCCTTCGGCCTTGGGAAGTTGAGGAGTCTCTGTCCATTTTAAGGGCATTTATCCATCCTTGCGTGGGCGCAGTCGTTAAATCCATTGGTCAAATCATAGCATTCACTTCCGTTGATCATACTATCGCGCGCACGCAAAAATGCCCCGCAACTGGCGGGGCATTTCGTGGCTCATCCTTGAGCCAGAGAAGTAGTTAGTCCTTTAGCAGGGGGTATTACCACTCAGAGTCATCTTGCTCTTCGGTCTCCCACTCATCCTGCTCTTCTTCCTCTTCCTCGTAAGTGAATTCTTCCTCTTCCTCTTCGTACTCAGTATCGAAGTCTTGATCCTGTTCTTGACCAATGTCAGAGGTATTGAATGAACCTTGCTCATCTTGCATTGGTTCTTCTTGCGGCGCTGGCTCGTAATCGTCGTTGCTTTCCATTTCAGCAAAAGCAAGGGGGCTAGCCATCAGACCAAATGATACACCTAGGATGCCAAGCTTCTTGAGAGAATCCTTCTTCATCATGATACTGTCTCCTATAAGGCTTTACTTTTTAAAACGAAGCGAAAATGTAAGTGAAACTTCGTTTTAAGGTTAAGAACGTTAGGTCGTCCTACCTGATGCGTTCTTACCCCCATCATTGCACCCTGCGTGCCACTTCATGCCACCCTTATATAAAAGATTTTACTTAACAACCACTTATGCGTTTAAAACATGTGCCAACTTTTTGATTTAACTAATAAAAGCTAGATATTTGTTGTTTAAAACTGGCACATGATCCCCAAATGATCAGGCAAACGGGGCAACATTAGCGTGATTGATAACAAAATCGGCACATCATTGCGATGGATTGCCCTTTAGCAAGCTCTACCAACCCTTGATCAAAGGGCGAAACGTTGTGATGGGCATCTACCGTATGGCTTACCGGCTCAAGACAGAAAAAATCAGCCTGAGCGTTAGGGGAAAAAACCAGATAACGGGACATCGGTGGCGATGTATCAATCGCGAGCACCGCGCTGCGCTCAGACCACTCCAACTGCGCTTGCCCGCTCCAGCCCGTAAACAGGTTATCAATTAACGTTTCAGGCAAGCTTTGCCGATGACTAAAATTCCAATTTTCTTCGTGCTCAAGGCGCCGCCATTCGATTGGCAACTGCGCTTTATTAACCTCCCAAACGCCTTTAGCAGGGGCAGTTATTCGCGCGTCGGTCGTGCGCGGAAACCAAGGGTGTAACCCTAGGCCATAGGGAGCGGGGTTATCGCCTAAATGCATAACGCTGAGCGCTACTTCTAAGCAGTTGCCTGCCAAGCAATAGCTAAGCTCAGCGCGATAATCAAAAGGTGGCTGTTCGTTCGAGTACAGTTCCAGGTGAAGAGCGTGGTGGCTTTGCGACATGACTTGCCAGGGCCGCTGCCATCCATCGCCATGAATGGGCAACGGCTCACCTTGAAGGTTGGGAGCCAAGGAATAGTGCTGCCCACGCCACTCAAAACCGCCCTTCGCAATCCGGTTTGACCACGGCACCAGTGGGTACATCGCCAATTGATTGGGGTCTTGTTCATCATCGCTACCTGGGCGCATAAGCGGGACATTACCCGCCGGGGTCAGCGCATCAAATCGCACCACGGATCCCCCCACGCAAGGATTAACCACCAAACGCAGCTGCGCGTTTTCGAGAGTGATAGTCACGGCGTATTTCCTGTTATGACGATGGCCTACGCCCAGCCACCATCCACCGCCAGCTCCTGACCTGAGATTGCCTGGCTTTCAGCGCTGGCTAAAAACAGCACGGCGGGCGCAATGTGCTCGGGCTCTAAGCGCAGTTTAAGGCACTGACGGGCCTGAATCTCTGCTTCATCACCCGGGCCGATCCATTTTTCGAGCTGCCGCTCGGTCATTACCGAACCAGGTACTAGCGTATTAACGCGAATATTATGTACACCCAGCTCTCGGGCCAGGCTGCGGGTCAGGCCGTGGGCCGCCGCTTTTGCGGTGACATACGCGGGTAACCCACCCAGTGCCATCTGCACGCTGACCGAGCCAAAGTTGATGATTGAGCCACCGCCAGCCACCATCATTTGCTTGGCAGCGGCTTGAGCGGCAAAGAACATTGGTCGCAGGTTAATCGCCATGCGCTCATCCCAGTAGGCAACGTCTACCTCTTGCCACCCGTGGCGATCATCGTTGGCGGCGTTATTCACCAGCGTGTCAATAGGCCCCACGGTTTGGCCGGTCTCGGCGATAATTTGCTGTAGGCTTGCCACATCGCGAATATCGCAGTGGTAGTAAAGCGGTGCCTGTCCTGTTTTAGCCTGCAATTCATCAACTAACGCTTGGCTAGCGTCATCGTTTATATCTACAAAAACCACCCGTGCCCCTTGATAATGAAAAGCGCGGGTAAGCGAGGCACCTATGCCACTGCCACCGCCGGTAATAAAGACCACTTGCTGTTCAAGGCTCGTATAGCGCGCTGAGGGCTGGTTCATATCGCTTCCTACATCGTTTTATTGTTTTTCAAAAACTCTGCACTTCACTGGATGCCACTAAACGTCTACCCAATGCCCACCTGCTTGGGAAGATTCCAACGCGCGGGTAATAAACGTCAGGCCGTCGACACCATCGGCCACGCCCGGCGTTGGCGCAGACAATCCCGTGGCATTTTCGCCGTTTTGACGAGCACGAATTTGCACAGCGAAATCACGATAAAGCTGGGCGAAGGCTTCAAGGTAGCCTTCCGGATGTCCGGCTGGAATTCGTGCGGCAGCCATCGCAGCGTCACCCAAGCCCGGGCCGTTGCGGGTTAATATCCGTGAAGGCTCTCCCAATGGTGAGTGCAGTAACTGGTTGGGGGTTTCCTGACACCAAGCAAGGCCACCTTTGCTTCCATAAACGCGAAGCTGTAGACCATTTTCATTACCCGGCGCCACCTGACTCGACCACAGCATCCCTCGTGCGCCACCTTTAAAGCGCAGCAGCATATGCACGTTGTCATCCAGCGCACGGCCTTCAACAAAGGTATGCATATCGGCGGCAAGGGATTCCAGTTGTAGGCCGGTCACATAGCGCGCCAGGTGGTAGGCGTGAGTGCCGATATCACCTAAACAGCCCGCCGGGCCGCTGCGTTTGGGATCGGTGCGCCACTCGGCCTGCTTGACGCCGCTCTCTTCCAGGCGGGTGGAGAGCCAATCCTGCGGGTACTCCACCTGTACCACGCGTAGCTCCCCCAGTTCGCCGCTGGCGACCATTTCCCGCGCTTGACGCACTAACGGATAGCCGGAGTAGTTATGGGTTAAGCCGAAGAAAAGCCCGCTGCGCTCCACTAGCTCGGCGAGCGTCTGGGCCTCTTCCAATGTGATCGTCATCGGCTTATCGCAGATTACGTGAAAGCCCGCTTCTAGGAAGGTGCGCGCCACATCGAAGTGCACATGGTTGGGGGTCACAATCGCGACCACATCAATGCCGTCTGGGCGCTTGCGTTCCGCCTCCGCCATGGTGTGGTAATCGGGATAGGCGCGATCTGCTGGTACGTGTAACGCTGCAGCGGATGCCTGACTGCGGTCCGGGTCAGAAGCAAAGGCCCCGGCGACCAGCTCGTAGTGATCATCTAGCCGTGCAGCGATGCGGTGCACCCCGCCAATAAAGGCCCCCTGGCCGCCGCCGACCATGCCAAGGCGCAGTCGACGCGGCGTATCGTGTTGCGTGCTCATAGCGTATTGCCCTCCCCCTTTATTAAAGACCTAGATTATTAAAGACCGAGAATCCGACGGTTGGCGGCTTGATCGGAGCCGCCGTCGGCGAAGTCATCAAACGCCCGCGCGGTCACCTCGATAATATGGTCACGGATAAAGGTGGCGCCTTCACGGGCACCGACCTCTGGGTGCTTCAAGCAGCACTCCCACTCCAGTACCGCCCAGCCGTGGTAGTCGTTGGCCGCCATCCAGGAGAAGATCGACTTAAAGTCGATCTGACCATCGCCAAGCGAGCGAAAGCGGCCAGCACGCTCTGTCCATGACTGATATCCGGAATAAACGCCCTGCTTGGGACTGGGGTTAAACTCGGCATCTTTAACGTGGAACATCTGAATATGCTCGCGATAGACATCCAGAAAGCCACGGTAGTCGAGCTGCTGCAGGATCAGGTGGCTGGGGTCGTAAAGGATGTGGCAGCGCGGGTGGTTGCCGACCCGTTCAAGAAACATCTCGAAGGTAATGCCGTCGTGGAGGTCTTCGCCGGGATGGATTTCGTAGCAGAGGTTCACCCCAGCCTCCTCAAAAGCATCCAGAATGGGATGCCAGCGTTTGGCCAGCTCATCAAACGCCGTCTCGACCAACCCCGCTGGGCGCTGTGGCCAGGGGTAGATGAACGGCCATGCCAGCGACCCGGAAAAGGTAGCGTGGTCAGTTAGGCCAAGATTTTGCGACGCCTTGGCAGCCAGCATTAGCTGCTCAACGGCCCAGGCTTGGCGCGCCTTAGGGTTACCGCGCACTTCGGGGGCCGCAAAGCCATCAAACATCTCGTCATAAGCGGGATGCACGGCGACCAATTGGCCCTGCAGGTGAGTGGACAGTTCGGTGAGCGCTAAGCCGTGCTCGGACAGGGTGCCTTTGACCTCATCGCAGTAGCTGCGGCTTTCGGCGGCGCGTTTTAAATCGAACAAGCGCGCATCCCAACTAGGAATCTGCACGCCCTTATAGCCTAACCCTGCGGCCCAGGCAGCAATACTATCAAGACTATTAAAGGGGGCCTCATCACTGGCGAACTGGGCGAGAAAGATCGCTGGCCCTTTGATGGTTTGCATAGGACTCTCTCAATTTCGTTTCGATTAAGTGCTTGAGTAGGCGCGGGTGAGCGTGCTGCTCTTCACCCGCGTCTATCTATCAATGCTTGAGACCGCAATCAGAACGGCGAGTCAGGGAAATAGTACTGCTCGGCGTTCTCCTGGGTGATCAGCGGCGAGCCCAAAATGTACTCGCCGGTCACTGGGCCATTAGAGACAAAGTGCTGCACGGTGAGATCCATTGCCGTGGCGATCATGGCGGGCGGATAAAGCACGTCTACCGGCACCAGCTCATCGCCGTCCATCACGCGCTTGATAATGTCCTTCATACCCGCGCCACCAACAATAAACAGCTCATCTTCGCGCCCCGCCTGACGCACCGCTTCAATCACGCCAAGGGCGATATCGTCATCCTGGGCCCAAACGGCATCGATACTATCGAAACGCGCTAGGTAGTCCTGCATCACTTCAAAGCCATCGTCACGGTTCCAGTTGGCATGCTGCATATCGAGAATATTGACCTCAGAGCCTTCGATGGCTTCTTGGAAACCCTGCACTCGCTCATCATCAATGACAGTGGGAATGCCACGCAGCACAACGATATCGCCTGAATCGTCGAGGCGTTCACGGATGTACTCACCAGACACGCGGCCTAGCTCATGGTTGTTGCCCGCTACATAAAGGTCCTGAATGCCCTCTTCTGTTAGGCCACGATCCACCACGGTGACAAATACGCCTGAGTCTTTAACCCGGCGCACGGGATCAGTCAGCGGGCCAGATTCAAACGGCAGGACCACTAAGGCATCGATATTGCGCAGTGATACCAAGTCTTCCAGGTCATTGGCCTGTTCACCGGCCGTTCCCGCCGTGGTGATGGTAATAGTGATATCCGGGTAGAGCGCTTCCAGCCGCTGTTTTGCTTGTTCAGCGTGATAATTGACGCCACCGGTCCAGCCGTGGGTGGCGGCGGGGATCGACACCCCAATGGTGACCTCTTGAGCAACGGCGGCGCTGGAAAGCCCTATGGCTGTTGCGAGTGCCGCCGTGGTGGCAAACGTCGCCACTGCTGTTTTGATGGTTGGCATATTAATGCTCCTTTCGTGTTTGTACTTGTTATGTTGCCGTCGCTTTTATTGGTTGGTACTGCACTGGCTTCCCTTTGCCCCTATGGCGCTGTTTTCCTCCATGAGGCACGCTGTAAGTAGACCGCCACAATAATGATGATCCCCTGCACCGTTCCATTGAGATAATTTGAGATGGCATCGGTTAAATTGAGAATATTGCCAATCATGGTGAGCATGATGGCGCCCACCACCGTGCCCCAAATGCGCCCATGACCACCCTTGAGCATGGTGCCTCCGATGATCACCGCAGCAATTGCCTCAAGCTCCCAGAGCACCCCGGTAGCCCCTGAGGCAGAACCCAGCCGGGGCACATAGATAATCGTCGCCAAGGCCACGCACACGCCTTGCAGCATGTAGGTCATGGTCTTGATTCGGTCAACGTGAATAGCGCTGTATTCAGCGACTTTTTCATTGGAGCCAATGGCAAAGCAGTAACGTCCAAAGCGGGTGTAATTCAGCAAGATGTAGCCAATGACGGCGACAAAGAAAAACACCCAGACGGGAATAGTGATACCGAGGAAACTGCCGTAATAGACCGGCCGATAGATATCGCGCACCGCCCAATCCAGGGTTAGGGTGCCGCCATCGGCCAGGTAGGTAACCAGTGAGCGGTAAATCCCCATGGTGCCCAGGGTAACGATAAACGCCTCGATTTTGCCTTTGGTCGTTACGATGCCGTTGATAAAGCCTGCGCACAGTCCAAGCAGTAGCGATGCGCCAACGCCCAGTAGCACGGTGGTAACGCCCGCGCCGAACTGCTCGACGAGGCTATTCATTAAAATAATCATTACCCCGGCAATAAAGGCGGCCATTGCCCCTACCGAGAGATCCAACCCGCCCGCGGTAATCACGAAGGTGGCGCCGATCGCGATAATGCCGATAAAGGCACTGCGGGTGAGCATATTCGAGAGATTATCCAGCCCCAGAAACGCCGGATTAATCAGCACCCCCAGCAGCGCCAAAGCTACCAGGGCGACAAAGGGGCCCCATGTTTTCAGGTCGATAGCAAAGCCTTTAGGCTTATTTTTTTTGAGACTGTTTTGCTTGAGACTGCTCGTCTTGTTATTAGGCATGGCGCTGCTCATTTACCCCTACTCCCTTAATGCCGGATGCGTACTGCATGATTTCTTGTTCGTTAATTTGCTCACCTTCAAGCACTCCGGTGAGTACACCCGCGCACATCACCGCCACCCGATGGGAAAGCCCAATCAGCTCACTCATTTCTGAAGAGATTAAAATGACTGAACGGCCCGCCTCGGTAAGCTCATGAATGAAATGATAAATCTGGTGTTTAGTGCCAACATCAATGCCCCGGGTCGGCTCGTTGATAATCACGATCTCAGGGTCAATGGACATCACCTTGGCGAGCAGTAGCTTCTGTTGATTACCGCCTGAGAGTTCAGCTGCGGTGCGCGCCGCTGTGCGCAGGCGAATATCAAAGCGCTGGATCGCCTCCTGGAAGGCCTGCTCTTCACGGCGTCGATCAATAAGGGGGTGGCAGTGAGCGCGTAAATTGAGCAGGGTAACGTTGGATCGAAGATCCATATTGAGCACCAGGCCCTTGCCTTTACGGTCTTCGGTTAGGTAGGCAATACGCTGGCGAACGGCATCGCGTAGATGGCGGAGCTCAACTGGCTGGCCGTGGCGTAGTACCTGCCCGGTTTTTTTTGCACGCAGCCCTAGTACCGCCTCAATGAGCGCCGTTCGCCCGGCACCCACCACGCCGCCGAAGCCCAATACTTCACCGCGCCGCAGGGTAAAGCTGGCCTGTTTGACGGCGCCTGGCACCACAAACTCACGTGCTTCCAGTACCACCGGCGCATCGGAGGGAAGAAGCGTAAGCGGTGGGTACATTTCGGTGATCTCCCGGCCCACCATCAGTCGCGCCAGCTCTTCTTTACTGCGCCCAGCCATCGGCCCGCTATCAACCAAATGACCGTCGCGCAAGACAGTGACCTGATCGGCAATTTGTTCAATTTCGCGCAGTTTGTGGGAGATATACAGAATCGCCACGCCCCGCTGGCGTAAGCGGGCGATCAGCGCGAACAGCACCTTTACTTCATTTTCAGTCAGCGTCGCGGTGGGCTCATCCATAATCAGCACGCGAACATCGCGAGTGATCGCCTTGGCGATCTCGACCATTTGCTGATCAGAGGTGCTGAGGTCTTTAACTCTAGCGCGAGGATTAACGCGGGTTTCAAGTTCAGCCAGTGCCGTTTGGCTGCGCTCGCGCATGGCTCGCCGATCCAGAAACAGCCCACGGCGTAGCTCACGGCCTAAGAAGATATTTTCTTCAACACTGAGCTGTTCCGCTAACGCAAGCTCCTGATGGATCATTACCACACCGTCGGCTTCCGCCTCAGCACTTGAGCGATAGTGTCGTTGTTGACCGTCTACAAATACGTCGCCCGAGGTAGGGCGAAGATAACCCCCAAGGATTTTGACCAGGGTTGATTTACCAGCGCCATTCTCGCCCAGCAGGGCATGCACCTGGCCTGCCTGCAGGTCGAGATCGACATCGAATAACACTTGGTTGTCGCCAAAAGAGCGGCAGAGTTTGCGCGCCGATAAGAGCATGAGGCCACCTATTTCTTGCTGTTGTTATTATGCGTTTGGGGCTTGCCAACATGATTGCTATAAGTGATGCTTGATTTACTTTAGGTGCTAAAATAAATAACTGCAAATACAACTTAGGTCTTGTTTTACAAAAAACAGTGCTTTTGCCTTACCTGGCAGTCGCGAGAAATTCACGTGATGATTAACATTGGCGATGCTCTTATGGCCTTTCAATCAATTGATACCAGCCGCCACGACAACACCTTGGCGGTAATTCGTACCCTCCGCGAACAAGGGCCCGTTGCACGTGTCGACTTAGGTGCCTTGAATGGCATTAGCTCTGCTACCGTCACCTCTATTAGTGCGGAGTTACTGCAGCAGGGGTTGATTGCTGAGCAACCACCGGAAACACCTCGCCCTAGCGGTCGTGGGCGGCCTAAAACCTTAATTCAACTCGCCCCAGAGGCGGCGTGCGTGGTGTGTATAAAGCTATCGATCAATGAGATTCAGGTAGTTGTGGGTGATTTTGCAGGACAGGTGCGTCACAGCGAGCATCACATCGTCTCCACCTTGACGCTGACGGCGGACGACTTGGCAGCACTGCTTGAAGAGAAAATAAGCGCGGTTTGTGCTCAACAGCTGGAAGGCTTTCAGCGCTTGGCGGGGATCTGCTTGGCGGTGCAGGGCGTGGTCTCATCTCAGAGCGGATCGATTGTTTGGTCGCCGGCCCTCGGTTTACGAAACGTCCCCATATCTGATCGTTTAGCGGCGCGTTTTCACTGTGACGTCCTCTTGGAAAACGATGCTAACTGTATTGCCAACGTGCTGGCGGGGCAGCCTGCCTATGCGGACTGCCCCAATCTGGTGGTCATTATGTTGGGTTACGGTATTGGCATGTCGGTGTTGATTAACGGTGTGCCCTACCTGGGTGCCAATGGCTCAGCGGCTGAATTTGGGCATAGCAAATATCAGCCGGATGGCGCTTTATGTGCCTGCGGTCGACGGGGCTGCATCGAAGCCTACGCCAGCGATTACGCGCTCTATCGTGCTGCCGCCGAGCACCTAAAGCTGCCGACTGGCGACAGCGCCCACCCTTCTGAGCAGCAGATGCAGGCACTGACCAACCTAGCGATACAGGGCGAGCCAGAGGCCCAGCGCATCTATGCCGAAGCAGGTCGTGCGCTAGGCTACGGCATCGCCAACGTGTTGGCGCTGTTCAACCCCGATGTGGTGCTGATTACCGGCTCTGGCGTACGCGGATTTAACGCCATGCAGGCCGCCATGCACAGCGCCATTGATGATGCGTTGGTGGTCGAGCTAATGGGCACTACCCGCATCGAAAGCTACGCCTGGGATCGCGACATGACCTGCATGGGCGGCATTGCTATAGCGCTCCATGCCACCGATGCCCAAACGCTATTAGACAGTCAGACTAAGATAGGATCAGCTACTTGCCTGTAACCAATAGGTCGATTAGCACGAAAGTGTACATAGGAGTATTTTATGTCCAACGGGCATAACAATCGTCAGTCTTGGTAGACCACGCTGCGCCCACCATCAATCGTTAAGCAACTTGCGTTGATAAAGGGCACTTCATCTGAGGCTAGAAAGACCGCCGTCATAGCGACCTCTTCGGGGCGACCCAGCCGTCCTGGCGGCACCAGCGCTTCGATGCGAGCCTTGGCTGCGGCGGGGTCATCGCGCCTCCTTGGTTAATCAGTGCGAATGACGCGGCACGTCAGAACCCCGGCAGCCAACCAGGAAGTCGAAATCACAGCCTTCGTCCGCTTGTAGTACGTGCTCGATATAGAGCTGACGGTAGCCACCCTGGCTGGCGATGAGCGTTGAGGCGGCGGTGGGGTCGCTCTCGGCTAAGCGCGAGGCAAGTTCTTCATCGCTGATATCGAGATGCAGCCGCCCGCTGGCGCAGTCGAGTTCAATCCAATCGCCGCTGCGCACCGCTGCCAGCGGGCCACCCGCGGCGGCTTCCGGGGCCACGTGCAGTACCACCGTGCCATAGGCGGTGCCGCTCATGCGGGCGTCGGAAATACGCACCATATCGGTAATTCCCTGAGCGAGGATTTTGGGCGGCAGGCCCATATTACCCACCTCTGCCATGCCGTGATAACCCCGCGGGCCGCAGTGCTTCATAACCAGAATATCGTTGGCTTCCACGTCCAAATCGGGATCGTTAATACGCGCTTTGTAGTCGTCGAAATCCTCAAATACCACCGCCCGGCCACGATGCTGCATTAGCTCAGCGGTCGCTGCGGAAGGTTTAAGTACCGCACCGTTGGGCGCCAGGTTGCCTCGCACCACGCAGATGCCACCGTCCACGGTAAGCGGATTATCCAGCGGTCGAATCACTTCGTCGTTGTACAGCGGCGCATCCTGGACGTTCTCCCAAAGTGTTTTGCCATTGACGGTTAGCGCTTCTTTGAAAGGTAGCCGGTCGGCCTCGCCCAGGCGCCTAAGCACCGCAGGTAGGCCACCGGCGTAGTAGAACTCTTCCATCAGAAAGCGCCCAGAGGGCTGTAAATCAACCACCGTGGGGGTGCCGCGGCCGACACGGCTCCAGTCGTCCAGGGTGAGATCGACACCGATTCGCCCGGCGATCGCTTTGAGATGAATCACCGCGTTTGTGGAACCACCAATCGCAGCATTAGTGCGAATGGCGTTATCGAAGGCTTCGCGAGTAAGGATTTTAGATAGCCGCAGGTCTTCATTCACCATCTCAACAATCCGGTTGCCGGAAAGATGGGCAAGCACGTAGCGGCGGGAATCTACTGCGGGAATCGCTGCGTTATGGGGCAGCGACGTGCCCAACGCTTCGGCCATACAGGCCATGGTGGAAGCGGTTCCCATGGTGTTGCAGGTACCCGCTGAACGGGACATACCCGCCTCGGCGGCCATAAAGTCATGCAGCGAAATTTCCCCGGCTTTGACCTGCTCGGAGAGCTGCCACACCACGGTGCCAGAGCCAATATCCTTGCCTTTGTGCTTACCGTTGAGCATCGGCCCGCCGGACACCACGATGGTAGGAATATCGCAGCTCGCCGCGCCCATCAACAGCGCAGGCGTGGTTTTGTCACAGCCCACCAGCAGCACTACCGCATCAATCGGGTTGCCGCGAATGGCTTCTTCCACATCCATGCTGGCTAGATTGCGGGTAAACATCGCCGTGGGCCGTAGGTTAGATTCACCGTTGGAGAAGACCGGAAACTCGACCGGGTAGCCACCCGCCTCCAACACCCCTTTCTTAACGTGTTCGGCCAGCTTGCGGAAATGTGCATTACAGGGCGTCAACTCAGACCAGGTATTACAGATGCCGATGATCGGCTTGCCTTGAAACTCATGGTCGGGGATCCCTTGGTTTTTCATCCAACTGCGATACATAAAGCCATTCTTATCGGCGGTGCCGAACCATTCAGCACTGCGCAGCGGTCGTTGACGTTGGCCCATGAGCATAACTCCTTGTTTTAAATCGGTGACAGCTGACGACCTGTTGGTATGTGTCGATGTCTTTGGCGAGTTTGCTCGACACTAAACTACCCCCAGCCAATAGTCGACCATACAAAAGTATATGTCGAACAATTGTTTTTAATGTTCAACATATACCTGCCCATATGAGTCATTGTTCCTATTCGACCCGCCCACTTAACCCCAACAACTCTTCCCTACCCTGAAACCACTAACCTGCACTATGCACTGATAAACATTTAGCTTAAGGGCGGGTCTCTTTTTCTTGAACAAACGCCACCAATGGCTATCTTCAAGCACGTTGGTGGCGTTCATAGAAAAGTTATGTGGACTCATTCAGATAACGACAATCAAGTTAACAGGCACTTCCTGATTTGCGCTGCTGATAGCGATACGCTTTAAGCAACAGCGGCGAGCACCACAGAATAATGACCGCAATGCCTAGCCCAGCACTAATGGGGCGTGCAAAGAAGCTGGTTAAGTCACCCCCTGTTCGCAACATGGCGCTCATGAAGTTGTTTTCAACCACTTTGCCCAATACCAATCCAAGGATAGCGGGAGCCATCGGAAAATCATTAACGGCTAATACATAAGCTACCAGACCTACAATCAGCATTAACCAAATATCGACAATGCTATTGTTGATAGCGAAAGCACCCACAATACAGAAGCACAAGATGATGGGCATCAATATCCGACTGGGGGTAAGAATAAAGAACTTAGACAGCCTAATTGCGATATAGCCAATGGGCAGCATCATTAAGTTAGCGAGGATAAAGACGATAAACAGCGCATAGATCATCCCAGTCCCATCCATAAAAATAGTGGGCCCTGGGTTCATCCCTTTCATATACAAAACGCCAATCACAATAGCGGTGATGGAATCACCCGGGATACCAAACACTAAGGCGGGTACCCATGCTCCACTTAGGCCAGAGTTATTAGCTGAGCTCGCATCAACAATGCCTTCAATATGGCCGGTGCCATACTTAGCGCTCTCTTTTGACCTCCCTTTTCCTACCCCGTATGCGATCCAGGCCGCTATATCCGCTCCCGCACCTGGCAATGCACCAATCATCGTACCGATGGAACTACCGCGCAACATGTTGCGCCAGTAACGCTTGACGTGCCTCGGAACATTTTTGAAAACACTATCGTTATCAATAATATTTAAATTTTTCTTTTCGCTTCTTGAGCCGTAATAGTTCATCAGCTCGTTAAGGGCAAACATACCAATCATGACGGGTATAAAGTTGATACCTGCCATAAGATCAGGTACACCAAACGTAAAGCGTGGCGCACCACTCATCATATCTAGCCCGACGGTTGAAAGCAGAATGCCGAATAACAGCGATAGAAATGCTTTTGTTCTAGACCCAACAGAAATAAATATTGAACAGCTTAACCCAAGTACCGCCAGCCAAAAGTACTCAAAAGCACTGAACTTAAGCGCCACTTCAGCAAGCGACTGAGCAACCACAATCAAAACAACCGTGCCAAAAATACCGCCAAACACTGAACACACTAAATTAATGCCCAGAACTTCTCTCGCTCGCCCCTTTTTCGCTAACGCATGGGATTCCCCCACATAAGCAGCCGATGCAGGCGTACCCGGTATATTCAAATAGGTACCCGGTATATCGCCTGCAAATATTGCCATCGCCGACGTCGTGACAATTGCGGCAATAGCGGGGATGGTGTCCATATAAAAGGTCAAAGGCACTAATAACGCCACTGCCATCGTCGCGGTAAGACCAGGCACGGCACCCACAAAGATACCAAACAGTGCCGCTGCTAAAATGACAAGAATGGTATCTATATTTAGAACCAATCCAAAACCATTCATTAAGATATCCATGGCAGGCTACCTCCTAACAAAGAACCTTGTGGCAATGGAATAAGCAGGTAGCGCGAAAAGATAAAATAAATGGCCCATGAAACAATAATGGAGGTCGTCACTGCTATATAAGGTTTCGTCTTTCTAACCAACATCAGCACCAGCATAATGATGATCATCGAAAGGAGCGCACCAATATAGTCGCTTGCCAAGATATAAAAGACGATAGCAAGCGGTGGCAATATCAACGCCAAGTTAAGTTTCTCACTCTCTGGCTTTGCTGTTTCTGGCGTGCCTTGTACGTCATGAGCGAAAACTTTTTTTCTTTGCCATAGCGCACTGAAAGCAAGCACCGCTCCACCGATGCAAAATCCCCCTCCGATGAGGGAGGGGAATAGCGAAGGACCATACTGTAGGCTTGGAAGAGTTGGAAATTGCTGGGCAGTGATAATTGTCACTACCCCAGCAATGATAAACCCTAATCCGGCGTATACATCCCGCATTGTCTTTCCTCAGTTAGCTAAGCCAACTTGCTCAACAATCTCACCAAATACAGCATCCATCTCTTCCATGAGCTGGCCAAACTCTTCTGCATTACGCCACTCGGTTCCAAAACCTTGCTGATTCATAAAGCCCTGGTAGGTTTCACTGTTGTAAGCGGCTTCAAGTGCTGCTTCCAGGGTGGCTACGATCTCAGGATCCATACCTTTAGGGCCTGCGATACCTCGCCACTCACCCACTTGATAGGTGCTGCCTATTAACTCCTCGGTGGTAGGGATATCAGGGAAGCTCGGTATACGCTCAGGCGACATTACTGCAAAGCTTTTTACCCGTCCGGCTTCCATCATTGAGCGGCCTTCAGGTACAGAGCTGGGTACGATATCAATACCACCCGATACCAATTCCACCATCGCAGGCGCAGCGCCTTCACTCGGAATCCAAATCACTTGATCTGCCGGAACGTCTAGATCCATCAAAAAGCCCGCAAACGCGAGATGCCAAACACCACCCTGACCCGTGCCAGAGGCCGTGAACGTGCCTTTAGGCTCGGTGCGTATGGCTTCAACCAGCTCTTCAAGGGTTTCATAAGGAGAGTCGGCGGCTACTTGAATACCTGGAAAGTCATAGTTGATTTGAGCAATAGGCGTAAAATCTTCATAGGTAAGATCGGTTAAGCCCTGCCAATGCATCATGTTGACTTCGCCGGTCGCCAGGCCAATCGTATAGCCATCCGGTGCTGCATTGATCATGGCCGTATGCCCGACAACACCGCTGCCACCGGTACGGTTAACAACGTTGACGTTCTGGCCTAGTTCCTCTTCTAACGCACGGGCGATGGTTCGCGCCGTCGCATCAGTACCCCCACCGGCAGCCCATGGCACAATCAACGTTATCGGGCGCTCTGGGTAATCGGCCAGGGCTGATCCGGACGCGACCATAACCGCAGCGGCTACACTTGAAGCAAGAATAGTTTTGAGAGAATGGTTTGTAATTATCATGTTCGCTTCCTCTAATGTTTTATTGTCTATTTTGATTATCTTTCTTTGAAACTGAACGGCTTTACTATTTATTGTTCTGCTAATTATTGCTTTACTGTTTATCGCCTACTTCTTTACTACTTTATTGCCCAACACCCTCCTGCATAATTATTAAAATGGTTAAGCGCTGACTCTCAGAATACTTCTTGAAGCATTTTAGCGAAGTCTTCTTTAGAGGGAGCACGCGGATTGGTAGCCGTGGAGTGGTCTTCCAATGCCCACTGAGCCACTTGCTCTAACTGCTCTTCCTTAACGCCCATCTCGCTCAAGCGAGAAGGCATGCCTAACGTCATGTTTAGTTTTTCAAATGCATCAGCTAAATCATCATGCGGCGAGAGCCCCATCGCTTCTTTGAGTCGAGCAAATTTTTCTTCACACTCAGGCTGGTTAAACCTCAGCACCGTGGGCATTAACAGCGCATTGAGCGTGCCATGGTGAAGATTAAGTTCATGCATGCCACCTAACGCGTGGGAAAGGGAGTGCACAGCGCCCAGCCCCTTCTGAAAAGCCATGGCGCCTTCAAGAGCGGCCATCATCATTTCATTTCTTGCCGTTAAGTTATCGCCGTTCTCGACAGCCGCGACAAGATACTGACTGGCACGTTTTAGCCCATCCAATGCAATCGCTTCTGCAGGCGGATTCACTTTGGGACTTAAGAACGTTTCCACACAGTGAGCAATCGCATCCATGCCCGTTGCCGCTGTTAAAAAGGGCGGCAGCCCAAGCGTCAAACGTGGATCACAAATGGCAACAGCGGGAATAAGATAGGGGGAAAGAAAACCGAGTTTTCGATTGTCTTTCATCGTAATTAACGAGGCTCTTCCTACCTCACTACCGGTACCTGCCGTTGTGGGCACCGCGATTAGCGGTAGTACATCCGCATTAATTTTGGCAACGCCACCTTCAATAGCGGCATATTGGCGTAACGGCGCAGGGTGATTAACCAGCAAGGCAACCGCTTTAGCCAAATCAATGCTTGAGCCACCACCAACGGCCACAATGCCATCGCACTCTTTCTCCCTTAAAAAAGCCAGCGCATGCTCTACGGCCATTTCCGTGGGGTTTGAAGGTGTGCCATCGAAAATGCAGGCCTCTTCGGTAAGCTTTGCAGACTCAACGACTTGGGCGATAAGCGGCGTCGAGTTGAGCCCTTTGTCAGTAACAAATAGCGGCCTTTTCACCTTCAACAGTTGCAGCTCGTTGGCTAATTCCGCAATGGCATGCTCACCAAACTGAATTTTTGTTAGGTAATTGATGATATAGGGCATTTTTATTTCTCATTATTATTGGGTGTAAAAAGCCACATCACATTGGAGACCAAAGGTGTCATACAGTATGACTACACGACAACAGTTTAGTAACGTATTTTGTGGCTGCCAAGTCCGGTCAAACACTTCTGTGTAGAAAGCTGTGTAAAAAATTCTGTGCAGATGCACTGTGCGAAAAATCTGCCTCAGAAACCTCTGAAAAGCACTTAACTTTTGGCTTGTTCACGCAGGCCGTCGATCAAACGCGATAGTTTGCAAGGATTGCTGTCCTTCAGCGCCTCGGGTAACAGCTCCGCGGGCAAATCTTGATAGCACACAGGGCGTAAAAAACGCTGAATGGCCGCACTGCCCACCGAGGTGGTTCGGGTATCTGATGTCGCAGGGAACGGCCCCCCATGAACCATGGCGTGCCCTACCTCAACACCTGTAGGCCAACCATTAACCAAAATACGCCCCGCTTTTCGCTCCAGGATCGGCAACATTGAACGAGCCAACGCCATATCATCGTCCTCCATCTGTATGGTCGCTGTAAGTTGCCCCTCAAGATGCGCTGCTACATCACGCATTTCATCTTGATCGTTACATTCAACAATTAACGATGCAGCGCCAAATACCTCTTCTTGCAATACCTTGCTGCTCAGAAAGTTAGCCGCAGTGGTCAAAAATAGCGCGGTTTGACACTGATAGCCTTGTTCTGCTGACTTACCGTGGGCTAATACCGCGGCACTATTACTTAGTTGGCTCACGCCCCCCTCGTACGCCCTATGTATGCCGGGTGTCAGCATTGTTTGTGCAGCGCTTGAGCTTACGGCGGCGCTTGCTGCTTCTTTAAATGCATTCAACCCCTGCCCCTTCACCGCCAGTACTAGACCAGGATTCGTACAGAACTGCCCCGCTCCCATATTGAGAGAAGCAATAAAGCCTTCCCCAAGCGCTTGGGCTCGGGCATCCAGTGCTGCAGGAAGTAAAAACACGGGGTTGATTGAGCTCATTTCGGCATAAACCGGAATGGGCTGAGGCCGCGCCTGAGCAGTTGCCAGCAGCGCCATGCCACCTGCACGTGAGCCGGTAAAACCGACTGCCTGAATATGTGGGTTAGCGACCAGTGCCTGGCCTACTTCACGCCCGGAGCCAAATAGCAGTGAGAAGACACCTTCAGGCAACTGGCACTTGGCCACCGCAGCTTGCACAGCACGCCCAACTAGCTCTGCCGTACCTGGGTGTGAGGAGTGGGCTTTAACAATAACGGGACAGCCAGCAGCCAATGCTGACGCTGTATCACCGCCTGCCACGCTGAAGGCTAGTGGGAAGTTGCTAGCGCCGAACACCGTTACCGGCCCTACGGCAATATGGCGTTGACGAAGGTCTGCACGCGGTAACGGTTGGCGATCAGGTAAAGAAGGATCAATGCGTATATCGAGCCACTCACCCGCACGAACGACGTTGGCAAATAGACGCAATTGACCACAGGTACGACCACACTCGCCCTCTATCCGCCCGCGAGGAAGGCCACTTTCAGCCATAGCGCGCTCAATCAAAACATCGCCCAACGCTTCAATTTCGCTGGCAATGGTTTCTAAAAATGTAGCCCGCTCATCCAGTGACGTTTCGCGATAACCATCAAACGCTTGATTGGCTAATTCACAGGCTTTTTCAACGTCGGCTTCACAGCACCCTTTGTAAGCAGGCTCCAGCAGGTCACCGGTTGATGGATCAATCGCCCGAATCTCTTCGCGTGTACCGTCTATCCATTGCTGGCCGATTAGCGATTGACCGTTAAGTGAACTCATAGCATAGCTCCTGTCTGCCGAAACTTAAAAAATGTAATGTTTATAAGATGGGCTAATTCGTTGCTGCGTTTCACAGCGCAGCAACGGGGCATTCAGTTGCTGGCATTACCTTCACTCGATTAATGAGCGGACACGTCATTAAATTGCACTCTATGCGCATCTCATCGCCCTCCTGGAGCACGATGGCATCAGCAAAGCTCAATATAGCAGCGCCGAAAAAATGCACATGCACTTGCCCAGGCACCCGGAAAGCAGCGTATTTAAAGTGGTGGTGTTCAAGATTCGCGATGGAGTGGCACATATGCTGCTCGCCACTGGCAAAGTCGTGCTGCCATAAGAGCGAACCATTACGATGGATCGATACGTTGCCGCTCACCTCTTCGGGCAAATCGCCAATAACAATCTCAGGGCCGATGCTCGCATCACGCAGTTTTGAATGCGCCAAGTAGAGGTAGTTTTGCTTTTCAGTTACATGGTCGGAAAACTCATTACTCAATGCATAACCAATGCGAAAAACCTTGCCTTGGTCATTAACGATGTATACACCGGCTAGCTCAGCTTCTTCGCCGCCATCTAAGGCAAAGGCAGGCATTTCAATATCTTGATAGGGCGCACGCAGCGTGTGCCCCGAGCCCTTATAGAACCACTCAGGCTGCGCGCCAACGCTTCCATCCGTCGGCTTACCACCTTCGACCCCCCAATCAAACATGCGCTGCGTATCAGTTACTGGGGCTTCATTAGCTTTTTTATCACTACCCTTACCATGCATTTTATTGCGCGGTGCAGCACTGCCCAGATGCGTTAACCCGGTTCCTGTTAGCAACAGATGCGCAGGGTCAGGATGGGTGATCGGCGCTAACAACTGGCCGGTTTCAATCGCTACGTCGTAATCCAATGTTTCACCTGTCATTGAGGTATCGATTACCTCGCTCAACCGACGGCCTTCATTGGCCGCCAGCAGCGCAAGCTCAAACAGGGACGATGACAACAGGCGTAATGAATTGCCTTCTACCTTTGCAGCGACGGCTAAGCCACTTTCTGTACGCACTTGAACCACATGAATATTTTGCATAAAACCACCTTATTGAATAAGCGCTAGCGACAGCCATGGGACATACGTCAACACTAGCAGCGCGGCTAACAATGTCAGAAAGAAAGGAATCGAAGATTTTAAAAACTGCAGTGTCCCAAGCTTGGCAATATTGCAACTGACAAACATTAAGACACCAAGCGGAGGAGTAATTTGTCCAATTAATAAGTTGAAGAGCATGATGATGCCAAAATGGACAAGGTTAATATCAAGTGAATTAAGCAAAGGTATTAAAATGGGCACTAGCACGATAATAATAGCTATCGTTTCCATAAACATACCAATGAATAACAGAGCTACATTTAACAGCAACAACACCGCCCAAGGATTATCTGTGATACTGGTAATCCACCCAACTACCTCTTGAGGAGCCTGCAAAATGCTTAGCGACCACGCTAACGGAGCCGAAGCAGCAATAATAATAAGAATAGATGCTGCTTCACGGGCCGTTGAAACGAGCAGTTCACCCATATCAGCCCAGCTTAGTGTTCCATAAACATACTTACCGACGATAAAGGAGTAAGCAACGGCAATAGCTGCCACTTCAGTGACTGTAAACACCCCCAAACGAAAGCCCACAATAATAATCACGGGCATCAACAAAGCCCATGCCGCTGTTTTAGCGCTTGCATAAAGCCTACTTTTATTAAAACGCTCATCTTTCGGGTATTGCCTAACAATGCTAATAACTGTAATTAATAGCGTAAGGAAAAATGCAATTAACAGCCCAGGCAAGAGGCCCGCGAGAAACAAGTCGCCAATAGAAATATTTGCCTGCCAACCATAGACCACCATCAAAATCGATGGCGGAATAATCGGTGACAGCGTGGCAGAAGAGGTAGTGAGGGCGACTGAGAAGCCACGATCATAACCATGCTTTTCCATTTGCGGCACCATGACACGCGTAGTCGCGGCACAATCTGCTAATGATGACCCAGAAATACCCGCCATCATTACGCTGGATAGAACGTTCACATGTGCAAGGCCGCCTCTGAGGTGCCCTACTAAGGCACGACAAAAGCCGAACAGTCTTTCACTGATGCCACTCTTATTCATGATGCCGCCAGCCAGCATAAATAAAGGTATCGCCAACAAGGGAAATGACTCGACTCCTGAGGAAACTCGCTGAGCCAAAACGTTCATAGGAATGTCGAGTGCTATGATCGCAACGATGGACGCTCCCATCATCGCGACTGCAATAGGCATACCCAGCAGAATAAGCGCAAAAAGAAGTAGAACTATCACGGCTAACATAATGAAACCCTATGCATCGTCTAAAGCAGACTCAAAAACCAAAAAGTCATGCTTTAGAAAAACGTTAACGAACACGTGGAACAGTCCTATAGCAAACGTGATTGGCATAGCCATCGCAAAATAAGCGAGCGAGATGCCCAGCATAGGAGATGTATTACGCGAAACACTTAGGCAATAGAGATAGCCTAGGTAAGTCATATACCCGAGCGTTATGGCTACTAATACAAAAATACAAACTCTTATCAGTGGCTGAATAACACTGGGCAAAAAGTGAATAATAGAGTCCACCGTAATATGCTTTTTTTCAGCAAAAGCGATACTGCTCCCTACAAAGGTTAACCAGACTATTAACAGCCTTGAAACACTTTCACTCCAAACAAATGGTGTTCCCACCACATAGCGAAAGAAGACACCTGTCACGAGCAACAAAGCCATCGCACCTAGCAAGGTTCCGGCAATACCTTTTTCTAATTGCAAAAGTTTCGTATTGATCCGCAGTAGCAATAATTTCATAGCGATGCCTTTAAGGTTCTAAACCCCGCCGCTCTACAGCGGGGCCTGCGTTAACTCAATCTTGTTGGCGATAGCTTTCGATAGCACCCAGTACACGCTCAAGATGCTCTTCGCCCCAACGTCGAGTTAGATTGCCATAAGCATTTTGTGCCGCTTGTTCAAAAGGTGCGCGATCGATATCCTCCACTACTTCAATAAGGCCGGAGTCTTTCATGCTCTGAAGCATCTCTTCTTCCCGCTCACTCTGTATCGTGTAGTTCTCTTCGGCTAACTGAGCCATTACTTCTCTAAGCGCTTCTTGTTGATCACTGTCGAGTGAGTTAAAGCGATTGCTATTAATTAACACCACTTGGCTTTGCAGCATGTGTCGACTCATCACCAACTGATCTTGCACCTCAAAGAACTTGCGAGCATAAATAGTTGGAATAGGGTTTTCTTGCCCGTCAACAGTTCCCTGCTGCAGCGCCAAATAAACCTCACTAAACGGAATGGGCGTAGGAGAAGCTCCAAAAGCATTGATCATTTCTACCCATGCTGGAGACTCCGGAACGCGAATTTTCAAGCCAGCCATATCTTCAAGGGAATTAACGTCAGTCCCTTTAAACGTAAAGTTTCGCCACCCCCAGTACCAGGACTTTGCCAAAGGCTGTAAACCGTACTGCTCGTCTAGCTCATCAAAAATAGGCTCATACGCGTCCCCTTCTAAAATATGGCGCGCTTCATCCCAACTCTGAAACATGAAAGGAGCATTCGAAATTTCTAGTGCTGGTACCAATGTGCTGGCCCCAGAATATCCTGGAATAACAATATCTACTGACCCATTACTCGCTTGTTGCAATAACTGCACCTCTGACCCTAACTGCTCACTTGGAAATACCTGAATACGCAGTTCTCCACCGGTACGCTCTTCAATTAATTCAGGTAATTGCGCAAATAACTCATAGCTCGCCTCTCCAGGATTAAACGTATGGGCTAGGCGCAGAGTGGTAGCAGCGTTGACCGTCGCAACATTCCCAAGTATTCCTCCAGCACATAGGGCAATTCCAAGGAAGCGTATGTTTTTCGTTATTGAGGCCATTTGTTACTCCGATTCTTATTAAAAATGAGTAAATTTTATTGTTGTGCTAATTCAGCTGTTGCGTGCTCAGCGTATGGAAGCAATCTAGAACAAATGAACATTGCATTCAATGACCATTATATAGGACGATAGTCTAATCGACGTACAGCGCTCGCTTGCTACAGTGCATCAACCGTGACCGCTTCTTAGCTTGCGCATCGTGTTTGCAGACCGTCTCTGCAAATAGCTCTTGCATAAAAAGCCCAATAATTAGCTAGAGGTAAACGATGGATCTCATTAATTCCCCGTCCGTTATTATTCATCTCAACCCGCGGGATAACGTGGGCGTTGCCTCCAACGCGGTGCCTAAAGGGATTCCCATTGACCAAAATGGCACGCTCGCCATAGAAAATATCGATGCCGGTCATAAGATTGCGTTAACTAGAATCAACAAAGGAGACGCCGTTTATAAATACGGCCAACTGATAGGATTAGCGGCTCAGGATGTGCAGCCCGGCGAGCATGTACATACCCACAACCTGACCATGATAGAGCTCGACTCGTCGTTAAAAGATTTCCAGCCTCACCCAAAAACCGCCACCCAAAGCAGTTCCCGCACCTTCCAAGGGTTTAAGCGGGCTGATGGTAGTGTGGGAACACGCAACTTTATTGGCATTCTGTCTACCGTTAACTGCTCCGCTACGGTGGCTAAAGCAGCGGCGGACTTACTCAATCAGTCTGGCGAATTAACCCAAATGGGCTTCGATGGCGTCGTTGCCATTACCCATGGTTCTGGCTGTGCCATGAACACTGATTCAGAAGGCTTCTCTTTTCTTGAGCGCGTCATAGCAGGTTATGCGCAGCACCCTAATTTTGCCTTTGTGCTGATTATTGGCCTGGGATGTGAGACCAACCAAGTCAAAACCCTCGTCAAAAGAAAAGGCTTAGAAGACGCTTCAAGGCTTGCTTACTTTAATATTCAAGACGCGGGAGGCACCCGCACCAGTATTAAAACGGCCTGCGATCACATCATGCAGATGGCCGCTCAACACGGCCAGCAGCAACGTGAACCAGCCCTGCTTGAACATTTGGTCGTGGCACTGCAGTGCGGAGGGTCAGACGGCTACTCCGGCATTACGGCTAATCCTGCGCTAGGCCATGCTGCCGACCTGATCGTACAAAATGGGGGTAGCGTTATTCTTGCAGAAACGCCTGAGATTTATGGTGCAGAGAATCTTCTGATTGATCGCTCCATCGATGAAAGCGTTGCGCAAAAATTACTTGACCGCATTACCTGGTGGAAACATTACACCGAAATAAATGGCGCCGAGTTAAACAACAACCCTTCCCCTGGCAATAAAGCGGGTGGGCTCTCGACGATTCTTGAGAAATCATTGGGGGCAGTCGCCAAAGGGGGCACGTCAAGCCTTAATGATGTGCTGCTTTATGCCGAGAAGATGACCACCCGCGGCTTTAACTTTATGGATAGCCCAGGTTATGACCCTATTTCCGTTACTGGCCAAATTGCCTCTGGCTCTAACGTTGTATGCTTTACCACAGGGCGCGGCTCGGTATCAGGCTTCAAGCCAGCCCCCTGCCTGAAGCTTGCCACCAATACCGCCATGTATGAGAAAATGCATGAAGATATGGATATCAACTGCGGTGTTATCGTCGATGGCACTGCCAGTGTTGAGAGTGTCGGGGAAGAGATTTTTGAGCGCATTATCGCCATTGCCTCAGGCGACATGAGCGCCAGCGAATCACTGGGGTATGGTAATAATGAGTTTGTGCCCTGGCTGGTAGGTGCCGTTACCTAACTTTATATTTAAGGGCAAACAACTGACCATGACACAAACGCTGCGCGACCAGCTCTATACGGCTCTTAAGCAAGGTATTGTTGGAAAACGGCTTGAACCAGGGCTTGTGCTGCTGGAAGGTAATATTGCGGAGCTGTTTGGCATTAGCCGCTCTCCAGTCCGCCAAACCCTGAGCCGACTACACGAAGAGCAGTATATCTGTCGTTTTGAGGGGCGTGGCTATCTCGTGGGAGCCACGCCCAGTGAGATTGTGCGACGCTCTCTTAGTGAACGTGACTTCAAGCAGCTTGGCCATGCACCCAAAGTCGATCGTACCGTTTCCTGGCGCGCCCATATCGACAGCGTCGAGCATGATATTGTCTTGTGTTCGATCAAGGGCGCGTTTGAACTTAATGAACTACAGCTTTCCAAATCACTTAATGTTAGCCGCACCGTCACCCATCAAATTCTGCTCCACTTGCAGTCCATCGGTTTGGTCGAAAAGATTAAATATAATAGTTGGAGCGTGGTTCCTTTAGATAATAAGCGGCTACACAACCTCTATGAAGCCCGCCGCCAACTAGAACCTTACATGATCGCAAGGGCAGCCAAGAACATTTCACAAAGTAAGGTCGATGACTATATTTCCAAGCTCAAGCAGGCCGAAAACAGTTACCCCAATATTAAGGGTGATGTGCTGGATGAGTTAGAAAATGACCTCCACCATACCGCCGTCAGTTTAGGCGGCAACCAGGAGGTCATGAATATGCTCAGGCGTACTCACCCTATCTTATTAATCAGCAAACACCTGCTTGGACGCGTCCTCAAGCTTCCCGACCAAGATCCTTTTTTTGATGAGCATTTGTGCATCTTCGAAAAAATACGCCTGCAAAAACCCGATCAGGCGGCAAAAGCCTTGGTAGCTCATCTAGAGCGTTCGGAATCTAAAGTACTCGACCGCCTGATCAACTTTCGAGAATCAGGTGATATCAATGTGCCAGCTTATTTGCGTTAACGACTAAGGAGCCTCATCGGCTCAAATAGATAGAGGGGCTAATAATGACAACAACGACCACAAGAACTATCGGCTTTATTGGCACAGGCATTATGGGTGCGCCCATGGCCACACGTTTGGTTAAAGCTGGGCATCAAGTGCGCGTCTGGAATCGGACGAAAAGTAAGGCCGACAGCTTGGAAACGGTGGGTGCTGAAATAGTTGATAAACCAGAAGAAGCCGCCTCCGATAGCGATGTGGTTATCGTTATGCTCAGCTCAGGGCCTGTGTGCGATGAAATATTATTGGGCTCCAACGGTCTGCTCAAGGCTATGCAGCCCGATGCTACTCTGATCGTGATGAGCTCTATCCCCGTCGAGACCGCCCGCAGGCAAGCTGAAGAAGCCGCCACGCATCAGATCCACTACTTGGACGCGCCGGTATCCGGGGGTGAACAGGGAGCGATTGATGGCAGTTTAGCCATCATGGTGGGCGGCGATGCCGCAAGCTTTAAAGCCGTTGAGCACCTGCTGTTAATACTTGGCAGGCCAGTGCACGTGGGCCCAGCAGGCAGTGGTGAACTGGCTAAGCTTGCCAATCAAATGATTGTGGCAAATACCATTGCCACGGTAGCTGAAGCCATACTGCTGGCAGAGCGCGGCGGGGCTAACCCTGAACGCATGCTGGCGGCACTTGAGGGTGGCTTTGCTGACTCAACTATTTTACGCATCCACGGCCAGCGCATGATCCAGGAAAACTTCACCCCCGGTGGGCCAGCCAAATGGCAGTTAAAAGATACCCAGACAGCGATGGCCTTTGCCGGTGAGCTGGGACTCAACTTGCCCGTATCGACACTGGTCAACTCACTTTTCGAGGAGTTGGTTGCCCAGGGGGATGGCGAGCTGGACCATAGCGCCCTAATACGCCAACTCAAGCGGCACAACGATTAATAGACTCCCACAACAACAAATAGTGAGATCAAAGCCAATGAGCACACCTTACGACGTACAGGAAATAACGCGGTTCAGCACCGATTTACTTATGGCCGCTGGACTCGATGAGGAAAAGTCTCAAGCGGTCGCCGAGATACTCGTTGAAGGCGATCTGATGGGGCACACCACGCACGGTCTTCAACTGCTTTCACCTTACCTTGGCGAAATTCAGTCAGGCCGAATGCCTGTCACCGGTGAATATGAGTTGGTCTCCCAACGGGCCGCCGTACAAACCTGGGATGGTCGATACCTGCCAGGGCCTTGGCTAATTATCAAGGCCATGGAAGCCGCCGAATCCATGGCGCGCTCCTGCGGCACCGGTACGGTGGTGATTCGGCGTTCGAATCATATCGCTTGCCTGGCCGCCTACCTTAAACGAGCTACCGATCAAAACCTTGTGGTAGTGATTGAATCCTCTGACCCGGCAACTAAATCCGTTGCCCCTTATGGCGGCTTAGAAGCCACCCATACCCCCAACCCCATCGCCGTGGGCTACCCCACTGATTCAGGCCCTGTTCTTTTAGATGTCAGCACGTCCATCACTACCAATGGCATGGTCGGGCGGCTTAACAAGCAGAACAGCCGACTGCCCTATCCCTGGCTGAAGGACAACCAAGGCCAGGCGACCGACCGCCCCGAGGTGCTGTTTGATGAGCCGAAAGGCAGCATTATGCCGATCGGTGGGCTTGACCACGGCCATAAGGGCTACGCGCTTGGTCTTATGGTCGAAGCTTTGACGTCTGGTTTGGCAGGGTTTGGACGGGTACAGGCACCTACTCAGTGGGGTGCCTCTGTCATGGTGCAGGTGCTGGACCCGGAGGCCTTTGGTGGGCTCGACGCTTTCAAGCGTGAAACCGGTGCACTGGCCGATGCATGCCGCAACAATCCGGTTGTCGAAGGCAGCCCCCAGGTACGCATTCCGGGCGAGCGCGGGCTTGCGCTTCATAAGCAGTATTCGCAACAGGGTGTCCCGCTTCCAGAAGGTGTTCCCGAAGCACTTGCTGAGTGGTCAGAACGTCTCGGCGTGCCTTTCCCCCAGGCAAAATAGTTCATGCCTGCGCAGCGTTAGCTTCCGCATGTTGGCCCTTATAACAAACCGTTAAAGCGACTATTTAGAGGCGACTATGAAACAGGAACGTATAGGCTTTATTGGCCTCGGCCTAATGGGCAGAGAAATGGCCGGACATATCGTGCGTAATGGCTACCCGCTGAGCGTTATGGCTCATCGCAACCGCTCACCGTTAGAGGCACTATGCGCCGAAGGGGCCAACGAAGTTAGTAGCGCCGCCGAGATGGCAAGCAACAGCGATATTGTTTTCATCTGCGTCAAAACATCCGAGCAGGTTAGCGAGATCATCACAGGCGCCGACGGTTTACTGGCGGGAGCCCATGAAGGATTGATGATTGTCGACTGCTCGACGGCGCACCCCGAATCGACTGAGCGCTTGGCTGAAATCTTAGCGCCACAGGGGGTAACTTTAGTTGACGCTCCTCTAGCTCGTACACCTCGCGAGGCGAAAGAGGGGCGGCTCAACGTCATGCTGGGTGGTGATGCCACGGTGGTTGCGCGCATTACGCCGGTGATCAAGAGTTTCGCGGAGAATGTTTTTCATGTGGGCAAGGTCGGGTCAGCGCACAAGCTGAAACTGATCAATAACTTCCTGTCGTTAGGGGCCGCCGCCCTGGTGAGTGAAGCCGCGACGATGGCTGCTGGCATGGGCGTCCCGCAGGAAAAACTGCTCGAAATCTGCTCCCAAGGTGGTGCCAACAGCGCCATGCTAGCACCCGTTATGGAGTGGGTGCTGCAGGAGGAGTGCACGAAACTTCAATTCAGTCTGGGTAATGCTGAAAAGGACATGCGATACCTTGCTGAAACACTCTACACGTATCGATTAACGGCCAATATGCTTCCCCCACTTTGCGAGTTTTTGACGCTAGCTCGCAGTGATTTGGGGGAAGATAGCTTCGTGCCCCAAGCATATGACAGCAGTATGCAGCGCAATGGTATGAAGCCAAAACGAGGCGAGCACTGACACAGCGCTCACTCAATAAAGGCGTCGGTCGCCTCGCGGTGACCATATAAAAACGCATCGGCCACTTGGCGAAGTGGCGACACATCCACTTCGCTACGGCCATTTTCTATCAGCTCGGCAAAGTGCGCATATAGGCCTGGGTATTCACGCTCTTCGGCATCGACAATAACTTCATCGTCGACTGTTAGGCGGCATCCGCCTTGAGTCAGGCTCAAGCGGCCGCCATCGGCATCAACATGAATATCCCAGGTTTGCAGGCCGGTCTGGCGAAAATCAAACGCCGCCTCAATCTTCGCACCTGTTGGGTCGGTAAAGGAGAGGTCCGCTGCAATCGGGGTTTGCGCATTGCTCGGCACCAGCAGCCTCGCCTGTTGCAGAAAAAATGGCTGGGGCAATATGGCGGTGGCAATTGAGAGCGCATTAATACCGGGGTCGAACACCCCCATACCACCGGGCTGCCAGATCCAGGCTTGGCCGGGGTGCCATACCCGCACATCCTCTTTCCACTCAATATTGACGCGCTGAACCTGGCGCTCACTCAACCACTGCTTGGCCTGTGCAACGCCGGGGGCAAAACGTGAATGCCAGGCAGCAAACAGGCTAACGCCCTGCTCGTCAGCAAGTGAGATCAAGCTTTCCACTTCGCTTAACGTGGCGCCCGGTGGTTTCTCAAGCAGCACGTGCTTGCCGCGCATCAGCGCTGCACGCGCTTGGGAGTAGCGCAAGTGGGTAGGCGTACAGATCGCCACAGCAGCGATCTCGGGATGTACATCCAGCATGGCATCCAAATCACCATAGGACGGCACATCGTCCACGCTGGCATTGGGATCGGCGGTGGCAACGAGACGGCAGTTAGCCGTCGCAGAAATCGCCGGAAGATGCTGGTCACGGGCAATTTTACCGACACCCACCAGACCAATCGTTACGTCAGACATACATTTGCCCTAAAGATAAAACATACATTACAGACGATGATAAGCGCTTAGTGAGGAGGTTAGTGAGCAGTGTTGGGCAGTTCCACGCTGCGCCCCAAGGAGCTTGCGCTGCGCTCAAGCCCCAACGCCTCTGCGGTACCCGCTAACACCGCTTGGGCAGCCAAAAATGCCTCTCGGGGGCGGCGCAAACGAATGCTCTCCATCAATTGGCGATGACGTTCCAGGCTCTCTTCAGGATCAGAGGCACTTTCATTAGACATGGATATCAGCATATAAATCGATGGGCGCAGGATATGCGATAGCTGCGCCCAGACAATATTATGGGTCGCTTTGAAGATGGCCTCGTGGAAGGCAACATCGCATTCGCTGTGAAGTCGCCGCTCCTCAATACAGGTGGCATTGCGCAAATTCTGCCCCAAGCCCTCAAACGCCTCTTCGATAGCCACTAAGTCACGCGCCTTAGCGCGTTTGGCTGCGGTCATCGCCACATAGGGCTCAACATCGAGGCGAAATGCGAGGATTTCGCGCTGAATATCCGGGTTAGGCGCGGCATAGCGGGTCAGCCAGTCGGTCACCTGGACATCGAGAATATGCCACTCTGAGTACTCGCGCACCTTGGAGCCATGGCCAGAAATACGCTCAATAATGCCCGCTTCCACTAATTGGCGCAGGTCGCTGCGCACTGCCGAGCGATTAACAGCAAAGCGTTCGCATAGATCCATTTCACGCGGCACAAAGTCACCGGGATGATAACGCCCGCCGAAGATCTCCTCAGCGAGATATTCGGCGATACTAGGGCGAGTCGTTGGCTTGATAAGAGATGAAGTCACTACGATAAGGCCCTGTTTCAATTCTTGCCAATCATAACGTACCAGACCGGTCTAACGGTAACCGTCACGGGGAGACGGCACCGCCGCGCAGCCTCAGCTCCAGTCGACGATCATAAAGCCCCTTGGCAAATAGCGTACCCAATACCAAGGTACCGCCCACCATTGCCATCGGCGCTGGCTGCTCAGCAAGAATCCACCAGGCCAATAAGGTACCAATCACCACTTCTAGTAATATCAGCAGGCCAACTTCAGCGGAGGGCAGATAGAGCGGCCCGCGCTGCAGCAGCGTGACCCCGCAAGGCACAATAATCAGGCACAGCAGAATCACCACGGCGAGTTGGTTGATTGCTGGCAAGGAAGTCTCGCCTCCCGCCAGCCAAAACAGCCCAGCAATGCTGCCGACAATAAGGCCGTTGAAGACCAGCATTGGGCTCATATCCACGCCTGGGCGCGTGCGACAAAGGGTGAAATTAATCGCCAGCGTTGTGGCCGCCATTAAGGCGAAAGCGTTACCTATCCAGGAGCCTGCCCCCGCATCATCCAGGGCAATCATGGCGATACCTACCATACATAGCAGGATTGCCAGCCAGGTTCGCCGCGGCAAACGCTCCTTGAGAATAACCCAGGAGAGTGCTGCTGCGATAAGTGGCGAGCTGGCCAATATCATCAAAACGTTGCCTGCGGTGGTGTACTGATTACCCAGCACGAACCCACAAGTCGTCAAGCTAAACAGCAGTGCCACGGCGATACCGGTCCAGCCACAGCGACGATAAGCTGCCAGGGTGCCACGGCCATAGCGCAGCAGAGCAATAAGCAGAAAACCCAGCCCAGACAGGAAGCCGCGCCACATCAAAATTTCAGCATCGGGGAGATCCGCCACCTTAATCAGCAGCGCATCGGGGGCCATGATCAATGCCCCACCGCCGGTCAATAGCAGCCCCTGCTGGCGATGGGATAAGGAACTCAAACGACTCATTTAGTGCTTATCCTTTTGCCTTTAATGATTATCCCTGGGCGGGTGCTGGCGAGCTACGTCGCGATACTTGGTGGCGGGTACTAAGGTCATGCCACGATCCAGCGGTTCGACCATGCTGCGCTGAATCTCTTGCCAGGGCGTTTGGTGGCCTGGGTAACGGTAGCCACCCTGCTGGGCTAACCGCTCGCGGCGTGCTTCCAGCTCACGCGTCTCGATCAGCAACTGCACCTCGCCACGCTTGAGATCAACCCGCAGCCGGTCTCCACTCTCCAGCAGCGCCAAACCGCCCCCTGTGGCCGCTTCTGGTGAGGCATTAAGAATTGATGGCGAGCCGGAAGTGCCCGACTGGCGGCCATCGCCCAGGCACGGCAGCGATTCGATGCCTTGCTTGATCAGCGCCTCTGGCGGCTGCATATTGACCACTTCAGCCCCGCCGGGATGCCCCACCGGGCCAGCGCCACGCATTACCAGAATGGTTCGGGCATCGATGTTGAGCGACGGGTCATCAATACGGGCGTGGTAATCCTCGGAGCCATCAAACACCACCACCTTGCCTTCAAACGCCTCAGGGTCATTGGGATCATTGAGAAAGCGCTCGCGAAAATCCCGTGAGATCACGCTGGTTTTCATCAGCGCCGAGTCGAATAAGTTGCCCTTGAGATTGAGGAAGCCCGCGTGCGCAACCAACGGGTCGGCATAGCGGCAAATCACATCGGTATCCTGAGTTTCACGCCCCTGCAGATTATCACCCAGCGAACGGCCATTCACGGTCAGCGCATCGCCGTGAAGCCTACCAGCCCCATGCAACTCGTGCAGAACGGCAGGAACGCCTCCCGCGCGGTAAAACTCCTCACACAGAAAAGCGCCGGCTGGCATCACGTTAGCCAGCAGCGGAATTTCATGGCCTAAGCGCTGCCAATCATCGTTATCCAGCTCTACGCCTGCATGGCGAGCAATGGCATTGATATGCACCGGCGCGTTAGAGGAGCCGCCCAGCGCCGAGCACGCCACAATGGCGTTTTCAAAGGCTTTACGGGTCAGAATATCCAGCGGGCGCAGGTCTTCCCAGACCATATCGACAATCCGCGTACCGGTGTCGTAAGCCACCATGGCCCGCTCTTTGTAAGGCGCCGGAATCACCGCTGAACCCGGCAGGCTCATGCCCAACACTTCGGCCATGGAGTTCATGGTGGAAGCGGTGCCCATGGTATTGCAGTGGCCAATGGACGGCGCTGAATCGCTGGCCCGGGAAAGAAACTCAGCGTAATCAATATCTCCCGCCGCCAGGCGCTTGCGTAATTCCCAGATAATCGTGCCGGAGCCTACCCGTTCGGCACCGCGCCAACCGTTTAGCATCGGCCCGCCAGAGAGCACTATAGCGGGAATATTGACCGTGGCCGCGGCCATCAACGCCGCTGGCGTGGTTTTATCGCAGCCGGTGGTTAATACCACGCCATCTAACGGGTAGCCGTGTAGCACTTCCACCAGCCCTAAGTAGGCGAGGTTACGATCCAGCGCAGCGGTTGGCCTGCGCACATTTTCGTGGATCGGGTGCATCGGGAATTCAAACGGCACGCCACCCGCTGAGCGAATAGCGTCTTTAACCCGCTTGACCAAGTCAATGTGATGGCGGTTACACGGGGTTAAATCTGACCCTGACTGGCAAATACCAATAATCGGCTTACCGCTGGTCAACTCATCCAGCGTAATGCCGTAATTGAGATAGCGTTCGATACACAGCGCCGTGGTGCCGGGATGATCGGGGTTATCGAACCAGTAACGTGAACGCAACTGTTCAGGCGTTATGCGATGGGAATTGGCCATGGTGAAACTCCACGCCTAAAGTGAAGAATAAGAAAAGAGTGTCATGACGGTACGCCTTCTTCACCTCAGCGTCGATACATACAAAAGTATATGTTGAACATATAGCCAAAACGTTAGACATTCATCTAAGGGTTGCGGCTCACATTCCCTAAGTGAATGCCGCTGACGTACAACAACGATTCACAACAACAATAGCAACCACGCTGTAGTCCGCTTTGAAGACGCCCTTAGCGAAGCGCTCTGCAGCACGCCAGGAGAGTGACCACCATGCAACTTCTTTGGAAGCGCACCCTATTAATGACCGGTGCCACACTGCTCAGCACAGGTAGCGTTTACGCACAAACGCCTGACCTATCCGATCCTCCACCCATCCAGGGCGAGGTGATCACAGAAAATCTTGGTACACATACTATTCGTGTTGGTCTTGGCTTAGCTGAGACATCACCGCTGTATATCTCCACACGCTATTTTGGTGACATTCTGGCTGAGCGCACTGAAGGGCGTTTGACGGTAAATGTGTTTCCTAACAGCCAGTTGGGCGACGATGCGCAGATGATGGAGATGCTGCAGACGGGAACACTGGATATGACCATCCCTTCGACTTCACCAGCGACCAGCTATGTGCCGGAACTGGCTGTTTTCGACCTGCCGTTTCTGCTACCTACCCGGGAAGCCGCCATCGCGGTGCTGGAAAGCGAGGCTGCTCTCGGTCTACTCGATAAGTTTGAAGGCACCGGCATTAAGGCCTTCGCCTACCATGAGAACGGCTATCGTCAGTTGACCAATAGCGTGCGTCCCGTGGAGTCGCCCGACGATGTCGCCGGGTTAGATGTCAGCGGCCTAACCATTCGCACCATGGAAAACCCGGTACAACTGAGTATCTGGCAAGCGCTGGGCGCCAACCCTACCCCCATGGCGTTTGGCGAGGTGTTTTCAGCGATGGAGCAGGGAGTAATCGATGGTCAAGAGAACCCCTGGAGCACGATTCTGACCTCCAATTTTCATGAAGTGCAGGATTACGGCTCTGAGACACGCCACGTTTATACCCCCTTCATTATTATGATGTCCGAGCGGACATGGGATCGCCTTGACCCGGCCTACCAGGAATTGGTGCAAGAAGCAGCCCGCGAGGCGGCGGCCTACGAAATTCAGTTAGCCACTGAGTACGACGACTGGGCACGGGATCAACTTGAAGAGCGTGGCATGCAAATCACCCGCCTTGATGATGACCAGATTGCCGCCTTCCAGGAAGCCGTGCAGCCGGTTTATGAAGAGTGGGCACCCCGTATTGGGGAAGATTTGGTTGCTGAATTTCAGCAAATTGTCGAATCAACGACGACTGATTAGATGGCCGAGTAATAGCCGCCATGGCAAGGGGCAAACGCCTCTTGCCTCGTCGTTATTCGCCTCTTCGGAGAGCTCATGGACATACCCAACACGCCACTTCCAGATACGGCGACATTTTTCGACGACCCCCAACGCGAACCGTTGGAGATCGACACCGAGCAACGTCGCGGCCCCGCGCTATTCCGCTGGCTAACGCTGGCCATGGAGCATGTGATTGCCACCCTGTTAGTGGCATTAATTATTTCCGTATCTGCCAATGTAATCGGGCGGGCGGTATTAAATCATTCGCTGCCTTGGGCCGATGAGCTGGCGCGCATGCTGTTTATCTGGCTGATTTTTATTGGCGCCGCCGCCGCTTTCGCCCGCTATGAACACATCGCGGTGGATTTTCTAGTCCGTAGGCTTAAGCCGCGCGCGGCCCATGTGCTGTATTTATTGCAGCATCTGATGATCACCGCCTTGATGGGCGTCATTATTTGGGGGGGCTTCCTCGTACTGTCGAGATCCACCGGACGCACTGCGATTCTTGGTGTGCCGTGGAATTTCGTCAATGTCTCATTGGTGCTATGCGCGGTGTTTATTGCTGCGGTCGCTATTTGGCGCGCCTGGCAGAGCATTTTGCAAATACGCTCGCCCAGTGTTACGACCTCTACTACAGGAGATCGTTAGGCCATGTTATGGATTTTTCTAGGCATTCTTTTCGCCTCACTGGCACTTGGCCTGCCCATCGCCTTTGGTCTGGGTATCGCCGCCGTGGTCATGGCAGTGCTGTCTGATATTCCGCTCTCGATCATGATCGAACAGTCGATCCGTGGTGTTAATAGTTTTCCGCTACTGGCGATTCCGTTCTTTATTCTGGTCGGTGAAGTGATGAGTAACGGTGGCATCGCCCGTCGTTTAATGGAGCTAGCCGGTGCCCTGGTGGGTTTCGTGCGCGGTGGCTTGGGTCAAGTGGCGATTACCGGCTCAATGTTTTTCGGTGGCATTAGCGGTTCAGCGGTGGCAGATACGGCCGCGACCGGTGCCATGATGATTCCCTCAATGAAGCAGCAGGGCTACACCGCGCCACAAGCCACTGCCATTAACACCGTCTCATCCGTCATCGGCATCATTATTCCGCCTTCTATTCCGCTGATCCTATTTGGCATTGTGACCGAAACCTCGATTAGCCGCCTATTCATTGCCGGCATAGTGCCAGGCATATTGATTGCTTTTGCGCTGATGACGACGACCTTCATTATGGCCACCATTGGCCACGCCGGTCAGACTCGCAAGTTTCGCCTCGATGTGTTGTGGGAGGCATTTAAGGCGGCTTGGTTAGCATTGGTGCTGCCAGTGATTGTGATCGGCGGCATTATCGGTGGCGTATTCACCGCCACCGAGGCCGCCGTCGCAGCGCTGCTTTACTCGCTGTTTATCTCTCTGGTGGTCTACCGCGAATTTAAGATTCGTGAGCTGTGGGGCATGCTGATTCGCACTGCTCGTTTGACGGGCATGGTCTTGTTGCTGCTCGCATTTGCCACCGTTATTGCGTGGTTTTTAACCATCAATATGGTGCCGCAAACCCTGGTTACCCAAGTACAAGCGATCACCCAAGACCCCTTCCTGCTGCTGTTGATCGTGGCAGGCTTACTGCTGCTGGTGGGGTTTGTAATGGATTTGACCCCTGCCATGGTGATTATGGCGCCGATGCTAACCCCCATTGTGACCTCAGTAGGCGTCGACCCGGTCTACTTCGGCGTGCTGATGGCCTTTGTGCTGGGTATTGGTTTGTTGACGCCACCGGTGGGCACCTGCCTTTACGTTGGCTGCGGGGTCGGCAAGGTTTCCATGGAGCAGCTCGTCAAAGCCATGCTGCCCTACTATGCCGCGCTACTGGTGGTGCTGGTCATCCTGATTGCGTTCCCTGACATCGTGACCTGGCTACCCAATCTCACCGCCGTACGTGGTAACTGATCACGATCTCTCACTACAGCTATCTAAAGCTACCTATCACTATCGACAACAAGGAGAAGGTTACGATGCGATTGATTCAATACCGCGACCAGCAACAGCTGCGGGTCGCGCTGGTGGAAAGTGCCGATAGCGTTCGCCCGATTGCCATTGAGGGCGGCACCTACGCCTTGGCACAGGCGGCTATCAGCGCAGGAGAGTCGCTTGAACAGGCGATAACGGCACGCTTAGGTGACGCCTCCATCGATTACCAGGCGTTAATAGATGAACGCCGCTTACTACCGCCGCTGACACACCCCGATCCAGCCCACTGCTTGGTCACTGGTACCGGTTTAACACACCTTGGCAGCGCCGATACCCGCTCCGCTATGCATGCTAAAGCCCAAGTAGAGGAGACCGAGCTCACCGACTCGATGCGCATGTTTAAGCTCGGCGTTGAGGGTGGCAAGCCCAGCGATAACAAACCTGGTGCCCAGCCGGAGTGGTTCTACAAAGGCGATGGTGACTGCATCGTTGCCCCCGAAGCAGAGCTGCCGAGCCCCGCATTCGCGGAGGATGCGGGGGAAGAGCCCGAGCTTGCCGGGCTGTATGTGGTGGCTGCCGATGGCACGCCCTGGCGGATCGGCTATGCGGTGGGCAATGAGTTTTCCGATCACATCACCGAGCGCTTTAACTACCTATGGCTAGCGCACTCCAAATTGCGCGCATGCAGCGTTGGCCCAGAGCTGCTGATCGGCGAGCTGCCCGACCACCTTGAGGGCACCAGCCGCATTGTGCGTGATGGCGAAACGCTATGGGAAAAGCCATTTCTCACTGGCGAAGCCAATATGGCTCATAGCATCGCCAACCTTGAGTACCACCACTTCAAATACCCCGGCTTTCGCCGCCCGGGTGATGTCCACGTGCACTTCTTCGGCACAGCTACTCTAAGCTTTGCTGACGGCATCCAGACCCGCGAAGGCGACCGCTTCGAGATCACACTTGGCGACTTTGGCAGGCCGCTGCGCAACACACTGCGCATGGAACAACCCCATGATTCAACGCAAGTTAACACCCTTTAAAGGAGGCCAACATGACACTGCAAGGCACACTGCTTATCGGTCAACAGGCCGTTACCGGCTCACAGGCTGAGATTGACGCGATCAACCCCGCTACGGGTGAAGCGTTAGCACCGAGTTACCCAGGTGGTACGCGCGCCGAGGTGGAACAGGCCTGCCAACTTGCGGAAGCGGCCTTTGATATTTATCGCGAGACCTCGCTTGAAACCCGCGCGCGCTTTCTAGAAACCATTGCCGATGAGATTGAGGCGATTGGCGCAGCGCTTACCGAACGTGGCGTGGCTGAGACTGGCCTGCCTCAAGCTCGCCTTGAGGGCGAGCGTGGCCGTACTTGTGGCCAGCTGCGGCTGTTTGCCTCGGTGGTACGCGCGGGTGAATGGCTCGATCTTCGCCACGACCCTGCCCTGCCTGACCGCCAACCGCTGCCCCGCGCCGACCTGCGTCAGCGGCATATTCCGCTAGGGCCGGTAGCGGTGTTTGGCGCCAGTAACTTTCCCCTCGCCTTTAGCGTGGCGGGAGGCGATACCGCGTCTGCGCTAGCGGCGGGCTGCCCGGTGGTCGTCAAGGGCCATTCTGCCCACCCAGGCACCTCGGAGCTGGTGGGCCGCGCCATTCAGCGCGCCGTTGCCAAATGTGAACTGCCGGAAGGGGTATTTTCACTGCTATTTGGCTCAGGCAAAGAGATCGGCCAGGCACTGGTTGCCGACCCACGCATTAAAGCCGTTGGTTTCACTGGTTCACGAAGCGGTGGCACCGCCTTGATGGCAACGGCGCAGGCGCGCCCCGAGCCAATTCCTGTGTACGCAGAAATGAGCAGCATCAATCCGGTCTTCCTGCTACCCGAAGCGCTAAACGCTCGCGGCAGCAAGATTGCAGAAGGCTTTGTGGCTTCGCTGAACATGGGCGCGGGCCAGTTTTGTACCAACCCTGGCTTGGTCATCGGCGTTAAAGGTCCTGATCTCGATGCATTTGTGGCGACTGCCGGTGAAGCCGTTAAGGCCAGCGCGGCACAAACTATGCTGACGCCGGGTATTCACGCGGCTTACCAAAGCGGTGTAGCTGCGCTGGCAGGCAGTGCCAACGTTAAGGAAATCGCCCGTGGGCAAACCGACGATGCGCCCCATAGCTGCCAGACAGGCCTCTTTACCGCTAGCGCCAGCGATTTCTTAACCGACGAATCGCTTCAGGGCGAAGTCTTTGGTGCCACCTCGCTGGTGATTGAGTGCCGTGATAGTGATGAAATGCAGCGCGTCGCAGAACAGCTGGAAGGCCAATTAACCGCCACACTGCAAATGGACGATGGTGACCTCGCCGACGCTAAGCGCTTGCTGCCGATTCTGGAACGCCGCGCTGGACGCATTATGGCCAATGGTTGGCCCACTGGGGTTGAAGTCGGTCACGCCATGGTACACGGTGGCCCTTATCCTGCCACGTCGGATTCACGCACCACCTCGGTAGGCAGCGCGGCGATTTATCGCTTCCTGCGCCCGGTCTGCTACCAAGACTTACCCGCTGGCCTGCTGCCCGAAGCGCTACGCGACGACAACCCGTTTAACGTTTCCCGACTAGTAGATGGCAAACGCGAAAGCTAGCCTACGTATCGGATAAATAGACGCTAGGGTGCATCAGAGAGGCGTTTTTTAAGCTGCATATAAGTACCGTAGTGACGGTCGAGGTGGCGACGCATAGCCGCTTCGGCCGCATCTGGGTCGCGGGATTCGATGGCCGCAATGATTTCGGTGTGCGCAGCAGTGGCGGCTTTATCTTCATCTTTTTGCTGCAGTACCAGCGCGCGGCGATCATCAAGCCACTCGGAAAGCGCTACATGAATCGCATCGAAAATGGGATTACGGCCAATGCTCGCCAACACGCCGTGAAAGTCATTGTCGGAGCGTTTGAAGCGTGCTTCGTCACCAATCGCATCGCGGTTGGCTTGCAGCGCATCACGTAACCTCACCAGATCCTCTTCACTAGCATTACGAGCCGCGTAGCGCGCCAACGAGATCTCAAACATAGCCCGTGCTTCCTGGAAATATTGCTGGCCATCAGGCTTGGAAAGCAGTTGCCGGGTCACCCCGGAAAGCCTCGCCATGACCGCCTCGGCGGTGGGGCGAATAACTCTGGCACGGGTGCCGCTGTTAATAGCAATTAGGCCAAGCTGTTGCAGGTGGAATAGTGCCTCGCGCACGGCGGGCCTGCCGACTCCAAACTGCTCCATCAACTCCCTTTCTGAAGGCAATTGATCATTTTCACTTAGCCGCCCCTCGAGAATCTCCGCCTCGAGCTGTTCGGCGACCTGTTCGGACAGCGTTTTACGCTCGATCCGGTATCTGCTCATAGGCAGTCACCCCTGGTTAAGCTGGAATTTTCCGCTATGTTACTGCATTTCCAATCGCTATCGTTCAACCCAGCCTTCAAGAGAGTTGGGAGAGTGGTGTTATTCGATACTGTTCAGCGAGTTCGGCGTAGGCTAATTGATTGGCGGAATCCAGCGGAATCCCCTCTGCATCACGCTTGGCCAGGCAGCGCCACTCTCGATCACCAGGGGCAAGCACGCTGGCATTTTTCGCAGCGGGCTGGGCGCGTAAGTCGGTTAGGTACTCAGCTAAACCTCGCGCGAAGGTACCTGCTTCAACAAACGCATCGGGGTGCATAGCCAGTAAAAAATGGCCTACACCACGAGGTGTTGCCATATCAGGCCCGCCCATGGGTAACAACGTAAAACCGTGCTGCATACCTGATAACGTTGAACTAAGTATCTCAACCATGCCACCCAGCCCAGCACCTTTAAAGCCAAAATCACTGCCACCTAACGGCAGCAAGGCCGCCACCTCGCTGGGGTCGCGACTCACCTTTCCCGTGGCATCTGCAGCGACGTGATCCGGCAGCTCGCGGCCAATAGCGGCGTACTGCTGAACCCGATTCCAGGGCACCGAACTGGTGGCCATATCCAGTAAATAAGGCAACTCACCCGCTACCGGAGCTGCAAAGGCAATCGGATTAGTGCCATGAAAGGGCTTGGCCCCCTCATGCAGCAGCACAAAAGGGTCCGAATTGCAGAAGGCCATTCCGAGATAACCGCGCTCCGCCGCTGCCAGCGCGTAGCATCCTGCCGCCCCGAAGTGCGATGAGTTACCCACGGCAACAGCACCGATACCCGCCACTTCCGCCATCGCAGTGGCGTGCTCAATGGCGGTGTAGCCCGCTAAGTGTCCCAGCCCATCGTCTGCATCTAAATAGCCCGTAGCGGCTAAGCGTTGATGAAATGACATCTTAGGCGCCCCATTAAGACGCCCGCCGTTAAGTGCCTGCAAATAATGCGGCAACAGACGCAGCCCGTGGCTGTCGGTACCCATCCTTGATGCGGTGACAAGGGCGCGTGTCGTCGCCTCAGCTGTCGGCTGATCAGCACCGGCCGCAGCCAGCGCCGATTGCATAAAACGGCTAAGGTCTTCATGGGCAACGCGAAAATCTGACGAAGTGCTGGTCATCTTTCAACCCCTTCTTATCTCAATTAACGGTAAATCAGTGTGGGTAACCACATAGAGATCTCGGGCACGAAAGTCACCAGGAGCAGGCAGATCACCAGAGGAATAAGGAACGGAATAGTGCCGCGCATGCAGCGCTCGAAGCTGACATTCGAAACCCTGGAAAGTACGTAAAGCACCATACCTACCGGCGGGGTCAACAGCCCAATCATCAGGTTAAGTACCATAATCACCCCGAAGTGAACCGGGTCGACGCCCACCGCCACCGCCATCGGCAGCAGCACCGGCACTAAAATGGTGATTGCGGCGATGGTTTCCATAAAGCAGCCAACGATAATCAGCACAATGTTCGCCATCATCAGCACGGCAAGCTTGCTGTCGGCAAAGGGGCCCATTAGGGCAATCACGTTCTGAGTGACCTGATTGCTGGTGAGAATCCAGGCGAAGATCGATGCAGCCGAGACAATAAATAGAATGACTGCCGTGGTCTCGATGGTTTCCATGCTGACTTTTAGCAGCTTGCGCCAGGTCAGCGTGCGGTAAACCACCACGCCAAGCAGCAGCGCATAAAATACAGCCGCCACTGCGGCTTCGGTCGGCGTAAAGGCACCGGTGATGATGCCGCCAACAATAATGACCGGGGTCATTAGCGATAAAAACGCACGCTTGAAGGTATGGCCAAGCACTCGCATAGAGAACACTGCATCACGCTGATAGCCTCGCCGACGCGAGATAATAAAGATCATCAGCATCAGCATGGCGCCCATCAATAGACCAGGAATCAAGCCTGCTGCAAATAACTGGCCCACTGAAGCAGACGCCATCACCCCGTAAATCACCATCGGTAGGCTAGGCGGAATAATCGGCCCAATGGTCGAGGATGCGGCGGTAATCCCTACCGCGAACTCCTCATCGTAGCCTGCGTCCTTCATCGCTTTGACTTCGATCATGCCCAGGCCACCAGCGTCGGCTACAGCGGCCCCCGACATCCCGGAGAACACAATGCTGGCACCGACGTTGACGTGGCCAAGGCCGCCGCGCATCCAGCCCATCAGCGCCTTAGCGAAATTGAAGATACGCTCGGTAATGCCGCCGTTGTTCATCAAACTACCAGCGAAGATAAAGAATGGAATCGCCAGCAGCGGAAAGCTGTCGATGCCATTAATCATGCGGTGCGCGATAACAATGTTGGGCACTTGCCCGGTAATCAGTACAAACATCAAGCAGGCGCCTGCCAAACTAATAGCAATGGGCACGCCCAGCACCAGCATGGTAAACAGCGAGAAAAATAGGAAGGCGAGATGGTAGCCCATCAGCGGTAAGATCACGCAGCCCAGCACCGCCAGTGCCGCCAGCAGCGGAGAAACGATCGGCGTTTGCCAGCGCATTAAGGAAATTCGGGACATGGGAAGCCTCTCGATAAAACGGGTATGGCGGATAACCACAGCTCAAACGTCATTGCTACGATCCCGGTACTTCACATAGAGCCGCTGACCGGTGCGTATCGTCATTAATACAAAGGCGGCACACACCGTGAAATAGATAATGCTTTTGGGCAGATCCACCGAAACCATTAAACTATTGGTGCGCGATGCCAATTGATAAGCGACCCATGCCATGGCGATATAAAAGACAAGGCTTATGGCACCGACCATGCGTTCCAATAGGCGTGCCTGCCACCCCGGCATATAGTGGTAGAAGAATTCCACCATAATGTGGCTGCCATTACGGGCGGCCATCACACTGCCCATAAAGCCCACGCCGATGAGCAGATAGCGAGCGATCTCCTCGGTCCAGCCAATCGAGCTGCCCATTACATAGCGGCTAAAAAACTGGGCGAATACCACCAGAATCAGCGCCCAGAACAGCGTTAGGGTCACAAAGTCTTCAAGGCGGTAATCACTTAGCCTGAACGGGGTATCATCAAAAGCAGATTCGAAATCGACCATCGGGTCAACGGCGGGAGGGGAGTCTTCCCTTAGGTTATTCATGGCGCAACACTCCAAATACTCCGCTCAAAAGAGCGGAGTGCAATCAAAGGGTTGGATTATTGGCCGATAGCCTGGAGACGCTCGTAGGTTTCCTCATCCCAGGTGGCCGCATCGCCGTTATGGGCAGGCACTACGGCTTCACGAAAGACGTTGCGATCCACTTCGTTGATGGTGTTGCCCTGCTCCTCAAACCACGCGACTAGCTCCGCTTCAGCCTGCAGGATATCCCGGGTGTTGTTCTCGGCAGCCTCCTGGAAAACCTCACGGAATATTTCACGATCTTCTTCAGACAGGCGGTTCCAACGTGGGCCGCCTACAATAGTGATCAACGAATCGGTAATGTGGCCGGTCAGGTTGATGTAGTCCTGCACCTCATGGAATGCCTTGGCACGAATGGTTGGTAGCGGGTTTTCCTGGGCATCTACCACGCCTTGCTGCAGCGCTAGATAGACCTCGTCAAAGGCAATCGGGGTGGGGTTGGCGCCCACTGCACGGGGCATCATCATGTACATCGGGGCGTTGGGGACCCGAATCTTCAGACCCTGCATATCCGCTGGTTCATTGATGGGTATATTCGAGGTTACATGACGCTCGCCGTAATAGTTGAGCGCCAGCGGAACATTACCGGTTTGATCCTGGTAGCCCTGAGCAATTTCCTGGAATAAGTCGCTATCGGCGAAGGCCTGCCAGTGCTCAAAGTCACGGAACATATAGGCAGCGCCACCAATACCAATAGGCCCATACGAACGACCAGCAAATTGATTGCCGGTATAAATAACGTCAACGGTGCCTAATTGAAGCCCCTCATTAATATCTTCTTCTTTACCTAGTGAGGAGGCGGGATGCACCTGCATGGTATAGCGCCCGTCGGTACGCTCTTCGATCTCATCAGCGGCCCACAGTGCCCACTTATGGAAAGGCTCCGAGGTTTCATAAACGTGGGCGAAGCGCAGATTTTCAGCGGCCTGGACCGCCGCCGTAAAACTAATACCCGCCGCGATTAGCGAGGCGGTTAGCAGGCGGGCCATTTTCCTGTGGCGTTGGCTTTTGTGGCTCATCGTGTACTCCTCACAACCATTAGTTTTGTTGTTGGTTATTGTGATTTGCTGCTGGTAATGGTGATGCCTTGGTTATTATTTAAGCGGCGGCAGCCAACGTAACCGACCATAGTGCTGTATACGTATCATACCACCAGATTCAAACCTAGTTGGTCGACGGCAATCGCGCAACCATTCAGCTTATGATTTTAGTAGTGGCTATAGCGCTGTCTGGGCAAACTTGAGCTCACGGTGTAAACGCAACAGCAGTTGCGGATCACCAAAGCCACCTGCTTTGGTAATAACTCGCCGCTGTTGATCGCCATCTAGATACCCGAGCGCTACCCCTGGCGCCCATTCGGTCTCTACGTTGATATAGCCCACACCCAGCGCAGAGAGCACCGCCATGGCGATATCACCGCCGGTTAAAAACAGTAAACACTCCTCATTTTGCCGCCAGCTGAAAGTAATCGAGGCCACTTGGGCGGCCATTGCTGAGGCGACTTGGCTAGCCGTAAGTTCGCTCTCCTCTCCAGGCACGACCACACAAGCACTCAAAGCGTGGCCACGTTCCAAGGGAGTAGCCGAGCACGCTTTAATAACAGCCAAATCGGGCGCGCGATCGCGCAACAGCTGAAGCTGCCCGGCAGCACGGGGGCTTCTAGAACCAACGGCATAAAGTACCGCATTTACGCTATCCAATTTTCGAAACGATGCCTGAGCCTGCCCAAAACAGTTCTGCCGAAAACCGTGCTGAGCGATAGCCGTGGCCAGACCCGCCGCACCCGCCATGGCGCGTTTGCCGCCAGCATCAAGCATTAGGGTATAGAGCGCTGAAAGTTCCTCGTCGCTTTCAGCATCAGCTATGCAGTCCTCGCTGGGAAGCGGCGCTTCACGCCCAGGGTAATAACGCTGTAGCGGTAGCCCGCTGGCGGAAAACGAATGATCAATCGGGCCAATCAAGGGCGTTGATCGGGCATCCTGTTGATAGGCCGTTGCTGCTAGCGGAAGCCCATCGACCCACACTTCAGCATCGCGCACTGTCCGCCCCTGGGCCGGTACTGCGGGGGCCAGCAGTAGGGGAAAGCCAAGCACTTCTCGCAGTGCCGTGCACTCTGCGACTACCTGGCCACGCAGAGTTGAATCGATTTTTTTAAACCACTGCTGGGCATTTGTTTGCTCTAACAATCGAACCGCTGCGTTTACCCGGAACACCGCCTGCTCAGCTTCCAGATGACGTGATTCGGTATTAACAGCGATAACCTCTGGCCACTGGCCTTGCCACGCCTCAAGCGTTGCCGCTAATGCTTCCAGGCTGATCACCACGCGGGTATCTGCACCCCGCGCGGCAAACGGGGCCGCAGTGTCCAACGCGCCGGATAAGTCATCGGCAATAATCGCCAAGCGGCAGCCGCTCATGCCTTTCCGCCACTGGCCAACCGCCGAGCATAGGCAATCGCTGACCCCATGTTGGTGGCATCAGCTTTGCCCTGCCAGGCAATATCAAAAGCGGTTCCGTGGTCCACCGAGGTGCGCTGAAGCGGCAAGCCGAGACTAACGTTCACCGTGGTATCAAAGGCGATCAGCTTGACGGGGATATGGCCCTGGTCGTGATACTGAGCAATCACCAAGTCGAACTCGCCTTTCGAAGCGCGATAAAACACCGTATCCGCCGAGATAGGCCCACTCACATCAAAACCCCGTTCCCGCAAACGCTCTACCGCCGGAGCAATACAGCGGCTATCCTCGTCGCCAAAAATACCGCCTTCGCCGCAGTGGGGGTTCAGGCCAGCAACGGCAATGCGTGGTGCCTTCATACCCAGGGCAACCAAGTGCCCCTGCCCCGCCTCAACGGTGGCAATAATGCGTTCAGGCGTCACCCTATCAATGGCTTCACGCAGCGATACATGGGTGGAGACATGCAGTGTCGAGAGCGTCTCAGATGCCAGCAGCATAAAGGACGAAGGCGCGCCGGTCAGCGAAGCCAGCATGCCGGTGTGGCCGTCATAGTGGTGCCCGGCTTTATGCAGCGCCGCTTTGTTCAACGGCGCGGTGACAATCACCTGCCCCCACCCCTCCTGCACCAGCTCTACGGCTTTGTGTACACAGCGAAACGCCATATCACCCGCACCCGCGCTGATTTCACCATCGGGAATCTCTACGCCTTCGGGCACCTCTACCACGCCAACCGCCACACAATCTTTGCCGCTCTCAACTTGCTCGAGCGGCACGAACTCAAGCGCAGCGCCAATACTCGCCGCCGCTCGGCGATAAATAGCCGGGTCACCGACCACCATGGCCGTGGCGCGCTCGGCGGCGGACATGACACTCAAGGCGCGACAAATAATCTCCGGGCCGATGCCGGCAGGGTCGCCCATGGTGATGACAATTTCATAGCTTGGTTTACTAGGCGTCAGGTTATTCATGGCATTAGCTGCCCGCCATTGACCTCAATAATTTGGCCAGTGACATAGCCACTCAGCGCATCTGTGCCGAGAAACACATAAGCACCCACGCACTCTTCCGCCGTGCCCAAACGCCCCATGGGAATCGACGCTCGTGCCGCTGCAAGATGGGCATCGTTAGAGTGGCGTTCATGAAAATCAGTCGCAATCGTACCAGGGGCGACGGCATTAACGCGGATATTATCTCCCGCTAGTTCCTTCGCCATATTGCGCGTTACCGTGCTCACAAAGCCTTTTGCCGAAGCGTACAAGCCAGCCCCTGCCCCACCGCCGTTGCGCGCAGCAATCGAGGTGGTGTGAATAATATTTCCGCCGCCAGCACGGCGAAAATGTGGCAGCGCTGCACGGCTGGCCATAATCACCGAGCGGACATTAAGATCCATGACCCGGTCATACTGGTCATCGTCCATCTCGTCTAATCCCACCCGCCCCAGCATGTCCCCAGCGTTATTGATTAACAGATCCAAACCGCCCAGGCGCTCGGCGGCATCATCGACAAGCTTTTGGGTCTCGCTGGTGTGGCTGATATCTGCCTTAAGGGTGAAGGCGTTGCTGCCGGCTTCTTGAATGGCCTTAACTACCGCCTCAGCAGGCGCTTCACTGCGGTGATAGTGCACCGCCACGTGTGCTCCCAACGCCCCCAACTGCTTCGCGACCGCCGCACCAATTCCACGGCTGGCACCGGTGATAAGCACGCGCTTACCTTTCCACTCCTCTAACATGCAGTTCTCCTTAATACTTTTTGTTTTTTTAGGGTTCTTGCTCTCTGGCATCGCTTCCATCTAGGCCAATTTACCTATCGACCCGAAATAGAATGGTGCGCTAGAGTAGGCATATAACTGGCATACCTGTCATACAACACAACATCCATAACATGATAGGCGATGGCTCACTATCCGCCAGTCGCTTACCACTGATAAGCGCTATCTTTTAACGACGATCATTTAACCACTACTGCCAATAGCCATCTTTAGCACCCACTTTTTACAACAACTTTAACAACACTTTGGAGGCGAACATGAACCCACTTTCACCGACTGAATCCCTACCCCATGACCTGGATCACGCGCTGCTGGTGGGGCGCGTCTGGCTTGATGGCGCGCACCCTGGCCCCGCGCTGGTGACTGTACAAAACGGCCAGGTTATTGATATCACCGAGTTTGGCCCGACCATGGCCGACCTGCTGGAGCGAGACGATTTGCTGGAGGTGGCGCAGCGTGCAGAAGGCCCCAATCTGGGCAGCATTGAGTCATTAATAGCGAACTCTCAGTTGTCCCCACCGCAAGCGCCTTACCTGCTGGCTCCCTGCGATGTGCAGGCTGTTAAAGCATGTGGCGTTACTTTTGCGGTGAGCCTGATGGAGCGAGTGATTGAGGAGCAAGCGGGCGGCGATCCGGCCAAGGCCGTTGAATTGCGTGACGATCTTCAAGCCTTGATCGGCACTGACCTATCCAAAATCGCACCGGGATCTGAAGAAGCGATGTCACTAAAAAAAGCGCTTCAGGCACGCGGCGGTTGGTCACAATATATGGAAGTCGGCATCGGCCCCGATGCGGAGGTGTTTACCAAAGCTCAGCCGCTCTCCTCGGTCGGCTTTGGCACGCCGGTGGGTTTGCACCCCTCCTCCCAGTGGAATAACCCCGAGCCGGAAATCGTCCTGGCAGTCGATAGCCGCGGCCAAGTGCGCGGCGCCACCTTGGGCAACGACGTCAACCTGCGCGATGTGGAAGGGCGCAGTGCCCTGCTACTCGGCAAGGCAAAAGATAACAACGCCTCTTGCTCCATTGGCCCGTTTATTCGCCTGTTTGATGACCACTTTGATATGGATAGCGTGCGCAACTGCCAGGTATCGCTGCGTATTGAGGGTGAGGATGACAACTTTCTGCTTCAAGGCGAGAGCGATATGCGCGAGATCAGCCGCGACCCGCTGGATCTAGTGAGCCAAACCATCGGCGCCCACCATCAATACCCGGATGGTTTTATGCTCTTCCTCGGTACCATGTTCTCGCCCATTCAGGACCGCGACGGTAAAGGTCAGGGCTTTACCCATCATCTGGGGGACCGCGTCACCATTGCGACACCGGATCTCGGCACCCTGGTCAATTCTGTAGGCAGAAGTGATCAGTTACCACCCTGGACTTACGGTATTCGCGAACTGATGCGTCACTTGGCACACCGCTAACGCTGACACCTCTAATTTATCCTCTACAACACGCCAGGAGAGCTCAATGACAACGATAACTCACGTTGAGATTCAGGATATTCGCTTCCCCACCTCGCGCTCGCTGGATGGTTCGGATGCCATGAATGCCGCGCCGGATTACTCTGCTGCTTACGTGATCCTGCATACCGACGACGGCAGCCCCGAGGGACACGGCCTAACCTTCACCATTGGCCGCGGCAACGAGATTGTGGTGACCGCGCTGCACTCCCTAGCGCCACTTATTGAGGGGCGAACGCTGGCGTCGATCACCGACAATATGGGCACCTTCTGGCGGGAGATCACCGGCGATAGCCAGCTACGCTGGATTGGCCCCGATAAAGGCGCAATTCACCTGGCCACCGCCGCCATCGTCAACGCCGTATGGGATATGTGGGCGAAAAACGAAGGCAAGCCGGTATGGAAACTGCTGGTGGATATGACGCCGGAGCAGCTGGTGCGCTGCCTCGATTTCCGCTTTGTCACCGATGCGCTAACTCCCGAAGAAGCGATCTGTTTGCTAAGGCGTCAAGCCTCCGGCAAAGCCGCCCGTGAAGCAGAAATGCGCCGCGATGGTTACCCTGGCTACACCACCTCGGCGGGCTGGCTGGGTTATAGCGACGAGAAAGTACGCGGCCTGGCCCGAGAAGCGTTGGCCGAAGGCTGGACTCACTTTAAACAGAAAATTGGCGGCGATATCGAAGAGGATGCCCGCCGTGCGGCGCTGCTGCGTGATGAGATCGGTTGGGACAACGTGCTGATGATGGACGCCAACCAAGTGTGGGAAGTCGATGAGACGATCACCAAGATGCGTCGGCTAGCTGAATTTGATCCACTGTGGATCGAAGAGCCCACCAGCCCTGACGATATTCTTGGTCACGCTGAAATCCGCCACCGCGTGGCACCGATTGGTGTGGCCACCGGCGAACACTGCCACAACAAGGTGATGTTCAAGCAGTTCTTCCAGGCCGACGCTATCGACTACTGCCAACTCGATGCGGCTCGTTTGGGCGGGCTAAACGAAGTGATTCTAGTAGTGCTAATGGCCGCTAAATTTGGCGTGCCGATTTGTCCCCATGGCGGCGGCGTAGGGCTATGCGAGTACACCCAGCACATCTCGCTATTCGACTATATCGCGGTATCCGGCAGCCTAGAGGGCCGCGTGCTTGAGTATGTGGATCATCTTCACGAGCACTTTATCGACCCAGTGGTGATAAACCGTGGCCGCTACCAGGTACCTGAAGCACCGGGTTACAGCATTGCCATGCACGCGGAGTCCCAAGCACAGCACCGCTTCCCCGAGGGCGAAGCTTGGCAGGAAGAGGCCTGATGAGCGACACCACTGCCTTTCTCAATGAGCTAACCAGCCTACTGGGCGAGCGTGGTCTGCTGCGCGAGCCAGACGCCATGGCGCGCTACGTCAGCGACTGGGCAGGCGATACCCTGGGCATGCCGCTGGCCGTGGCCCGCCCGAGCAGTACCGCAGAAGTCGCCGAAGTAGTGAAGCGCTGCTATGAGCGAGGCGTCGCAATGACGCCCCAGGGAGGCCATAGCGGCTTGGTGGCCGGCGCCTTGCCCGCCGCGAACGGTCAGGAGCTGGTCATCAGCTTGGAGCGCTTAAATAGCGTGCGCGCCATTGATCCGGTCAACTTCACCATCACCGTAGACGCGGGCTGTATTCTCGAGAACGTTAAGCTGGCCGCCTTTGAACATGACTGCGACTTCCCACTTTCATTAGGCGCCCAGGGCAGCTGTCAGATCGGCGGCAATATCGCCACCAATGCGGGCGGGCTTAACGTGCTGCGCTACGGCATGATGCGCGAGCTGGTATTGGGGTTTGAAGTGGTTCTCCCTGATGGCCGCCTGTGGGAAAGTCTTAACGCGCTACATAAAGACAACCGCGGCTACGACCTTCAGCAACTGTTTTTAGGCAGCGAAGGCACCCTGGGCATTGTGACCGGTGCGGTGTTAAAGCTCTCGCCGCGCCCTACCCAGAACCGCACCGCCCTGCTCGGCCTGCCCTCCGTTCAGGCGGTGATTGATCTGTATGGTTTGGCCCGTCGCGACTGCTGCGATCTGCTGACCGCATTCGAGCTGATACCTCGCCGCTGTATTGAGCTCGCCATCGAAGCAACCCCTGAGCTACGCGACCCGATGGAGTGCGCCTACCCCTGGTACGTATTGATGGAAGTTGCCGCCACGGGGCCGTTAGACCTAGGTTCGATGCTGGAGCAATTGCTGGAAACCGGCATGGCACGTGAGCTGGTGCTGGATGGCGCGCTGGCCTCCAGCGATACCCAATCCGCCCAGCTATGGCAGTTCCGCGAAAGTATGCTGGAAGGCCAACGGCGGCGCGGCGAGCATCTGCGCACCGATATCTCGGTACCCATCTCGGCGATACCCGACTTCGTTACCCGGGCAAGCGAGGTGGTGATGGCTGCTTCACCCGAGTGCGAAATCATTGCCTACGGGCATGTGGGCGACGGCAATCTGCACTTCAATATCCTGCCGCCCTCGACAATGGCGGATAGCGATAAGAGAGCTCACCTGCACGACCTGGAGGAGCGGCTGTTTGGAGTACTCGACGACTTTCACGGCAGCATCAGCGCGGAGCACGGCATTGGCCGCACCAAGCAAGCGCCCTATTTAGCGCGGCTATCGCCCATTGAGCGGGAGCTGATCAGTGGTGTTAAAGCGCTGTTTGACCCCAAGGGATTGATGAATCCTGGCAGGATATTGCCATCTTGAGATAAAGGCTAAATTCCTCATTAGTGCTACGTTCAAGGGTATCGAACAGAACCCCAGGCTGGCTCTGTGGCCAGCCCATCCCGCCACCCCCTCACAAATACCCATCTGCGTGAAAACTGCTGCCCAACCAGCCACCCCCTCGTGATATCACTTCATAAAAAACACTCTGAAGATTGGACTAGATGCCCAGCCTTCGGGGCGCAGTTCAGATTGGGATGATCCGTTGATGCTTTGCAGAAACGGAATGCGGCATTCCAAATCTTGATTGGACGATGAGTTGGCACTCCACCAAAGTATATTTTACGGCATCACAGATATCTTAATCTCAAGGTCGCCTTGACGGTAATATCCGGGAGTCAACATGGATCAGGTCTCACTTCATGATTTGCACAACGATACTGCCTGCAAGCCAAGCCAGCCCGGTTATCTGAGCGTCTCGCCAAGCCATACCCTATATTTCGAACATAGCCAGCCCGGTGGTATCCCGTCTCTTGCCCTGCACCACGGCCTCTGCATCGGATTCAAGCCCGGTCACTGTAAAACTATCATCATCATTGTGCCTAAGAGCGAACGCGACTATCGGCTAAGTGCCTATCATTCACGGTTGACTGTCAGCGAGCCCGCCCGGCGTAATTTTCTCCTGGACTCACCCTGTTCGGGATCTGCACAGGAGCGGGCACGGTGAACGCTTCCCCTCCTTCAATGGCGACGATGCAGAATCTATGCAGCGCCAGGTCGCCGAGCGTTTCTGGTGATGCCACACTGCTGGCCTATCTGAGTGACGAAAGCGGCATTGACCAGGTCTGGCTAGCGCCGCTGGGCGGTGGCGCGCCTTGGCGCCTCACCCAGTGCGACGAGCCGGTAGGCACCATCGCTTTCAGCCCTACGAGCCGCGACCTGATCTTCACCAGCGATTGCGGCGGCGATGAACGGCACCAGTTATGGCTGGTACCCGAGGCCTGCGCTCCAGCCGTGGCGCTCGATCATGATCCCAGCGTGATGCCTTTATGGGGCGCCTGGTCACCGGACGGGGCGCGCATCGCCTACTGCGCAAACGCTCGCGATCGGCATCACTTGGATATCTATGTCATGGACATGGTCAGTCGCGAGACTCGCTGTGTCCACCAGGACAGTGGGTTTCGCGAAGTGCTGGCCTTTTTCCCCGAGGGAGAGGCACTACTGATCCGCGACGCGCGACACTCGCTGAGCGACCAGCAGCTCTTTCGCTTCGATCTCGCCTCGGGGGACTATGCCCCATTGCTGCCGCCTCGAGATCGAGCACGCTACAGTGCACCTCGCTTCGTCGATGATGGACACGCGCTGTTGATGATCAGCGATCACGGCCGTGAGTTTCAGGGCCTAATGCGCTATTCGCTTCTAACCGAGACACTGGAATGGCACGCCACCTTCGATGACGCAGATATCGAGGCCTATGCACTCTCGCCAAAACGCGACCAGGTGGCCCTGGTGGTCAATCGGGAAGGCTGGAGCGTACTGTTACTTCACGGACTCATAGATGGTACTCAGCAAATCGTCGATGGACTGCCCCAGGGTGTCATCGCTACGCTCAACTGGCCAGTACTGAGCGACGAGCTGCTGCTCTCCTGCGAAAGCGCCAGCCGTCCTAGCGAGATCTGGCGGATCGACCCACAGCGCGGTACTGCAAGTCCTATCACTCGCTCGACACGGGCCGGCGTCAATCTTGATGACTTTATCGAGCCAAGCGTCGAACGCGTCGTCAGCTTCGACGGTCTCAGCGTGCCCTGCTTGATATACCAGCCGGCGACGCCGATGCCCCCGGCCGGCTACCCCGTGATGGTATTGGTCCACGGCGGGCCCGAGGCGCAGTGGAGGCCGACCTTCCGCGCCGACCTGCAATACCTGTTGGCACAAGGTATCCGTGTCGTTGCGCCCAATGTACGCGGCAGTACGGGCTATGGGCGTCGCTACCTGCACCTCGACGATCGGGAGTTGCGCATGGATAGCGTCGCCGATCTCGATGCCGTGCGCGGCTGGATCGCCGAGCAACGCGATGTCGACCAGCGACGCGTGGCCGTTTATGGCCGCTCCTATGGGGGCTTCATGGTGCTCGCGGCCTTGACCGAGTACCCCGGGCGCTGGGCACTGGGAATCGAGTTCTACGGCATTGCCAATTTCCTGACCCTGCTTGAGACCACCGGCCCGTGGCGCCGTAAGTTGCGTGCCGCCGAGTATGGGGATCCCCAACGTCACAAGAGCGCCTTGGAGCGTTTCTCGCCGATCCATCGCATCGCAGATATCGACGTACCCCTATTGATCGTCCATGGCATGGACGATCCCCGCGTGCCGCCCAGCGAGAGCGAAATGGTGTACGCCTGTCTGCGCGGACTGGGTAGGCCGGTCAAGTATCTACGCGTACCTCATGCTGGTCATGGCTTCACGCGCCGTGAAGATCGCCTGCGCGTATTCGCTACCCTGGCATCCTTTCTCGAGCGTCACCTGTGACGCCGACTTACCGCAGGAGAATCACAATGAGTGATGTAGTACAGCAGCTTTGGCATCTGGTCGACGAGAAGCGAGGACTATTCGAAGCGCTAAGCGACCGGATCTGGAGCACGCCGGAGATCGCCTATACCGAGTATCGATCGGTGGCCGAACATCGCCGCATGCTTGAATTGCAAGGCTTCACCATCAGCGACAGTGTTGCCAGCATTCCCACAGCCGTGATGGGCGAGGCCGGCAGCGGCGGCCCAGTAATCGCCTTTCTCGGCGAGTACGACGCCCTGCCCGGTCTGAGCCAGGAAGCTGGCGTGGCCGAGCCCCGCCCGTTACCAGGTAACGGCTATGGTCATGGCTGCGGGCATAACATGCTGGGGTCGGCGGCGCTGCTAGCCGCGACGGCCATGAAGGACTACTTAGAGTCGACCGGTACTCCCTGCCGAGTGCGCTACTACGGCTGCCCTGCCGAGGAGGGCGGTGCCGCCAAGGCGTTTATGGTTCGCGAGGGCGCCTTCGACGACGTCGATATCGCTCTGTGCTGGCACCCAGCCTCCTTCACCCATGTCGACGATGCCCAGTCCCTGGCCAATACACGCATGGACTTTGCCTTCACCGGCCGTTCCTCTCATGCCGCCGCCGCACCGCATCTTGGTCGAAGCGCGTTGGATGCCGTGGAGCTGATGAGCGTCGGCGTTAATTACATGCGCGAACATATGCCCTCGAGCGCACGCATCCATTACGCCATGCTCGACTCGGGGGGCATCGCGCCCAACGTGGTTCAGGGATATGCCGCCGTGCGCTACGCCATTCGTGCACGCGACTTGGCCGGCATGCAAGCCCTCAATGCCCGCGTCCAGAAGGTCGCCCACGGCGCGGCGATGATGACCGAGACCGAGGTCGAGATCAGCATCATGAGCGCGGTCTCCAATCTGCTCGGTAATACCCCGCTGGAGCGCAGCATGCAGCATGTCATGGAGGCGCTGGGCCCGGTGCCGTTCGACGAGCAGGACCGCGCCTTCGCCCGCGAGATTCAGGCCACGCTGAGCGAGGAGGATATCGCCAACGACTATGCGCGCCTCGGCCTTGAGCCTGTTGCCGATCTGCCACTATGCGATTTTATTGTGCCGTTCGGCGCCAAGGGCGAGCCGATGATGGGCTCCACCGACCTCGGCGATGTGAGCTGGGTCGTGCCCACCGTGCAGGCCCGGGTCACCACCCATGCCATCGGCACCGCCGGGCATTCGTGGCAGATCACTGCCCAGGGCAAGGTCCCTGCGGCACACAAGGGGTTGGTGCATGCCGCCAAGATCATGGCCGGCACGGCGCTTGATGTCCTCGAAAATCCCGTCGTGATGGCAGAAGCGAAGCGCGATCATCAGGCCAGGCTCGCTCGCAAGCCCTATGTCTGTCCGATTCCTCCCGAGGTCAAACCACCAATCCAACCGCGCCCAGTCGACGTGTAACAGACCGACGCTACCACTGCCCGCCTTTCCTGGCGGGGCAATCTCGATCATCAGCAACTCTATAGGATACCGATATGCCGACAATGACACTAAAGGCATCACTGCGAAACGCCCGCGGCCTGCGTAGGGGCGCTACCGCTATCGCACTCTTTGCCGCAGCCTCTGCCGCCAGCGCCGCCACGCCGCCGAACACCCTGGTGATGGCGTGGAACATCGATGCGATCAGCACCTTCGATCCGGCACAGAGCGGCGAAGTTGTCACCAACGAACTGATCCAAAATACCTGCGATGCACTGGTCAATTTCGCTCCCGAGGACGAGCGCAAGATTCAGCCCGGCTTCGCCCATGACTGGGATGTTTCCGAAGATGGTCGGGAGATTACCTTCCACCTGCGGACAGGGGCCACCTTCCCCTCGGGCAATCCGGTCATGGCGCATGATGTTGCTTGGTCGTTGCAGCGTGTCGTGCATCTCGGCTTTGGCGCCGCCGCGACACTGACCGAGTATGGCTTCACCAGCGACAACGTCGAGGAAATGATCGAGGCAGTGGACGACGAAACGTTGGTGATGCGCCTCGATAAGCCCTATCCCGTCAACCTGATTATGCATGCTATCGCTGCCAACCAAGCCTCCTCCGTGCTTGATAGCCAGTTGATCATGGAGCACGAGGAGGATGGCGATTATGGCAACCGCTACCTCACCACGCGCACCGCCTGTGTCGGCCCCTACCGATTGTCACGTTGGGACGCGGGGGAGGCGCTGATCCTCGAAGCCAACGACGAATACTGGGGCGACCGGCCAACGCTGTCGCGCATCTTCGTGCGCCATGTCTCCGAACCCGGCACCCAGCGCCTACTTCTGGAGCAGGGTGATGTTGATGTAGCCCGCGACCTTGGCCCCGACGACCTAGCCGACCTATCGGGTTCAAGTACCGTCACCATTGAACAGACCCTACGCCCTCAGCTGTTCTTCTGGATCTTCAATCTTGAGGATGAGCGATTTGCTCACCCCGAGGTACGCTTGGCAATGCGCTACCTGATCGATTACGAAGGGTTAGGAGACTCGGTCATGAACGCCCTTGGCGTGCCGCGGGCAAGCTTCGTGCAACTGGGCGCTATCGGCGCTCTGGACGAGGATGAGGGTCAACCCTTCAGCCTCGACCTTGAGCGGGCCCGCGAGCTGCTGGCCGAAGCCGGTTTCACCGAGGGTTTCCAGGCCAACGTCATCTACGGCACCCTGCCCCACTCCGCACCGATCGCCCAAAGTGTGCAACAGAACGCCTCGCAAGTGGGCATCCGCCTTGACCTTGAGCGCATGGCCAATGCACAACTCTTCGCCCGCGTTCGCGGTCGTGAGTACCAGAGTGCCATGCTGGCCTGGCAGACGTCTGTGCCCGACGCCCATGGCAACGCCTCGCGTCTGGTATACAACCCCGACAACAGCGCCGAGGCGCAGTTGACCCAGTACCCTGCTTGGCGGGCCGCCTTCTATGACGAGGAGCTCAACGCGCGGGTCGAGGAAGCACTACTGGAAGCAGACCCCGACCACCGCGACCAACTGTATGCCGAGTTGCAGCGCGACGTGATGGAGACGGGCCCGATGGCCATCATGTTCCAGATGTACAACGTCGCAGGCGTGCGCAACGAGATCCAGGATTGGTCTTGGAACGGATTTCGCACCTACTACACCCTAGCGTCGAAATAGGGGGCGTAATGACAGACTCTTCCGCGAGGTCGACCTCTGCATCACGTCCGGGAGCCGTCCTGGCGGTTCCCGGCTGGGCCTGGTCCAGCGTTAAGGCGATCTTGTCCACGGTCATCACACTGTTTGGATTAGTGGCACTGACCTTCTTTATCGGCAGGCTGTTACCTCTGGATCCGGTGGTCGCGGTACTCGGCGATAACATAAGCCAGGCTGCCTACGACGCCATGTATCGCCAGTTAGGTCTCGATCAGCCCTTGCTGATCCAGTTTCTAGACTACCTTCGCGGCGTTCTCGTTCTGGATTTCGGCACTGCACTGACCACCGGTCGGCCGGTCATCGACGACATCACCCGGGTATTCCCCGCCACCCTCGAGCTGGCCACGGTGGCCATCATCATCGGTACCGGGCTCGGCATCCCGGCGGGGGTGTTTTCGGCGATGTATCGTGGTTCCTGGATCGACCATATCGTAAGGGTGGTAGGACTGGTGGGCTACTCAGCGCCTAATTTCTGGCTTGGGCTGATGGGACTGGTACTTTTCTATGCCACGCTCGGCTGGATCGGCGGTCCTGGGCGGATCAACATGATTCACGAATTTGACCTGATCCGCGTCACCGGTTTCTACCTGGTCGATACTGCACTGGCGGGCCAATGGGTGGCGTTTCGCAACGTCTTCGGTCATATCATCCTGCCGGCCTCTATTCTCGGGCTTGGCGCCCTGGCCTTCATCAGTCGCATGACGCGTAGCTTTATGATCGAGCAGCTCAGTCAGGAGTACGTCATCACCGCCCGCGTCAAGGGACTCTCTTGGGCTCGCACCGTATGGATCCACGCGTTTCGCAATATCGCCGTGCAGGTACTCACGGTAGTGGTGCTCTCCTATGCGTTCCTGCTTGAGGGCGCGGTGCTGACCGAGACCGTGTTCGCCTGGCCCGGCTTCGGGCGCTATCTGACCAATGCACTGCTCGCTGGCGACATGAACGCCGTCGTCGGCTGCACGCTGTTGATTGGCATTATCTTCGTCGTCCTCAACCTACTCTGCGATTTGCTCTACCGAATCGTCGACCCTCGAACCCGCTGAGGTGACCATGGCTCTACCCCAATCGCATCAAGACACCTCATTCCGGGCTTGGCTGGAGGCGCCCATTCCCTCCTCGACCTTGCAGGCCCGCGCCCAGCAGCTATGGATCGGATGGTGGCGCATTAGACACAACCCCTCCGCGTTGTTCGGCCTCGGCGTTATTCTGCTGATGGTGCTGGCCGCGGTGCTCGCACCGCTGCTGGCCACCCACGATATCTATGCCCAGAACTTGGCCAATCGGCTCTCCCCCCCCTCGTCAGCTCACTGGCTTGGCACCGACGAGCTGGGACGCGATATCTACAGCCGGCTGATCCACGGCTCACGCATCACCCTCTATATCGCCGGGCTCACCGCCTTAATCGCCGCCCCCGTTGGCATCTTGGTTGGCACCACCGCCGGTTATCTGGGCGGCTGGGTCGACACGGTGCTGATGCGCATTGTCGATATCTTTCTCGCCTTCCCGAGTTTGGTACTGGCGCTTGCCTTTGTCGCGGCCCTCGGCCCTGGCATCCAGAACGCTATCATCGCCATCTCACTGGCATCTTGGCCGCCTATTGCACGGCTGGCCCGCGCCGAGACCTTGTCTATCCGTAAGTCGGACTACATCGCCGCCATCCACCTCCAAGGCGCGTCGAGCTGGCGCATTATCGTTTCCCACATTATGCCGATGTGCATTCCCTCGGTGGTGGTACGCATCACGCTCAACATGGCGTCGATCATTCTTACCGCCGCGGGGCTAGGTTTCCTGGGGCTTGGCGCCCAGCCGCCCAGCCCCGAGTGGGGTGCGATGCTCTCCACTGGCCGTCAATTTATGCTCAACAGCTGGTGGATCGCCGCCATTCCCGGCTGTGCCATTCTTCTTGCCAGCCTCGCCTTCAACTTGTTCGGCGATGGCCTGCGCGACATCCTGGATCCCCGTCATGGCTAACCCCCTGCTGACCGTCGAAGACCTCAATATCACTTTTCCAGGCGCGCATGGCGTGAACCACGCCGTACGTGGCGTATCCTTCACCATCGGCCACGAAAAAGTCGGCATCGTCGGCGAGTCCGGCTCGGGCAAGTCGCAGACGGGGCGCGCCATTCTAAAGCTGAACCCAGCTTTCGCACGCATGGAGGTCGGCAAACTCGAGTTCGCTGGCTGTGATCTGAAGGCCGCTTCCGAACGCCAGATGCGCCGCATTCGTGGCAATCGCATCTCGATGATTCTTCAAGATCCCAAGTTCTCGCTCAATCCGCTGATGCGCATCGGCGCCCAAATCATGGAGGCCTATCGCCTGCATCACCGCACCAGAATCGCCGAGGCACGACAACGTACGCTCGCCATGCTCGAAGCGGTGCAGATCCGCGAGCCGGAGCGTGTCTTCAACCTCTATCCCCATGAAGTGTCCGGCGGTATGGGCCAACGTATCATGATCGCAATGATGCTGATCCCCGAGCCCGAACTGATCATTGCCGACGAGCCTACCTCCGCTCTGGATGTCACCGTGCGTCGTCAAGTATTAGGAATTCTCGATGATTTGGTCAGCCGACGAGGCACCGCACTGATGTTTATCAGTCATGACCTCAATCTGGTCGCCGACTTCTGTGATCGTGTGCTGGTCATGTATGCCGGCCGTATCGTCGAGGATCTACCCGCCCGCGAGCTGCATAATGCACGCCATCCCTATACCCGCGGGCTACTCGAAAGCCTGCCTCGACTCGACCGGCCGGTCGAACTCCTAAAGGTGCCAAGTCGCGACCCTGCGTGGCGCGACGAGCCATCGATCTATCGTGGAGTCACACCATGACGGCAGCCATTCCAGAGGTACTCCCAGCCGGGCGTCCCCAGTCGACTCCTCAGCGCCATCTGGAGACAATCGACCTTGATATCACCTTCGGCACAGGCCTAGCCACCCACCATGCCGTTAAGGAGGTCTCTTTTATGATCAAGCGCGGCGGAGCCTATGGTCTGATCGGCGAATCCGGCTGTGGCAAATCGACGATCCTGCGCGCTGTCGCTGGCCTGAACGCTGACTATCGAGGGGCAATACTGATCGGCGACAAGGAGGTCCAGAACAAACGCGGCAAAGAGTTCTTCCGCCGCGTGCAGATGGTATTCCAGGACCCCTACGCCTCGCTCCACCCACGCAAGATTGTCAAATCGGTGCTGATGGAGCCGATGAAGATCCACGGTTTCGACAACCCCGAGGCCCGTATGGCACGCGTACTGGATGAGGTCGGCCTCGGCCAGGAATTTCGCTACCGCTACCCCCACGAGCTTTCCGGCGGTCAACGTCAGCGTATCGCTATCGCCCGCGCACTGGTGATCGAACCGGAGATCCTGCTACTCGACGAGCCGACCTCGGCGCTCGACGTTTCGGTTCAAGCAGAGATTCTAAACCTGCTCAAGACTCTACGTCGCGAGCGCCATCTCACCTACCTAATGGTGAGCCATGACCTAGCCGTGGTGGCGCACCTATGTGAACGTATCGGCATGATGCAAAGCGGGCGCATTATCGAGGAGATGACCGACGACGACGTCCGGGCGTCTAGGGCAAGCCAACCCTATACCCAGGAATTTCTGGCGGCGAGTATCGGCTGATGGGGAGAGCATTGATGTCATCCGACCTATCACCACCCCAAGGCTGGCCGCACCCCGAATGGGAGGCACTGCAAGATAGCGAAGTCGCCAGATGGTCGCGCTCCGGACTCAAGGCAGCACTCGACTATGCGGACACCATCGCCACCGATGCGATGATGGTCATACAGAGCGGCCAGGTCGTGGCTAGCTACGGCGACCTTGGGCGACGTTTCATGTGTCATTCGATTCGCAAAAGTTTTTTGAGTGCCCTATTCGGCTTCGAGGTTGAGCGTGAGCCGCGCATTCTCGCTTATACCCTCGCTGAGCTCGGGATCGACGATACCCAGGCACTGAGCGACATAGAGAAGCAGGCGACAGTGTTCGATCTACTGACAGCTCGTTCGGGCATCTATCATCCCGCTGGCTACGAGACGGCATGGATGCGATCCATCAAGCCCCCTCGGCACTCCCAGGCGCCCGATACTCGGTGGTGTTACAGCAATTGGGATTTCAACGCACTCGGTACGATTTACACCCAACTGAGTGGCAGAGGCATCCACGCTGCCTTCGAATCGCTCCTGGCGCGCCCGCTGGGCATGGAGGATTTTCGCTTCGACGATAAGCGTCAAGACGGACACCTCGAGCCCAACGACTGCTCTCAGCACCCGGCCTATCCATTTCGCATGTCGACGCGAGATCTGGCCCGCTTTGGGCTGCTGTTTATCAATGGCGGACGCTGGCAGTCCCGCCAACTGCTCCCGGCGCACTGGGTGACCACCAGCCTGCTGCCTTACTCCCATGCTGGGAGTCGCGGATCCTACGGATATATGTGGTGGCTAGCACGTGATGGGGTAGCCTTTCCGGGTGTCAGCGTGCCGCCAGCGACTTTCAGCGCTCAAGGCGCCGGCGGTCACTACTGTTTGGTGTTGCCAGCCCTCGATCTGATCGTTGTGCACCGCGTGGATACCGAGCAACCGAACCGTCAGGTTGATCGCTTCCAGTTCGGTCACTTGTTACGGCTACTGCTTGCCGCTTATCCCACGAGGCGCTGAAAATGCCCACTGTTATCGAAACCATCGCCCAATGGGCTGCGAATTCTCCCGTATTCAATGCGCGCTGCCGTGAGTTGGCGCATCACGCCATCACCGACACCATCGGTTGCATGATCGCAGGCCGCGATGACACCGCGACCCAAGCGGTGCGCCGAGCCTTCATCGACTCGATCATGGCTGACGATCAGGCCGGAAGCAGCCTTATCGGCGGTGGTCGGGCATTGCCCGCCGTAGCAGCGTGCCTCAATGCCACGGCGGCCCATGCCCTCGACTACGATGACAACTTCCGCCCCGCCATTTCCCACCCCTCGGCAGTCCTGGTACCAGCGCTACTGGCGGTTGCTCAGGCACGAAGCGCCACGGGTAGACAGCTGGTCGATGCTTACTTGATAGGACTCGAGGCCCAGGCCTTGGTAGGGGAAGGTGTCAACCCCAGTCACTACACATTGGGATGGCATGCAACATCGACAGTCGGCGTCATTGGAAGCGCCTGTGGCGTCGCCTGGCTGATGGGTCTAGATGAGGGAGGAATCGCGCGTGCCATGAGTCTGGCTACCAGCATGGCAGCCGGCCCCAAGGGCCAGTTCGGCACGCTGGCCAAACCACTGCATGCCGGACTCGCCGCGCGCAATGCTGTAGAAGCAGCACAATTGGCGGGCACAGAAATGAGCGGACGGCTCGATATTCTCGAATGCCCTCAGGGATTCATGGAGCTTTACGGCGGCACGGGAGCACTGGGGTGGGGAGCGCTGCGTGAGGGGCGCCGACTACCCAATGCCCCGCATAGCATCGAAAGCGAAGGCGTACTGCCCAAGCGCCACCCCTGCTGTGGCTCGACGCATCTCGTGGTCGATGCGGTACTGGCGCTGAAAGCACAACATGTTTTCACCGCGCAGGAGGTCGTTGCGGTCGAGACAAGAGTTGGCATTGCCAATGCGCGCAACCTGGCCTACCCCGAACCTAACGATGAGATGCAGGCTCGTTTCTCGATGCCCTATTGCGTCGCGCTGGCACTCGCTCAACCGCGTTTGAGCTTGGCCGACTTCACCCCGGCAGCGATCCGCCGACCCGAGCTTCGCGCACTGCTGCCGTTAGTCTCGATGCATCACTACAGTGTTGAGCAGGAGGCCACATGCTCAACGCCACTGCCCCACTGGGTCGGCATCCAACTGCGCGATGGCCGCCTGCTGGAAGCAGAACGTCGCCACGCCCGTGGTAGTCTCAGCGACCCTTTCGACGAACAGGATCGACAGGGAAAATTTGCTGACTGCTGTCTCGCCTTCCCGCCGTCACGCTGTAATAAACTCTACTGGAATCTGTCACAACTGGATGAGATGGGCGACCTCAAGTGGCTTTATGCAGCATTCAGATCACTGCGACCACGATCTGAGCTAGGCGAGAGGGCCTAAGCCGTCAGCGCGTGCGATACCGGCAAGTGCTCATTAACCACATCCTGCCAAAACTGTTCTGCACAGCGGCTTCTTAACTGGCGGGCGCGATAGATACGAATCTCCACCTGTAATTGCCACACCTCGTTATCGGTAGCGGGTACGAGAATGCCGCGACTCAGCTCTTCGTGTATCAGACTTTGCGGCAACCAGGCAACGCCGCTTCCCGCCATCGCCATTGCCTTTAGTCCGACCGACATGGTGTTTTCGTATGCTTTAGAGAGTGCCAGGGGATGGCGTTCGAACACGCTCTTGAGCGCCTGACCGAAGAAAGTTCCCGCGCCATAACCCAGGTAACGGATTGGCAAACCGTTCTGCACAACCGGATGGAGGGGGGAGCCGTCAAGCCCGGCCAAGCTCACCGGCAGTAATCGCTCGGTGCCGAGCCCAACGAAAGCGAAACGCTCAAGCTCCCTCATTGAGGCGATCGACTCATGAGCATAGGTTAGTAAGAAATCACTCTGTCCTTCGATCAACGGCAAAATGGTGCCCAAAAAAGAAGGGCATGGCTCGACTAGGCGCATTTGCAAACCATTATGACGATGCTCCATCGAGCGAATCCAGTTTGGAAAAAAAGTCAGTGACAGGGTATTGAGTGCCGCGAAGGTCAGCACACCGCTCTCTTCGGTATAGCGCGACTTGATGTCATCGCGCGCGCAGTCAAGCGAATGAACCAGCTCTTTGGCGTAAGGTAAGAACTCGTTCCCTTGCGGGGAGAGGCGAATCGGCGTCGTCGTTCGATCGATAAGAGGAAAACCGAGCCAATCCTCCAGCTGTCGGATACGCCTGCTCAAGGCAGACTGCGTGACATGACGCTCATTCGCAGCTCTTGAAAAATTCTTACAGCGAGCAAGACTAAGGAAGTCCTCGAACCATTTAATTTCCATGTGGATGTCCCGATTGTTGGTATTCAAATTAAGCATCAGACACGGTTCCTGAGTCAGCCAGGCGAAATTCATCTGGGGAGCTTGAGGCAATATTCAGGAACGTGAGAGGTATGCAAGCAGCGCCTATACCGGGTTTCGGCACTGCAGCAATTTTCTACTAAGGTCTTAATCTAGATTGTCAGGACGCAATTGGCAAATGGTTATATCAGTTAGCTATAACTGTCAAAGCCTTTTGACAGAAGTCATATATAGCGAGGATTAGAGGCCAGAAACTGCCTCCAATGTGCTAGGCTTATCGCTCGTTCCCGAGGATAGTTGATGAATATACCTGTGCACTTCTAGCCACTGATATTCATCAGGTATAGTTTGACCACAAAGGGCACGTCTCCGAAGACATTAATCGCCAGAGAGGCAGGCTCAGTTATCCTGCACATATATTAGCGTTAAAGCCCTCTTCGAGCCTAAGGGGGCTGATGAACCCAGGAAGGATATTGCCTGCGGGGGAGTAATCCCCAGCTTGGTGCCTCATTCGGTTTGGTTAATCACTGTTTGAACCGCTCTGCCAGACCACGCAGAGCATTGGCATAAAGCAACGTATCAATCCCCACACCAACGAAGGTACAGCCCGCCTCTAAATAGCCGCGGGCGGCCTGCTCATCTACCGTGACGATACCCGCTGCCTTGCCTCCAGCACGTATTCTGGTAATGGCATCGCTAATTACCGCTATCACGTCGGGGTGGCTAGCGTTGCCAAGGTGGCCCATTGACGCTGACAGATCGGCAGGGCCAATAAACACCCCATCGACACCGTCTACTGCGGCGATGGCTTCCAGGTTGGCAAGCGCCTGTGGGCTCTCCACCTGCAAGATCAGGCAAATCTCGTCATCGGCGCGGGAGAGATAGTCTTCTGCCTGTCCCCAGCGGGAGGCACGCGCCAGTACATGGCCCACACCACGAATACCACGGGGCGGGTAGCGGGTGGCCGCGACCAACTCGGCCGCTTGTTCGGCGGTTTCCACCATGGGAATTAGCAGGTTCTGCACGCCAATATCTAAATAGCGCTTGATTAACACCGCATCGCCCGTGGGTGGTCGCACCACGGGGTGACTTTGATAAGGTGCCAACGCCTGCAACTGAGCAAGCAGGCTGGCTAAATCATTGGGGGTGTGTTCCGCGTCAATCAACAGCCAGTCAAAGCCTGCCGTGGCGGCAATCTCCGCACTGTAAGCACTGGTCAAACCGAGCCAAATCCCCGTTTGAGCTTGGCCCGCCAGCAGCCGTTGCTTAAAGGTGTTCTGAGGCATTTTCATACTAGCTCCTCTCCGTCCTTAGTATCCCATCATCCGTGGCAGCCAAGTGGCCAGCCCCGGCACGGCGATCAACAGCAAAATAGTGGCAATGATCGGCAGTAAGAACGGCATGATCGCCCTGACTACCTGGCCGTAGCGCAAACGCGTGATCCCAACCATCAGGAACAGCACCGTGCCAAAGGGTGGGGTAATAACCCCCACCGAGAGCGTAATCACCATCACAATGCCGAAATGAACCGGATCTAACCCAGCGCTTAGCGCGGCTGGCACTACAATCGGGGTGAAAATCAGGATGCTTTCGATCACCGACATAAAGCAACCGATCAGCAGGAAGAACAGCGCAAAGCAGAGCAGTAGCGCAAAGGTTGGCATATCGATACTGGCGACTTGGCCCGCCAACGCCTGAGGAATACCCATGCGCACCAGTATCCAGCCGTAAAAGCTGGAGACCGCAATAATCAGCAGGATCACTGCACTGAACATCAGGGTACGGCGGAAGGCGCTGTAGAGATCTCGCCACTTCAAATCACGATAGATCACCCCACCCAGAATCACCGCGTAGAGCGAAGCAATCGCGCCCGCTTCGGTGGGGGTAAAGAAACCGCCCCAGATACCACCGACAATAATCGCTGGCATCATCAACGGTAAAATAGCCCGCTTGCCGGTGCGGGCGACTTCGCAGGCATCGAAAGGCGTGGGTTTGGGCATGACGACTTTGCCGGTTACGCCCAGCAGCACCGTCATCCCCATCAATAACAGTGCCATTAAAATACCCGGCAACAGTCCCGCCATGAACAGCCCGCCAATACTTACATTGGCCAGCCAGCCGTAAACCACCAAAGCAATGCTGGGCGGCAGAATCGGCCCGATCACGCTGGAAGCGGCGGTTATCCCGGTGGAGTAATCCAGCGCATAGCCGCGCTCTTTCATGGCTTTAATTTCAATGCTGCCAAGCCCGGCAGCGTCAGCCACAGCGGTGCCCGACATGGTGGCAAAGATAGAGCTGGCCACCACGTTAGCGTGACCCAAACCGCCTTTGGTAAAGCCCACCAACGCGGTGGCAAAGTCAAAAATACGCGTGGTCGTGGAGCCAATATTCATAATATTGGCAGCCAGAATAAATAGCGGAATTGCCAGCAGGGTAAAGTTATTGAGCGTTTGCACCATGCGAAGCGCCAGTAACTCAACGGGCAGCCCACCGGCACCCGTGACCGCGAGAGCGATAAAGGAAGTAACACCGATGGAAACCACCACAGGTAAGCCAATGGCCATTAGGACTAATAGCCCACCGACAAAAATCACTAATTCGGTCATTGACTAATTAACTCCTCTTCACGCGGCGCTTCCAGCCAAGTCACAGGGCCGCGCAGGGTTTGCCACACGGCGATTAGCGCCATGCCTGCAAAGCTGAAAAACACCCCGTAGTAGAGGTAGCTAAAGCTGATACTGAGTGACACGGTTTTATTATTGGCACTCATATCTGACATGATCCACGCGCCCCAAGCGGCGAGGGCAAAAAAACCGCAGGAAATCAGTGCAGTAAGCCGGTACTGAATATTTTTACCCAGCCCTGAAAGCTTGTGGCTGAACAAATCAACCACCAGATGCTCGCTACGCACCCAGGCCGATATCGAGCCAAAGCCAATGGCATAGATGGCCAACATAGACGCCACCTCTTCGGTCCAGGGCATCCCTAGCCCCAACAGGTCGCGGGCAATAACTGCCGCTACAAGCAATACCAGAATAGCCACCATCAACGTCACGCCTACCCCGTCACAAAGGCGGGTAACAATGCGCAGCGTGTAGAAAGCGATTCGATCCGGCCCTTTGCGGGGCGCTACAGCGTCTTCCACAGCAGAACTCCTTACCCTGACGTCTTTTTTATCTGTTATGAAGAACTTACTTGTCTTGAAAAACAGCGACGGCCCATGGGACCGCCGCTGTTTATGGCAAGCGTGGGTTACTCGCTTTGGTTGCCCAGCGCATCTTCGCGAACGCCGTCGGCCATTTCAGCCATCACACGATCAATCGCCGGTAACGCGGCTTCGCGGAAGGCTTCAATATCCGGCTCGATAATCGTCATGCCTTCTTCTTGCAGCGCTTCCAGGTAGTACTCATCCAGTTCGCGTTCACGCTCAGAGCCATGCTCACGAGCGACATGAATGGCTTCCTCGATCAACGCCTGATCGTCAGCTTCCAGACCTTCCCACCAGCGTGAGCTTGCTACCCAGTTCCACGGGAACTGCACATGGCTGGTAAGGATGATGTGATCCTGCACTTCCCAAAGACGGCGGGTATAGGGCGAAGAGAGCGAGTTTTCGTGGCCGTCTACTTGGCGGGTCTGCATGGCCAGATAAATTTCCGGCGCGGGTACATTCACCACCTGGGCACCAATCTCTTCCCATACTTCTAGCCATACTGGCAGCGAGGGCAAGCGCAGCCGGAAGCCCTGCAGGTCTTCCGGCGTTTCGATAGCTTTATTGGCGGTCATATGGCGCGGGCCGCGGTGCTGGGTACCGAAGTATTTGAGGCCACCCTGGTTTTCCGCCTGCTCAATCAGCGCCTGGCCAGAGGGGCTTTCCATATAAGCGTCGACCTCATCCCAGGTTGCAAAAACGAAGGGCACGGTGATGGCGTCGTACTCCGACGCATACTGCTGGCGCCAGTTACCGCCAGTGATGGAGAGCTGGGTCTGGCCCAGATTGAGCAATTCCAGAATAGCATTCTCACCGCCCAGCGATCCCGCTAGGAATGGCCGCACATCAAAGCGACCTGGGGCCTGCTCTTCTAGATATTCAGCAAAGCGTTCTACCGCAGCGCTTTCTGAACCACCTTCACTCATGGTGTTATTAACTTGAATTTCGATTGGGTTAGCTAAGACGAAGGGGGCCGTCGTTAGCATGCCTAGGGTAGCCAGCGTGGCAAGCAGTTGTTTCCGCATGGGATGACTCTCTACGGTTGTCGTTATTGGGTGTGGTTCTTGTAGCTCTTCGGGTAACGCTTACTTGATCTTGAAACAAGCGTCTCAAGGGCTCAAATCGACGTTCAAGAAGGCTGTCTTCGTAAAATACGATGGCTAGAAACGCCGCTATAGCGGGCTATTTTGCCCCGTTATTTAACATCATACGACCAAAGATGAATATCTAACGCAGCCGTAGGCTTTCTCAATAGGCCGTTAGGCTGCCTTCCAATAATAATTCATCTTAGGAGCATTCACTATGCACGAAGCCGCACCCGTCGCCTTTATCACCGGCGCCACCTCCGGCATTGGCCTGGCCTGCGCCCACCGTTTCGCTCAAGCAGGCTGGGCGCTGGTACTCACCGGCCGTCGTCAGGAGCGGCTGGACGCCCTTCAAGCCACGCTTGAAAAGCACGTACCGGTATACACAGCTCAACTAGATGTCAGCGACCCGCACTCTGTAGCCAAGGTGGTAGCAGCGCTACCCGAGCGTTTTCAGCATGTACATACGTTAATTAACAATGCTGGGTTGGCACTGGGCAAGGGCCCCGCGCAAAGCGCTGAGCTAGATGATTGGTACCGCATGATCGACACCAATATAAAGGGGTTAGTTACCGTCACTCGACACTTACTCGCCAAGCTAATCGCGGCGGGGCCTGGCTCAACGGTGATCAATCTAGGCTCAATCGCCGCCCATACGCCCTACCCCGGCGGCCATGTGTATGGCGCCACCAAAGCCTTTGTGGAGCAGTTTAGTTACAACTTGCGCTGCGATGTTGGCCCCCAGGGGGTACGGGTGACTGACCTTGCGCCCGGCATGACGGCCAGTGAATTTACCCTGGTGCGCATGAAAGGTGACAGCAATGTCGCGGATAGTTACTACGAAGGAGCCCAGCCGCTGCAACCGGAAGATATTGCTGAGCAGGCGCTGCATGTGGCCTCGCTACCGCCCCATGTCAACATCACCCGTTTGGAAGTCATGCCGCTTTGTCAGCAGTGGTCCGCGCCTACAATCCTACGGGACTAACCGGCTCTTGGCCTTGAATCAGGTGGTCTACCAAGTGACGGGCAGTCACAGGCAGCGAGGCATAGCGGCGCATGCCAATCACCAACTCGCGTTGGGCCCAAGGGTCGCTGAGCGGGATACTTTTGAGCTGTAAGTCGCCCAGTTCACGGTAGATGGTTTGCTCAGGCAGTACGCCTACGCCCATACCGTGGTGGATCATGCGGCTAATCGCATCAAAACTGCGCACTTGGATACGCATGCGTAGCGCTTTACCCGCCAGATTGGCCTGCTCATTTAACAGTGACTGCAGCGACGTATCCTGCTGTAAGCCAATAAAATCGAAAGCCAGCGCTTCATTAAAAGCAATGCTTTCACGCCCAGCTAACGGATGATCAATGGGCGTCATTAATACGAGTCGATCTTGCCGATAGGAGAGTTGCTGAAGGTCAGGGGCCGCCACATGCCCGGCAAAAATACCGATATCGGTCAAGCCATCGCGCACGGCGGCAATGATTTCGCTGCTAACTCGCTCCTGAAGATCGATTTTGATTTCAGGATAGAGGCGTGAGAAAGCGCTTAGATCCTGGGGAAGAAAGGCAATGATCGCCGAGGTATTGGAGTGTATGCGCACATGGCCGCGCACGCCTTCGCCATACTCGCTTAACTCGGCTTGCAGGCGCTCAATGTTATCCATAATACGCCGGGCATGGTGCAGAAACGCTTGTCCTGCGGGGGTTAGCTCCACCCCTCGTGGACGGCGATAGAGCAGCGTTGTGCCCACCAGTGCTTCCAGGTCACTTATGCGTTTACTCACCGCGGCAAGCGCAAGATGTTCACGCTCGGCAGCGGCGGTCAGACGGCCTTCATCCGCCACGGAAATAAACAGTTTGAGGGTGACAAAATCGAAGCGACGCATGCAACGGACTCCTTGAAGGCAACCTGCTTATGCTAGCGCACACCTTCGTCACCGACGAACCCTTTGTTACCCATTGCCTAATTGTCGCCTTTGGTCGGCTCACGCATGCTGACAATGAATGATGATAACGATAAGTAGAGGACAGCCTTAATGAATGCTTCCGAAGCGCGCCAGCTTCCGCTACAGGGCTTAAAAGTGCTTGAGCTAGGCCAACTGATTGCAGGGCCTTTCGCCACCAAACTGCTGGGTGAGTTCGGCGCCGACGTGATTAAAATTGAGCCCCCTGGCACCGGTGACCCACTTCGCAAATGGCGAATGATTGAAGACGGCACCTCGCTGTGGTGGCATGTCCAGACCCGCAACAAACGCTCGGTGGCGCTGGATTTGCGCAGTGAAGAGGGTCAAGGCCTGGTGCGTCAGCTCGCCGCCGAGGCCGATGTGGTGGTGGAAAACTTCCGCCCCGGCACGCTAGACAACTGGGGGCTAGGCTGGGAAACGCTCTCCAAACTCAACCCACGGCTGATCATGGTGCATATTTCCGGCTACGGGCAAACGGGGCCCTACCGCGACAAGCCAGGCTTTGGGGTAATTGGCGAAGCCATGGGCGGGCTGCGTTATCTTACCGGGCAGCCGGGAGAGCCTTCAGTACGGGTGGGCGTGAGCATTGGCGACTCGCTTTCCGCGCTCTATGCCGTGATTGGAACGCTAATGGCGCTTCAGGAGCGCAACCGCAGCGGTCTGGGCCAAGAGATTGATGTCGCGCTGTACGAGTCGGTGTTCGCAATGATGGAGAGCCTGCTGCCAGAATTCGATGCCAGCGGCCAGGTTCGCGAACCCAGCGGCAGCGCCCTGCCCGGCATTACCCCCTCAAACGCCTACCGCTGCCAGGGTGGCGATTACGTGCTGATTGCCGGTAACGGCGACAGCATCTTTAAGCGCTTAATGGGCGTGATTGGTCGTGATGATCTCGCCAACGACCCGGCACTGGCCCACAACGATGGGCGCAGCCAGCAAGCCGAGATGATTGATGCCGCGATTCAAAATTGGACGGCAGAGCGTCCTCGGGATGCCATTCTGCAAGCCTTGGATGACGCCCGCGTTCCCGCTGGCTACCCCTACACCGCGCAAGATATCGCCTTTGATCCGCATTATTTGGCGCGGGAGATGATTCAAACCTTCACTCGCCCCAACGGTAAACCGCTCAAAGTACCCGGTGTACTGCCCAAGCTTAGCGCTACCCCTGGGCGAATCGGCGACGGTGGCCCGACTCTTGGCCAGCATACCGACGATGTCTTGGATGAGCTGGGCATTGATCACGAAACCCGCGCCAAGCTTCGCCAAGCGGGCATTATTTAAGGAACGCATTATGAACCAGCCAATCCCATGCCCCACCAAGATCGAAATCAACGAAGTCGCCCCCCGGGATGGCCTGCAGATTGAGGCACGCTTTGTGCCCACCGAAGAGAAAATCCGCTGGATCGATGCGCTCTCCACCACCGGCCTACGGCGAATCGAAGCAACGTCGTTTACGTCGCCTAAAGCGATTCCCAACCTGCGCGATGCCGCCGACGTAGTCACCGGCATTCAGCGTCGGGAGGGAGTTGATATCACCGTGCTGGTGCCTAATGTAAAGGGCACCGAGCGGGCTCTTGCCTGCCAAGTAGATGAAATCAATCTGGTGATGTCCGCCAGCAACAGCCACGGTCTGGCCAACCTGCGCATGACGCCGGAACAATCCCTTGAACAGTTCGCGGCTATCTTAGAAGCGACTCAGGGTAGCGGCGTGTTTATCAACGCCTCGCTCTCCACCGCTTTTGGCTGCCCGTTTGAGGGCGAGGTACCTGAAGCGCGGGTAGTAGAGCTTGTTGAAAAGCTTATCGGCCTTGGCATTCAGGGCATCACGCTCTGCGATACCACCGGCATGGCCAACCCTGCCCAGGTGAAGCGCCTGTGTGAAACAGTGCTTGAGCGCTGGCCAGAAATACCTTTAACGGTGCACTTTCACGACACTCGCGGCATGGGCTTAGCCAACGCCTTAGCTTCGTGGCAAGCAGGGATTACCCGCTTCGACGCCGCACTAGGTGGGCTAGGCGGTTGCCCCTTCGCTCCCGGCGCTAGCGGAAATGTATGCACCGAAGACCTGGTGCATATGTTTGAGGCCATGGGCGTCGATACCGGCGTCGATCTGGATGCGCTGCTTGAAGTAGCTGCCACCCTCCCCGATCTTATTGGCCATGACGTGCCGGGACAGGTGGTAAAAGCCGGGAAATCGACCCGGCGTTATGCCATGCCAGTGCGCGACGCTTAAGCTGGCCCAATTACATGCTTCACTTCAAGGTACGCACTTAGCCCCCAAGGGCCCAATTCACGGCCAATGCCACTGCGCTTGAAGCCGCCCCAGGCGGTTTCGGGTAGCACTAGCTGCTCGCTGTTGTACCAGATGCTACCAGCCCTGAGCTGGCGACCAATGCGCTTTGCACGCTCAGAGTCGCCGCTAATCACCGTGGCTGCCAAGCCATAGGCGCTGTCGTTGGCAAGCTGAATAGCTTCGGCTTCGCTTGCCACGCTGCGGCCGCAGAGCACCGGGCCAAAAATCTCTTCCTGCCATAAGCGACTCTCCACCGGCACATCGCGGTAAAGCGTAGGTGCTAGGAAGTATCCCTTCGCGGGCAAAGTGCGATGTTGCCCATCACGCACTGACGTTAGCCCTTCCTGTTCAGCAAGATCCAAATAGCGCTGCACTGCGTCGCGCTGTTTGGCGCTGGTCAGTGGGCCCAGGTCGGTGTCTTCGGCAAGCGGGTCGCCCAGAGTAAGCGCATCCATACGCTCTGCGAGGGCGGCATAGAGCGCTTCCGCTACGTCTTCGTGTACCAATAAGCGCGATGTGGCGGAGCATATTTGCCCGGCATTGAAGTAGATACCCGCCATCACCCAGTCAGCGGCTTGGGTTGGGTCGGCGTCTTCCATTACTAGAATGGGGGATTTTCCGCCTAGCTCTAGAGAAACGTTAGCGGTGCGAGCGGCGGCGGTTTGCATCACCGTTTCACCTACCCGGTTACTGCCGGTAAAAGAGATTTTATCTATACCAGGGTGACTGGTTAGCGGCGCACCGATCCCTTCGCCGTCGCCATTAAGCAGGTTGAGCACACCGGAGGGCAGGCCAATTTCAAGGGCTATATCTGCCAGTACTAGCTCGGGGAGCGGCGTCACTTCTGAAGGTTTGAGCACCGCGGTGCAGCCGGCCGCCAAAGCGGGCGCAAGCTTCCAGGCACTGGTTACCAGCGGGAAATTCCAGGGTGAGATCAGCCCCACTACCCCCACAGGGTCGTGATAAGTGCGCGCCTCAACGCCTTCCATTTCCACACTAACCAACTCGCCCTGGCGAGCATCCAGCGCCTTAGCCTGCTTCGCGTAGTAGCGGTAGCAGGCAATCGCATCGTCTAGATCAATACCCGCTTCCGCTAATGGCTTGCCGTTGTTGGTCGCCGAAAGCGTGATAATCGAGTCTCGGCGGGCCTCCAGCGCATCGGCAAACCCATCAAGATATTTCGCACGAGCAGCACCGCCCAATGCCTGCCAAGCGGGCTGCGCCTGCTGGGCGGCTTTTACCGCGGCGTCTACATCGGCCGCATCCCCTGCAGTGACTTGAGCAATGCGCTCCTCGCGGTAGGGGTTCATCACATCGAGCAGCCGGGTACTTGAAGAGGCGACCCACTGGTTATTGATAAATTGTTTATCTAATAAAGAAGCGTGTTGTGCGCTTGAAGAAGTAGACACCTTGGTAACTCCTTTAAAGGTCGTGTTGTCGAAGCCAACCATCGATAAGTTGCTTGAGATGTTGGCCGCTAAAACTGGGGAAGTGACCGCCATGAACTGTGCGTGCCGGCAGCTCTCTCAGCCGTCGCATACTGGTGGCATAATCGATCAAATTGCTGTGCCAGAGATCTTCGATGAGCGGGCCGTCATAAATTAAGTCGCCCGATATCAGGGTTTGCGTTGCTGATTCCCAAAGCGCAATACCGCCCGGGGAATGCCCAGGCGTATGAATCACCTCCCACTGGCGATTACCTAAATCCAGTATTTCGCCATCCTCTAAAGGGCATACCTGCTGGGGCGCCGTAATACAGTAGCGCGCGTGGGAGTATGGCTTGTCGGGAAGCGCCTCAAACATATCATCACTAAGAAACTGGTCTGCCAAGGTGCGTGCGTTATCGGGCGATTCAAGAATCTCTGCCTCGGCGGCATGTACATGACAGCAGCCAAACTCGTGGGCTGCGCCGATATGATCAAAATGCGTGTGGCTTGCCACCGCCAAAAGATCACGCTCGCTAAGCAGCGCCACATGCTGGCGTAACGGCACAGCACCCAGACCAAAGTCCACAACCATGCCGCGCTTGCTGCCCTGAACATGCCAAATATTGCAGCGATAAAACGGTTTGATCCAAGGCTCGTCGATAAGGGTGATACCGTCGGCCTTGGGCGCGGTGCGGTACCACTGTTTTTCATTGATGCGCTGCAGGCTCATACGATTACCCGCTTCGCAACAGCCGCCTTACTGACCACAAAATAGAGCGCGCCTGTGATCACAAAAACCGGCAGCGAAGCGCCAAAGTCCAGCGGCGCTACCCAATTCCAGTAATAGGCCAGCAGCGCGCCTACCGCGTAGCTGCCCAGCGCAAGCCAGTTAAAAGCAGGAAGACTATGTTCAGCCTGGATCAACTGCGCCGAGGTATAGCGCTGTCGTCCCAACAGGTAGTAATCGACGATCATCAGGGAAAAGGCCGGAATAAAAACGCTACCGATAATCAAAAGAAAGGTCTGGAACTGGTCAAGAATGCCAGGGATCAATGCGCCAACCACTGACACCACACCAATGATTAACGCCGGTTTCCAAAACGCCACCTTAGGACGTACGCTCATAAATGAAAGCGTTGCGCTATATACGCACATTACGTTGGTCGTCAGTACTGAAAAGAAGATAACCAGAGCGGCAGGTACACCAAACCCAAAACCGCTAAGCAGCGCTGTTGGGTCATAGGTTTGCTCCATGCCAACTGTAATAGAAAGCGCCGAGACCGTCGCTCCCAATCCCATCGCAATCAATGTGGCGGTAACGTAACCGCCCCAAGTGCCTACAATGGCAGCTTTTAGCGATCGGCAGTGGCGGTTGTAATCCGCTGCTAATGGAATCCAGGAAAAAGCGGTTGCGACAACAATATCAAACACTACGCCGCCGCCTAGCACCCCCTCCGGTTCTAGCTGGCTAATGCTTGGCAAATCGTAGTGACGATTTAGCGCGAAAAGTACCACTGCCGATAGCCCTACCATCAGCACCGCGGCTATTTTTTCTACCTTTTCGATACCTAAATGGCCGCGCAAGGCAATAATTACTACCAGTGACTCACACAGGACTGTAAACAGCGCCACATTGGAGTACCCGGTTAAGCTTTCAACCGCGTAATCGAGGCTCATGCCCGCCAACAGCGCTTGAATCCAACTCCACGCAATGAGCGCTAGCAAATTAACCCAGGCAGGGAAATTAGCCCCCTTGCGGCCAAAAGTGCCCCGTGCCAGCACCATGGTCGTCATTCCCGTTTGCTGCCCCATTACGCCAATTAATACCAAGGGAATAATACCGATCGCTGAGCCCAATACGATCAGCAGCATGGCATGCTGAAAAGTGAGGTCGGGTACCAAAAACATACCGGTAAGAATGGTAGTAACCACCACATTGGCACCAAGCCACAGTGCAAAAGTCCCAGGCAGTCCAAGGCTGTGCTCAACGCTATCCGCTGAGAGGGTATCCTGGCCCAACACACGATTATTGTTCATTGTAGCCTCCTGGTATTAGCAGGTTTTTTTGCCAAGCAGCGGCGTCAATTTCGATCAGTAACGGCCCATTCGTTTCGCGGTTGGCGAGCACCTTGGCAAACTCAGCGGGGCTTTCAACTAAAACGCCGGGGCATCCAAAGCCTTCGGCCAGAGTGAGGAAGTTGGGGGCTTGGATATCGACGCCTAAGCGGGCAACACCGTTGGCATCCATATAGCGACGAATCTCTTCATAACCGGCGTTGTGCCACAGCACAATCACCACTGGCAGACGCTCTTCTACCGCTGTTGCGATTTCCGAGAGCGTAAACATCACCCCGCCATCACCCACCAGTGCCACCACCGGAAGATCCGCCCGAGCCAGCTGTGCGCCCAACGCCGCCGGTAGTCCATAGCCCAAGGTGCCGTAACCCGTCGAGGCATTGAAATAACGCCTGGGCGCGGGCTGGCTGACTAGGTGGTTGCCGGCGTATACCGGTGCGGTGGAGTCGCCCACCAGAATGGCCTCAGGTAGGTGCTCGGCAAGCGTTGCATACAGCGGCACAAAGTCGCTGAAGGCTGGGTCGTTGTGAAGGTTCAGTGCGCTCAATACGGCAGCGGTTCTCGCTTTGCCGTCGCGCTGCAATGGCTCGGAGAAATGGCCCAGCAGAAGCTCAAGGCTACGCCCAGCATCGCCCACCAGTCCAAGCGTGGTGCGCTGGTTGCGCACCAGTTGCTCTGGGTCGAGGTCAATACGAATCAGCGTGCCGTTGAGGTGAAAGCCACCATCAAACACTACGTCGTAGTCGGTCTCGCCAAGCTCGGTGCCCACCGCCAGAATCACATCGGCATTGGCCGCCAATTCACGCACTGCGGGCAGTGCCGCATTAGCACCCAAGTCCAGCGGATGGTCACGGCCTAGCAGCCCTTTAGCGTTAATGGTCGTTACCGCGGGGGCATCGAGCTTTTCTACCAAAGCCCGCGCTGCCTCTGGCGCTGAAATGCAGCCACCGCCTAATAACACCAGGGGCTGCTTCGCCGCGTGTAACAAGCGGGCGGCTTCGGCAAGCCCTTCCGGATCAGGCGCGGCGCGGTAAAGCCTCGGCGCCTGCCAACTCACCGGCGCGTTCACCGGTGCATTGAACAGATCGATGGGGATTTCGATATGTACCGGGCCCGGCCGAGCGCCGTTGAACACGGCAAAGGCGCGGGCCAGCACCTCGGGTAGCGTATTGGCATCCAACAGCGTGTGGCTAAACCGCGCCAAGCCGCTGATCATCTGCTGCTGGCTAGGCAACTCATGCAACCGCCCCTGCCCTAAGCCCAAGGTATCGCGGCGGTTAACGCTGGAGATCACCAGCATTGGGATCGAGTCCGCCAGGGCCTGGCCCATGGCGGTGGCAATATTGGTCATCCCCGGCCCGGTGATAATCAGGCACACCCCCGGCTGGCCGCTGGCGCGGGCATAACCGTCGGCCATAAACCCCGCGCCCTGCTCATGGCGCGGGGTGATGTGCCTCACATCACTGCCTTCCAGCCCCCGGTAAAGTTCCACCGTATGCACGCCGGGGATACCGAACAGAGTACGCACCCCGTAAGTATCGCGCAGCAGGTGAATCAGTAGCTCGGCACAGGTCATGGTTGCATGGTTGTTCTGTGCATCAGCGCTCTTTGCATCAGCGTTCATTGCAGGCCCCTTAGAAGAAAAACGTATGGGCCATAAAGGCAATGATCGGCAACGTAATCGCGGTACGCAGTAGGAAAACCACCGCCAGCTCCCAGAACTTGATGGGAATTTTCGACTTGAGCAGCAGCGCGCCAATTTCCGACATATACACCAGCTGCGTCATCGAGAGGCAGGCAATCACGAAACGGGTCAGCTCACTTTCAATGTTGGTCGCCAGCACCGCTGGTAAGAACATATCGGCAAACCCTACCAGCGTGGCGGGAGCCGCCGCTTGTGCTTCAGGAATACGCAGCAGTTCCAGCACCGGCACCATGGGGTAGGAGAGCCAGGTAAACAGCGGGGTAAACTCGGCTAAAATCAGCGCCACGGTACCAATCGCAAAGACCAGCGGCAGCAGCGTTAAGAAGATATCAATAACGTTGAGTAGCGCTAGGCGGGCTAACTCCCGTGGCCCAGGCGCACTGCCTGCCCGGCGAGTTGCCTGCAAAAGGCTGTAACGGAGCAAGCCCACATTGTCAGTACGCTCTTCGCTCAACTGACAGCCGACCGGCTCATAGTAGTCGTTGGTTTTGCGCGACAGCGGTGGAATTCGCGAGACGATAACCGCAGCGATTAACCCTGATACCACCACCGTTAAGTAGAACTGTACAAAAAGGTGGTTAAGGTCAATGAAGTTGATCACTAACAGACTGAAAGCGATGGAAGCAACGGAAAAGTTGGTGGCAATCACCGACGCTTCACGGCCATTGTAGTAGCCCTGCTCATACTGCTGAGCGGTAATCAGAACACCTACGGTACCCGAGCCCATCCAAGAGGCGGTAGCATCGATAGCGCTTCGTCCCGGCAGGTTAAAAATCACCCGAAACGGCTTACGCACCATGGTGCCGATAAACTCCATAAAGCCAAATTCGACCAAAAACGGCAGCAGCACCGCCGCAAAGAAGAAGAACGTCAGTAGCACCGGTGCCAGGTCATTAAGCATGACACCACCGGTAAAGGAGGCAGTGACGAACTCAGGCCCAAACTGAAAAAAGGTCATGATGACAAAAATCGCGCCTAACACACGCATGGCTACCCAAATGGCCCCCACATCGAACATCTCGTGAAAGGGGCCACTTTTTGCCCAGGCAGGCTTGGCGAGCTTGACGTACAGCGTCACCACCACCGAGAGGCAAAGAATGATGACCGCAATGGCGGGCAGCGCCGAGCCCAGCAGGGTTTGCAAGCCATCGGCCATTAGCCCCATGCCAATATTGATGGAGTCACCCACTTGAAAGGGGACGAGAAACAGCAGCACCCCAATCAGCGATGGGATCAGGAACTTCAGTAAGTGCGCGCGGGGTATCGGCGCCGACGAGGTCGGCTGTTCCGATTTAACGTTGCTATACGACATAGGAGTCACCCATTAGAAGTGATTATTGGAGGTGGGCTGGCGGCGTAGCTAGTTAGTACTTTTTTATTTAGTGCTATTTCTTTGATAGCTATCTATTTGTTAGCTATGTGGTCAGCGTCACTCGCTGTGCTTAACGCCCGGCAGTACGCAGAGCATTTCATACAGCAGCGTGGCGCCCATCAGTGCGGTGTTGCCGCTAGGATCATAAGGAGGTGACACTTCTACTAGATCACAGCCGACAATATTTAAGCCCGCCGCGCCGCGGACGATTTCCAATCCTTGGGTAGAGGTGAGGCCGCCCATCTCCACCGTGCCAGTGCCGGGGGCTACGGAAGGATCCAAACCGTCGATATCAAAGCTGATATATACCGGGATATCGCCCATCTGCTCGCGCACTTCCTGCATCAACGGCGCTAGCGAGCGATACCAGCACTCCTCGGCGGGAACGACACGAAAGCCCTGGTCGCGGCACCAATCAAAATCCTCAGCGGCATAGCCGGTACCGCGCAGGCCGATTTGCACTACCTTGCCATGGGCCAATAAGCCCTCCTCCTGGGCGCGACGAAACGGCGTGCCGTGGGCAATTGGCTCGCCGAACATGTGCTCATTGACATCGGCATGGGCATCAATATGAATTAGCCCCACCGGGCCGTGCTTTTTGACCATGGCGCGAAGAATTGGCAACGTCAGGGTGTGCTCCCCGCCCAGGGTCAGCGGAATGCAGTCATGTTTCAGCACCTCATCGTAGAAGGCGGTGATGATGTCGACGCTTTTCGGCAGGTGAAAAGTATTGATGGGGACATCACCAATGTCCGCCACCTGCAGGCTTTCAAAGGGCGCGGCGCGGGTCGCCATATTGTAGGGGCGCAGCATGCGTGACTCGTCGCGAATCTGGCGCGGCCCAAGCCGCGTGCCGGGGCGGTTTGAAGTGCCAATATCCATAGGGATACCAATAAATGCCGCGTCTAATCCCTCGGCGGTTTCTTGAGTAGGCAAGCGCATCATGGTGGCAGGGCCTGCAAAGCGCGGCATGGTGTTGCCGCCCAGGGGCTGATTAAACTCTGACATACACATCTCCTTATATTTTTTGGCGGTGAGCACGGTGTAGGTATTGGCCTAGCTCTTTTCACTACTCTTCCAAAGACACTGCACAGACCATGCCAAGTCGTAGATGCCTATAAAGTGGTGGGATTAGCGACCAGACGATGCAAAAATGAATCAACTAGAGGCTTTTTCAATTCATTTTTGAATCAATAATTCAAAAATGAATCACTCAGAGGAGGCGGCTGCGATGAGTGAAATAGACAGGCATGTGCTGCGAACCATTGTGGAAACCGCAAACGACCACTTTTTTATCGTCGGTGGTGACGGGCAAGTATTGGATATTAGCCCAGGAGCCGAAGCGGTTTACGGAGTATCCAGAGAAGAGCTGCTCTCCAGCAGTGTTCAACAGCTTCAAACGGCCGGGGTACTCAAGCCCTCCATCACCATGGAAGTGATGCGCACCCGTAGGCCTGCACAACTGATGCAGGTAACGGGAACAGGCCGCCGAGTGATTGCCGAAGCCTACCCAGTGTTCGTCGACGGCAAGCTGGAGCGCATTATCAGCCGCTCGCGGGACTTAACCGACCTTCAGTTATTACAGGACGAATATGCCCTGCTGCAAAAACGCTTTAGCGAACACTTAAAACGCAGTCAGGCAGCGCCAGACGCGGAAGAGCAAGCGCTGGATGACGCTCTGGATAATTTGCAGGTGCGCAGCAGCGTGATGCGAGAAATTGCGCTACTGCTTAAGCGGGTCGCCCCTTCCGATGCTAATGTGCTGATGCTGGGTGAATCCGGCGTGGGCAAAACCGCCTTTGCCAAACAGCTACACCGCTGGAGCCAGCGCTGTAACGGCCCCTTTATTGACGTTAACTGCGCGGCAATTCCCGAAAACCTGTTTGAGTCGGAGATGTTTGGCTATCAGCCCGGCGCCTTCAGCGGTGCCGCGCGTCAGGGAAAAGCGGGCCTGTTAGAGCAGGCCGAGGGCGGCACGCTGTTTTTGGATGAAATAGGCGAGCTGCCGCTGCTAATGCAAACCAAACTGCTCAAGGTGATTCAGGACGGTAGTTTGACCCGGCTGGGTGACACCCGATCACGCAAGGTCAATTTTCGCTTGGTTGTGGCAACCAACCAGGATTTGGGCAAGCAAGTAGAGGCCGGACTTTTCCGTCTGGATCTTTACTACCGCCTCAATGTGATCCCGGTCACCCTGCCGCCGCTGCGTGACCGCCGAGAGGATATCCCGGACTTGGTTGAAGCTTGCTTAAACCGGCTCAACCAGCGCTATGGCCGCCAGAAAATTCTTGATACCCGCGTTTGGTCGACGTTGATGGGCAGCGAGTGGCCAGGGAATGTCCGCGAGCTGGAGAATTGGTTAGAAAGAGCCTGGCTATCAAGCCCTACTGATCAAATCGAGGTGCCCGCTGCACTCCCTCACGCCGAGCAGCCAGCCAGTTTGCCGAGCGCCTCGCCAGCAACGTCGGCAGTAGCACTCGAACCCCAGGAAACCCTCAAGCAGTACCTAGCGCGGCTGGAGCGTGAAACCCTTGAAGAGCTGTGCAACACACTCCCCAGCACCTACGCCATTGCTGAGCGACTGGGCATCAGCCAATCCAGCGTGGTGCGCAGGCTGCAGCGTTATGGCATTAAGGTCGCCAGGTAATTCTCTGCTTGACACAACTGCTGTCATCAACCATCCATGTAAGTGTCATGAAACGGCAACACCTTCAACACAAGCTGAACCAATAACAACCAACAGCCGGTGATGTGTGTGCTATGTCAAACCAATCGCGAATACGCTTAGAGGGCGTCACTAAACGCTGGGGTGCCTCTGCGGCTGTCGATGGTATTTCGTTTGATGTTACCCCAGGGCAGTTTGTCATTCTGCTCGGCCCTTCAGGCTGCGGTAAATCCACCACGCTTCGCATGATTGCAGGCTTGGAAGAAGCCAGCGACGGCCAAATTCATATTGGCGAACGCAACGTCACACGCCTGCCGCCCGGCGACCGTGGGCTAAGCATGGTATTTCAATCCTACGCCCTGTTTCCGCACTTAAGCGTGGCCGACAATATCGTGTTTGGCCTGCGCAGCCGCAAAGTGCCCAAAGATGAACAGCGCCAACGGCTGGCCAAGGTCGCCGAGCTGGTCGATTTAACCGATTACCTAAACCGCAAGCCAGGCCAGCTTTCCGGCGGCCAACGTCAGCGGGTTGCGTTGGCGCGCTCGGTGATTTCCGAACACCCGATCTGCCTAATGGATGAGCCTCTTTCCAACCTGGACGCCCGGCTGCGTAGCGATATGCGCCGGGAAATCAAAGCGCTACAAAGCCGCCTAAACATGACGGTTATCTACGTTACTCACGATCAAGTCGAGGCCATGAGCATGGGTGATCGCGTAATTTTAATGCAGCACGGCAAAATCGTTCAGGATGATTCGCCTGACGAGCTCTATAACCGCCCCGCTAGCGCTTTTGCCGCCAGCTTTATTGGTAGCCCCGCCATGAACCTGCTGCCATTAGTGACTGGTGAGAATGGCGCCGTTATCGAAGGTGAACCCAGCACACCTGTAGCCCCTATGGAAGCTGCTGGTGGCCACTTGGGTATCCGCCCAGAAGATATTGCGCTAAGCACCACGTCAGCCGCGGGCGTACCCGCCATGGTTGTCAGCGATGAGTACCTGGGGGCCGATACGATTGCTCATGTCACCGTCGGCAGCCATACCGTAAGGGTTCGCATGAGCGGTAAACACGCACTAGCTGGTCAGCCCTGCCGCCTTCGCTGGTCAAGCCAACATGCTCACCTGTTTGGTAGTGACGGCCTGCGCCGTGATGACATAACGCCACACGCTTTACCTAACGCCCCTCGGGCTGTTCCTCGCCCACCGGCAGTGGGCTCTTTCCAACACTGATCGCTTTTAAACCTTGTTCAGTACTGACACTTGCGGAGTCTCTTATGCGTTTGCGTACCCCTTTTGCAATGACTGCCTTGGCAGCGGGCTTATTAAGCGTCGCTCAGGTAAACGCCGATAGCATTGATCTGACTATGTACTACCCCGTCTCAGTGGGCGGTGCGCTGACGGATGTGATTGATGACTTGGTGGATGAGTTCGAGAGCGAGCACCCCGACATCAACGTGGAGGCCATCTACGCAGGTAATTACGACGACACCCGGGTGCGGACGATGTCGGCCATTGAAGCCGGTGACGCCCCACAGTTGTCAGTACTGTTCTCCATCGACCTTTATGAGTTGATTGAGCAGAACGCCATCGTGGCTTTCGACGATCTGGTCGAAACCGATGAAGAGCGTGAGTGGCTGGATAGTTTCTACCCTGGCTTAATGGAAAATGGCCAGTTAGATGGCAAAACCTACGGCATCCCCTTCCAGCGCTCCACCATCGTGCTGTTCTGGAACAAAGACGCCTTTGAAGCCGCCGGCCTAGACCCCGAAACGCCCCCCGAGAATTGGGAAGAGATGGCGGAAATGGCCGCTACCGTACGAGAAGCCTCCAATGGCGATCAGTGGGGCGTGATGGTGCCTTCTACCGGCTACCCCTACTGGATGTTTCAGGCTTTCGCCTTCCAGAACGGCCACCGCTTAATGAGCGAAGACGGTACAGAGGTTTATTTTGACGACCCTGCCGCTATTGAAGCGCTTGAGTACTGGGTATCGCTAGCCACTGAGCACAATGCCATGCCCGACGGCACCATTGAGTGGGGCACGTTGCGCCAGAACTTCCTCGAAGCGTCCACCGCTATGATGTGGCACACCACGGGTAACTTAACCGCCGTGCGTAACGAAGCCAATTTTGATTTTGGCGTCGCCATGCTGCCGATGAATACCCAGCGGGGCAGCCCCACCGGCGGCGGCAACTTCTACATTTTTGAAGACGCCACTGAAGAAGAGCAGCGCGCAGCAATGACCTTTATTCGCTGGATGACAGACCCCGAGCGCGCAGCAGCCTGGTCAATTGAGACGGGTTATATGGGCGTTAGCCCTGCCGCTTATGAGACCGACGCGCTGCAAAGCTACGTGGAAGAGTTTGCGCCAGCGGCGGTAGCCCGTGACCAGCTCGAACACGGTACTGCAGAGCTTTCCACTTACCAGGGGGGCCGCGTGCGTCGCGCCTTGGATAACGCCGTGCAAGCCGCGCTAACCGGCCAGATGTCGCCGGAAGAAGCGCTAAGCCAAGCGCAGCAAGAAGCAGACAGCGTGCTTCGCCGCTACGCACGCTGAGTGCGCTAGCGCTGTAACACTTGCCCGATTGCCATGCTCGCCGGGGTACGCCCCGGCTTTTTCTCCTGCGGTACATCTCTATGAACTTAACCTCTTATCGGCGAATGCAGTTATATGGCGGCCTGCTGTTACTGCCCGCAGCGGTTCTATTAACCACGTTCGCCTACCTGCCTACGATCACAACCGTTATCAATAGCCTGTTTTTGCCCGGCTTTCGCGGTGCGCCCGCCGAATTTGTGGGGCTCGAAAACTATCAGGTGTTGTTTGATGACCCGACATTTTGGAAGGTAGCGCGCAATAACTTAATTTATGCCGTGGGTACGATTCCGACGTCCATTGCACTGGCATTGGGCATGGCGCTATTCGTTAACGGTAAACTTCCGGGGCGCGGCTTTGTGCGTATGGCCTACTTTACGCCCACCATCCTGCCCATGATTGCTGCTGCCAATATATGGATGTTCTTCTACGCCCCGCAGATTGGCTTGTTTAATAAAGTGCTCGGCGCGTTAGGGTTTTCTGGGGTTAACTGGCTTGGCGATCCCAACATGGCGCTAGGCTCAGTGATTGTGATGTCGGTATGGAAAGAAGCCGGCTTTTTTATGATTTTCTACTTAGCGGCATTGCAGGGTATTGCCCCCGAACTTAAAGAGGCTGCCGATCTTGAAGGTACCAGCCGCTGGAGCTTCTTTTGGCGAGTCACTTTCCCCCTATTAATGCCAACGACCCTATTCGTACTTATTAATGCCCTGATCAACGCGGTTCGGGTGGTGGATCACCTGTTTATTCTAACCAAGGGCGGGCCTAACAACGCCACCAACCTGCTGCTTTATTACGTTTATGAGAACGCGTTTTCGTTCTTTGACCGCACCACGGCAGCCACTATTACGGTGGTCATTTTGCTGGTACTCGCCGTCGTCGCCACGGTGAAGTTCACGATTTTAGACCGCAGGACGCATTACCAATGAGTACCGCTACGACTAAATCAAAGGCCTATGCGCCTCGTCCTCGTTACTTTTCAATCCCGTCACTTGAAACCGTGGCCGCATGGTTGCTGGCGATTATCTGGGTATTTCCCCTGCTGTATGCTTTCTGGGCAGCCTTTCATCCGCCTGCCTACATGGTGCGCTTCGACTTATTTGCGCCGCTTACGCTGGATAACTTTACCAACGCCTGGTCTCAGGCACCTTTTGCCCGCTACTACCTCAATACCTTTGCACTCGTCACCGGGGTAGTGATTGGCCAGTTTATCGTGTGTACTTTGGCCGCGTTTGCCTTTGCCCGCTTCCCGATTCCCGGCAAAAACATACTATTTATGCTGGTGTTGATTCAGCTGTTCGTATTTCCCGAAGTACTCATCGTCGAGAACTACCGCATCGCCAGCGAGCTAGGGTTGATCAACACCATCACCGGTATTGGCCTGCCTTATGTTGCCAGCGCCTTGGGTATTTTTCTGCTCCGCCAAACCTTTAAAACCATCCCAAGGGAGCTGGAAGACGCGGCCCGCATCGAAGGCTGCAACTGGCTGGAAATTTTGTGGAAGGTGTATGTACCGCTAGCCAAGCCCACCTATCTGGCATACGGACTGGTCTCGATTAGCCACCACTGGAATAACTTTATCTGGCCGCTGGTGGTGACCAACTCGGTAGAGAGTCGCCCATTAACAGTGGGCCTGGGCGTTTTCTCCGCGCCAGAAACTGGCGTTAACTGGGCCACTGTCAGCGCCGCAACGCTGTTAAGCATCGCCCCGTTACTCATCGCCTTTTTGCTCTTTCAGCGCCAGTTTGTTCAGTCGTTTTTAAGGGCGGGGATTCGCTAGGCTGACGTCCCTCAGGTTTTTCGTGCACAATTCTCTCTTAGGTACGAGACAAGGGAGAGCACTGATGCACGGCGACACCCACCCGGCAGCCCTCAAGGTGCTGCAGGAGGTATTTGGCTACGACAGCTTTCGCGGCCCACAGCAGGCCATCATTGAGCATGTGATTGCCGGGGGCGATGCGCTGGTATTGATGCCCACCGGCGGCGGAAAATCGCTGTGTTATCAGATCCCTGCGCTGCTGCGCGAAGGCACCGCGATTGTGGTCTCGCCGCTGATCGCGCTAATGCAGGATCAGGTAGCGGCGCTTGAACAGAACGGGGTCAGGGCGGCCTACCTCAACTCCAGCCTCGATTATCATGAGGCGGTTGATGTGGAAAACCGCCTGCGGGCGGGGGAGTTGGATCTTTTGTATGTGGCGCCGGAACGGCTGGCCACGGCGCGTATGCAGATGCTGCTGGAACAGACCCACATTGCCCTGTTTGCTATTGATGAAGCCCACTGCGTCTCCCAATGGGGCCACGACTTTCGCCCCGAGTATCGCCAGCTCTCCCACCTGCATCAGCGTTTTCCCCAGGTGCCGCGCATCGCCCTGACCGCCACCGCCGATGTGCCCACCCGGCACGATATTATGGAGCATCTACAGCTCCATGAAGCCGCTCTATATAACAGCGGCTTTGATCGGCCCAATATCCGCTACCATATCGCCGAAAATCAGGGCAAGGCCAAAGAGCAGCTGCTGCAGTTTATCCGCGAGCACCACGACGGCGAGGCGGGTATCGTCTACTGCCTCTCTCGGCGCAAGGTGGAGGAGACTGCCGCGTGGCTGGAGCGCCAGGGGCTGACCGCACTGCCCTACCACGCCGGGCTTCCCGCTGAGCAGCGCCAGCACCACCAGACCCGCTTCCTACGTGAAGATGGCGTGATTGTGGTGGCCACCATCGCCTTCGGTATGGGCATCGACAAGCCTGATGTGCGCTTTGTAGCGCACCTCAACCTGCCCAAGAGCATCGAAGCCTACTATCAGGAGACCGGCCGCGCCGGGCGCGACGGTCTACCCGCCGATGCCTGGATGGCCTATGGGCTCCAGGACGTGATCACCCTGCGTCAGATGCAGCAGGATTCCAGCGCCGCCGACCAGCAAAAGCGCATTGAGCAGCAGAAACTCGACGCCATGCTGGGGCTTTGCGAGATCATCAGCTGCCGTCGCCAGGCGCTCTTGCACTACTTTGGCGATCATCTGGACGCCCCCTGCGGCAACTGCGATAACTGCCTGACTCCACCCGAGACCTGGGAGGCCACCGTGGCGGCGCAGAAGGCACTCTCCTGTGTCTACCGCACTGAGCAGCGCTTCGGCGTGACCTATCTGGTGGATGTACTGCTGGGCAAAAGCAACGAGCGTATCACCCGCTTTGGTCACGACCGCATAAGCACCTTCGGTATTGGTAAAGAGCTCACCGCTAACGATTGGAAAGCGCTCTTTCGCCAGCTGATTGCCAGCGGCTATTTAAGTGTCGATATGGAGGGCCACGGCGGCATTAAGCTTACTGCCAACGCCAAGCCGGTGCTGCGCGGCGAACACTCGCTTACTCTGCGCAAACCAAGCAAGGCTAAGGCCACCCGGCGGGGCAGCAAAGCAGGCTCGGCCACGCTGCCCCATGGGGAGCTATGGGAAGCCCTGCGCCAACACCGCCGGGAACTGGCCGAGGCCCAGGGGGTACCTGCCTATGTGATTTTCCACGACGCCACCCTGGCCGAAATGGTCGAGCAGAAGCCCCTAAGCTTAGAGGCATTGGGCGCGATCTCCGGTATCGGTGCGCGCAAACTGGCGGATTACGGCGAAGAATTCTTGGCCGTTATCCAAGCGCATCAGGGAGCTGAGTAAAGCAGACGAATCAGTGCATGCATTGATTCTTACTGGCGGGAATTAGAAAGGCTCGAATGGTCGTTATTTTCAAAAATCGCTCACTTGGCGTAAGCTATAGGTAAGTGAGGAGAAAGCTATATGGCCATTCAGCATAAAACAGCCGATAAGCGTCGTGAAATGGGGGCCGCCGCAATGCGCACTTACCCCAACATTTCACACGCATGGGGCTTAAAAGAGAGCGAAGCAGCGCTGTTGTTAGGCGTACCGGACTCCACCTACCGTCGTTGGAAGCAGTCGCCTGAGCAGGCGAGGCTTGATGCGAACCATTTAGAGCGGATGTCGTTAATTCTCGGCATCTACAAGGCACTGCATATACTGTTGCCCAATAAAGAAGCCGCTAACGGTTGGCTACAGCGAGCCAATAGCAATCCTCTTTTTGCCGGTCACTCGCCAGCAGAGCGCTTATTAAATGGGCAAGTGTCTGACCTGTATGTGGTTCGCCAACATTTAGATGCAGCACGTGGTGGGGGCCATGCATGACGTTCCCGCTAAGTAACGTTACGTGGCGTCCTAGTTACCGGATTATTCCCTCACGTTTCCCGCCCATCGATTTATTCGAAGGCGTCAATGACAGCGCTGATGACTGGGACTTACTCAATGAGCTGGAGGGTGAAACATCGGCACGTCTTCGTGAGCAAGCCGGGGCTATTCACCTAGTCCGCGATGATGACCGTCGCTACGGCCCCGGCTGGACGCCCGTCATGGCGGCCTTCTGCCACTTCCCAGCGACCGGTTCGCGTTTTAGCGATGGCACCTTTGGCGCCTACTACTGCGCGCTAACAGAAGCCACCGCCATTGCTGAAACCGTTTACCACACAGAGCGCTTTATGAGCGAGTCGAGCCAGCCACCCTTGATGCTTCAGCAGCGCGTCTATTTATCAGACTTAGAGGGGGAATTGATTGACCTACGCGGCCAGAGCAACGCCCGTGGTCTGCTCACCCCAGATAACTGGGCCGACGGACAGACCTTTGGTCGTCAAGCTTGGCAAGATCAGGCCGCTGGCATCGTCTACCCAAGCGTCAGAGATCCCAGCGGAGAGTGTGCCGCAGTTTTGCGCCCGCCGGTTCTTTCCGAAACACGCCAAGGACGCCATCTTGGCTATGACTGGGATGGTCAGCGTATCCGGAATGTTTATGAGCTCACGCTATTGGATTAGCGCCTTCCTATACTGCTAACCCCGCTCCCGGCAATGTTCACCGCGAGCGATGGCAGCGGCATCGAAAACGCCTGTATCCAGCACCCAACCGGTGACCAGTTCGGCGGGCGTAACATCAAACGCTGGGTTCCATACGGGAGCATCTTCAGGCGCCCAAATAACATTACCAAAGGCGCCGGCAGCGCCGCGTATCTCAGCGGCATCGCGCTGCTCAATCGGAATATCCACGCCGGTAGCACAAGCGGGGTCTACCGTGGTGTAAGGGGCCACCACATAGAAAGGCACCTTGTGGTAATGAGCGATCACCGCCAGCATGTAAGTGCCCACTTTGTTGGCGAAGTCGCCATTGGCGCAGATTCGGTCGGCGCCCACCATGACTTTATCTACTTTGCCCGCTGCCATCAGGCTGGCAGCCATGCTGTCGGCAATCAATTGGTAAGAGATCCCCAGGTCGGCCATTTCCCAGGCGGTTAAACGGCCGCCTTGTAATAACGGGCGGGTTTCATCCACATACACGTGCAGCTCAACGCCACGCTGTTTAGCCACCGCCAGTGCACCAATAGCCGTGCCCACCCCTGCGGTGGCCAGCGCACCGGTGTTGCAGTGAGTGAGCACGTGGTCGCCCGTTTGCAACAAATCAGCGCCCCGCTCGGCCATTTGTTGGCAAAGCGCTCGGTCTTCGGCAAACAGCGCGGCGGCGCGCTCGGCTAGAGCATTGGCGCCTTGCTCAAAGCAGGCTTCCATGGCATCCAGGCAGTACATTAGATTGACGGCTGTCGGACGCGTGGCGCGCAGGCGATCGCTGACTTCCTGCCAATCGCGTTCTGGATGGCGCGCGGCGTACTGCGCCAGCACAAACGTAGCGCTCAGACCAATCAGTGGCGCTCCTCGAATAGCGAGGTTTTTAACCGCGCCCTGCCATGCCTCAGGGGAATCGCAGCGCACCCATTGCTCGGTTTGAGGCAGCTGAGTTTGATCCAAATACTCAACGTAGTCGGCGTAGACCCGCAAACTGCGTGACTGAAGATGAGGCATCTATGGACTCCTTGAGCACTTAACTAGCGGAACAACTGCGCGGCTTATCAGGCGCGAAGCTTATCATATAGAATGGCTGCCACTAGAAGAGGCGATGCAGATCCTATGATGACGCTACAAACTGAACTGCTGGACGCCATTTCGTGGGCGGCGCAGCAAGGCTGGACACCCGCCACCGGCGGCAACTTTTCCGCCCGCACCGAGGCTGGCTATCTTGTCACCGCCTCTGGGCGGGATAAAACCCGCATTCAAGCCGATGACCTGTTGCTGTGCGACCTTGATGGCAAGGTGCTTGAAGGTAGCGGCAAGCCTAGCGCAGAGAGCGACCTGCATGCTGCTCTCTATCGTTTAGACAGTACCATTCACTGCGTGTTGCACACCCACACTGTAGCCAGCACGGTGCTCTCGCGGCGCTTTCCAGAGGGTATTGAGCTGACTGGCTTTGAGATGCAAAAAGCGCTGGCCGGTAACGTCACTCATGACGCTACTATTCGTTTGCCAGTGGTGCCCAACTCCCAGGATATGCAGGAACTGGCCGAGCATGTGCGACTCGGCTGGCCCATGCCCTGGGGCTTTTTAGTTGCAGGCCACGGGATTTACGCCGTAGGCGATAGCATCGCCAGTTGCCGCCGCCACCTGGAAGCTATCGAGTTTTTACTCGCCTGTGTTCTTGAAGAAAGTCGCTGGGCTTAAATAAGTAGTCTTAAATGAACAGTCTTAAATGAGTAGCCTTAAATGAGTAACCCAACAGTCCGCGCGATTGTGACCGATATTGAAGGCACCACCACGGATATTAACTTCGTGCATAAGGTGCTGTTCCCCTACGCTCACGATAAGTTGCCTGACTTTCTAAGTGCTAACGCAGAAACTCCGGCCGTCGCCGAGCAGATTGATGCGGTGCGCAGCGAAATGGGCGCTCCAGATGCCTCGCTGGAAGCGGTCATTAATCAACTATTGCATTGGATCGAGACTGACCAGAAAGTCACCCCACTAAAAGCCCTGCAGGGTATGGTGTGGGCGGATGGCTACCAGCGCGGCGACTTTACAGGCCATTTGTATCGCGACGTAGCCCCCGCCCTACGCCAATGGAAAGAGGCTGGCAAAGCGCTTTACGTTTACTCATCCGGCTCTGTTCAAGCCCAAAAACTGCTGTTTGGCTATAGCGATGAGGGCGATTTAACCTCGCTGTTTAGCGGCTACTTTGACACCCATATTGGCCATAAGCGCGAAGCCACTGCCTATCAGCGTATTGTCACAGAACTTGACCTACCTGCAGATGCAGTGCTGTTCTTGTCTGATGTGGTCGAAGAGCTGGACGCCGCCAAGCAGGCGGGAATGCAAACGCTGCAGCTGGTGCGCGAAGGTACTCAGGCCGGTGAACATCACGCTTGCGTCACCCGCTTTGATGAGATTGCGCTATAAACGTTACTGCCTGTCACTTTTAAGGAGAGCCTACGATGTCGCAACTGAAAGTATTTGCTGATCAGAACCCGAGCGATGCGCTGATCGACACCACTGACGGCGAGCAAATTACCGCTGAGCTAAACAAGGTAGGCGTGCTGTTTGAGCGCTGGGCGACACCGGGCGAGATTGCTGACGACGCTACCCAGGAAGATATCCTGGCGCTTTACCAGGAAGATATAGACCGGGTGAAGGCCAAGGGCGGCTACCAGACCGTGGATGTGCTGCACATGGTGCCCACGCACCCAGAAAAAGACGCCATGCGGCAGAAGTTCTTGAACGAGCACCGTCATCACGAAGATGAAGTGCGCTTCTTCGTTAAAGGTCAGGGGCTGTTCTGCCTGCACATTGAAGACAAGGTGTATCAGGTACTGTGTACCCGCAATGACCTGATCAGCGTACCGGCCAACACCCCCCACTGGTTCGATATGGGCCCCACGCCGGAATTCACCGCACTACGCTTCTTCGATAACGTGGAAGGCTGGGTACCGCACTGGACAGAGAGCGATATCGCCGGGAAGTTTGATCGTCTGGATCAGCTTTGATTAGTGAATAGTAAATCGTAAGTAGTGAATCGTGGGAAGCAGTTGTAGCGTGGCGTAAGCGCCAGCGCACCCGCGGAAGCAGCGCGAAGCGGTGCCGAAGGTAGCACTGAGGCTTGATCAGTCACGGTGGCACCATCCAGGCGGCTGGTGCCGCCGTCGCGGGTGCCTCATACGCTCGTTCCTCGCGAGATTCGTTACGCCGCGCTACGCGTTAGCCCATCGCGGCGCATATGCACGCCATCCTGAAAATCGATGAGCCACGTAGCGCGGCGTAAGCGTCAGCGCACCCGCGGAAGCAGAGCGCAGCGGTGCCGAAGGTTACGCCGAGCTATGGTTAAGCACTTACAACACCTCTTGCTGGTTATACGCCCTGGCTAAACCCACCAGCGCGGCAAGGTCACTATAGGCTTCCGGCTCCATAATCAGCGTTTGGCCCATCAGCACATTGCGCGCTTCAAGCTTGGCGCGCAGGGCGGTGTTTTCAATCTCTTCAAAGTCGGCGTTGTGGGCCAGCGATAAAACACGACGGTGCATTTCGATACCGCAGTAGGCCAGGGCGTCCAGGCGGATCTCTTCCAGCAGCGCATCGCAGGCGTCGTCGGCGCTATTGCCCTGCTCTTCGAACAAGGCTTTCGGGAACAGGATACCGGTTCGCTCGGTTTGCCACAGGTGGCGGAATTCTTCATCGAAGCTGCTAAAGCAAGCATTAATGACCTCAAGAATCCACGCCTGATACGCTTCAAGCTCATCTTCCGAGCGATGCGCTGGTTGGCTAAAGTAGGCCATCAGGAAGTTAGCGACTGCCATACCTAAGTCAAACGCCATTGGGCCGTACTGGGAAAACTCGGGGTCAATGACCCGTACTTCCGTATCGGTGGCCATAATCGAGCCGGAGTGCAGATCACCGTGCAGCATGGTTTCGGTATTGGCAGTGAACTTCATCAATAGCCGCTGCACCTTGGCTTTTAAACGGGTATTGCGGCGCAGCTCATCCACCACCGGTGAAAGCTCCGGTGTGTGGTGGTTCATTTCAGCGCCATAATAGGGGTCGGTAAATACCAGCGATTCAGTGATCGCGGGTATTGCTACATTGCCTGAGAACAATCCTACATCCGCTTTTTTCTCAGGGCTGCTCAGCGAAAGCTCTGAGCCACGAAACGCCGTGCGTGCGCAGAATTGGCCGATGGTTTCGCCAAGCTGGGCAACTCGCTCACCGTTGATTAATTTGCGGCGCAAAATCGTGTGGGGGTGCAGATACTCCATCACAAACAGCGCCTGGGGCTTGTCGAAGTGGTACACCTCAGGCGCAATGCCCGGCGCGCGTTTGGCTTGGCGAACCAGGGCATAGTATTCAAAATGGGCGCGATAAGTCGGCAGCGGCCAGCTTTCGCCCACCATGCGTACATAGGGCAGTGCTTGTTTTACCACCACGCTACCCAGGCTTCCGGAAACAATAAACACTAGGTTGAGGTTGCCGTCGCCTACTTCACGAATGGCCCAAGTAGCCGGTTCGCCACCCACTCGGCTCGCCACTGCTTCAACTTTTCCAAGTCGTTGAGGTAGGCTTTCGACGCTGAGCGCGCGATAGTCTAGATCAATCTCCACAGGCCACTCCTCACAGAAATTTGCGTATATTCACGCCCGAAGACAAAGTTAAAAGGCATTGATTTCTAAAGGGTAACAAACACATTGACGCTATCGCTATTAATTAGTGATGCATCGCACATTGAGCGTTAAGCAACACGTGGCTATGGTGCTGTTTTACCAAAGCCACCAGCATCGTTAGATGATAAATCAATTAAGTTAGCGATTTTAATGCGATTTCGGCCTTGGCGCTTCGCCTCATAAAGCGCTTCATCGGCTTGGCTTAACAAATCAACTGGCGCAATGCCAACGTTGGGAGAAAGGACCGCCACCCCAATACTGACAGTCACCACACTCTCTTTGGAGTGGCCATGGTTAGGAATTTGTAGCGCTTCCACGCTGTGCTGAATACGCTCTGCCGCACGCTTTACCATCTCAGGCGATGCATTTGCCATGAGTACCACAAACTCTTCGCCGCCAAAGCGTACGACCAAATCACTTTCGCGACTATTGTCCTGCATCGTATTGGCGACTTTACGTAGGCACTCGTCCCCTTGAGGATGCCCATAATAGTCGTTATACGCTTTGAAATGATCAATATCGATCACCAGAAGCCCTAAAGAAATGTCTTTATCAATGGCCTCTTGCCAGCAAATCGGCAAGAGGGCATCAAACTTTCTCCGATTGGAAATATTGGTTAGCGGGTCAGTCATCGAAAGTTGCGATAACGCCTGATTGTCTTTCAAATAAGAACCCGCTCGCAGCCTTTCTTTAAGCACATGCAGGTAGGAGTTACGCTCGCTAGCTTCTAGGCGATAGTTAGCTACTAATGTAAACAATGCTTTAGCGACAAGAGTAAACATAGCGAGTCGTTTAACTTCTATCGGCATTGGCTCATAGAGGATGACAAATATTAATGCAATCAGAATACTGATCACTGAAGATGCCCAGGCGTAGCCAAACCTCAGTGAATAAACAACGTTACCAACTACTAAAATCAAGCCAAAAGAGAATACGTCCAGATAAGAGTAAGGTGCCGTGGATGATGCAGAAATGAGGCAGGAGAGCACCATAGCGAGAATAATGGTGCTCGACATTAATGCTTCCCGACGCGCTGGTGAGACACCCCGGTGTACCCACCACAGTATGGTCAAACCAATAGGCAACATGACGCCCGCTCTCAACAATACCGCTACTGGGAAAGCATCGGGACGAAAACTATAGTCGTTGAATAGAAACAGAACATAGATGATGGCCGAAACAAGTCCCGCTAAAACCATACTACGACTACGCTGCTGCTGAGTATCCGCTTCAAAGCGTGCTTCCACAGCATCCTCAAAGCGAAGTCGCCATGAACGCTTGGCTATTTCGCCCTCAACGTCTTTCAATAACGCTTCGCTTTCGTTCATTACACAAACTCAACATTAAGCAATTTTATGTTACTTCAAAAAATATAAAGCCACGTCAAGCCTTAAACTTGACCATCATCTTCGATAGAACCGTTTAATAAAAGAAAAGTTAATTTTTTGATTAAACCAACACTTATCTTTCAATGAATAGCTAACCTTTCGAAAAAATAAGACCGACACCTTTTGTGTAAAATGAAAATCATTGACCGTGCAGGCTTTATATTAACTTGCTACTGAAATTTGTCTGACAATTCATTGCATGTATGCGTGTAAGAACACTTTATTTTTAACGAAGCTGGCTGTCTTTGCTGCCACGCCGGTTATAACCGCTAAAGGCAGAGTGTTTTTTATCCAGCTCACCCTGACACACTACACACAGGCGAACACCAGGCATCGCCTTGCGACGCGCTTCGGGAATAGGGTCACCGCACTCTTCACACACCTCAAGACTTTCGCCCTGCGGCAGTTGGCTACGCGCACGCTGTACCGCATCTTCCAGCGTACTCTCCATCTGCTCCTGTTCGGCACCATCCTTTGCCCATCCACCTGCCATAGTTGCGATCCTCGTAGCAGTAATAAACTCTAAGCATAGCAGGAACGTGGGCAGCACACCGTTAGCCCAAGAACCTAATGCCCTGTGCCGCCAGCGGGCTTCTTAACTTATCGGGGAGAGGCACATCGGTCACTACCGCGTCGTAATCACCTAGTTGACCTGCTGTACAGCGCAGCGGCAGATCAAACTTGGTTTTATCCAGCACCAGCACGCGGTAACTGGAGTGGGCTAACAGGGCTTCACGAGCCATGACTTCATCATCGTTATAATCATAAAGCTGACCATGGCTATCCATTCCGCCCACCGAAACAATGCCTACATCGGCACGATAGCGTTGAAAAAATCGCCAGGCATCACCACCGATCACATCCTGATCGCGACGACGTACCCGCCCTCCCGCCACCACTAACTCACACTTCAATTGACAGAGCTTGATCAGGGCATGCAGGTTATTGGTCATTATATGCAGCCCCTGCTTGTCACTAAGCGCATCCGCCAGTTGCTCAACCGTAGTGCCTGTGCCTAAAAACAGCGCCTGATGGTCTTGCACCAGGCTTGCAGCGCGGGCTGCAATTTGTCGTTTACCCGCCACATTGACGATCTGGCGCTGGTCATAGCCGATGTTTTCCTGCTCGGGAAACGGTAGCACTTCGCCCTGACGACGCAGCACTAAGCCTTTATCAGCTAAGTAGCGAATATCCCCACGCAAGGTCTGCACCGACACGTTAAAGAGCTGTGCCAATACGTCCAACGATTGGCGGCCTTCAGAGTGGATACGCTGTAACAACAGTTGACGACGTTCGAACTGGCGCATGGCTACCTCACGACGAGACGAAAGCAAATTAAGCAGAGAACGAAAGTAAAAAAGTACCAAACGAAAGCGTACTGTCACTTTGTTGTAAGCAGATGACAGTAGCTTAGGTGGGGTTCACTCACTTGAGGTTTTCCCATGTTGAAGCGTCCCCTGCTATCTGTCCCGGTTTCTGCTCTTACTACTGCCGTCGCGGTAGCCAGTTTTGCTCTTTCTGTTCAAGCTGTTGCTAACGAGTCGTTGACGCTTTACACCAGTCAGCCCAATAGCGATGCCCAGCAAACGGTTGATGCCTTTCAAGCGGCCTACCCAGATATTGAAGTGGAGTGGGTACGCGACGGCACGACGCAGCTAATGACCCGCCTGCGCTCAGAGCTTTCTGCTGGGGTGAGTAACCCCGATGTACTGCTGATTGCCGACAGCATGACAATGGAGTCGCTCAAGCAGGAGGGGCACTTGCAGCCCTACTTAAGCGATGAGCGCCACGGCTATGACGCCGAGCTATATGACCCGGAAGGCTACTATTACGGCACCAAGCTAATCACCACCGGCATTGTCTATAACACTGGTGCCGAGCATCAGCCGCAAAGTTGGCAAGACCTGCTGGGGCCTGACTATGAAGGCATGGTGACCATGCCGAGCCCGCTTTACTCCGGTGCAGCACTGATCCACATGGCAGCGATTAGTGCCCATCCTGAGCTAGGCGCAGATTACTACGACGCGTTACAGGCTAATCGCACCGAAGCGCAGGGTGGCAATGGCGGGGTGTTTAACGCCGTCGCCGCAGGCACCAAGCCCTACGGCATCGTGGTGGATTTTTTACCTATTCGTGAAGCCGTGAAAGGCTCGCCAGTGAAATTTGTGTTCCCTGAAGAGGGCGTCAGCGCGGTGACCGAACCCGTCGCGATTATGCAGGGCGCCGACAATCTGGATGCGGCACAGAAATTTGTCGACTTTGTGCTCTCTCAACAAGGCCAGGAGCTGGTTAGCCAACAAGGCTACCTGCCCGCCCGTGACGACGTTACCCCGCCAGAAGGCTTCCCGGAGCGCGATAGCATTGCCCTGATGCCGGTGGATATTGAGCAGACATTGGCTCAAGAAGCAGAGCTCAAACAGCGCTTTAGCGATCTGTTCGGCGGGTAATCATGACGCCTGCCCTGACCTATGACAAAAAGTACGGCAGCCAGCACCGCTGGCTGCTTTCAAGCCTGCTGATCGGCATTGTGCTACTGAGTTTAGCGCCTAGCTTACGCCTGTTGATAGAAGCATTGAGCGACCTTACCCAGGGGCGTCAATCGCCGCTGTGGCAAGTACTCAACAGCGCAAGCACCTGGCGAGCGCTGTGGCATAGCCTTTATACCTCAGGGCTCGGCATGTTGATCGCCCTGGTACTGGGTAGCCTGTTCGCTTTTGCCATCACGCTGACCAATGTGCGTGGTAAAACGTGGCTAGTATTCTGCTTTATGCTGCCAATGATGATTCCGCCGCAGGTCACCGCGCTAAGCTGGTTACAGCTATTCGGCCCCGCCAGCCCACTACTCAAGAGCATGGGAATGGCGCCGCCAATGGGGAGCCCGCAACCCCTCTACTCAGCAGAAGGTATCGCTCTGCTGTTAGGTATTCAAAGCGCGCCGTTGGTGTTTCTAGCGCTGCGCACCAGCCTACTCTCGTTGCCCCGCGAGCTTATTGAAGCCGCCCGGATTAGCGGTGCCAAACAAACTCAGGTATGGGGCCATATTATTCTACCGGTTACCCGCAGCGGTTTGATTGCCGGGGGCGCCATGGCGTTTATTTCAAGTCTCGGTAACTTCGGCATTCCCGCCATGCTGGGTATTCCAGCGGGCTATTACGTTCTTCCAACGCTGATCTATCAGCGTATGGCTAGCTTTGGTACCGGCGTGCTGGCGGAAATGGCCGCCCTGTCATTGTTGATTGGATTGCTGGCCTTAGCGGGCGTCGCCCTTCAGCAACACTTAATGGGCCGCAGCCGGTTTGGCTTGGGTGGCCATAGCGGTCGATCCCATGACTTTACCCTGGGCCGTTGGCGCACCCTGGTAACGGCCACGCTGGTCGGCATCTTATTGATTATCCTGGTCGCACCGCTGCTGGCGCTCGTTGTGAGCTCGCTAGTGCCTGCAGTGGGTGTACCGCTTAACGCCGATACTGCCACGCTTAACGCTTACGCTGAAGTGGTTGGTCGCCAAGGAGCGACATGGCGCGCAGTACGTAACAGCCTATGGCTGGCGGGCAGCGCGGCGGTTGTGCTAATGCTATTGAGCCTACCATTAGCTTACCGGCTGCAGCGCTTGCCGGAACGCTGGCGCGGCGTGGTACTCAGCGCTATTGAAATTCCCTACGCACTGCCAGGGGTAGTGTTGGCGATTGCCTGCATTCTGCTGTTTGTGCGCCCCCTGCCGATTATCAATGTCGCGCTCTACGGCACTCTGGGGCTGATTTTTGTCGCTTATCTGGCGCGTTTTTTGGTGGTCTGCGTCAAACCAGTAGCGGCTAGCCTAGCCCAGTTAGACCCGTCCCTTGAAGAAGCCGCCCAACTCGCGGGTGCAGGCCCATGGCGGCGATTAGGCGGCATCGTGCTACCACTGGTGGCCCCCGCACTGTTTGCTGGCGGGCTACTGGTGTTCCTGCTGGCAGTCAATGAACTTACCGTTTCAGCACTGCTATGGAGTGCTGGTAACGAAACCATCGGCGTGCTGATTTTCAACTTAGATCAAGGCGGCGAAAGTGTGCTGGCGGCTGCTGTGTCGGTGCTAGTGGTGATTATGGTCGCCTCGCTGATGCTGGCTCTCAGCCTTCTGGCACCGCGGTTACCTAAAGGAGTCATCCCATGGCAGGGCTAAGCACAGAAAAGCTAAGCACAGCAGGGCTAAGCATAGATCACGTCACCAAACGCTTTGGCGAGCAGGTCGCGGTGGATGAACTGTCGTTGGAGATCAAACCGGGCGAATTTGTCGCCCTGCTTGGCCCTAGCGGCTGCGGCAAAACCACCATGCTGCGCATGTTGGCAGGTTTTGAGCCCGTCAATGGGGGCAGCATTCAATTGGGCAGTCGCACCCTGGCAAGCCCCGAGACCCATGTGCCGCCAGAACAGCGCGACATGGCGATGGTGTTTCAATCCTACGCGCTGTGGCCGCATATGAGCGTTGCCGATAACGTCGGCTATCCGATCAAACTGCGCGGCCTGCGTGGAGCCGAGTATCAGCAGCGCGTTCAGCAAGCGTTAGCGTTAGTAGAGCTTGAAGCCTACGCCGAGCGCATGCCTCAGGCATTAAGCGGTGGACAGCGCCAGCGAGTTGCTCTGGCACGTTGTCTAGTGAGTGACCCTTCCGTGGTGCTACTGGATGAGCCACTTGCCAACCTTGACCGCCACCTGCGCGCCACCATGGAGCATAGCTTTCGCGATTTTCACCAGCGCACTGGCGCCACGCTGGTATATGTGACTCACGACCAAACCGAAGCCATGGCGCTGGCAGATAAAATCGCCGTGATGAAAGCGGGCAAGCTGGTGCAGTGGGGCACGCCGCAAACGCTTTACCGTGAACCACGTACGGCATGGGTAGCGGGCTTCATCGGTCAGGGCAGCCAGTTAAAGGTTGCTGCCGGTAGTCACGGAAAGCTTCTTGAAAGCGCATCCCTGATGCGCGGGTTGAATGCCATGGAGTCTGAACGCACCCAAGCGGTACTGGTGCGGCCTGAACATATTCAGATTGCTACTCAACCGCCTAGCGCACAGCAACTCGCCGCGCGGGTAGTCAGCGTTATTTTCCGCGGCGAGCGGTATGAACTTAGCCTGCGGCTGCACAGTGGCGAAACGCTACTGGCCTACCATCATAGCGCGCCTGATGTGGGCAGCCAGGTCGCCGTTACCCTGCATCAGGGTTGGTGCATGGAGCCCGACCAATGAGTGTACATATTGAAGTGCTCAGTGGGCTAGGTGACAAAGGCCCAGCGGCGATAGTGGTGAAAGCACACGGAAAGCGTTTACTGCTGGATGCCGGCGGCGCACTGCACCCTGGCGACGCTATTACATGGGCAAACAACTTGGACGTTGATGCCGTGCTGATTAGCCACGACCATATCGATCATATCGGTGGCGTAGCACAGCTGCCTGCCAACGTACCGCTTTACTGCACGCCGCTAGTGGCCAAAGCATTGCCAAAGAACAGGCAGTGGCGGCCCTTACCTGAACGCGGCTCGTTAGAAGTGGAAGGTATCACCGTCACCACCGGCCAGGCGGGGCATTCACTGGGGGGCGTTTGGCTACATTTAGCGGTGGCAGAAGGTGTTTTTTACAGCGGCGATGCCTGTTTCGAATCAAGGCTCTTTCCCTTCGACACACCACCACCTGCCAGGATTGCTTTGTTGGATGCCTCCTACGGTGCTTACGACCAATCACAGCAAGGTTGTATCCAGGCGATTAGTGAACACTTAACGCAACCCCTCGTGTTCCCCGTGCCCGCCACTGGACGTGCATTGGAGATGGCCTTATGGCTGGCAGAAGAGGCTAAAGCGCGTGGGCTGACGCTGGCGATAGATGCCGTCATTCGCGCTAACCTGGCCGCCCTGCTGGCCCTACCTGCCGCGCTGCGCCGCCCCGATACTGAGGAGGCGATTGCGAGCGTGCTAGCACGCTCGGATGATGCCAACGCGGCACTAATGCTGGTCAGTGATCGCGACGACGTTCCCGACCAGTGGCCCGTTCATAAGTTGCTACATACTGGCTACTTAACCCCAGAGCGCTGTACCCAGCTCGCCGCAGGCGACGTTCTATGGCAGCGCTGGAACGTTCACCTGCGCGCCTCGCATCTAAGGGCGCTTGCCGATCAGTTGGGCGCCACTCACGTAGTGCCGCTATTTACTCATCTCACTGATCAACCGTTGAACGAGTGGCGCAAACTATTAGGTAAACGTCTCTGCACCACGCCTCATTTCAGCACCGATGCTCGTTCTACCACTTCGTCTTCTTTAGGGAGTTTTGCATGTCCGCAGTAATTGTTGATGTCGACGGCACCTTGGCCGAGTTTCACCCGCACCATGTCAGCGAGTGGGTGCTGGGCAGTAAAAAACAGTGGGATCCCTTTTTCGCCCATATGGCCGAAGCGCCGGTCATTGAAGCAGTCGCCAAGTTGGTCAAGATACTTAAGGCCCAGGGCCAACAGATCGTCATTTGCAGCGGCCGTCCGGACAGCCATCGCGATCATACCCAACGGTGGTTAGAGCGACATACCATCCCTTTTGATGCCATGTATCTACGCCCGGAAGGCGATGACCATGTGGATGACGAAGAAGTTAAAGCCGCACTGCTTAATCAGATGCGCCGCGACGGCTTTACGCCCTGGCTGGTGCTGGATGACCGCGACGCCGTGGTGGCCCAGTGGCGCGCGCTAGGGCTTACCTGCCTGCAGTGCGCGCCGGGGGATTTTTAATTAAGCAGTAGTCAGTCGATAGGCAGACAGGCGATTGAGATGACATCGTTGCGGTAATTATCCTGACGTTTGTACTCTCGATAGCCTGTTGATGCGACCATCGCACATAAGTAGCTGTTGCCCTCATACTCGAGCCTTTGGAACAAGCGCTCGCCATTACGTAACGCCAGCACCTCCCCATAGCAGCCATCTAGCAGTAAAGGCAAGGAGATGCCGGGTAACGTAGCAGAGATCACCTGACCGTCAGCATCTATGAACAGCGCGAAAGGGGGCAGCGATTCCGCATTTCTGCTGGGAAGGTTATCCGCTAGGATCTGCTGAAACTCTGGCGTCGCATCAAACACAGTGGCTATGCCGCCGACAACCGTATTGCTGTTGAAATCGAGCACGGGCGCGCAGTAAAGATACGTAGATCGGTTGGCGTATAGCTCGCTCTCAGTAAACGCTGTGACCACATAGCCCTGTTCAGAGGAGATGGTTAAGCACGCTGCCAACGGCAGTGTTTCAGGCACACGCGTGCCAATAATATCCGAGGATGCCTGATCAGAAACCGCGACTATAATGCCCTCACGATCAAACACTAAAATGTTGGTGTAAACGGTATAAAGGCAATTAATAGAGCGGATAACCGCTGATATTTCACTGCGCGCCTGCTCACTGCCATCAGCCGCTGCACTTAATTTTCTGCGAATACGCTCATCCAGCGCCCACCAGCGAACATCATTGGCCCGCTCATACAGATTGCGATCCATAATGCTGACCATGCTAAAGGCTCGCATGGAGGCATCGGCAATGGCTGTCTGACTCATCCCTTCACTTAACGTTGAGATAGAGACGCCGAATAGCCGTTCCGTCAAGTTGCCAATTTCACGAATCTGATGCAACACTGGCACTAACTCAACCGCCTTGTGGCGCACAGAGATAATATGCCCATTAATCACGGCCAGATTAAGCTGCTGCGCAATGAGTGATGCCTGCTGACGGATATCGCTAAGCTGTCCCTTCACTACATCAGTGGCTCCCGATGGGGTGCTCATATCGTGAGACGGCGCCTTGGCACTTCCCGCTAGCTCCGTCAGCGCGATACAGCGCCAACCAAGCCCCGCATACCCTTGATACGAGGCACTGGAGACTTGCCGACATGCATACGCTTTGCCTTCTAGCACAAGGACTTCAACGCATGCGACGCCCACCTGCGGCATCGACTCACCCAGCCTTAGTTGGGGTAAGCTAGAGGCTACTACGTGGCCCTCTTTGTCTAGCAAGGCAAGTTCATATTGGCTGTCAGCCACCTCTTCGAAAATGCCCCGCATCTCTTCGTCTAGATTAAAGCTCAGGGCGAGATAGCCCAGGCATGTCGACGGCGTTGTTTCCTGTTGATAAATAGGCGCAATAAACAGCAGCGCCCGATGCCTCTGGGGAACTAAAGGGGTGGCTGCAAAGTATTCAAGATAGCCGGCTTGCCCTTGAGAAAGTGATGCAGACATCGCTTGAAACAGCGCGTCATCACGAGGAGCATCCGCCTCTGCTGATGTTAGGCGGGTGCGCAGCTTGCCCTCTGCATCCAGCAGCATGACATCGTCATAAACGGAGTATTTAGCGACATAGCGCTGCAGGTGCTGGTGAATAGTTCCCGCACTTTCCTCGTTGTCACCATCCATGTAGGAACGAAGGATGTTGTCAGTCGAAAGAAAGCCAATATCGGCTGATCGCTCAAAGAGGTTGCGCACCAGCATATCAACCGCAATCGCCGCCCTGCTCCCCAATACCATTTCATATTCGCGGGCATACTCTTCAGTCAATGCAGTGGCAAGCTGAACGCGTAAGTGGCGAAAACGATTCTGGACTTCCGATACACGATCCAACACCCCGTTGGCCCCGCTGCGACTTGCCACCTTACCTACCAAGGCAATGATAGCTAACCAGTTATCCAAATGTGACAGCTGACTGTCATAGTGTTTAACGTAAGCGGGCGGCTCCAACAATTGCGCAGAGTGCACTCGGGTAGAGGGAGTTAGTGACCTCGCGGAGGAAGGGTAGTAGCAAACTCGGCTGGACAAGTTCGGAGATAAAGAGAGGGTAGTCATAGTGCCACCTTGCTATCAAAGCGTTTGCCAAGACATTAAATCCAGCCTAGTGACTTACTATAACCTTTCGTCTATGAATTCAAGCACTACGTTTAACTATAGAGTTATACATAGCCCTCTGACCCGTTTGTTCTAACGCCACTTATATACGACGGCCGATGGAAATGGCCGAAGCACCGGTGTTCAACGCAGTCTCCAAGCTGGTCAAAATTGTTAAACCACCACTTCTGCCCTTTATCTGGGTCGTCTCATTTCTCAACCTGTCTCTTCCTCTTTTTACGCTACCGAGCACTTGACCCTGGGTAGCGGCAAGGGACTACTTTGCAACTTAAAAAATATGTTATAACATAACAATAAAGCAACACATCATTTTCTCTTTGCCTCCCGCGTGGCTAAAGGAGGCATTGGTATGGCAACCTATTGGGATTTTTCATGGACCTCATTCGCTCAATGCTGGTGGCGGTGTCTGGCCTGTCTGCCAACTATGCCATGGCTGAGACAACAAACTACCCGCTAACGCTGGATAATTGTGGCAAGCAGATTAGCTTTTCGGCAGCGCCCAACGGTACGGTCACCATCGGCCAGTCGGCAACCGAAACCCTCTATGCGCTGGGGGTTGGTGATCAAGTGCTGGCCACATCTGTATGGTTTACGCCCATATTAGCCCAATTTAGTGAACTGAACGCCTCCATTGAACGCATTGCCGATAACGACCCAAGCTTTGAGTCAGTGGTCAACAAGCGCCCCGAACTAGTCGCGGTGCAGTACGAATGGCATGTTGGCGAGACGGGCAGCGTAGGAACGCGTGAGCAGTTTGACGATCTGGGCATTGCCACCTACATCATGCCTGCCGACTGCGATACCAAAGACAACACCACTGGCGGCGACGGCATGCGTACAGCTCCGTTCTCGCCGGATCACGTCTATAAGGGCATTGCCGAGCTTGCCGAAATTTTCAATGTACAACCGGCTGGTGAAGCATTAATTGAGAGTCTTGAGTCCCGTGAAGCCGACGCGGTAGCTACCGCCGCCCAGCTTGATCTACCGGATGACCTTTCCGCCGTATTCTGGTTCTCCTCGCCGGATAATGGCGTTGCTCCCTTTGTTGCGGGGCAACTGGGCGCGCCCGGCTATATGATGCAGTCACTAGGGATACATAACGTCATCGAGTCAGATGAGGAGTGGCCTACCGTTGACTGGGAAACTATTGCCCGAGCCAACCCTGATGTAATCGTCATCGCGCATATGGACCGCCGCCGCTACCCCGCTGACGATGTCGATGCCAAGCGTGCATTTCTGGAAAGCGACCCTGTGACGAGCGAAATGCAGGCGGTTCAAAACGGCCATATCATAGAGATGGACGCCCACGCCATGAGCGCGACGATGCGCACCATCTTCGGACTCGAAACATTATCAGATGCTCTATCGAGGATGACCTTCGAGCGATGAACAAGGCATCTGCGCTCACGACATGGCCACGCCTTCAGATGCGTGGCCACTGGTTATGGCTGGCGCCGCTGACTCTCTTCTCGGCGCTAATCGCCGGAACCGCGATTGGCGAGACATCGATACCAGTAGAAACGGTACTAAAGGTGCTTGCCAATCAGTTGCTGGGCGCTGGCTATCCCGTTGATCGAATCGATGCCGGGATTATCTGGAGTTACCGCCTCAGCCGCGCAGTCGTCGCCGCGTGCTGTGGTGCCGGGCTGGCGCTGTCCGGGGTGGTGCTTCAGGCGCTGCTGCGCAATCCGTTGGCCGATCCCTACCTGATGGGAATTTCCGCAGGCGCATCGACCGGCGCGGTTTTGGTAGCCGTTGCCGGGGTTGGCGCGGGCGTTGTAACGCTCTCGGCGGGTGCCATGGTCGGAGCCATCGCGGCCTTTGGATTGGTGGTGGTGCTCGCCTACGCAGCGTCTGATAGCCCCGGCGGAGGAACACAGACCTCCGGCGTAATCATTCTGGCCGGCATCGCCGGGTCGAGCCTGTTTAACGCCTTGACGGCATTTATCATCGCCAAGTCGGCCAGCGCTGAGCAGGCCCGCGGCATCATGTTCTGGCTAATGGGCAATCTTTCCGGCGTTCGCTGGGACAACGCCTTTCTTGCCATACCCACCGCGCTTAGCGGCCTGTTGATATGTCTCTGGTATCGGCGAACGCTAGATGCCTTTACCTTTGGCATCGACAGCGCGGCATCCATGGGCATCGCTGTGCGCCGTGACCGGGGCATCCTGATCGCTACCGTCGCGCTGATGACCGCCGTGATGGTTTCCATGGTAGGTGCTATCGGCTTTGTGGGGTTGGTTATTCCTCATGCCATGCGGTTTCTAACGGGGAGCCGGCATACTCGTCTGGTGCCCGCCTCGGCCTTGGCGGGCGCGGTATTTCTAATCGGCGCCGATGTGGTGTCTCGTGTGCTGGTGGCAGGGCAGGTACTCCCCATTGGTGTTGTCACGGCACTGGTTGGCGCGCCGGTTTTTGCTTTAATACTGATTCGCGGAGCAAGATCACGATGAAACTCGCTGCAGAAAATCTGAGCTGGAAAGTTCAGGGACGTACGCTGCTGGAGGATGTCAGCTTTGAAATTGCTACGGGTGAAACCTTTGGGCTGATCGGGCCAAACGGCTCGGGGAAAACGACGCTGCTACGCCTGTTCGCCGGTCTTCAAAAACCCAAAGTGGGTCGCGTACGCGTCGGCGAGCAGGATATGGGCCGCATGCGCCAGCGAGACATTGCGCGCTCGGTGGCGCTGGTCGAGCAGCAGGCCAATACCACCGAGCGTATTAGCGTTTACCAGGCCGTATCCCTCGGTCGAACGCCTTTTCTTTCGCCGTTTCACCCCTGGTCTGAGAAGGATGAGGCGATCGTCTCTCGCGCGCTGGCGGATGTGGGAATGCAATCGATGGCTGAGCGTCTCTGGCATACGCTTTCCGGTGGCGAGCGCCAGCGGGCCCATATCGCAAGAGCCTTGGCCCAACAGCCTAGCGTGTTACTGCTGGATGAGCCCACCAACCATCTGGATATCCGTCATCAACTTTCGATTCTTCAGCTGGTCAGGCAACTCCCTATTACGGTGGTGATTGCTCTCCACGATCTCAACCAAGCAATGGAGTGTGATCGTATTGGGGTTATCGAAGGCGGTCGTCTGGTCGATTTGGGCACGCCTCGACAAGTGCTGACGTGCCGTCGGCTGCGCCAAACCTTTGGCGTGCATGCCGACATTCTTGAAGATCCCATTGGGCAAGGGCAGATTATGCGCTTTCGCCAAGCAGTCTAGGTTTACACACTATTTATTGAGCTTCTTGCGCCGCTGTTCGGCTCGTTTAAGGGTGGAGGTTTTTTCGGGCCGCTTCATGGATTTCCAGTGACGGATCTCTTCAATGCTGCGACCGCAGCTGGTGCACATGCCGCCTTTCAACTGGCAAGTGGATAGGCAAGGGCTGTCGATTTTGTTGGCCATCAGTGCCTCGCGCCGCGTGAGCGCAATCGGCGCTGCCAGTCGCCACCGTGGGTGCGCTGGCACGCCTGCTCGCTATCAAAGTCGATATGATGGGTAACGCTATCGAGCGTTACGCCAGCCTCGGCCAGGGCGTTGGCCGTAAAATCATGCAGGCGCTGTTTAGCGTTACCCTTCAGTGCTGAGGCCAAGTGAGCATCGGTATCAAATACCCAGATAACGACAAGGCTTTCGGGGAAATGCTGGTAGTCGACGCAGTGGGTTAGCCAAACAAACCCAGCCACCTCTGCTTTGGCCTGTTCGCAGGCATCGGTCAGCGAAGCAACGAGCTGCCGCTCCAGCTTGCCGCGTTCCCGTTTGGCAATCATAAATCTCCCTGATAGGTGGTGTGGCTGATAAGTAATGTGAATAGAAAAGTCGTGCGAGCCGCTAACCACCTACCGGGAGACGCCCGGCAAACCCTGTCTCTGTGCCAAAGGCCAGCCAGTTGCCATCCGACGACCAGCCTAGGGTGGTAATGGCCCCATTGCCGGGTGGTTTAATGACGACTTCCTGATCGCGTAGGGGCTCTGCGATGGTGACTTGACCGTCATCGTAACCGATCGCGAGGATAGCGTGCTTGGGATCTCCGGCGACGGCGGTGACTAAGGCACTGGTCGATTCACCCGGTGTTAACGGTTCACGCCCTTTGGGCCCTTTGCGGCCTTTGAATGACCAGCAAGGCGCACAGGGGCTACCGCTGGTAGCCAAATAGCGTCCACCATTGAACCAGGCCAACGATTTCACCTTTGCGCTATAACCACTCATAAACAAGGCATCATTATCTTCCAGTCGCCAACCGCGTAGACACTCTTCCTGCATGGCAGAAATAACGAAGCGACTATCCGGGCTCCAGGTAACCGCCAAGTGCGAACCGGGGCACTTGAGCAACACTGGCGTGGAATCCGCCGAGCGCGTGGAGCAGAGCGTTACACCACCGTAATGGGCCACGGCCATTCGGTAACCGTTAGGTGCAAAACAGATGCCCCCTACTGTACTGGGAAATTCACGTACCAGTGGCTGGCCTCTTCCAGGATACAAATGCAGCCGTTTGCCTTCGGTACAGGCCATCACGCCACTAGCGTGGCTTGCTACATGGTCGATCCAGCGCCCCTGAAAATCAGTCAGTTCAGTGAGCGTGCCATCGGCGTCAATACGCATAAAGCGCCCATCATCGCCGCCGCTCAAAAATCCCGTTTTCGGCGCGCTGGAAAGACTCAGCACGGCACCTTCATGGGCTTTGATGCTAAGGGGTTCATGATCGACATCAGCGGGAAACAGACGCACGCTACCATCACCAAGTGCAAAAGCCAGATTGTTCGCTTTATCAAAACAGGCAGATAACACATACGCCGGCCACTGCCACTGACTCCCCAACTGTTCAAGGATCGAGGCTGGCTGACTCATGACCGCTCCTGGGGGACGCTCACGCTGTGGATACACGCCTCGAACCCGGCCCGCAGCTTTGCTTCGTCAAGGTCACGACCAATAAACACCAGGCGGCTATGGCGAGGCTCACTATTCGTCCATGGCTGGGTAAAGATCCCATTGGCCAGCATATGCACGCTTTGAAAAACATAGCGCTGGGGCTGATCAAGCAGATCTAAAATCCCTTTGCAGCGCAGAATATTCACCCCATCGCTACGCAACACTTCCGTGATCCAAGCATCGAACCGCTCGGGGAGCAGCGGCTGACTCGCCGTCAACGAAACACTCTTGACCTGTTCATCATGCTCATGGGTATGCTCTTCGGTCAGAAACCCCGGCTCTAGCGAGATAATCCTTTCCAGATCAAAGGCTCCCAGGTCGAGCACCTCAGAAAGGTCTATATCGCAATGGTTGGCCGTAACGACTTTTGCATAGGGGTTAATGGTGTGAATCCGAGCAATGAGCGCCTGCTGCTCTTGCTCATCGATAAGATCGATCTTGTTGAGGATAATGACGTCGGCAAACGCCACCTGCTCAGCCGCTTCGGGACTATCGCTAAGCCGAGCGGGTAGGTGCTTGGCGTCGGTGACCGTCACCACGGCATCCAGCGCCGTTTTGCTGCGCACATCCTCATCAACAAAAAACGTCTGCGCTACCGGCGCAGGATCCGCCAGCCCTGTCGTTTCAATAATCACCGCGTCGAAGCGATCAATGCGCTTCATCAAGCCTGAAATAATGCGTATCAGGTCACCGCGAACGGTGCAGCAGATACAGCCATTATTCATCTCGAAGACTTCTTCATCGGCGCCAACGACCAGATCGTTATCAATCCCTAGCTCGCCAAATTCATTAACGATCACTGCGTAGCGTTTGCCGTGATCCTCAGACAGAATGCGGTTGAGGAGCGTCGTTTTGCCCGATCCTAAATAACCTGTCAGTACGGTAACGGGGACTTTTATCATGATGAGTTCCTGCCTACTCGATATTTATCGTATGTTATAACATTTCTTAAAATTCAACAGGATCATTTTGTAAAAAGCCGAAGGAGCCGAGAAGAATAGCGGGTAGAAGCGTTGTTAAAATAGTTAATAGATGCGTCGAACAAAAGAAATAAGCAGATAACGCGCACCAAAGTGCGATGCGCGTCGCGTAAATGTTAAGCATTTGACAGCCAGACACGACGTTGCCACGCCAGCACCCCCAAAGGGATTAGTGACACAGGTATCAACAGTAGGTTTAGGGTTGCCCAGCCTAAAGAACTCACCAATGGCCCCGCTAATAATGCCGACATTGCGACGGTCCCAAACAATAAGAACTCATTGGCTGCCTGGGTGCGCGCTTTATCCACCGGCCGGTAGCTTTCGGTGAGCAGGCCAGTGGCAGGTAGAAAAGTGAAGTTCCACCCCAAGCCGAGCAAAATCAGCGCAATGTTAAACCCTGCTAAACCCGCATTAAACTGCGCCACCAGAGCGCTCGCGACCAGCAGCAGGCAGCCCATGACGATGACCCTTTTTGCACCGAACCGTGCGGTTAAATGGCCAGTAAAAAAGGAGGGTAAGAACATTGCCACCACATGCCACTGAATGGTCATTGAGACATGATTAAAGTGATGCCCAGCACCTGACATCGCCAACGGGGTAGCGGTCATGGCTAGGTTCATCACGCCATAGCCTACTGTTGCTGTGGTAACGGCAGCAATAAACGCGGGTTGTCTGAGTATTTTTCTTAGCGGAAGCCCGACGCCTTCTCCGTGGGTGCGCGAAGCAGGCGGTAGCCGGGTCAGCATCAATACCACCAACGCCAGTGAATAGAGCACGGCTAAACCAACAAAGCTGCCTAGAAACGGCACGTCGCCCAACTCACGACTCACTCTTGCTAACCAAGGCCCGGCAAACGCAGCCAGTACGCCACCGCCCATCACCAACCCAATCGCCCGGTCACGCATCGGCGCGGGCGCGGCCTCCACGGCGGCAAAGCGATAGAGTTGACCGAAACCAATGCCGATACCGATTAGCCAGGTGGCTAACAGGAATAACCCAAAGCGCTCCCCCATCAGCGCCTGAACGGCCACCAGCGCCCCCGCCAACCCAATGATATTACCCAGCATAAAACCACGCTTACGACCCAGTTTGGCCATGATGAGCGAGGCAGGAATAGTGGCGCACATCAGCCCCAACCACTGCGTGGCGACAGGCGCTGTCGACCAAGCCGTGCTGGGCGCTAAAGAGGCGCCTATTAGTGGTGAAACAGCAATCAACAGGACATTGCCAGTGACCAGCAGCGCTTGACAGAGTGATAACAGGGCGACGGTTAACGGCATGAGACGCTCTCCTGAAGTGGATCAACGTAGGAGGAAGCAAAACGCTGACGATAGACCGAGGGCGAAACGCCGTAGTAGCGCTGAAACTGACGACGCAACTGCTCAGCGCCACCTAGCCGCCAGCGTTGTGCCAATCGCTCGAGAGATAGCTGTTCGCGCTCGTTGAGCAGTGCCAGGCGCGCTTGTTCCAGGCGCAATTGGGTTAGGTACGCCCCAGGGGTAATCTGCAAGTGGCGCTTAAACAGACGCGTTAGATGCCGCGGCGTCACCGCCATCACATCAGCCATCCGCTCAAGGGAGTGGTCGGACGCGGGGTCAGCGTGAAGTTGATCGAGTAACCGCCGAAGAGGACCGGCATCCTGTTGGTGGCGCAGTGCTTCGCTAAACTGAGACTGACCACCAGGGCGGTGTAGAAACACCACTAGCTCGCGAGCTACTCGCCCAGCCAATGCCGCGCCGTGATCCGCTTCCACTAATGAAAGCGCTAAATCGATCCCTGCGGTTATCCCTGCACTGGTATAGCGACCATTGCTTTCGATATACAGCGCATCGGACTCAACGCTTAGTGCTGGGTACTCTTCGGCCAATTGCTGGGCATGACGCCAATGGGTGGTCACACGACAGCCATCCAGCAGCCCTGCAGCGGCTAACAAAAACGCCCCAGAGCAAATAGACCCAAGGCGCCTAACATGGGGAGCGATCTCACAAAGCACTTCTTTCAAAGCGGCTATTTCACGCTGCTGGATGACGCCACTGCCCCCCGCCACCAACAGCGTATCCAGCGGCAGTAAACGATTAAGTTGGTGGTAGCTATGGGTGGCGTGAACCGCTAAACCGCCGTTAGTAGCCACTGGGCCAACGGTATCGGCCACCAGCGTCAACTGATAAAGCGGCTTAGGGCATAGCGCATTGGCGCTGGCAAACACCTGCCAGGGGCCGCTGACATCCAGCAGTTGGCAGTCGGGATAGGCAAGCAGGGCAACGTGGCGAGTCACGGTCTCTCTCCGTTAATGGGATAACAAAGCATTAGAGAGAGTGTCTGCGCTGCGCTCAATGTCGGCAAGGACCATTACCCCACCGAAATGGACTTCGCTAGCCAGTTTGTTCTAACGGTGCTTCCATACGGCGGACGCTGGAAACGAAGTCACTAAATCGCTCCCCTTGAATTAGCACATGCTCGCTCAGAGCTTGCTGGGCGGCCAAAGGGTCACCTTTTTCAATCGCTTCTACGATGGCTTGATGCTCACTGAGAGAATTGTTGACCCGCTGACGCACCTGTAATTGAAGCCGCCGATAAGGTTTTAAGCGCTGCTTCAACTGACGCGCTTCGCTAGCCAGGAAGGTATTGTGGCTGGCGGCATAAATACAGTCATGGAACGTTTCGTTTTCGTAATAATACTCGTCGCTGTCACCTGCCAGGGCCGCTGCTTCGCAGCGCTGGTGAGCTTCGCGCAGTGCCTTGAGTTCCGGCTCAGTAATCCGACGTGCTGCCAAGCGTCCACACATACCCTCAAGCTCAGCCATGACTTCGAACATTTCAATCAGTTGATCGATTCCCACTTTCGCCACGAAAGTACCTTTCTTAGGCGAGACGGTGACCAAGCCACTGGCGACCAGTTGCTGAAAGGCTTCACGTACCGGCGTTCGCGAGACCTGGAACGCCTGCCCTAAGGCTTCTGGATCTAGACGCTCCCCAGGTAAACGGCGGCCATTGATGATGTCATCTTCAAGGGAATCCCTTAATCGCTGAGCGTTGGATCGCTTGGTGCCCGACATGTTTTACCTCCTTGGATCACAACTCATCTTAGCTAATTTTAATACTGTCATATAGTTGACATTAGCATACGCAGCGCCTATTGATATATATATCAGCACGCCTGATAAACACATAAAGCTCTTCCAAACACACAACAACAAATGTTGGAGACGCCTCATGAAACGTTCTTTACTCACAGCTGCGGCTGCCTTAAGCCTAGCCATTGCGGCTTCACACGCCTCTGCTAACACCGTATTACGGGCGTCACACCAGTTCCCTGGCGGCCAGGGCGATATCCGTGACGAAATGATCCAGATGATGGCACGCCATGTCGAGGAAGCAGATGTGGGCTTGCAAATCCAGGTCTACCCCGGCCAATCACTCTTTAAGGCTGGCGAACAGTGGGGCGCCTTAGTGCGTGGTCGTCTAGATATGACGCTGCTCCCCTTAGATTACGCCAGTGGTCGTCACCCAGAGTTTTCCGCCACTCTGATGCCTGGCCTAGTGCGCAACCATGAGCATGCCGCTCGCCTTAACGACTCCGAGTATATGGACATGATAAAGGAAGTCATCATGGACAGCGGAGCCCGGGTGCTAGCTGACACCTGGCTCGCTGGTGGCTTCGCCTCCAGCGAGCAGTGCATCACCTCTCCTGAGACCGTAAGCGGACAGAATATTCGTGCCGCAGGCCCTGCCTTTGAGCAGATGCTGCAGGCGGCTGGTGCCTCCATTGCCTCTATGCCCTCCTCCGAAGTCTACACGGCAATGCAAACAGGCGTATTGGATGCCGCCAACACCTCATCCATGTCATTCATTTCTTTTCGCCTCTACGAACAGGTGGAGTGTCTGACCGAGCCTGGCGACTTCGCCCTGTGGTTTATGTATGAACCAGTCATGATCTCCGAGCAGGTGTGGCAAGGGCTAACCGAAGAGCAGCAAACCACTTTGCTGGAAGCTGGTGAGGCCGCTGAGGCTTATTTTGCAGAAGAAGCTGCTGCCATCGACCAAAAAATGGTGGAAACCTATGAGCAGAATGGCATTGAAGTCGTCCGCATGAGTGAGGATGACTACAACGCCTGGCTTGAGATTGCCCGTGAAACCTCTTACAAAAACTTCGCCGATAGCGTCCCTAACGGCCAGGCCATCATCGACGCCGCCCTGGCCGTCGAGTAACTCCTCGCATTCCCTCGTGAACTGGGCCACCCGCTAGGGTGGCCGCCCTTTCACCCACCGGGAGGAGTCATGGCCATGGCCAATTCCCAATCCCTTGTTAAACGTTCTGGCGTCATCGCAAGCTACATACGGTTGATGGATGTGCTGTCCCGGGTGAGCGCCTACTTGGCAGCGGCGATGTTCATCGCTGGCGTGCTGGTGATCTGCCAGATGGTCTTCATCCGCTATATGCTGGGTATGAGTACCAGTTGGCAGACCGAATTCACCGTATTTTCCGTGACCGGTGCCATGCTGATGGGCAGCCCTTACGTGCTCATGACCGGTGGACACGTTGCCATTACGATCCTACCTGATGCCCTCGGCGGTATAGCCAAGAAGGCTATGCTCTTAATTGCCTCGCTGTTCGGGCTCGCCTTTTGCGGCGCACTTGCCTTTGCGTCCTGGGTTTATGTGGTGGAAGCCTACGAATTTAACTGGCGTACCGGCACTGTGTGGAACCCGCTACTTTGGCCGGGCCTGCTGCCCATGGCCCTAGGTTCCACCCTGCTTACGCTGCAGTACATTGCTGAAATTCTGCGCGGGGAGGCTTAAGCATGGATCCGATTACACTAGGCATTATTGTTGCCGTCGCGCTGATCATCCTGATGGCCATTGGCACCCCCATCGCGTTTGCACTGGGGGGCGTTTCCCTACTTGCGCTACTTTATGACCGGGGCTTGTCAGAGCTGGTTTATTTTGGTGAAACCTTTTTTGATCGCATTGCTGAGTTTGGTTTTGTGGCGATCCCCATGTTTATTTTAATGGGCGCGGCAGTGGCTTCTTCACCTACCGGACGTGACCTTTATCGTTCGCTGGACCTATGGATGGGCCGCTTGCCGGGTGGGCTAGCTGTTTCCAATATTGGCGCCTGCACGATTTTCTCCGCCCTCTCCGGTTCGTCCCCGGCTACCTGCGCGGCTATCGGTAAGATGGGCATTCCAGAGATGCGTTCTAGAGGCTATCCAGATGGGGTAGCCGCGGGGTGTATCGCCGCAGGCGGCACGTTAGGCATCTTGATTCCCCCCTCGGTCACCATGATTATCTACGGGATCTCCACCGAAACCTCTATTGGCCGTCTATTTATGGCGGGGATAATACCCGGCTTTATGCTCGCAGGGCTGTTTATGATCTGGACGATGATCGCCTGTCGTCTGGAAGGGGGCTACAACAACCCCATGGCCCAAACCGCCGAGCGAATGAAGGAGAACATCAAGGCCAACGTTGATACCAACCTCAAAGCGCTGGTGCGTGTCGTCCCCTTCCTGCTGGTGATTGCGGGCATTCTGTTTGCCCTCTACGGCGGTGTGGCCACGCCTTCAGAGGCAGCCGGCGTAGGGGCGTTCCTATGCGTGGCGCTTGCAGTACTTATCTACCGCATGTGGAAGGTGGGGCCAATCAAGCTAATCATGCGCGACTCTTTACGCGAAAGTGTGATGATCATGCTGGTGATTGCGACCGCCGAAGTGTTTGCTTACGCGCTTTCATCCATGTTTATCACCCAGACCATCGCAGCCGCGATCAGCGACCTCGACGTCAATCGCTGGGTATTGATGGGCATCATCAACCTCTTTCTGTTGGTCGCCGGTTTCTTCCTGCCGCCAGTGGCCGTTATCGTCATGACCGCACCGATCCTGTTACCGATCATCCTGGCGGCTAATTTCGACCCTTACTGGTTTGCGGTCATTTTGACCATCAACCTGGAGATCGGCCTGATTACACCACCGGTGGGCCTCAACCTATTCATTATTAAAGGCATCGCGCCGGATATTTCGCTGCGTGACATTCTCATGGGCAGCTTGCCCTACGCGCTGTGCATGGTGCTAGGTATCTTGCTGCTATGCGTCTTCCCTGGCATTGCACTTTGGCTGCCCAACTTGATCATGGGCTAAGGAGTTCGACCATGAACATGCTGTTTTTGCAGGAACTGTTCAACAACATCACCCAACGTGATGCTCTACTGCGGCGGCGCCAGCCAGAAACACTAACGCCTGACCATCGGCAGTTGATTAAAGCCTGCCAAACGCTGCTGGAGAGCGATGGTGAAGCCTCAAGCATTGCCTTGGCGAGTCGCGCCTTGGCGATATACCAGCGCCTATCTGCGGCTGAAAAAAGCAGCTTTTTTGCCCGCCTAATGACGGACTTTGCAGCCGAGTCAGGCCCCATCGATACAGCCTATGCTGCGTACCAGGAGGCGCGCGACAACCCCACGCTACAGCGGCTGTTTGAAGCATGCGAGCCGCGCCGACAGGAGCTGTTCCGGCGCTTAAACCTCGCCAGTGGCGGCACTTATGAATTGGTAAAAATGCGCGAAGACCTGCTGGGTTTGCTGCGTGAACAGCCTGAACTGGCAGCCATTGATGACGATTTTGCCCATCTGTTTGGCTCCTGGTTCAACCGTGGCTTTTTGATGCTCAAGCGCATTGACTGGAATACCCCCGCCTCCATTCTAGAGAAGATCATTCGCTACGAAGCAGTGCACGAAATTCAGGACTGGGATGACCTGCGTCGACGGCTGGATGCACGAGACCGGCGCTGTTTCGCCTTCTTCCACCCAGCGATTGGTGACGAACCACTAATCTTCGTTGAAGTGGCGCTGCACAAGGGCTTACCGAGCCGGATTCAACCCATTCTTGCGGGCGAAAGCAGTCTTACAAAAAAAGGAATCGACGACCCCGAAGACGCTGATACTGCGGCTTTCTTCGGCATCAGCAACTGTCAAACAGGGCTGCGAGGCATCTCCTTTGGTAACTTTCTGATTAAGCAGGTGGTTCAAGAATTGTCCCAGGAGTTGCCTCAGCTTAAATACTTCGTGACCCTTTCGCCGGTGCCGGGCTTCGCCCAATGGCTACAAGAACAGCGTGACGATGAGCACCTGCCCGAGCCGCTGAGACAGTCACTTAAAACACTTGAAACCCCTGAATGGCATCAAGACAAAGCAAGCGAAGAGCTGCTGAAAGCGGCGATTCGCCCGCTAGCCGCGCGTTACTTAGTGGATGAGAAGAATCGCCTTGGCCTGCCGTTAAATCCAGTGGCCCGCTTTCATTTAGGCAACGGTGCCGAACTGCACCGTATTAATTGGCTGGGCGATATCTCTGATAAAGGCTTTAAACAAGCGGCGGGGTTGATGGTCAACTACCTTTATGTGCTTGATGATATTGAGCGCAATCACGAAAACTATACTGCTAAGGCAACCGTTGCCTGCTCAAGTGAGGTGCGCGACCTTGCTCGTCGCGCCCGTAAGCTGGCCAAGGGAGAGACCACCAAATGAGCCACAACCTATTTGCAACCTTTGCCGCCAAAATGGGCGAGCGCGCTGATGCCGACTTTATGACCACCCGCGAAGGCCAACGCTATAGCTACACCGATGCGCTCAGCCAAAGCGCGCAGCTTGCTGGAGCACTCACCGAACTAGGGGTTAAACAAGGCGACCGCGTTGCCGTCCAGGTGGATAAAAGCCCTGAAGCGATACTGCTTTACTTGGCTTGCCTGCGTATCGGCGGTGTCTATTTACCGTTAAATACCGGCTATACCGGCGATGAAATTCGCTACTTTTTAAATGACGCCGAGCCCGCGCTCTTCGTGTGCCGCCCTAAGACGCATGATGAGGCGCGAACTATCGCTGCCGACACCGGCTGCCCTGCGATTGCTACGCTTGGCAGCAACGCCGACGGCAGCCTAATGGAAACCGCCCGCAAGGTTACTCCTAGAGAAGATATCGTGGCACTTGGTGAGCGCGATCTGGCCGCTATTTTGTACACCTCGGGCACGACTGGGCGCTCCAAAGGTGCCATGCTGACCCACAACAATCTCGCCTCTAATGCTGAGACCCTGGTAAAAGCCTGGCACTTTAGCGCCGATGACCGGCTGATTCACGCACTGCCTATCTTTCACACTCACGGCTTATTTGTTGCCTGTAACGTCACCTTGATGGCGGGCGCCAGCATGCTGTTTCTGCCCAAATTCGATGCCGACGTGATCTTTGAAGAGCTGCCTAAAGGCAGCGTGATGATGGGAGTTCCTACCTTTTACACACGCTTGGTTCAGGATGAGCGCTTAACACCCGATATAACCGCCAATATGCGGCTGTTTGTTTCCGGCTCTGCCCCGCTTACTGCAGAAACCCATGAAGCCTTTGAAGCTAAAACCGGCCATGCGATTCTTGAGCGCTACGGCATGACCGAAACTAATATGAATATCTCCAACCCCTACCAGGGCGCCCGTCGAGCAGGCACCGTGGGCATGCCACTCCCTGGCGTGGAGATGCGTATCACCAATAGAGAAACCGGCGATGAGGTGCCTCAAGGTGACATTGGTATGCTGCAGATTCGCGGCCCCAATGTGTTCATCGGCTACTGGCGAATGCCCGAAAAAACCCGCGAAGAGCTGTTAGAGGACGGCTTTTTCATTACCGGCGATCTCGCCATGGTCGATGAGCAAGGCTATGTGCATATCGTTGGGCGCGACAAAGACCTGGTCATTTCCGGTGGCTATAACGTTTACCCTAAAGAAGTGGAACAGGTGATTGATGAACTGGAGCAAGTTGCCGAATCAGCGGTTATCGGTTTACCCCACCCTGACCTTGGCGAAGGCGTTACCGCGGTAGTGGTTCGCCAACAAGGGGCCGATTGTGAAGCAAACCAGCTTGAAGAGGAGAAAATAATCCGCCATTTAGATGGACGGCTTGCCAAATACAAGCAGCCTAAGCGGGTATTTTTTGTCGATGAACTGCCCCGCAACACCATGGGCAAGGTGCAGAAAAATGAACTGCGCAAACAGTTCAATGATACCTACCGCAACGCCTAGTCTTCTATTTAATAAGTAAAATCCAACCCCGTACCTTTTGCCCGCTATTACTGGGTGCAAAAGGTACGGGGTTTTCGGTAATCTGAACCATTTGCTCTACTAAATGTTAAGGTAATGACACTTTACGAACGATGGAGCAAACTGCTTTGACAACGCCTACCGTTACTAGCGGCATCACCGCCACCGAACTCTATCATTTGGTCAGCCAACCAGCGTCTGGCAATGCGGATCTTGAGTGGCCTCAAGCCACCATTAGCCTTGATGAGGCGAATCAAACATTAATCTGGGAACTCAATGATTACGGCAACTTGCCGATCACTCTCTCGCGCAGCGAAAATGAGTGGATCGCCATGGCGCCCATCGTTGCTGTAGAAAGCGTTACTAATACTGCCGAACTCAACGAAGTGCTGTTACGCCAGGGCATTTCGTTACCGTTGGCCTCTGTGGGTATTGTCGAGATCGACGGGCACGACTTTTATGTGGCCTACGGGCAGCTATTTGGCGACTCCAAGCTGGAATCCATTTGCGCTGAGCTACACGCCACGGCGGGTGCCGCCATGGAAGTCGCTGAACTGATACAAACGCATTTCGTCTAAGCTGGTTTATCTGACATGGTTTATTGATCATCGTCGCCGTCAAGATGACGTTTTAAAAACAGTTTTTAAAAAAAGAGAGCTCTTATGTTAAGCAAAATCATGACTGCCCTACGCGGCAAAGCGAATGAAACCGGACAAGCGGTGGTCGATTCCCAAGCGCTGCGTATTTTAGACCAGGAAATTCGTGACTCAGAAAATAACCTTAGCCAGTCTAAAACCGAATTGACTCGCCTGATGGGCCAGCGCCAGCTAAATAGCAATAAAGCGGACACGTTGGAAAGCAAAATTGCCGAGCTGGAAAAAAGCGCCGAAGCGGCGTTAGACAAAGGCGAGGAAGCGCTGGCGGTGGAAGTCGCCGAGCGAATGGTCGCGCTACAGGATGATTTGGAAGCAGAACGCGCAATTGTTAGCGAGTACGATGCCAGCATTGAAAAACTGCGTGGTGCGATTCGCAGCACCGACAACCAGCTTCGTCAGCTTAAGCAGCAGGTTAGCGTGGTAAAAGCCACTGAATCTGCGCAAAAAGCGCAATCCGCCGTCGCGGCTCGCCACTCGGGTCAGAATAGTGCCATGAGCAGCGCCATGGAATCACTGGAGCGTATTAAAGAGCGCCAGCAGCTCAACTCAGCGCAAATGCACGCAGCCGATGAGATGGCGGCGGAAGAGAGCGGCAGCTCACTGGAAGCACGCTTGAAAGCTGCTGGCATTGGTGGCACTCAACGCAAAGCAGACGATGTGTTAGCGCGCCTAAAAGCCAAGAAAAACACCACTCAAGAGTAAGTTCCGCTCCAAACAAGCTAACTAGCGAGGCAGGCCATGTTGAACACGCTTAAAGCACTTTTCCGTGCCACCACGGAAAAGCCACCCGAGCCGCCTACTAAAGGCCGCCCGGTAGCAGCAGGCCTGCCGATGGGTGTCAGCCAGGAAGACCTTGAAGGCCTACGACTCGATGGGCGCGTCAATATCAAACTGATCGGTCTGCGCGCCCACCCGGATACACTATTTAGCTGGGATGATGACGCCTATCACCATATTGCCGCAGTAGGTCACGTTGATTTAGGTCAGGGAGCGCATCTTGTGCGCTTCTATCTGGATAACGATACCTGGCTACAGGCCAATGTTGAGAATGGCAAGGTGCTTGAATACAAGCTGTTCGACTTTTACCGGGTGGCCCATCTCTCGGATGCCGAATTTGATCATTTGATTAACGGTGAAGATAAGCAGCCGGACAGTATAGGCGCCCAAACGGTTGCTCTTGCGTCGACTTCCGATGAAGCGCGCACCTGTACCTATCAACGGGTATGGGGTAATGGCGATAGCCTATGGTCACCACCGGTAGTATTTGATGAACAGGTGATGACCACCGAGAGCGTCTCTGCACGCCATGTAACGCATCACACGATGCTCTATGAGCGCCCTATTCAAGGCACTGAGCGCATGGAGTACCTACTGTTAAGCGCTGAAAATGATGGCGAAGGCAGCTTTATGGTAGTGCACAACCTAGGCGTTGATGTCGCTTCGGTCGATATCGAGGCTATGTAAGCGGTAGACTGTTTTTAGAGCGCTATTTTTTACGACTCATAAAAGGAAATAACCTCCATGGTGAACTACCTGTACGGCTTGCCGTCATTTATCGCTTATTTAATAACCGCGATTTTGCTGCTTGCTGCCTTTATGTACTGCTACAGCCGTATTACGCCGCATCACGAATGGACCCTGATTCGTCAGGGCAATGCCGCTGCCGCCACCGCCTATGGCGGCTCTATTTTAGGTTTTACGATTCCCCTCTATAGCGCGATGGCGCACTCCATTAGCTTTATTGATTTTGTGCTTTGGAGCGTGGTGGCCTTTGGTGTTCAGCTGGCCACCTTCTTCGCCGTTAAGCTATTTTTGCGCAAGCAGGGTGAAAGCCTCTCCCAGCACATTACCGAAGGCCATAACGCTTATGGCATTTTAATGGCCAGCGTGGCCGTCGCCGTCGGCTTGCTCAACGCCGCTTCGATGACGTGGTAACGACGACGTGGTAAAGGAGAAAGTCGGTATGTCTAAACAGGATCACACCCCCCATTTGCCCCGCCGCAAGCGCAGCGGCCGCATAACCCTGGCAATGATGGGCGCTGGCGCTTTTGGCCTCACCGCCTGCGGACAGCCACCCCAGGAAGAGCAGATTACTGAAGTTGAGTTCGATCAGCCACGTAGCTTTCAGAGCGTCGAAGACTGCGTTGCAGAGAACGTTTACACCCGCAGCGCCTGTGAAGACGCTTACCAAGCCTCCTTGGAAGCAGTGCCGCGCTATAGCACCCTAGAAGAGTGCGAAGCTGAAAATGGCGAAGGCGCTTGTACCGCACCAACCGAAGAGCAGTCCCAAGCGGCGACAGGCAGCACCGGTGGTAGTTGGTTTATGCCCGCCATGATGGGCTACATGGTCGGCAGCATGATGTCGAACACTAACCGTGGCCGCTCTTTTGAACGGGTCTACCAGGAACCGGTATACCGCAATCGCCAGAATCAGGGCAACTGGAACACCGCCTCGACCCAGGCGACTCAACGTGTCACCCAGCGCAACGATGCCATGCGTAGCTCGGTCGTCCAGAACCGCCAAGCGGCGACTCAGCGCAGCGGTTTCGGCTCGCGCTCTTCGGCGCGGGGTGGCTGGGGCTCCTAACCAGCGAACATTAACATGCTGCGAATCGATATCCCCGAACGCCATAACTGGAAAGCCCTGGCTCACGAGCTGGGGTTTCATTTTCATACCATCGACGGCGAGCCTTACTGGAAAGAGGACGCTTACTACCAGTTCACCATGGAGCAGGTCGAACGTGATATTGAAACACCGACTGAAGAGTTGCATGAGATGTGTATGGAGCTGGTCGATAAGGTCTGCCACTCCAATGCGCTAATGCAGCGTTTAGCGCTGCCCGAGCATATGTGGGATAGCATCCACAACTCCTGGAAATCAGGCCAACCGCACCTTTATGGGCGGATGGATTTTGCCTACTCCGGCGATGGTCCGGCGAAGCTGCTGGAACTCAATTACGACACCCCTACCTCGCTTTACGAAGCGGGCTTTTTCCAGTGGGTATGGCTTGAGCAAGCCATCGAACAAGGTATCCTGCCCCGCCATGCCGATCAGTACAACTCGATTCAAGAGCGGCTGATCAACGCCATGGCGCATCTTGGCGACCGCATTGAAAATCGTACACTGTACTTTTCGTGCATAAAAGATAACGCTGAAGAGCGCGCCACCGTGCACTATTTGCAGGACGTAGCGGTACAGGCGGGCCTTAATGCACCGTTTATCTACACCGAGGATATTGGCCTGCGCGCCGGGGTCGAGCATTTTGTCGACCTTGAAGAGCAGCCTATCCACGCGATCTTCAAGCTCTACCCTTGGGAAGAGATGGCCGATGATGCCTTTGGCGAGAATATTCCCCAATTAAACACCCACTGGTTCGAGCCGCCCTGGAAAGCGATTCTCTCTAACAAGGGTATTTTGCCTCTGCTATGGGAGCACTTTGAGGGTCATCCCAACCTTTTACCAGCGTTTTTTGAAACAGCTAACAGCCCTCCGCTGCCCGCTGGCTGGGTGCGTAAGCCGTTCTTCTCTCGAGAAGGCAGCAACATTGAATTGATTACCCCAGCGGGTCACCGCGAAGCCGTTGACGGCCCCTATACCGACAGCCCGTGGATTCGTCAGGCCTACCACCCGATGCCGCGGTTTGGTAACAATCACGCCTTAATCGGCAGCTGGGTGGTTGGAGATCGCGCCTGTGGAATGGGTATTCGTGAAGACGTAGGCCGCATCACCAAAGACTCCTCCTGCTTTGTGCCACACGCGATTGTTTAATATGGCTGGCGTTAACCCGCCAGCCACAAGCAGCTAATCATATCGCCTTCAACTATCTCGCTGTTAGGCGGTATCACCGCAAAGGCATCTGCATTGATACACGACGACAGCACACCGGAATTTTGGTCTGCAAAGGCCGTCGCCGTGACACCATTAGGGGTGAACGTTAGCGTTACGCGCATATAATGTTCGCGGGGGCCAGTGGAGGTGGCAAAGCCAGCATTGGCGGTAATGATGGGCAGTGTTTCCAAGTCCTGGCAGCCAAGCATGGCGCCTAACAAGGGACGAAGAAACAGCCAAGCACCGACAAAGCCCGAGACCGGATTGCCTGGTAAACCAACAAACCTTGCCTGACTACCGTCTTCACGTGGCAAACGGCCCAGCGCTAACGGCTTACCAGGGCGTATCGCCAGCTTCCACATATCCAACTGGCCGATCGATTCAAGCGCTGCCTTCACATGGTCCTCTTCACCCACGCTGACGCCACCGGTGGTCACCACTAGATCTGCCTCAGTGGCGGCATCCTTTAAGAGTTCAACCGTGCGGGTATAGTTATCCGGCACGCTGACGGTGCTAACAACCTCGGCCCCAAAAGTCTCTAAAAGCCGTTTAAGCATCGGGCGGTTGGAGTTGTAGAGCTGGCCCGCTTTCAGCGGCGTGCCTGGGTCAATGATCTCATCGCCGGTGGAGAGCAGTGCTACACGGGGCCTACAACGCACATTGACGTGAGTAATCCCCTGCCCTGCCAAGTGGCCTAGTGCAGCCGCTTCTAGCCGTTCACCGGCATTCAGCAGCACAGAGCCGCTCTGCACGTCTCGTCCTCGGCGGCGAACATTATCTCCCGCTGGAATGTCAGCAGGCATCAGTGCGCGCTCACCGTCAATCTCTACGCGCTCTTGCATCACCACGCAGTCGGCACCCGGCGGGATTTCGCCGCCGGTAAAAATCCTCGCGCAGCTGCCTGGGGCGAGCGGTTTAGCCTGGATGCCCGCGGCAATACGCTGGCTCACCGGCAGCCACTGCCCGGCATCGGCGGCGCGCAGGGCATAGCCATCCATCGCGCTATTATCAAACGGCGGCACATCCAACTGCGCTGTAACGGCCTCGGCCAGTACCCGCCCAGCAGCGGCCTCCAGCGTTATCTCTTCTGATGCAACGGGGTTAACGTCTACTAACAGCGCCTCAAGCGCGGCTGAAATGGGCTGTAAATCAGCCATGCTGACCTCGGCCTGGAATGACCAGGTTGGCGAAGTTGCAGGGCTTATGGCGGCTGTCCAGCTGCTCGGCCAGAATGCCGTCCCAGCCGGTGCGACATGCGCCGGTTGAACCCGGCAAACAGAACACCACGGTGGCGTTTGATAATCCGCCAAGGCAACGGCTCTGGATAGTGGAGCTGCCGATCTCGTCACCGCTTAACTGGCGAAAGCGCTCGCCAAAGCCTTCGATGCGCTTATCAAGCAGTACCGAGATCGCTTCCGGCGTGGAGTCGCGGCCGGTAAAGCCGGTGCCGCCGGTGGTGATCACCACCTGCACCAGTTCATCGGCGATCCAGTTCGCCACTACCGCGCGAATGCGATAGACATCGTCGGGCACGATACGCTTTTCAGCCAGCGTGTGGCCTGCACTGGTGAGTCGCTCGACTAATGCCTGGCCACTGCGATCCGTCTCTTCATTGCGGGTATCAGAGACCGTCAGCACGGCGATATTGAGAGGAACCATTAGCTCGCTCATGGCATTTACCCCTGTTTGGCAGCTTTCTTTTTAGCGTGATGGGCTTCCCAAGCTGCCATCTGTTCGGGTGACGCAGGCGGCTGATAAAGCTCTTTCCACTCACTGTAGGGCATACCGTAAACGTGCTCCCGGGCTTCTTCGTAGCTGAGGGTTTCACCACGTGCCTCAGCGGCAGACACCAGCCATTTAGATAAACAGTTACGACAGAAATCGGCCAGGATCATCAGATCAATATTCTGTACATCTTTGTTATCGTCCAAGTGTTGAAGCAGGCGGCGAAACGCGGCAGCTTCAAGTTCGGTACGAGTCGCTTCATCAAACTGTTGCATCACGGTTCCTTTTCTATCTTTGTTCGCAATAAGAGCAGGCGTATTAAGACACAGCATAACAAAAGACACCGCCAAATTCGGCGGTGTCATGGTTTTTGCTACTCGATTTACTCAGCGCTATCAGCTTGGCCGAGAGGCTGACGGTTCACTGTGGTCACCCGACTTGCGGGCAGCCAGTTCTTCTTCGGAAATTGCTTGGCCTTTGACCTCTTCGTACCACAGGTTATGGTGCTCTTTGGCCCAGGTCTCATCCACATAACCGGTGGTCATCGCTTCAAGCGAGCCCTCAGTGCCGACGGTACCGATATAAATATGGCCCAGCGCCACCGCAGTTAACCCTAGCGCACCCACCGCATGGATGATGTTCGCCCACTGCATGGTGTCACGGCTCTGATTAAAGTTGGGGAAGTCGAGTACGAAACCACTCGCAATCACCACAATGCCTGCCGTGGCTAGTAGCCAGTACCAAGCTTTTTCGCCGCCGTTAGCAAAACCGGCATCCGGATGGTGCTTGCCGGTTAAACCGCCTGCTTTTTTAAACCACACCCAGTCGTGCTTTTTGGGAATGTTATCTTTCAGCAAGCTCAAAAGCAGCACAATAAGCAGAATGCCGAAGATCGGCCCCAAGTAGTTATGCAGCACTTTAGAGGCGGAGATCATCCACGCCCAGAAAGCATCTCCAAACAGAGAGCGGAACACAAACTTGCCATAGAGTAGATTTAAGCCCGTTAGCGCCAGCGTGATAAACAGCGTAGCAACTGTCCAGTGCAGCGAGCGCATCAACAGCGACCAGCGAAATAGTTTACGCCCAGTGCGTGGTTCGTCTAAGTGCTTACGACCCACAACAAAGTAGAACAGCGTAATTACCGCCGCCATGCCCACTATCGCGATCAGTCCAAACGGCGATACCCAACGATTACGCAGAATACGCCACGTCTCACCGCTCGCATTGATCAGGTTATAGGTGCTTTCATGGCGAGAGTCGCGAAAGTTCGGCCCCACCTCTCCGCTGCGGACTTGCCGCCACTGGTCAGCAGTGATGCCAGGAGCAGCGGTGCTCATCTCGAGATCCGGGTCAGCTTGGGCAACCGCCACTTGTGTAAAACCAAGGCTAAGCATCACTACAAGCGCGACCATTACCAAACGCCAAATGCCCAGGGCGAGCCCTTTACCTGAGCTCGGCACCCTAACGGGTGCCTGTGCAGTCAACAGGTTCATGACACGCCTCCTTACCCTTTACGGGTAGCATCGTAGGCTAGGTTATCGGCACTGGCCTGAGGATTATTCGACCAGGCACCATCTGGATGGCCGCGATGTACGACCCGCTGACGGAAGATATCGGCAACGTCTTGCGCATCACCGGCAAGCAGCGCTTTAGTGGAACACATTTCCGCACATAGCGGCAGCTTACCTTCAGCAATACGGTTAGAGCCGTATTTCTGATACTCCTCTTCTTTGCTGTCGGCGGGGCCGCCTGCACAGAAAGTGCATTTGTCCATTTTGCCGCGCTCGCCAAAGGCGTTCTGCTGCGGGAACTGCGGCGCGCCAAACGGGCAGGCGTAAAGGCAGTAGCCACAGCCGATACACAGGTCTTTGTCGTGCAGTACGATGCCGTCGTCGGTCTTATAGAAGCAGTCGGTTGGGCAAACCGCCATACAGGGGGCATCGTCACAGTGCATACAAGCGACGGAAATGGACATTTCACTCGCTTCGCCGTCATTTAGCGTTACCACGCGGCGACGTTGAATGCCCCACTCGACATCGTTGGCATTTTTGCATGCGGTAACGCAGCCGTTGCATTCAATGCAACGTTCGGCGTCACACATAAATTTCATTTGAGCCATGGTGTTCTCCTCTTACCAGCGCGGTTTTTAACCGCGCTGGTATGCTGTCAGGTCAGTCGCGACTATTTTATTAGGCTTAAGCACGCTCAATGCGGCAAATGGTGCACTTGGTCTCTTGCATCAGTGTCACCGGATCGTAGCCGTAGGTCGTTGCGGTATTCGCTGACTCCCCAATAATGTAAGGATCAGACCCATCCGGATAACGGTCGCGTAAGCTTTCGCCCTGGAACATTCCGCCGAAGTGGAAAGGCATAAACGCCACGTTGCGATCAACACGCGGTGTTACCAGCGCCTTCACTTTGACGCGACCACCCTCAGCACCCTCTACCCATACATCATCGCCATCTTTGATACTTAGATCGTTGGCATTGGCTGGATTTATCTCGACAAACATCTCTTGCTGCAGCTCGGCCAGCCACGACATGGAGCGCGTCTCTTCACCACCGCCTTCGTACTCAACCAGTCGCCCAGAGGTAAGAATAATCGGGTAATCAGCGCTGTTATCGCGATCCTGGATGGTTTTGTACATGGTCGGTAGACGCATGATGGAGTCAAAATCGTCCCAGGTAGGGAAGCGTTCAACCAAGTCACGGCGGGTGGTGTAAAGCGGCTCGCGGTGCTTAGGCACGGCATCCGGGAAGGTCCAGACGACCGCACGCGCCTTGGCGTTACCATAAGGGGCGCAACCATGCTCAATAGCCACTCGCTGGATACCGCCGGAGAAATCGGTTTTCCAGTTTTTACCTTCAGCAGCCACTTTTTCTTCAGCCGTTAGATCATCCCACCAGCCCAGGTCTTTGAGTAACTGGCCACTGAACTCAGGATAGCCGTCATCGATATCGCCGCCGACCGGTGCAGACCCTTCCGCCAGCAGGTTGACGCCATCGCGTTCGATACCAAAACGAGCGCGGAAGCCCATGCCGCCTTCCATTACCGGAATACTGGTGTCATAAAGATTAGGCGAACCTGGGTGACCAAACTCAGGTGTGCCCCAGCAAGGCCATGGCAGGCCATAGTAATCGCCATCGGCCGGACCACCTTGAGCGCGCAAATTCTCGAAGCTAAAGGTGTGCCAGTTTTGCTGGTGCGCTTTAAGTCGCTCAGGGCTTTGTCCGGTGTAGCCGACCGTCCACATGCCGCTGTTGATTTCACGCAGGATATCTTCGATCAGCGGCTCGTCACCGTTCATCTCATAATTCATCACCAGCTCATTACCGAAGCCCAGCTTACGGGCAAACAGGTACATGATTTCGTGGTCTGGCTTAGATTCAAATAACGGCTCAATCACGCGGTCACGCCACTGAATAGAGCGGTTGGTGGCGGTGACACTGCCGGTGGTTTCAAACTGGGTGGCCGCAGGCAGCAGGTAAACACCATCGGTGCGGTCGTGCATGACAGCAGCAACCGTTGGATAAGGGTCAACGATGACCATCATCTCAAGCTTCTGCATGGCTTTTTGCATCTCGACACCACGGGTCTGGGAGTTAACCGCATGGCCCCAGTAGAACATCGCTTTCAGCGCAGTACGCTGAGAGATGTTCTCATCCTCTTCCAGTACACCGTCTACCCAGCGAGAAACCGTAATACCACTGGTGTACATCGGTTTACCATCGGCGTACTCGGTGTCGTCAAAACGGCCTTTAAGCCATTCGTAATCGACATCCCACACCTGCGCCCAGTGCTGCCAAGCCTCTTCCGCCAAGCCGTAATAGCCCGGCAGTGAATCAGAACCCAGGCCTAAATCGGTAGCACCCTGTACGTTATCGTGACCCCGCAAAATATTCGCGCCGCCACCGGCTTTACCGATATTGCCTAGCGCCAGCTCAAGAATGCAGTAAGCGCGGGTATTGTTGTTACCGGTGGTGTGCTGCGTACCGCCCATACACCACACAACACAGCCAGGGCGGTTGTCGGACAGGCGCTTAGCCACATCGAACATGTCCGCCTCTGAAACGCCGGTGACATCTTCAACAACGCTAGGGGTGAACTGAGCCACTTCAGCACGCACTTCATCCATACCGTAGACGCGCTGGTTGATGTACTCACTATCTTCCCAACCGTTTTCAAAGATGTGCCACAGTAGACCCCAAATATAGGCCACGTCTGAACCAGGGCGAATACGTACATACTTGCTGGCTTTAGCAGCCGTACGGGTAAAACGCGGGTCGGCAACAATGATGTCGCAATTATTGCGCTCTTTAGCGATCAAGATATGCTGCATCGCCACTGGGTGGGCTTCACTGGGGTTAGAGCCAATGAACAGCATTGATTTGCTGTTATGCATATCGTTGAGCGAGTTAGTCATCGCTCCATAACCCCAGGTATTCGCTACACCTGCCACCGTTGTGGAGTGACAGATACGCGCCTGGTGATCGGTGTTATTGGTGCCCCATAGCGACGCAAGCTTGCGCATCAGATACGCTTGCTCATTGTTGAACTTCGCAGATCCCAGCCAGTAAACGCTATCCGGACCGTGTTCATCGCGCAGTTCGAGCAGCTTGTCGCCAATCTCGTTAATGGCGTCATCCCAGCTCATACGTTCCCACTCGCCCGCCACCAGCTTCATTGGGTATTTGAGGCGACGCGTTGAGTGGCCGTGCTGGCGTAAAGAAGCGCCTTTTGCGCAGTGAGCGCCACGGTTAATGGGGTGATCGAAAGCCGGTTCCTGCTTCGTCCAAATGCCTTCTTGAACTTCTGCATAAACGCCACAGCCTACGGAACAGTGAGAGCAGATCGTGCGTTTGGTTTCTACCGGCGAATCCAATACGGGGGTTTTATTGGCCGCTTCTGAACGCTGCATCATCGGTGCGCCCATAAAGCCAACGGCGGCGACACCACCCGTGGCGGCACCCGTCCGCTTAAGGAATTGGCGGCGGGAAATACCCAGCCCAGAGGCTTTAGGGGTGTCTGTTTTGCGAGTTAAACGCATGGCAAATCTCCTGGCATTCCGCCGTCAGTCACGCAGAGAGGCATAATAAGCGCGGACGTGGTCAGTCTCACGGTAGTTAACCGTTTGTTTTTCGTTTTCCTCTGGGGCAGTGTCAGCCTGTGCCAGAGTGACATGACCTACTGCCGCCGCCGCACCAGCAGCGGCGGTTCCCAACCCTACGGTTTTCATAAACCGGCGGCGCTCAGAATTATGTGATTTGTGCATGGGGATCTCCTCTTGCATGCTTTTATGCAGGGTCTTTTTATGTAGTTTTTTTATACGGCGCCTTTGTTTGAACTCAACTGTTTAAGCTCAACAGTTAAAGCTCAACAATACGCACCGTCGTTTGGCCCGCATCAACACTCAAGCGAGCCTGCTCACTCTCCATAAAAGCGCTACCTAACTGCCCCAGCGCTGCATAGAAAGCGGTGTCTACCTTCCCCAGATCGGCACAACAGCTGGCCGCCCATGGGGCTAAATGTTGGCTAAAGAAATAGGCCTGTTCCTGGCTTTCGGCATCTATCAACATCGCCATGACTTCACATAGCGCAGCAAGGTGATCTTCTGGATCACGGGTATGCTCACTACGCACAAAACCAAGCACTTTTAGGTCGCGGCGCAGCGCCACCAGCGCCGCTTCCATCAATTCGCCGTTACGGTACCAGGAGGCGTAAGGCACCACGTCTCCCTGAATCACCCCCACCAGGTGACTAAAATGCGCACGCTGTAGCTGCTCTATAGACACCGTTTTTGCAGCTTCTGAGAGCCCCTTCCAGCACTCAGCTAAACGACTGCCATCCTGTTCAATGGATAGATCAGCCAGCCACGCCAAGAGGTCTGCATCAGGTGGTTGACGCAACAGCGAAGCGAGCAGCCGATAGATGTCGGCGCGTAGTGCATCCGCTTCTTTGAGCGTGGACAGTGCAGCATCCGTCATCGGCTTATACCTTCAGTTGCGCGTTTGGATCGCGAATCATGGTTTTCCAAACATCTTTTACCCGGCAGTCTTCGCACATTTCCAGGCGGATCATTGCCTCACCGGCAAAATAGGGGTGGTTGGCGAGCTTCTGTTTAATAGTAGCTACCGTACTGACGGTAGCAAACGGCTTACCGCAGTTGATGCATTCAAAGGCAGCCTCTTCGTGGCAAATATGCCGCGTTATACGAGCATCCGTCGCCAGGAAGCCGGGCTGCAGGGTAATCGCATTTTCAGGACAGGCCTGCTCACATAAACCACACTGCACGCAGTCAGCTTCCAGAAAGCTAAGCACTGGCTGGTCGGTGCCTGATTTCAGGGCGGGTGTCGGGCAGTTACTGACACAGGCATGGCACAGCGTACAGGCATTGCTATCGACCTGAATCGTGCCGTAAGCAGCGCCGACCGGTAACGCCACTCGCTCACTGTAGGGGCTTCCAAGCTCAGCCAAACGCGCTAATACGCGGTTTAAACGGGCGCGTTTTTCGGGCTCTGGCAAGCTAAGCGGTGCCACTGTTAAAGGTGTTAGCGCTGGCAGCGCATCCCGGCCTGCAGCATCGGCTATTTCGATCAGCTTTACGCGTGCGCGTTCATGGCCCAACGCTTCTAAGAGCGCATGCGCTTGAGCAACCTGATCGGTCAAAAAAGCGCTTAAGCGAGCAGGCATATTAGGGTGCAGTTGAATGCGCACTTCAGCGGCACCGGCAGCTAGCGCGGTAAGCCACTGGTCGTGACCCGCCGCACCCAGCTCTTCTAACGGTGCGTCAATCACGTGACCAGCGGGCACTACGCCAGCTGCACGCTCAGCATCCTGTGAATCATGGGTAATAAAACGCAGCACCGGCATTTGGCCGCCCGCTTCGCGATAAGCACCCAGCCAAGTAGACAGCGTATCTTGTTGGCGACGGGTTTCCGGTAAGCGAAATTCGATAGCACCGGTTGGGCAGGCGCTGGTGCAACTCCCAACGCCTTGGCAGAGATAAGGGTCAACCTCGATACGGGATTCAATCCGACCTTTAACGCTGGAAATAGCATCCGCCGGGCAAACATCTAAGCAGCGCGTACAGCCAATATTGCCGCTGGTGGAGTGAGCACATAAATCACTGTTGACTTGGAAGTAACGCGGCTTATCAAACTCACCCACTAGCCCTACAAAGCTATCGAGGGTTTCACTGCGCTGCTCAACGTCATGCCACTGCATAGTGACATAGCCAGGTGGCGGTAACTCCCAGCGCTGTGAATGCGTGGTCGCAGCAAGATCGAGTATCAGATCAAAACCATCACGCTCAATCAGTGCGCGGGCAAGATCAAGCGGCGTATCGTCACTCTCAATAAGTATGCTGAAAGCACCTAAATAACCGTTGATACGCAGTTGGCTTAACTGATCGCTACTGAGCATCTGGGTAACTACCGGCTCACTGCCCCCAAGCGTATCGACAGGAGCAGGGCTTGGGTTGTGTTCAGCAGATTCAGCTAAAAGCAGTGTAAGCGATGCCAAGCCGCGCCCCTGGAGCACGCGAGCAGCTGGATAAACGTCGTCGACCGACCCTATTAACAGCGCATGACCACGGCTGTGATAGGTCACATTGGCAGGCGTTAAATTAGCGGGCCAGGAGATACGCTGGCGTACCGTTTCCCGAGCCTCGGCATTACGCTGGTCGTCTATCGACGCCAGTTGGATTCGTTGGTTCATGCGCTCTCACGGTCAGTGAATAATTCTTATTATAATTTTGAATTGTCTAATTTAACTATTGTGGCATAACTATGCGCTAGAGCTAAGTTCAGCGTATGGCGAAATATGACATTTGCCAACCTAACAGCTGTCAACGCTGCCAACGATCATGTATTTTTAAAAACCTAACATATTGATTTTTATTATTTTAATATTGGCATCATGTTTTCGTCTTAGGGCCAGATAAATAATCAGACTGGTCGTCTAGAGCGATGTTTTTTTCACTGGCACCACTTTCAGCGTCAGGCGTTAAGGTTTCTTCCTCAACGGGAAGTTCGGACTCCGCCTCAGCTAACGACTTATCGACCGCCTCTTCCACTTTGTGCGTCCAACGGCGCAGTTTACCGGCAAGCTCCGAAGTCATGGGCTTTAAGAGCTTATTGTAGTCGGCATCATAATCATCCAAGCCGTCACGGACATTATAGTTGCCGGTAGCCCACAGCCGTTTCAGTGCTTGCCTGCGTAGCGGCCCACTTACCCCCGGTGCCATAAAAGCGCTGAAATCGCTGCCGGCTTCTAGCGTTTCAGGGTCAGGCAAGGTGTGATCCAGACTGCCAGGTTCTGGCTCAGGCGAGGTCGGTGCTTTTTCGTGTCCGGCGTCAGTGGTGACGTGAGCCTGCACCGTTTCACTGGATGTAGACACGGCTTCTGAAGACGTTAGCTCTAAAGATGTCTCTTCAACAGGCGCTTTAGACGCAGGGGGTGGCGAATCTTCCTCGCGGGCAACGTTGCGCTTAATCCGTGACCAGCGTTCTAAACGGCTCACTGCGGCTGCTCCTTGGTCGTGGTGTCTTTAGCACGACCCGCTCCTTTGCGTTTCTTCTTGCGCATTTCCACCGGCGCTTCGCCGTGGCGGGCAAGATAATTTTCCATCCACACCTCAATCGCCATCGGCATTGGCGCTTCCAACACCTGACGCTCACCGTCCATCCAACCTGCCGCTACATCCTGACTAGCAGTGATGGCATCGGGTTTTGGTGTTTCTCCGCTAAAACCCGCCCGTACAAACAGACGCGGCGTCTTAGAGGTCAGATTAAAACGGTAAGCCGCCCGTTCGGTCATTGAAAGCTGCAGGTTAAGCACATGATCGCCCTGATCACCTAGCGTAAGCTCAGCAATTCGCCACTGGGTCAGGGTAAACTGTTTCACCTGCTTTGCTTCAGCAACCAGGGTAATACTGATTGGACGTAGGTTGTCACTCATAACATCAGTCCCTTTGCTTTGAACGGATTGCCGTTGAATAGGTAGACAAGTAAGCATCCCCAGCGCCATCATCGTCAACCCTGTCGTATTCTGTGAGGAGCATAGATGCCCGCCCTTCAGTTAAGCCGAGCTCGCTTACCGGCCACTACCGAGATCAGCATCGTTGATGAGTACGGCGATGCACGCCAGCAGGCAATTGCCGCTGAACGGGCAATGACTGTCTATCTCAACAAACGTGAAATCGTCACGCTGATGACACTGGGCGACGACCCGGAAGCCTTAGTCGTTGGCTATCTACGCAACCAGGGGCTGCTGCGTGCAGCGGAAGATTTACAGGCGGTGCAGGTCGACTGGACGGTCGAAGCGGCCGTAGTGGTGACCCGTCACCTGCCAGAAGATTTGGAAGCACGCCTGGGCACGCGCACGGTGACCACCGGCTGCGGGCAAGGCACGGTATTTGGTAAACTGCTTGAACAAACTGCGCTTACCGCACTGCCCAATACCCACCTGGCGCAATCCAGCCTCTATCAACTGCTGCAAAACCTTAACGCCTATAATGAAACTTACCGCAGCGCGGGTGCCGTGCATGGCTGCGCGCTGTGCCGCCAAACCGAGGTGCTCGACTTTGTTGAAGATGTTGGGCGACACAATGCGGTAGATACGCTGGCTGGGCGCCAATGGCTTAAACAAGCCGACAGTGCCAATGCGGATATTTTCTATACTACCGGGCGACTGACATCTGAGATGGTGTTAAAAGTGGCACAAATGGGTATTAGCGTGCTGGTATCACGCTCAGGTGTTACGCAAAAAGGCGTTGAGCTCGCCGAGCGCTTTGGGGTGATGTTGATCGCCCGCGCCAAGGGCCGTCATTTTCAGGCCATCAATACCCAGAGCCGTTTAACGCTAGACGCTATTCCGCCGCGCCCATCCCATGCCCGTTCATCCAAAGAGGCAAGCTCATGATCCCCACTCAAGAACTCACCGGCATGATTCTCGCCGGCGGCGAAGGGCGACGAATGGGAGGCCGCGACAAAGGGCTTGAGCCATTCGCAGGTTTGCCACTCGTTGCTCATGTAGTGAAACGCCTTGAAGGCCAAGTAGCCGAGCTGCTGGTTAACGCCAACCGCAATGCCGACGCCTACCAATTCTTTGCAGACCGTGTGATTGCTGATCTCGCAATGGACGGTGTCGAGGGCGGCTTTAAAGGGCCATTAATGGGCATCTATAGCGGCCTGCGCGCGGCAAAAACCCCCTGGCTATTAGTGGCCCCCTGCGATTCCCCCGCCCTACCCGACGATTTAGTAGCGCGCATGGTGGCAGGTATTGCCTCAGATAATGGCGAGCATGATATCGCCGTAGCCTTTGACGGTGAACGGCTACACCCCGTGGTCGCGTTACTACGCACGTCGCTCGCCGATGATTTGGCCGCAACGCTTGCCCAGGGCGAGCGCAAGATCGACCGCTGGTACGCCCGTCACGACTGGTGCAAAGTCGATATGTCGGACTGCCCTGAGGCTTTTGCCAACCTTAATACGGAAGAGGAGAAGCTGAGCCTGGAAAAATTACTAATGGGATCTTCGAGCCAGGAGGTGAAATGACCCTCTCCTGCTTTGATCTTGGCGAACAGATGATTAGCGTAGACGAGGCGCGCCAAGCGCTCGCCACGCTTATTGCGCGCCCGCTGGGCAGCGAGCAGATCCCTTTGGCGCAGGCTCATGGCCGCCGCCTGGCCATCACCGTTCAAGCTCCGATTAACGTGCCGCAAAACACCAATGCAGCGATGGATGGCGTAGCGTTGGCTTTACCTAAACAAGGCGTTGGGGCTAAACAAACCCATTGGCCTCTGGCAGGTGAGGTGTTGGCCGGGCAGTATCGTCGCGAACGGGTGCCAGCAGGTTACTGTGTACGCATCACCACCGGCGCACCCTTACCGCCGGGCACCGATACAGTGGTGATGAGTGAACAGTTGAGCGAACCGCTAGATGAGCAGCCTGATCATGTGATCATTGAGTCGCCTGAGCTACTCAAGCATGGCCAGCATGTTCGTCAGGCTGGCGAAGATATTGCCATTGGCGACACAGCACTGCCTGAAGGGGCACGGCTGGATGCGGCATCCCTGGGGCTTTTAGCCTCCTTGGGCTATGCCGAAATAACCGTGTACCAACGACCAAAAGTAGCGATCTTCTCCACCGGCAATGAAGTTACTGCGCCTGGCGAGCCGCTACCCCAGGCAGGTATTTACGACGCCAACCGTTTTACGCTGATAGGTCTTCTCACAGAACAGGGCGCCGAGGTGATTGACCTGGGCATTCTGCCGGATGACTTAGTGGCGACCAAAATGGCCCTTGCACAGGCCGCCCAGCAGAGCGATTTGGTGATCACTAGCGGCGGCGTATCGGTGGGCCAAGCTGACTTTACCCGCGCTGCTTTGGAGCAACTGGGCCGTTTAGCCTTCTGGCGCGTGGCGCTGCGCCCAGGGCGCCCAATGGTGTGTGGTTGGCTGGGTGAAACACACACGCCGTTTGTTGGCTTGCCCGGCAATCCAGTAGCGGTCATGGTAACCTTTCTACAGTTTGTTACGCCGCTGCTGGATCGGCTTCAGGGGCAGTTAGTCGCACCACCCCAGCGCCTTAATGCGGTTGCCGATAACACTTTAAAAAGCCGTTTCAAACGCACTGATTTTATTCGCGGCGTCTACCATACTGATGAGCAAGGGCAGTTACACGTGCGTAGCACCGGCGCCCAGGGGTCGGGTATTTTAACCTCGATGGTGGCTGCTAACTGTTTGATTGAGCTTGCCGATGATCAAAACGGCGCTCAACCAGGCGAGGTAGTCAGCATACAACCACTAACGGGATGGCGATGAGCGAGCAACGATCCGCACAACCACTTGACCAACAGCGGTCTCAATCGCTGACTGACCAGCAACTGATCGACGACTTTGGTCGGCGCATTAGCTACGTGCGTATTTCGGTCACCGATCGCTGCGATTTCCGCTGCGTGTACTGTATGAGCGAGGAGATGACGTTTCTGCCCCGCGCCCAGGTACTCACGCTGGAAGAGATCGCCATGGTCGCTCGTGCCTTCACTGAGCTTGGCGTTGAGAAGATTCGCCTCACCGGCGGTGAGCCGTTAGTGCGCCGCGGCATAGAGCAACTGGTTGATGAGATCGGTGCAATGCCGGGCCTCACAGACTTCACCATGACCACCAACGGTGCCAGCCTGCGCAAGCATGCCAAGCAGCTTTACACCAGCGGCTTACGGCGGTTGAATATCAGTCTTGATTCACTGGATGCCGAGCGCTTTAAGCAGCTTACCCGCACCGGCGATTTAGCCAAAGTGATCGATGGCATTCACGCTGCCAAAGAGGCTGGCTTTAAGCGTATTAAGCTCAACGCGGTGATCTTAAAAGGCCGCAACGACGACGAAGTGATCGACCTGGTTACCTTTGCCCGCCAGAATGGCCTTGATATTAGCTTTATTGAAGAGATGCCGCTGGGCGATGTTTCTGACCACTCACGGGCAGAAACCTTCTACTCCAGTGATGATGTCCAGTCCCTGATTGAGTCCCGCTACCCGCTGACGCCTACGACCGAAACCACCCCAGGTCCATCGCGCTACTTTAAAATGGCCGACAGCGACAGCCGCGTTGGGTTTATCTCACCCCATAGCCACAACTTTTGCGATACTTGCAACCGCGTGCGCGTCACTGTGGAAGGTCGCCTGCTGCTTTGTTTAGGCAACGAGCACTCGGTGGATTTGCGCGCCGTGCTGCGCCGCCACCCCGGCAATATGCAGGCGCTGAAAGAGGCCATCATTAACGCTTTGCCACTGAAGCCCGAGCGCCACCACTTCACCACCGATGGCGATGTGCAGGTGGTACGCTTTATGAATATGACCGGGGGTTAATCGTTGGCAGTTTTAGCAGGAACAGCAAAATTAAAAGTGCCGGTACATATCGTTACCGGTTTTCTTGGCAGCGGCAAAACCACGCTTATCCACCGCCTCATAGAGCAGAAGCCTGTGGATGAAAAGTGGGCCATTCTGGTAAATGAGTTTGGTCAAATCGGTATCGACCAAGCCATGTTTGACGCCCGCGATGACGTCGTTATCAAAGGCCTGCCCGGTGGCTGCCTATGCTGCCAGCTCGCCTTTGTGCTGCAAGCGGCACTGGTTAATTTATTGGCACGCAGCAAACCCGACCGGGTTATTATCGAGCCCTCAGGCCTTGGTCACCCCGCAGGCCTATTAGATCTTCTGCGCGGAGAGGCGTTTGATGCGTTCGTTGAGGTGCGCGATGTGATTGCCACCCTCGACCCGCGCCGTCTTGATGACTCTCGCGTTCGCCAGCATGACACCTTTCGTGACCAGCTCGATATGGCCGATGCGGTAGCGCTCACCATGCTGGATCAAAGCACGCCAGAGCAGTTATCGGCTGCCAACGACTTTGTGGCGCAGCGCTGGCCGCCACGCAAATGGGTGCAGGAAGCACCTCAAGGCGAACTGCCCATTTCACTATTAATCCAGAGCGGCCATGCCGCCGCAGGCGCTATAAGCATACCCACCAACCATCAACAGTTGGCCGCAGCACCCAGCCTAGAAGGCTCATTTTTCGACTTCCCTCCCCCGCCAGGCAAACCACAGCGCGAAACCGGCACGGCACTCGGCTATACCAGCACGGGTTTACGCTGGCATCCGAGCGATCAATTCGACCTGGATCAGCTGGCCGCCTACTTAGCAGAGCTACCCAGGGAAGCGCGCATTAAAGGCGTGTTCCATACCAATCATGGCTGGAAACGCCTTAATCGCATGGAGGGTACGTTAAGCGTTGAAAGCTGTGTTTGGCGGCAGGATTCTCGCCTGGAAATTATCTTGCCCGATCCATTAAATGTTCCACATACTGACCTTGAAGCACGCCTGATGGGCCTAGCATGCTAATGAGTGTTAATCGCTAAGCATCAATCTTTCAAATGCCTCAGCCGTGACGGGATGCCCAAATAGATAACCTTGATAAGCATGGCAGTCGTGTGCCAAAAGCCACGCCTGCTGCGCTTCGGTTTCTACGCCCTCGGCGATTACTTCCAGGTTAAGGCTCTCTGCCAACGCAATAGTACTCTCCACAATGGCCGCATTAGCCTGACTTTCGAGCACCTGCTGTACAAATGATTGATCAATTTTTAATTGATCCAGCGGCAGCTGAGCCAAATAAGCAAGCGATGAGTAGCCAGTGCCAAAGTCATCGAGCGAAAAGCGCACTCCTTTTGCCTTGAGGTGCAGCATTTTTTCGCGAGCATCATCACGCGCTTCCACAAACAGTGATTCAGTCACTTCAAGCTTTAAGCGATTGAGAGGAGCTTGGGTACGTGCAAACACGCCTTCGACGCGCTTTAAAAAGTTCTCATCACGGAACTGCATCGGGCTGATATTTACCGACACCGTTAACCCACTAAATCTAGGGCTCTTGGCCCAACGAACCAACTGATAACAGGCATCTTCCAATACCCATTCACCCACATCGTTGATCAGCCCATTACTTTCTAGCAATGGAATAAATTCACCTGGCGACACCATCCCGCGCTCGGGGTGCTGCCAGCGTAGCAGCGCTTCCACGCCTGTTATCGAACCTAGATGGTTAACTTGGGGCTGATAATAAAGCTGCCACTGGTTCTTAGCGAGCGCTTGCCTCAAGTCAGCCTCTAACTTCACATGAGCCAGCAGTGCTGTTTGCATCTCTGGATCAAAAAAACACACGCTATGGCGGCCATTACTTTTTGCTTGAAAGAGCGCCATATCCACTTGCTGCAGATAATCATCCACCTTGTGCTGACTATCTGCCAAGACAGTAATGCCGATACAACCACTAACCGTAATAATCTCGTCAGCCAAAGTGATAGGACTAGCAAGCTGCATTAATAATTTATGTGCAATGCCTTCAGCAAGCTGAGCAGTTTGTCCGGCGCTACTATCAACGCCTTCAATTAACACTGCGAACTCATCGCTACCTAAACGCGCTAAGGTATCCGTATCCCGCAGCATTTGGCCTAACCTTCGCGCCACACCTTGCAGTAACTGGTCGCCGTTGTAGTGACCCAAGGTGTCATTGATCTGCTTAAAGTTATCTATATCGATAAATAACAGCGCACCGCAGCGCTGATGGCGCTGTAGCTCTTTTAGCGCAGCTTCCATGCGATCCATAAATAGCCGACGATTGGCGAGTCCTGTTAACGGGTCATAAAAGGCTAATTGATGTATCTCCTGCTCAGCAGCTTTTCGCTCACTAATATCGCTCATCGTGGCGACGTAATGGGTAAGCACTCTCGTTGGGCTGTATACGGCGCTAATGGTTAACCACTCAGGAAAAAGCTCACCATTTTTGCGCTTATTCCAAATCTCACCCTCCCAATTACCGGTTTTGGCAATACGCTTCCATAAGCGCCTATAAAATGCGTCATTATGGTAACCCGAACTAAACATCCGCGGATTTTTACCGATGAGATCGACTTCATCGTAGCCAGTAATTCGCTTAAAGGTGTCATTCACCTTGATAATTGAGCCGTGTGCGTCGGTAATCAGAATCCCTAAATGCGTTTGAAACGCAGCAGCAGCCACTTGTGCTTCGGCACGGGCTTCTTCACGCTCTTCTATACGCTGCTGTAATTGATGGGCTAATGCTAAGCGGTTGAGATAATGGCGCACTCCCCAGGCACCTAGCAGCGTAATTACCCCCATGACCAGTAATAAAATCAACACCCGCTGCCGCCAGCCCGACAACAATTCATGTAGATCAATACCCACCACCGCCAACATGGGATATTCACCTACCCGCTGCATATGGAACAGTCGCTCACGTCCATCAATGGGCGATAGCGCTTTGAATGACCAGAAAGACTCTCCGCTCACTACTCCTTGTAACGCTTGAGAATTCTCAACTTTCATGCCGATGGAAAAGCGATCACTTGCAGGGTGTCTAGCAATTAACTTTGAATCAGAATCAATCAGTGCAATGCTTTCGCCGTCATATACGTGCATTTGTTGTAAGGCATCGGCAAATACTCGTGGAGCAATACTAGAGATTACCAAACCCGCAAAGTCACCACTTGAGGTATCTAACCGCCGACCATGGTACAAATAATAAGCTTGGTCACGCTCAGACCAGTGTAGCGGGGTAATTATTTCCTGCTGACCTCCTTGTTTAAAAGCATTAAAAAAACGTGTGTTGCTGATATCAACCCCAGCACTTCGGGTCCCCATACTACTTGCCAATACTCGGCCAGTAGGCGCTAGAACGGCTATTTCATCCGTCATAGGCACATACATCTTAAGATTGTCTAACGCCCGCTGAAGAGCCTGAGTGTTATCTTCATCAGGCATCCCCTGCATAGCTAATAATTCACCAAGGCCAAATAGTGCCTGTCCACTTTGCGCAAATACCCCTTTTGCCCACTCGGTGACGACATTGGCACGCGCTGTAATCTGCGACTCGGCAGACTCGATTTCCTGCTTATACTGTTCACGAAGTAACCAGCCAAACAGCAACATGGTGATGATAAGTGCCAGCAGGTAAAGCGCTATTACTTGCCACCGCTGTTGGTGGTAGCTTTTGCCTGCCTTTAAAGCTTCATTATTTACATCAGTCGTAATGATAGACATCGCAGAGAAGCCTTATTCAGGCGCCTTACCAGGACACCTGATACAGTGTAAAAAAGGAACCAGAAACGCCACACCACGCTCGCGGACACATAACTTATGCGATATTGACGCGGTGCATTTGTGATGTATATCAGTTTTTCTCGCGGGTGATTGGTTAAAAAGCGTGACGTTACCTATTGATTGTCTATTTACCAAGGAGTGTTATGGCATCGCTAGGGCAAATGAGCGACTACGAAATACGCTTAATCCGCATTTTTAAAACGGTCGTTGAGTGTGGCGGCTTCACCGCTGCAGAGACAACGCTTGGTATTAGCCGCTCGGCGATTAGCCAACATATGAATGATTTAGAAGGACGGCTGGGCTTTTCCCTCTGCCAGCGTGGCCGGGGTGGCTTTAGCTTAACCGAAGAGGGAAAAGAGATTTATCAGGCGGGTTTAACACTGCTTACCGCACTGGAAACGTTTAAAAGCGATGTTAACGCCCTGCATCAAACCATTAAGGGCGAGCTGAATATCGGTATCACCGATAATCTAGTAACGCTACCCGCCATGCACGTTACCAATGCGCTCGCCGAGCTTAGCGCGCCGGAGCATGAGGTGACGCTACATATTCACATGGAGCCCTCTGACGCTGTTATTCGAGGTGTGATGGATGGTCACCTGCATGTTGGGGTAGTGCCCGCCGTCAACCTGCCCACTAGTTTAGAAACCCGACATCTATACGACGAGCCATCGTATCTTTATTGCGCCGTAGGGCATCCGCTGTTTGCTGAACGCGATGAAGTGCTCCTTTTTTCTGACATCGCCCCCTACCCGGCTATTTCGCCGCGTTATCCGCTGCCTTTTGAGGCACGCCAAGCCCATGATGCGCTCAGCCTGCGTGCTTCCGCATCAGATCGCGAAGGTGCCGCCTTTTTGATCCTCACCGGGCGTTTTATAGGCTTTCTACCAGAACATGTCGCCGCTCAGTGGGTGGCAGCGGGCAAGATGCGAGCCCTGCATATTGCCACGCAGCACTACCGTATTCCCTTTGTACTCATCACCCGCCACGACCGCCGCGCCAACCGCGTCGTTGATGCTTTCTTAAGCTTGATCAAAAGCAGTTAGCACGAAAACCCGGCACAATGCCGGGCTTAAAGCGTAAGTCACTTTTACACTTTTTAGCGTGGCTCGATTGCCTCGCTGGCCATGATCGGCGCGGGCCCAGCTTGTGGAGACGATGCCAACACTTGGCTTGCCACATAGTAAACAATCGCACCAAGCGCTGAGCCAGTAAACCAGCCGTAGTCGTAGAACCAGTTCATAGTGCCAGTTAGCAGTGACAGTAACGTCAGCGCCACTGGCACGCCAAACGCGATGAAACCGGCAGTATTGACGGCGGGATAAGCATGATTATCCATATACAGACTAGGTACATCCAAGCGCTGCTTCTTAATCAAGAAATAGTCTACCGCCATGATGCCAGCAATCGGACCCAACAGACTTGAATAGCCTAATAGCCAATTGGAGTACATTTGCTCAAGTGAGACTCCCGGAGGAATAACACCCGCTTTTTGCAGCAGGTCGTAGCCCATTAGCAGCACGCCCACTGCTCCCGTTAAAAGCACACCGCGGGTATGGTTAATTAATTTAGGGGCAATATTTTGGAAATCGTTGGTGGGAGAGACAATATTAGCGGCAGTATTAGTAGAGAGGGTGGCGATGATTATTAACAGCATCGCCAGCACTACCCAAAAAGGGCTATCAATCATGCCAATCAGATTGACCGGATCAGCGATCGTTTGGCCTACCAACGACTCCGATGCGGCGGTTAATACTACGCCGAGCGCGGCAAAAAAGAACATGGTTAGCGGAAGACCAATCACCTGACCAACAATCTGATCTTTCTGGCTTTTTGCAAAGCGACTAAAATCGGGGATATTAAGCGATAGCGTTGCCCAAAAACCCACCATGGCAGTTAAGCCTGCGAAGAAGTAACCGTAAACAGATGCCCCTTCTGGGCGCGATGGCGGCTGTGCGAGAAGCTCGGTCATCGACATATTCGGCCACGCCCACATCATTAAACCGATCCCCACCGCTAACAACAGCGGCGCTGCCAAGGTTTCCAGCCATTTAATCGACTCTGCACCGCGAATCACCACATACAGATTCATCGCGCCGAAGGCAAAGAAGCCGATAACTTCGCCAATGCCCCCCATGGCAGCCCAGGCAGGGATCAGCTCAGAAAGTAATAGGTGAATTGCCAAACCGCCAAACATCGTCTGGATACCAAACCAGCCACAGCCCACTAATGCACGCACTAAGCAGGGTACATTGGAGCCTAAAATGCCGAATGAGGAGCGTAAAACAACCGGAAATGGGATGCCAAATTTCGTGCCGGGAAAAGCATTCAGAGTAAGGGGAATCAGCACAATGATATTCGCCAAGAGAATAGCGAATAGTGCCTCCCCTACACTTAATCCAAAATAAGCAGTTAATACGCCGCCTAGCGTATAGGTAGGCACACAAATCGACATGCCCACCCACAGCGCTGCAATATTCCACTTACTCCAGGTGCGCTCGCTGGCTTTTGTAGGCGCGATATCTTCATTAAAACGTGCGCTACTGCGTACATCGTTGCCTGCATCAAGCTCTATTAGTCCGCCTCTATCCACCATTCGAGAGGTTGTTCCCGTCATATTGTGCCTCCTCAGCAATGTGTTGCCCTGCCACGCTCTTATTCCAGCCTTCACGGTAAGTAGAGCTCTTAAGTACGGCTCTTAGAAATACCAAAGCAATAAGCGTGCCCAGTCCCTAAGGCGCACCCATTAACTCACTGATTAAAAAGCTGCCTTACAAGACAACAATATTATTGTTAGCTGGTTACTTTAAATATTGGCTTTCCCAAACCAAGGCCAATTAAGCAAAGCTAGGCCAAAAAAAATATTTGCACCAATTTAAAACAACAAAATGCCAAAAACATCCCCCATATTTACATCAAGCTAATGATTTAAAAGAATTAAAAATATTTACCAAAACAGTGCACAGGTTCACCAAAAAAGTGAGCACCCCGAAAATTAATAATAAAAACAAGCAAACTCAATGAGTTAAAAGAAAATTAAAAAACACAAAGCATTAACTTGCTAAAACCATCCACCCAGAGATACTTTTAATAAAAGCTGTCAGTATCGACAGCTTTATAATAATAATTCTTATTCCCAGAATAAAGATATACACCAATAATCAGAGGAAGCGTCTGATGCAGAAGATGAAAATCGGTCTGATTCAAATGGGCCTGAAAACCAGCACTGATCTCGAACCTGACGCCATTCGTGACGCGATGAACGAAGCACACCTGCCGATGATTAAGCAAGCGGCTGACCAGGGCGTGCAGGTGTTGTGCTTTCAAGAAGTCTTTAACCAGCCCTACTTCTGCCCTAGTCAGGACGGCAAATGGTACGCCGCCGCTGAGCGCGTGCCAGAAGGCCCCACCTGCCAGATGATGCAGAAGCTCGCGGCTGAACACAGGATGGTGATCATTGTCCCCATCTACGAAGAGACCGAGACTGGCGTTTACTACAACACCGCAGCGGTGTTTGATGCCGATGGTAGTTATTTAGGCAAATACCACAAGACCCATATCCCCCAAGTCGCCGGATTTTGGGAGAAGTTCTTCTTCAAGCCAGGCAACTCCAACTGGCCGGTATTCGATACCGTCTACGGCAAGATCGGCGTGTATATTTGCTACGACCGTCACTTCCCCGAAGGCTGGCGAGCGCTTGCTCTCAACGGCGCTGAGGTAATCTTCAACCCCTCCGCCACCGTGGCCGGGCTATCCCAATATTTATGGGAGCTGGAACAGCCCGCCTCAGCGGCCGCCAACGGCTGCTTTATCGCTGCGATCAACTGGGTTGGAACCGAAGCGCCCTGGAATATCGGCGACTTTTACGGCTCCAGTTACATCGTTAACCCGCGCGGCAAGATCGAAGCCCAGGCCAGCGAGACCGACGACGAGCTGCTGGTACACGAGATTGATCTGGATATGGTGCGCGAGGTGCGCAACAACTGGCAGTTCTTCCGCGACCGCCGCCCCGAGACCTATACCCGCCTCACCGACGGCGAATAAGCCACCTCAGTCAATCACTTAAGGAGCGAACCATGAGCTTATTGATCAAGGGCGGCACCGTCGTCACCCACGCCGATACCTACCGCGCAGACGTGCTCTGCGTCGATGGAAAAATCCATGCCATCGGCACCGATCTGGAGACCCCCGAAGGCTGCGAGATCGTCGATGCCAACGATCAACTGGTGATGCCCGGCGGCATCGACCCCCACACCCATATGCAGATGCCGTTTATGGGCGCGGTGGCCAGCGAGGATTTCTATACCGGCACCGCCGCGGCCATGGCGGGCGGCACCACGACGATTATCGATTTTGTGATTCCCAGCCCAGGCCAATCACTGCTGGAAGCCTTTGCAACCTGGCAGGGCTGGGCGGAAAAAGCGGCTACCGACTTCGCTTTCCATGTGGCGATCACCTGGTGGGATGAGAGCGTCAAAGAGGAAATGGGCACCCTGGTACGCGACCACGGGGTCAACAGCTTCAAGCACTTCATGGCCTACAAGGGCGCCATCATGGCCACCGATGACATTCTGGTGGAGAGCTTTTCCCGCTGCCTGGAGCTGGGCGCGGTGCCCACCGTGCATGCCGAAAACGGCGAGCTGGTCTACCACATGCAGCAGAAGCTGCTGGCCCATGGCATCACAGGGCCGGAAGCCCACCCGCTTTCCCGCCCACCGCAGGTGGAAGGCGAAGCCGCCAGCCGCGCCATTCGCATTGCCTCCACCCTGGGCGCGCCGGTCTACCTGGTGCACGTCTCCACCAAAGACGCGGTGGATGAAATCGCCTACGCCCGCCAGCAGGGCCACCCGGTGTTCGGCGAGTGCCTGGCGGGCCACCTGGTGATCGATGACAGCGTTTACCAGCACCCGGACTGGGCCACTGCTGCCGCCCATGTGATGAGCCCGCCATTCCGGCCCAAAGGCCACCAGGAAGCACTCTGGCACGGCCTGCAATCTGGCAATTTACAAACCACTGCCACCGATCACTGCTGCTTTTGTGAAGAGCAGAAAGCCGCCGGAAAAGATGACTTTACCAAGATCCCCAATGGCACCGCCGGGGTGGAAGATCGCCTAGCGGTCATCTGGGACGAAGGCGTCAATACGGGCAAGCTCTCGGCCCAGGAGTTTGTCGCCGTGACCTCCACCAACACCGCCAAGATATTCAATCTCTACCCGCGCAAAGGAGCGATTCAGGTGGGTTCGGATGCGGATATCGTGGTGTGGGATCCTAACGGCACCCGCACGATTTCTGCCAAAACCCACCATCAAAATGTTGATTTCAATATCTTCGAGGGCAAAACAGTGCGTGGCATTGCCCGCCATACGATTAGCCAAGGCAAGTGGGTATGGCGCGACGGCGACCTACGCGCCGAACGCGGTGCAGGCCGCTACTTGGAACGCCCTGCCTACCCCGGTGTGTTCGAGCTGCTGGCCAAGCGAGCCGAACTGAACGCCCCAGTCGCCGTTAAACGATAACCGGCGCTTAATAACTGTTGTTTCTATAAAACAGCGGAGGCTCTACCGTGACTAGCCAACTGAATCATCTACCCAGCGCAAAAGAGGTCGGTACTTACGACCCAGCAACGCTTGCAAGCAACTTTAGCGATCTTCATCCACCGTTGACCCAGCGCCAGGCGATCATCGAAAGCCAGCGCTGCCTTTACTGCTATGACGCGCCCTGCGTCGAAGCCTGCCCATCGGATATTGATATTCCAAGCTTTATTCGCCAGATCAGCGAGAACAATATCAACGGCGCGGCGGAAACCATTCTGGAAGCCAATATCCTAGGTGGCAGTTGCGCCCGGGTGTGCCCCACCGAAATTCTCTGCGAACGCAGCTGCGTGCGTAATCACGATGCCGAGTGCCAGCCAGTGCTGATTGGCCTGTTACAGCGCCACGCCACCGATAACATGCAGTTCGATAGCCACCCCTTTAAGCGCGCTGCCAGCACTGGCCGACATATCGCCGTGGTCGGCGCCGGGCCTGCAGGGCTCTCCTGCGCTCATCGCCTTGCAATGCTAGGTCATCAGGTGACGATTTTTGAAGCTGAGCAGAAGCCTGGCGGGCTCAACGAGTATGGCATCGCCCGCTATAAAATGACTGACGACTTTGCCCGCAAGGAAGTGGCGTTTTTGCTTGAAATCGGCGGTATCGACATTCAGTACGGCCAGCGCCTCGGATATAACCTCGAACTTGCTACTCTGCATCAACAATATGACAGCGTGTTTCTAGGCTTGGGACTCGGCGCCAGCCGTTTATTAGGCCTTACTGGAGAAGACGCACCGGGCCTGATGCCTGCCGTGGATTACATCAAAACCCTGCGTCAAACCGATGACTTAAGTAGCCTTACAGTGGCCAAACGCTGCATCGTCATCGGCGCAGGCAATACTGCCATTGATATGGCCACACAAATGGCACGCTTGGGTGCAACCGACGTCACGTTGGTCTATCGCCGCGGCGTTGAGGCGATGTCCGCGACTGACCACGAGCAGGAAATAGCAAAGGCCAACGGTGTGCGCATGGTCACCTGGGCGCAACCTGACGAAATTTTACTGGATGGTCAAGGTCGAGTGGCGGGCATGCGCTTTGCCAAGACGTCGGATCAAGCTGGGCGATTAACGCCAACCGGGGAAAACTTTGAGATCGCCGCCGACGCCATTTTCACCGCCATAGGCCAGGGCTTCGAAGGCGAAAGTCTACGCGATGCCACCGCCGCTGAGCTCGCTCGCGACGGCGAACGCATTCATGTTGATGAGATGTTCCAAACCTCACTACCCAATGTTTACGCTGGCGGCGACTGCGTAAAACCCGGCCAGGATCTCACCGTACAAGCCGTGCAACACGGCAAGCTGGCTGCCCACGCCATTCATCAAGCGCTTGCCGCCAAGCAGGAGGCCGCATGAACACGACGCCTTTCAATACCCTCTCTTTTCCAGGCAAGAAAAACAGTGGCGACAGCGTCGTTAACGGCGTTGACCTGTCGGTGAATTTTGCTGGCATCAAAGCCCCCAATCCATTCTGGCTCGCCTCGGCACCGCCCACCGATAAAGCCTATAACGTGGTTCGAGCCTATGAGGCTGGCTGGGGCGGCGTGGTATGGAAAACCCTCGGCGAAGAGCCAGCGGCCGTTAACGTCTCCTCACGTTACTCTGCCCACTACGGCAAGAACCGCGAGGTGATTGGCTTTAATAATATCGAGCTAATTACCGACCGTTCGCTGGAGATCAACCTTAAAGAGATCACCCAGGTGAAGAAGGATTGGCCCGACCGCGCGCTAATCGTCTCCATCATGGTGCCCTGTAATGAGGAAGCCTGGGCGTATATTCTTCCACTAGTGGAAGCCACCGGCGCGGACGGCATTGAGCTCAACCTGGGCTGCCCCCACGGTATGCCGGAGCGCGGCATGGGTGCGGCGGTAGGCCAAAACCCTGACCTTATCGAGAAAGTCACCTACTGGTGTAAGAAGCACTACTCCAAACCGGTGATTGTAAAACTCACCCCCAATATCACCGATATTCGCGTCGGTGCCCAGGCGGCGCTGCGGGGTGGGGCCGATGCGGTCTCGCTGATCAACACTATCAACTCGATCACCAGTATCGACCTGGACAACATGGTCGCCAAACCCACTGTAGGCCATCAAAGCACTCACGGCGGCTACTGCGGCAGCGCCGTTAAGCCTATTGCCATGAATATGGTGGCGGAAATTGCCCGTGACCCAGCGACGCCAATGCTGCCGATTTCCGGTATTGGGGGTATCTCCACCTGGCGGGATGCGGCAGAGTTTATCGCCCTCGGTTCAGGCAGCGTTCAGGTGTGCACGGCGGCAATGCTCAACGGTTTTCGCATTGTGGAGGAGATGAAGGATGGCCTCTCCCGCTGGATGGCGGAGAAGGGCTACGACTCCATTGAGGCGTTTTCCCGTAAGGCGATACCGCAAACCACCGACTGGAAACACCTGGATATCAACTTCAAGACCATCGCCAAGATCGATCAGGATTTATGTATTGAGTGTGGCCGCTGCTATATCGCCTGCGAGGACACCTCTCACCAGTCGATTGCCAAGCTCACCGAGCAGGATGGCGCCCGGCGCTATGAGGTGATCGAAGAGGAGTGCGTGGGCTGCAACCTGTGCCAAATCACCTGCCCAGTGGAAAACTGCATCACCATGGTACCCCAGGAGACAGGACAACCCTTCCTGGCCTGGGATAACGACCCGCGCAACCCTTTCCGTGTGGCGAGCTAAGCTATCTCATAAGCTATCTCATAAGCTATCCCGTTATCTGCAATCCACCGCCCTCACTATTTGAGGGCGGTCGCATTTCTTGCAACGTGCTGTTCCATAATCGCATAGCGACAAGAGACAGCTTCCTTGAGAGCATGAGAAAATATCGCATATAGAATATTTTCTCATAAAAGGAAGCCTAATGAAGTTCATTGCTATTACTACCACCCTCACTACAACTCTCACCGTAACATTGTTTTTGGCAACTGCCAGCGCGAGCGCCGACCAGCGTATCGCCACCTTCGATTTAGGCAGTCTGGATACTCTTGATGCACTTGGTTTGAGCGAGCAAGTGGTTGGCGTACCTAAATCAAGCCTGCCCGGCTATCTAGAGCACTATGCAGCAGATACCTACACCGATATCGGTGGCCTCCGCTCACCGGATATGGAAGCCCTTAGCGACAGCGAGCCTACTTTGATTCTCTATACCGGCCGTCAGGGCGACTGGGAAGAAGAACTCGGCGAGATTGCCCCGCTGCTCAACACTAGCCTGCAAGGCGACGACTACCGCGCTGCTTTTGACGCTAACGTTCGCGAACTAGCCAGCCAGACAGGGGCTGAAGCAGAGGAAGCCCTTGAAATCCTGCACACCGAGATAGAAACCCAGCGCGAAGCTCTGAGCAACGCTCCCAGCACTTTGGTAGTGACTCATAACGGCGGTAATCTGATGTTAAACCAGCACCCGGTGGTTCACGACGTGCTGGGCGTAGCCGCACTGGAGATGCCCGATAGCGTAACCTCGGAAACCCGCGGTACGCGCACCTTCACGCCCCTTTCTGCTAATGCCATTGCCGAGATCAATCCGGACATAGTGCTAGTGATTGACCGCAGCGCCGCCATTGGTAATGACCCCGCAGATGCCGATGACCTGCGCCAAACCCTGGCAGATGCCGGAGCAGATACTCAACTCGTCATACTAACCCCCGACCTGTGGTATCTCTCTGGAGGGGGCTTGCAGAGTCTGGCTCTGCAGATTGAAGAGGTCAGCAGTGCATTATCCAACGCTCACTGAATGTATTGAGCGATAAAGGTACCCCTTGAAGAGCTCTCTTCAGGGGGTTCTTTCTGGTGCAACCATGACATTGCTGCACCATTTTTATGCTGTGGAAAACAAGCGTGATCGGCCGATGCGCGCTTTAATCCTGATCGCCAACATAATAACCAATTGAAATATTTATATTTATAAAAACACCCCAGGCATCTTGGCATACAAGCTGCAGCGCATTAGCAACCTGAGCCAACGCTGGTTCAGCCAAAATGATTAATAAACAGACAACGGCGTCTGCAATGCTCCTCCTAACTAAGAGGATGTGATTGCAGACGCCGTTTTCGTATTTAAAGGGCAGGAACTGTGCAATGAGCAAAAAATCCCCTTCATCTTACTCACCTGAACGTCGCCACTTCCTGAAAAGCTCCGCCACCGTAGTGGGGGGTACCGCACTGCTCAGCAGTCTGCCGGTTAGCTGGGCGTTTGCCAATGGCAAACCGGAAACCACAGCTGCAAAGCTTGGCTTTATAGCGCTCACGGATGCCGCGCCACTGTTTGTCGCCGATGAAAAGGGATTTTTTGCCAAGCACGGCATGACCGATGTGGAAGTTCTCAAGCAGTCTTCCTGGGGGACCATGCGCGACAATCTGGTACTGGGTTCTCAGCGCAATGGTATCGATGGCGTACATATTCTCACGCCAATGGTCTATCAAATGACCTTAGGCTCCATCACCAATAATATACCTACACCAATGACCATTCTGGCCAGGCTCAACATCGATGGTCAGGGAATCTCGATAAGTAACGAATACCGAGACCTGGCTATCGGCACAGACGCTGCTCCACTCAAAGAGGCACTGGCAGCCAAACGGGATAGAGGCGAAGATGTCCGGGCGGCAATGACCTTTCCTGGCGGCACCCACGATCTGTGGCTTCGCTACTGGATGGCTGCTGGCGGTATTGACCCCAATCGCGATATCTCAACCATCGTCGTGCCACCACCGCAGATGGTCGCCAATATGCGGGTCGGCAGCATGGACGCCTGCTGCGTTGGTGCCCCCTGGAATGGCCAGTTGGTCAACCAAGAGGTGGGCTATAGCGCTGTTACCACCGGCGAATTATGGCCCGACCACCCGGAAAAGGTCTTGAGCCTGCGTACCGACTATGTGGATGCCAATCCCAATGCCACCAAGGCGCTGCTGATGGCGGTTATGGAGGCGCAAATCTACTGTGACCAGCCCGAGAACAGGGAAGAAGTGGCACAGATCTGCTCACGCAGGCGCTGGATCAATGCTCCCGTCGACGACATCATCGAACATATGCGCGGTAACATCGACTACGGCACCGGCCGCGTGGTCGAGAATAGTCCTCACATAATGCGCTTCTGGAACGATCACGCCTCCTATCCGTTCAAGAGCCATGACTTGTGGTTTCTGACCGAGAACATCCGCTGGGGCTACATGCCTCAAAACCTCGACACCCAGACATTGATCAATCAGGTCAACCGCGAGGATATATGGCGGGAAGCTGCCCAAGCACTGGGCGTTGCCTCTGCCGATATTCCGGATTCCACCTCCCGGGGTGTTGAGACCCTGTTTGACGGCAAGGTCTTCGACCCTGAAAACCCACAAGCCTACCTGGATAGCCTTGAGATCAAGGCACTGGCTTAAGCCATGCTGCCTGGGAGACACTCCATGACGACTTCAACCCGTACTGAGACCTTTCACAAACCGACGTTTAATGCTGGCCCTGCGCTAATACGCCTGCGTGACACGCTGGTTAAAAACGTGCTGCCACCCGCCGTCATCCTCGCCTTACTGCTGGGCATTTGGGAAATGCTCTGCTCAAGCCCAACGGCTGCATTACCGCCACCGTCTCAAGTGCTGAGTGACACCTGGGAGCTCATTGTTAATCCGTTTTACGATTACGGTGGTAACGATAAGGGTATGGGCTGGCAGATCCTGGCGAGTCTGGAGCGCGTGGCCTACGGCTACCTGCTTGCGGTAGTGGTAGGCATTAGCCTGGGCGTACTGGTGGGTCAGTCCACCTGGGCACTGCGCGGCCTGGACCCAGTGTTTCAGGTACTGCGCACTGTGCCACCCCTGGCGTGGCTGCCCATCTCACTGGCTGGTTTTCAGGACAGCACCCCATCCGCCATTTTCGTCATCTTTATTACGGCTATCTGGCCGATCATCATCAATACCTCCGTTGGGGTGCGCAATATCCCTGAAGATTACCGTAACGTGGCGCGGGTCATTCGCTTAAACGGCGCGGAGTACTTTACGCGCATTATGTTGCCTGCTGCTGCACCTTATATTTTCTCCGGCCTGCGGATCGGCGTCGGGCTTTCGTGGCTGGCAATAGTGGCCGCTGAAATGCTCATTGGCGGTGTCGGCATTGGCTTCTTTATCTGGGATGCCTGGAACGCCTCCATGCTCAGTGACATTGTCCTCGCCCTGGTTTACGTCGGCATTGTCGGCTTTTTCCTTGACCGCATCGTAGCGTTTATCGGCAACTGCGTTACCCGCGGCACCACTCAAAGTTAATCGAAGGGAGGTTTGATCATGGCGACACACTACCTAAGCGTCGAGCAGGTCGAAATGACCTTTGCAACCAAAGGTGCGACCACTAACGTTTTAAAAGATATTAACTTAGCCGTTGAACGTGGCGAATATATCTCCATTATCGGCCACTCAGGCTGCGGTAAGTCGACCCTGTTAAACATCATTGCCGGATTAACCGAATCCACTTCGGGCGCCGTTATACTTGATGGAAAAGAGGTTAATGCCCCAGGGCCGGATCGCAGCGTGGTGTTTCAAAACCACTCGCTACTGCCCTGGTTGACGGTCTATGAAAACGTCTCACTAGCCGTTAACAAAACCTTTTCTCGCAGCAAAAGCAAAGCAGAGCGGCATGAGTGGGTGCTTAAAAACCTGGATATGGTCGGCATGTCTCATGCACTAAGCAAACGCCCCGCAGAGATTTCTGGCGGCATGAAGCAGCGAGTGGGTATCGCCCGGGCGATCTCAATGGAACCCAAAGTGCTGCTGCTGGATGAGCCGTTTGGCGCACTGGATGCGCTCACCCGCGCTCACCTTCAAGAAGAAGTGATGCGCATTCAGGATGAGCTAGGCAATACGGTGATTATGATTACTCACGATGTGGACGAAGCGGTGTTGTTGTCTGACCGTATCGTGATGCTGACCAACGGGCCCTCGGCACGCATCGGTGAGATTCTGGATATCGACCTGCCGCGCCCACGCAATCGTATTGAGCTGGCGGATAACCCCAACTACAACCACTATCGCCAGGAAGTGCTGCGTTTTCTCTATGAAAAACAGCGCAAAGTGGAAAACCTTGCCGAACGCCGGGAAAAGGCGGTACCCACGAACGCTGCCAAGAAGGCGCGTGCCTAGAAAACCAGTTCTCTCTCTATTGCTCCATTGTCTCTATTGGCCGCCACTTTGGCGGCTTTTTTGTGTTCTCGTGGAAAATGTTCGCTAGCTGGCTCATCTTTTGCTTGTTGTTTGAGTGTTGAAACGATTTTCCCTGTCCACTAGGAGCTTACTGCTATGCACCACTCTGACTATCCGCTTCATGAAGTGCCATTGAGCGCCCGTAAGGGGCTGCTCTCTACGTCTGCGGTGTTGCTCGGCTTTACTTTCTTTACTGCCACCATGTGGGCGGGCGGCACCCTAGGCCAAGCCTTTTCTATTGGTCAACTGCTCTGGATCATACTGATTGGTAACCTGCTGCTGGGTGTATACGCAGCAACACTTGCGTATATTGCCTGCAAAAGCGGGCTTAATTCGGTACTCATGGGACGCTTTTGCTTCGGTGAAAAAGGCAGCAAGCTTTCCGATTTCATACTGGGCTTTACGCAAATCGGCTGGTACGCCTGGGGCACGGCCACCATCGCACTCGTATTAGTACGCACCACTGGGATGCCGGATTGGCTGGAAATCCCCTTAATGGTGCTGTTTGGGTTTGGTTTCTGCGTCACCGCGATGATCGGCTATAAGGGCATGGACTGGCTTTCGCGTTTTGCTGTCCCCGCTATGATGATATTCATATTGATTAGTCTGTTTACAGGGCTAGTGGATGTGCGTGGTTTTACAGGGCTTAGCCAGCAAACACCCACACAGAGCATGAGCGTGGCGGCGGCGGTTACAGTCATTATCGGTACCTTTATTAGCGGTGGCACCCAAGCGACTAACTGGAGCCGCTTTGCGCAAACGCCAAAAATTGCGGTTATCGCGACCATGTCGGCCTTCTTCGTGGGTAACGGCTTAATGGTGCTGACTGGCGCGCTAGGCAGCATGATTTATCAGCAGGCGGATATAGTGGATGTGCTGATCGCCCAGGGATTTGTCACCATCGCTGTGCTGATGCTGTTTCTAAATATTTGGACCACTCAAGATAACACTATCTATAACTTCGCCGTGGCGGGCTGCAATTTGCTGCGCACCGAAAAACGCCGCTTAGTAACGGTAGGCGGTGCAGCCATTGGCACCGTGCTGGCGGTAGGCGGCATGTACAACTTGTTGATACCTTTTCTGGTACTGCTGGGCACTTTCATTCCGCCTATGGGCGGCGTCATCATGGCGGACTTCTGGCTCAAACATCAAGGTCGTTACCCCGCATTGGAGTATGCCCAATTACCCGACTTCAATCGCCGAGGTTTAGCCGCCTATGCGTTAGGCGCGGGAGCAGCGTACTTCTCCCCTTTACTACCGCCATTGGTAGGCGTCGCGGTGGCAGCGGGTAGCTACGCCGTGCTGCTTCGCGTAAACCACGCTACGCTGAGCGATAGCCAACCGTCCATCGCCAAACCATAAGTGAGCCTTGTTTATATGCGCATGCAGATTATTAACGCCCGCTTACGCCAGCGTCCAGAGCTTTACCGACTCGAGGTTGAAAACGGCATTTTTACAGCGATTACCGTACAAGATGCCCCGCAAACGGTGAGCGAAGGGCAGATTGATGCGGGCGCTAAACTCATTTGTGCACCGTTTATAGAGCCGCATATTCATTTGGATGCTGCCCTTACCGCTGGTGAACCCCACTGGAACCAGAGCGGCACGCTGTTTGAAGGCATTGAGCGGTGGGGCGAGCGTAAACCACTGCTCACGGAAGCCGATATTCGCGAGCGGGTACTGAAAACGCTTAATTTGTTAATTGGAAACGGTGTTCAGTTTGTGCGCACACACGCCGATACCAGTGATCCCAGCTTAGTTGGCTTGAAAACCCTGTGCGCGCTGCGTGATGAACTGAAGGATAAGATTGATATTCAGGTGGTTGCCTTCCCACAGGATGGCCTACTTTCTTACCCCGGCGGTGATAGGCTAATGGAAGAGGCGCTGGAAATTGGCGCTGATGTCGTTGGCGGTATCCCCCACTTTGAATACACCCGCGAGCTAGGGGTGGCTTCCATGAAGCGGGTAATCGAGCTGGCAATCAAGTATGACCGTTTGGTAGACGTACACTGCGACGAGATCGACGACCCCAACTCGCGCTTTCTCGAAGTGTTGGCCTGCGAAGCACTGTTTAACGATTTAGGTAGCCGCGTCACCGCTAGCCACACCACGGCGATGCACTCTTATGATAACGCCTACTGCTCCAAGCTTTTCCTACTGCTCAAACGCTCAGGCATCAACTTTGTCTCCTGCCCTACCGAAAGCATTCACCTGCAGGGCCGCTTTGATACCTATCCAAAACGCCGTGGCGTGACGCGTGTTAAAGAGCTAAACGCAGCGGGCATTAATGTCTGCTTTGCTGAAGACTCCATCTTTGACCCCTGGTATTCACTGGGTAATGGCAAGCTTTTAAGAACGCTGGATTTTGGCCTACATATTTGCCAAATGATGGGTTATCAGGATTTTAGCCAGGCACTCTCGCTGATTACTGACAACAGTGCACGCACGCTCAACATTGAAGAGCGCTACGGCATCGACGTCGGTAAACCCGCCAGCTTCAACCTGCTAGAGGGTGAGGATGACTACAGCGTGCTGCGAACCCAGGGCGAAGTGCTTCTTTCGGTACGCCATGGTGAGATCATCATGCAGCGCGAACCCGCCAACATCACCACGCCACAGTGGCTTGGCTGACGCTAATAGCTCCTCTGCTCGCTTGAGGGGTTAATCAGTCCCTGGCTGGGCGCTTATAATCAGCGTAAAATGGCTTGGCTGTTATTCAGCAAAGTTCTCAGGGCGGGGTGAAAGTCCCCACCGGCGGTGATGATACCAGCGAATGATGCTGGTTATCTAAGCCCGCGAGCGCTCAAGCTTATTGTTTTTCTTATAGTTTCTTGAGGTCAGCAGATTCGGTGAAAAACCGAAGCCGACGGTGATAGTCCGGATGAAAGAGAACGGCGCCTTAGACATGCAACGTAAAAAGTGGCTTAAGCCACTTTTTACGTTTGCCTGACGAACGGTTCCGCATGCCCTGATTCTGGTACAACTTAACCAAGAGAATGACCATGAATCAGACATTTCCGCTGACGCTTTCGACTCACACCACCTCTCAACGCATTGCGTTTATTATGGGTCATTGGCATCAGGATATCGTTGCGAAGGCCTATAAGGCTTTCATCGCCGAAGTAGAGCGCTGCGGCCTTCATGCCGAGCAAGTGGACACTTTCACCGTTTCCGGCGCTTACGAAATTCCCTTACAAGCAAAAGTGCTGGCAGAGAGTGGCCGGTATGGCGCCATTGTTGGCGCAGGCTTTGTGGTCGATGGGGGTATTTATCGCCACGACTTCGTAGCTCATGCGGTAATCGATGGTTTGATGCGCGTACAGTTAGACACCCAAGTGCCGGTGATCTCCGTCGTATTAACGCCACACCACTTCCATGAGCACAGCACGCATCACGACTTCTACACCCAGCACTTTGTTTCCAAAGGCAGAGAAGCCGCCCAGGCATGCCTAAATACCATCGAAAACCTGCATAGAGCGCGCAAACTAAGCAACGCTTGACCCGTTAAGATTCAGGCCCAGCGAAGCTGGGCCTGTCACGTTTAGCAAATCACCGATGTTAACAGCTGCCGTTTCTTACTCATCATTTTCCCCCTATTTAATATCCAGCAAATAACCGTAAAACGCCGTATTGCGCTGCCAGCCCAGTGATTCATAAAGGTGTTGAGCGCGTTCGTTCTCTACCTGCGTCATTAATATCAAGCGTGCCACACCGTGGTCATGCGCAAGCTGGGTGGCGGCTTCCATCAATGCCCTTCCGGTGCCTTTATCGCGACACTCCGGCAACACGAAGAGATCATTTAACGTCCAGCGCGCATTTAACCCCACCGTGGAAACACCCGGGTACAGCTGCACAAACCCCGTGAGCGCTCCTTCACTACTCTCGCTAACCAAAATAAACGAATCCCCCAACCCCATACGCTGACCTAAAAAATCACGCGCCGCCTGAATATCACTCGGCTGCTTATAAAACTGGCGATAGCCATCTAATAAGCGACTAAGTGCTTCCAAATCATTTAATGCCGCTGAACGAATATTAACCATAACGCCTGCTCCATCGGTGTAGTGATTTAATAGAGTTTGCCGCTATAGTGGCCTAGGACAAAGAGCCACTTATCGCTAAATGGGGGGAACCAGTGAAAAGACGTGATGCTGCCAGCGACTGGGTTGCGGAGGCGCTGGCGCTAAGGCTAACTGCGAATGAAGCCGCCACGCTGGTACAGCAACTTTACCACTCGTTTAAGGAGTGGATTCAACATGGAGAACTGATGGCGGGCGATGCGCTTCCTTCTTCCCGCTACTTGGCAAGCGCTTTGGGTATTAGCCGTAATACGGTGCTGGCCGCCATGGATCGTCTACTAGCGGAAGGATTGCTGATTGCGCGCCAGGGAGCAGGGCTCTATGTGGCGAACCTCCCCGCGCTGTTAACCAGAGACGAGCTTCCACCACCTTTACCTATTCGCTACTCAAGCCGGGGTAACCAGCTATTAACACTAAGCGGAACGTTGAGCCACGGCCATCGCGCCTTTGCCCCAGGCGTCCCGGCGCTCGACCTGTTTCCCCGCGAGCAGTGGCAGCGCCTTCTACGGCGTCACTATTATCACGCGGAAATGTCATGGATGGATTATCAAACCAGCGGTGGTCTACCTGTACTCAAAGCGGCTCTTAGTGACTATCTAAGACTCTCCCGAGCGGTGCGCTGCCAACCAGAACAGATTGTGATTACCCAAGGCGCCCAGCAGGCGTTTGAACTGATTACCCAACTACTCACCGATCATGGGGATTCGGTTTGGATGGAGGAGCCGGGATACAGCGGCGCCCAGGCCTGTTTTCTGGCTTCAGGCTTAGTGGTAACGCCCATACCCGTAGATAAAGAAGGATTAAACCCGTCACTTGCCCCAGAGAATGCCCCAGCACCTAGGCTAATTTACGTGACACCCTCTCACCAATATCCTAGCGGCGTTACCATGCCAGTACCCAGACGGTTGGCATTACTAGCGTATGCATCTCGTATTGGCAGTTGGATTATTGAAGACGACTATGACAGTGAATTCCGCTACGACACGCCTCCTACGCCGTCTTTACAAGGCCTAGCGGAACAGGCCTCGGTTATCTATGTGGGCACCTTTAGCAAAGTGCTCTACCCCGGCTTACGCTTGGGTTATTTAGTACTGCCCGACACACTTGCCGAAGACTTTAGGCGAGGACATGCACGACTGCATCGCGAGGGTAATTATCCCGTTCAATCAGCACTGGCAGAGTTTATTGCCAACGGGCACTTTACTCGCCACATCGCGCGCATGCGTACCGCTTACCGACAACGCCAGGCTTGTTTATTCACGGCGTTAGCGCCTGCGGTGGCCGAAGGGCTTCAAGTTTCTGGCGGACATGCGGGTATGCATCTATTGGTTAAACTAGATACTATTGAGCAAGAGGAAAATCTTGTTAAGCACGCCAGTGAAGCAGGCATTACGCTTTCACCTCTTTCTCGCTATTACCTTTCTGAGAATAAGCGCCCTGGTTTAGTACTCGGTTATGCAGGATCGACTGAAAGCGAACTGATGGCGTCGGGTACATGGCTGAGCAACACATGGCTACAATTACCTAAAAGCCAAGTGTCGACTAACTGCATAAGCAGATGACATGCCAGCGTATTCTCTGGATGCATTCTTGTAGTAGTGTATCGTTCTTTATAGGCTTATCTATCAACCAGACAGCAAGGGAACATCACGTTCCCAATGGGGTTAACGTGGTTCAATCGCTCTCTTCGCACACAGAATCCCGCGCCTCACGATGTAAGGCATGGAGCGTGCACATATTTACCGCCAGCGGGGTACTGCTTGGCACGATGGCGCTGCTTGCCCTGGTCGACAATAATCCCGTCGCCTGCCTGCTCTGGCTGGGTGCAGCGATGATGATTGATGGCATCGATGGTACGTTGGCGCGCAAATATGAAGTGAAGACCATACTGCCTCATTTCGATGGTTCAACGCTCGACATGGTCATCGATTACCTTACCTGGGCCTTTATTCCTGCGCTCTTCATCTATTACTTTATTGAATTGCCGCCCAATTTTGCCCTACTAGCAGTGTTTATTATTCTGCTATCATCGATGTTCTGTTTCTGCAATGTCGATATGAAAAGCCAGGATAACTACTTTGTTGGCTTTCCCGCCGCCTGGAATATCGCCGCCGCCTACTTCTATATTCTCGATTTTCCGCCGTTCATTACCTTTGCCGCTATCGTGTTACTGGCCATCCTCACTGTTACCCGGATGAAGTTTCTTCACCCGTTTCGGGTGCGTCTGTTCATGCCGCTCAACATCGCCGTTACGCTTGTATGGTGCGTATGCACGACATCGCTGGTGCTCTCCACCCCCGAGCAAGCTGCTTGGGCATTATGGGGTTGGGGCATTACCTCGGTTTACTTCGTGGGTATGTGTCTGTGGCGTACCGCTCAAGAATGGTTTGATTGATAGGTGAGCAACTAATGAGTAACGATTTTATTGCTCCCGATGGAGATCCCCGCTGCCAATGGTGTGGCGGTGCGGCGGAGTTTCTGCCTTATCACGATAACGAGTGGGGTTTCCCGGTAGATGATGATCAACGGCTATTCGAAAAGCTCTGCCTAGAGAGCTTTCAATCGGGCTTAAGCTGGCGCACGATTCTTAATAAACGCGAAAACTTTCGTGCTGCTTTCCACCACTTCGATTTCCATCAAGTCGCCCATTTTGGCGAAAACGATGTACAGCGTTTATTGCAGGACGCAGGGATTATTCGCCACCGCGGCAAGATCGAAGCGACCATCAACAACGCCCAACGTGCAAAGGAAATGGTCGAGCAGGAAGGCTCGTTGGCCGCGTTTTTCTGGCGCTATGAGCCAGCCGCATTAGCAACGCCACAAACTCAAACCACTTCGCCCGAATCCATCGCCCTTGCTAAAGAACTGAAAAAGCGCGGCTGGAAATTTTTCGGCCCTACTACCGCCTTCGCTTTTATGCAGGCCATGGGGCTGCTCAATGACCACTCGCTAGGCTGCGTTACCCGCGAACGCGTAGAGCATGTGCGGCAACAGTTTCAGCGTCCCACCTAAAGCTATATTAGGAGCGCCCCCCATGAAGCCGAAAATCAGCCTGATCACCCTGGGTGTACATGACCTGCAACGCGCTATCCGCTTTTACCGTGAAGGCCTGGGCCTGCCGGAACACGAAACGGACAGCGACGAGGTCGCGTTTTTTAAAATGGAAGGGGCCTGGCTATCACTTTTCCCACGTGACGCGCTGGTCAGAGATATCGGCATCACTGATGATGCGCCTAACGGTTTCAGTGGTATCACGCTGGCTCATAATGTCGCCAGCCCAGCAGCCGTTGATCAAGTACTTGAACAAGCGGTTGCCGCAGGCGCTGAGCTGATCAAACCAGCTGAAGAAGTATTCTGGGGTGGTTATTCTGGCTACTTCCGCGATCCAGAAGGCCACTACTGGGAAGTCGCCTATAATCCGTTTATGGATTTGACGTGAGGCAATCCGGCCTTATGCCACACCCACCGCATGCTCCTGGGCTTCTTCTACCATCTCGGTGGCAAGCTCTCCCACCGTTCGCACTGCAGTTTCAATGGCTGGTGTTAACGTAAAGGCGTAGCTTAGGCGCAGGCACTGGCGAAACTTACCCGAGGCTGAAAACAGCGAGCCTGGTGCTACGTGAATGTCGCGCTGCGCCAAGCGTTCGTTCAGGCGCACGCAATCCACGGCGGCGGGTAGCTCAACCCATAGCAAAAAACTGCCTTGGGGGTAGCTAATACCCGAGCCCTTGGGGAAGTATCGCTGCACCCAACTGATCATGATATCGCGCTGGCGCTGGTATTGGAGGGTGGCGTATCGAACGTGGCGATCGTAGTGCCCTTTGGCGACGAATTCCGCCACTGCCAGCTGTGGTAGCGTCGCCGAGGCACCGGTGGAAACGTACTTCATATGCAGCGCCTGATCGCGATAACGGCCCGGCGCCAGCCAACCCACTCTTAGCCCTGGCCCCACCGTTTTGGAAAAGCCGCTGCACAGCATCACACGTCCGTCGTCATCGAAGGATTTCACGGTGCGCGGTCTAGGTAGAGTGAATGACAAGTCGCCGTAAATATCGTCTTCGATGATCGCCACATCAAAACGCTGGGCGAGCTGAAACAGCGCCCGTTTGCGCGCCTCACTCATGGTGTAGCCCAGCGGGTTGTTGTGGGTGGGCGTGACCTGTATGGCGCGAATCGGCCACTGCTCCAGCGCCAATTCCAGCGCTTCAAGGCTGATACCCGTTTGTGGATCGGTGGGGATTTCCAGCGCTTTTAAGCCGTTGGCCTTAAGTATCTGCATGGTGCCGTAAAAGCTTGGTGAATCAATGGCCACCACATCACCGGGTTGGGTGAGGGTGCGTAGCGAGATTGCCAGCGCCTCCTGACAGCCGGTTGTGATCACAATATCGTCCGGGTGCAGCAGACAACCAGAGGCAATGGCTAAGCGGGCAACCTGTTGGCGAAGCTCAAGTCGCCCACTCAGTTTGTCGTAATTAAACCCAACCAAGTCATGGCTGCGATGTAAGCCTGCAAGTATTTTCGACAGCGGACGCAGCGTCTCATACTCCAGATTCGGCGCGCCACGCCCCAGTAAAAGCCGGCTTTCATCGCGATGAGTTGCTACCAATTCCAGCACTTGATCCCATTGAGAAACATCCAATGGGCGCTGGGCAGGTCGTGAGACAGAGGGCAGTACCGATGGAACCCGGCTAGGCAGCACGAAATAGCCCGATTTGGGCCGTGACTCGATCAACGCAACATCGATCAGTTGCCGGTAGGCTTCCTGAGCGGTTGAGATACTAACGTCCAGCTCCTGGCACACTGCGCGGATAGAGGGCAAGCGATCACCCACACGGTAAATACCGTGCTCAATACGCTCCCGCAGAATAGTAGCCACCTCTTCATAGCGCGTCATGACACCCTCCCATCCGCCTTCCAGCAACAATACAGATGATCTACTAAGTGACCATACAGAGGTATAAAACACCCATCTGTATCATAAAAATAAAAAAACCTATATCTGTATTCAAATAGTAGCACTGAGTAATCTTGATGAACACATAAACGGAGGGTTAGCTATGCCACGTTTCAGCCTCACTCAGTTTCGCTATCAGCTAAGTTGTCAGCTACACCAGTACCGCCACTACCGCCGTAGCCGCCGCCAGTTACTGACACTTGATGACCGCCTACTTGAAGATATTGGTATTAACCGTACACAGGCGCTAAAAGAGGGGCATAAAGCGTTTTGGAAGCGGACAACCTTTAAAAGAGGGCCTTATGAAAACCGCTGAGTATTACTTGCTCGACGTCTTTACCGACCAGCCGTTTACCGGCAACCCATTGGCAGTATTCCTAGAAGCAGATGGTCTGGCAACCCCTACCATGCAGGCTTTGGCCAATGAGCTTAACCTCGCTGAAACGGTATTTTTAAGTGCCACTACTGGGCCGAATCACTACCCCATGCGCATTTTTACGCCTACCCGTGAACTGCCTTTTGCAGGTCACCCCACAGTCGGCACCGCAAAGCTGCTGGCGGAGCTGAAGCTTGTGAACCATACGAAAGGCGTTGTACTACAGCCCCCCATCGGAGAGCTAACGGTGAGCTATGAACAAGGCAGAGCCACCTTTACGACCGCCCAATCTGCCACAGTAACAGACAGCACGATTGATCGTATCACTGCTGTAGAGCTGTTGGGGTTGGATATTCATCAGGTTATGGGTGATCCCGTAATGTCCTCTTTCGGCCTGCCCTTTCACTTGATTGAGCTGACAGACGTGGCAGCATTAGAGAACCTACGCATCTCTACAGCCACCTGGGCAGATGCGGTTATACCCAGCAATGCCGAGCAGGTATACCTGTATGTGAAAAAGCAGACAAACGATTCACAACTAACAATTCAAAGCCGTATGTTCTGTATGCACGCCAGTCTTTGCGAAGACCCTGCCACCGGCAGTGCCGCAGCAGCTTTGACCGGCTACTTGGCCACACTTCAACCGAACGCCTTGCAATGCACAATTCATCAGGGTGTTGAGATGGGCCGCCCTAGCGTTATCTATACAGCAGCAAATGGCAGTATCAAACCCGGTTTTGTACAGGTAAGCGGTAACGCAGTGGTGGTGGGTAAGGGTGAGTTTTATCTAGAGCAGTAACCAAAAGCTGAAGCAAAAAGCAAAAAGCAAAAAGCAAAAAGCAAAAAGCAAAAAAAAGAGTGCCCACGCTAGCGAGGACACTCGGCTTTTTAGTCAGCTGCTTGCGCTTTTATGCCGCCTGAACCTCAATACGGCGCGTGCGGTGGCTATCTTTCTTGGGCAGCGTTAGCGTCAGCACGCCGTTAGCGATAGTGGCAGTAATAGCATCACTATCCACTTCATGGCTGAGGTTAAAACGCCGCGCAAAACGCTGGCCGCGCACCTCGGCATGCAGCGCGCTCAGCCCTTCAGGCATATTGAGCGCTACCTCGCCCTCCAGGCTCAGCACGTTGTTGTCGAGCTCTATTTTAAGCGTTTCATTGGTAACACCGGGCATATCCGCCACCAGCTTGAGCGCGTTAGACTCCTCAATAATATCCACCGCTGGCAGCAGCGTTTCTTTGCGTCGCTGATCATTACCACGCTGCTGAAGCGGAGAGTGGTTGGATGAACGAACAACGTTATTCATGATTTATTCCTCCTTACCAAGGTTAATAAATATGACTTATGCTGCTTGAACATCAATACGCCGCGGCTTGAGCTCCTCGCGCTTAGGCAGCACGATCTCAAACACACCATGGGCATGGCGTGCCTCTGCCCGCTCGGCATCGAGGCCGTCGGGGAGCGCAATCGCTCTAACAAACTCACCACTGGCGCGCTCACGGCGAAATACCGGGCGTAAACTTCCATCCTCATTGCTGCCCGTCACCGCGTCGCGTTTGCCACGCAGCGTTAGCACATTGTCCTGCACATCAATGGTCAGGTCCGAGGGTGCCAGCCCCGCCGCAAACACATAGACCCTCACGGCATCGTCGCTACGCGCCACGTTGATCATCGGAAAGCTACCTCGCGGCACCGCACGAATATCCATCGCATTCCCGTCGGGAAAGAAGCCATCCAGAAGCTGGCTGAACCAGTCGAACTGCCGAGGCGAACCAGTTTCAAAACGCTTGAGATCATCGAACATATCGAACACCTCCTACGTTAAGCAGATTATGGATAATTGTCATAAGAGGCAGCCTCTTACACAATCCACCGAAGCAGCCTCTACGATTTGAAAAATAGGAGCTGTCAGTCAGTTTTCAAGGGCCTGAATGGCAATTTTTTTCGAATTACAAGTGGGCGCTAGTTTCCGTGCTGGGCATTAACTCATCCCCTTTATACGCCTCAACCAAATGTGACTGCTGCCAAAGCCGAGCCACTAGCTCCTGAATAAAGCTGCGCACAATCAGCGAGGGGCGTCGCCCTGATCGGGTAACCACACAAAACGGTGAGGCAATTTCAACCTGATCTGGCAACAGCGCCTTGAGCTCGCCCCGCTCCACCCAGTGGTTAGCGTAGTAGTGAGGTAAGTTGCCGATAAAGTGCCCACTCAGTATCAGCAGCGCCTGCGCTTCCATATTGGAAGCATGGGCGCCCACCTGAGCATTGGGAAAGCTTTTAAGCTCTTGCAGGTTGGCATAAGGGCGCACCACAAAGGGATGATTTATCACCTCATCGACCGTTAACTGAGTGCTATCGCGGGTAAATAGTGGATGTTTTTTTGCGCAATAAATACCGTGTACTTCGGTATAGATTTGACGGTGCTGCAAGCCTTCCATTTGCGCCGTTTCTGGCAGTATGCCGAGCTGCACGGCGCCGTTGGCGATCTCGCCAATTAAGCGATCAGGGCTACCCACCGTAATGTTAAGGCGTGCTTTGGGGTTTTTGCGCAGGAACTCGCCAATCACCCCCTGTAGGTCAAGGTCCACATCCATAATAGTGTTATCCACCACGCCCAAGCGCAGTGTGCCGTAAACCGAACTGCGCAGCTCACTCATCTCGCTGTCAAAATCATCTACCGATGAGAGCAACACTTTAGCGCGCTCATACACGATAGCGCCCCGCTCAGTCAGTTCAAACCCCTGTCGCCCCCGGTTGCATACGGTGAAACCGACCCGCTCCTCAAGCGCCCGGATATGAAAACTGATCGCAGACTGGCTCATATGCAGCGCTGTTTGCGCCCCGGCAAAGCCGCGATGCTCGGTCACCGCAAGGAAGACGGAAAGGCTTTTAAGATCGGCGGCTGAGAGTTTCATTAGAGTGCTCTACGTTAGTGCAATTCACATCAATAAAATGGGTACGAACATCGAAAGATAACAGTTTTATTGTTGCATGACGCCTGTTTTACTCAAGGTGTTCTTGTTCAGCAGGCCTCCGCCTTTTGATTCGAGTATCACCACCCGAGGAGCATCCCCCATGCAACGCATCCCCACGATTACTGCTGGTCTCCTACTCAGCGTTAGCTTTGCCACGACTGCCCATAGTGATTTGCTAGATGACATTCGCTCAGAGGGCACCTTTACCGTTGGCACTGAAGCGCGCTTCGCCCCGTTTGAATACATTGAAGATGGCGAAATTGTCGGCTACTCCGCCGACATTATGGAATACATCATGGAAGAGCTTGAGGGCGTCGAGCTGATCCGTATGGATCTGCCCTGGCAGGGTATTCTGCCGGGCCTGGAGCGCGAGCGTTTTGACTACGTGATCACCTCGGTCACCGCCACCCCAGAGCGCATGGAGCGTTACCACTTAAGCGCCCCCATCGCCGATGCCACCATGGCCATTCTAAAACGCGCTGGCGAAGAAGATATCAACTCACCTGAGGATATCGCTGGCAAAGTAGCCGCCGCTCAAGCGGGTTCGGCACAGTTGGAAGCACTGGAAGCCTTGGCTGCCGAGCTTGAGGAAGCGGGCACACCGGTCGCCAACATCCGCACTTATACAGGCGTTGACGAAGCTTACGCCGAGCTGGGCACTGGGCGTGTCGATGTAGTGATTAATAGCCTACCCAACTTGCTCGAAGCAGAGCGCACCCGGCCGGAAGTGTTTGAAGTGGTCGGCACCTTCGGCGATCCGGTCTATTTCAGCTGGGCTGGGCGTAACGACGAAGAGAGTGCGTCACTGAATGCGTTTATGGATGAGCAGATTCAACGCCTCAATGAAGACGGCACGCTAAATGAGCTACAAGAAAAATGGTTTGGCGGCCCGATGGATCTGCCTTTAGAACTGCCAGCGGCCGAGTAACACGCCGCGCAGTTCGCTAAGACGATTCACTTCTCTCTAAGGGTGCACCATGTTTGAGATTCTACTCAACCACTACCCTGTGCTGCTTAAAGGCTTGACCACCACCATGGTGGTCTCGCTTTCCGCCATCGCATTGGGCTTGGTATTAGGCGTTTTGCTGGCTTTTGGTTTGACCAGCCGGTACCGCCTGGTGCGCTGGCCCTGCGGGCTTTACCGCAGCTTTTGGCGTGGCACCCCTATTTTGCTGCAACTGCTGTTGGTCTATTACCTACTTCCCGAAATCGGCATTGAGATAGCGCCTATTCACGCGGCCATTTTAACCTTAACGCTGAATACCACTGCTTTTCAGGCGGAAATTTTCCGTAGTGGTATCAGCCATATTCCCGCAGGGCAAATAGAAGCAGCGCGCATGGCGGGCATCTCCGCTTGGCAAACCCGAAGGCGCATTATTATGCCCCAGGTGTTTCGCCTGACCTTGCCACCGTTGACCAACGAGATCATTACGATTCTCAAAAATTCTTCGCTGATTTCGGTGATTGCGGTCACTGAGCTAATGCGCGTCAGCGAACAAATCGCTTCGCGCACCTTCCAGCCATTAGAGACCTATCTTGCCGCTGCCGTGCTTTATCTCGCTGTCAATCTTGTGCTGGCACGCATCAGCGCTTACTTAGAACGCCGTATGAGCGGCGGCCTAGCCACCGAATAGGGGAGTGTCCGCTATGTTAGATATTGCCCTGCTATGGGAAATGCGTGGTCTGATTCTGCAAGGGTTGTGGAACACGCTGTGGATCTGTTTTTTAGGCTGCCTACTCGCGCTTTCGCTGGGGTTGGTGCTTGCAGCGCTAAGGCTCGCTAACCCACGCCTTTTCGGCTACCCGGTGGCCTGCTACGTAGAGATATGCCGTGGCACGCCGCTGCTTATTCTACTGTTTTTACTCTATTACGGCGGCCCCAGCATTGGCCTTCGTCTGGACGCTGAGATAGCTGGTGTCATGGGGATTGGCCTGTATGGCGCAGGATATTTTGCAGAAATTTATCGTGGTGGCTTCAAGTCGATTCCTAAAGGCCAGCTTGAGGCGGCGCGAATGCTGGGCATTTCCCCCTGGCATGCGCTCATTCGTGTTCAGATCCCCCAAATGGCACGCTTAATTGTTCCCCCTGGCACCAATCAACTGATCATATTGGTGAAAGAGTCCGCCTTAATTTCGATTATCTCGGTGGATGACCTGACCAAAAACGCCACCACCATCGTTAACCAAACCTTTCAAGTGATCGAACCCTACCTGGCAGTTGCGCTGCTCTACTGGCTAATCATTGAGCTAATCGCCCGCAGCGGCTATGCGCTGGAAAAACGCTTAGCTAATCGCCAACCGCGCCAAGCCGCCCAACAAGGAGCTACCCCTCATGCCAACGGCTGAAATGCTCTCGCCACCTTTGTCTTCCCGGCCAAAATCAATTGTTGAAGCACACGGTATCAGCAAACAGTTTGGCGATTTGGAAGTGCTGACCAACATCGATTTCAGTCTTGCCCCGTCGGAGGTGGTCTGTGTGATTGGTCCTTCCGGTTCCGGCAAATCGACGCTGCTGCGCTGCCTGGCGTTTTTGGAGCCCTACGATCACGGCAGCGTCTATATCGACGGCCAGCTATTGGGCTATGAAGACCGCAGCGGTAAACGTGTGCGCACCAGCGAAAAGCGCGTGGACGAAGTGCGCGCCCCGGTGGGCATGGTGTTCCAGCACTTTCATCTCTGGCCCCATCGTACCGCGCTTGAGAACGTGACCGAAGCGCTGCGTTTGGTCAATGGTATGTCTCGTCGTGATGCCGATGTAGAAGGCATGGCCATGCTCGAACAGGTCGGCCTTGCCGATCGTGCCGGTCACTTTCCAGAGAGCCTTTCGGGCGGTCAGAAGCAGCGGGTGGCCATCGCCCGGGCGCTCGCCATGAAACCACGGGTAATGTTCTTCGATGAACCCACCTCGGCGCTCGACCCTGAGCTGGTGGGTGAAGTGCTGGATGTAATGAAGAAGCTGGCCGCCGATGGCATGACCATGGTGATCGTCACCCACGAGATGGGGTTTGCCGCCAAAGTCGCCGACCGGGTGATCTTTATGGATCAAGGCCGGGTGGTGGAAAGTGGCCCGCCCTCCACGCTGTTTCGCCAACCCAAAAGTGAGCGCCTGAATCAGTTTCTGAATACCTGGCGCGAGCGTCATATCGATTAATTCGACTTGCATGTACCGATTAGCTAACGCCATTACCACACCCCTGGAGAATCCTATGAGTACTGACACACGCTTTGACCACGCGCGCATTGACCAATTGCCCCACAGTAACAGTGAGCCCTGTGGTCACAATCACACCCTGGACAACCCCATTTCCCCCGATGGCACACCAGTGCTAGGCGAGCGTTACGAAGTCGCCGCCCGAGGAGGCAAGGCAGTACGCCTAAAGGCCGGGCAAACTATCCGAATTATTAACACCCACGGCACTCAGGTATGTGACACCTGGGCGTTTAGCACCGCAAACCCCAATGAATTTATGTCTTGGGAGCATGGCCGCGCCTGGTTGAGTGGGCTGATTCCTCAGGTAGGCGACCCACTGATGAGTAACCGCCGCCGCCCGATTATGACCCTCACCGCAGACACCTCGCCGGGCATTCACGATACGTTGATGGCCGCCTGTGACCTGTTCCGCTATATGACGCTGGGCGTAGAGGGCTATCATGATAGCTGTGCCGACAACCTGCGCTTAGCCATGCAAGCCATTGGCACAGAGGCGCCCGAAGTGCCCCAGCCATTCAACCTTTGGATGAATATTCCGGTTAACGCCGAGATGAAAGTCGACTGGTGCCCGCCGGTTTCAAAAGCTGGCGACTATGTTGAGCTACGCGCCGAGATGGACTGTATTGTGGCAATGTCCGCCTGCCCGCAAGACATCATCCCAATCAACGGTGCAGACTGTGTACCTGTCGAGGTGCATTTCGAAGTTTACGAATAACAAACAACCCTGGAGAACCTAATGCAGAGCCACATCCATCATCCAACTGACAGCTCTCTGTTAGATATCAAGGCGATAGCGAGCGCGGTTAACCCAGAGCGCTTAGCCAATGATTTGGCAACGGTGGCCAAATTTGGTGCTCGTTCAGATGGTGGTGTGGCGCGCTTGGCGCTTGACGACAACGATACCCAGGCGCGGCTCTGGCTGGTTGAGCAGGCCAACGCGCTGGGTGCCACGGCAAGCGTAGACGCCATCGGCAATGTGTTTCTTGATATACCCGGCAGCGACCCTGAGCTTGCCCCCGTGGTTACCGGCAGCCATTTAGATAGCCAACCGGCAGGCGGCAAGTACGATGGTGCGTTGGGCGTGCTGGCCGGGCTTGAAGCGCTCCGCGCGCTTAAACAGGCGGGCTTTAACCCCCGCCGCCCGCTATCGCTGGTAAGTTGGACCAACGAAGAAGGCGCGCGCTTCTCCCCTGGCACCTCGGGTTCAGCGGTCTTTTGCGGCGTGCGCAGGCTTGATGAAACGCGCGAGGTTGAAGACAGCGACGGCGTCAGCCTGGGAAGTGCATTAGACACTTGCTTGGCTGCACTGGACGCCGCCGGTGTGCCACGACGTTCATTGGCAACGCCCATGCACACTTTCCTGGAACTACATATTGAGCAAGGACCAATATTGGAGCGAGCCGGTGCTTCCGTAGGTGTTGTTGAAGGAATTCAGGGCGTTAGCTGGTTTGAAGTAACGGTAACAGGGAGCGCCAACCATGCGGGCACTACCCCGCGTGCTATGCGCCACGATGCATTAGAGGGCGCATGTGCACTGGCAACTGCATTACGGGAAGCCGCGAAAGACAACGAAGACCAAGTGCGCTTTACCATCGGCAAGTTCGCCGTTAGCCCTGGTTCGGTGAATACGATTCCTGACCACGTCACCTTCAGCATTGATTTACGCCACCCCGAAGCGACCACGCTAAAAGCGCTGGAAGCCGAATTCAATCAGCTCGCTCAACAGAGCTGGGCAGGTTGCCAAGCAACCCTTACACGGTTGTCTCGGATTGAGCCCGTCGCGTTTCCCTCCACACTTACCGCCCTGCTTGATAACAATGCCCAAGAGCTGGACATCACTGCGCCGCGGTTAGTATCGGGTGCCTTTCACGATGCCATCCACCTCGCCAATCACTGCCCAACGGCAATGCTGTTTGTGCCCTGTCGCGATGGCCTGAGTCACCATCCAGATGAACATACCGAACTTGATGATGCCGTTGCAGGCACTCAACTGCTGGCCGCCAGCTTGGCGAGCCTAACCCGATAAGGAGAGCAAAATGGCCAACGGAACCGACGGTACTCGCCGCAACGCCGCCACCGGCGAAAGCTACCTACCACGTCAAGAGCCACGCTATCGCGAAATAGCCAGCTTTTTACGCGCGCCGTTAGCCGACACATTGGATGAACTTGATATTGCCCTGGTGGGAATACCCTTTGACGGCGGCGTGAGTAATCGCCCAGGCACCCGCCACGGGCCACGGGAGATTCGCAACCAATCGAGCATGATGCGCAGCCTGCATCATGTTACCCGGCTGGACCCGTTTGCCCAAGCACGTATTGCCGACATTGGTGACGTGCGCTTTTCGTCGATCTATGACCTTGAGCACGTCTCCAACGATATTGCCGCCTACTACAGCGCCATTCGCCGGGCAGGCGTTATCCCGCTAAGTGCCGGTGGCGACCACTCGATTACCTACCCCATCCTACGCGGCTTAGCGACTGATGGGCCGGTAGGCTTGATTCATATCGACGCCCATACCGATACATGGGACGAGTTCCAAGGCTCAAAATTTCATCACGGCGGCCCCTTCCGGCTCGCCTGTGAACATGGCCTGATTGATCCTAAACGCACAGTGCAGATCGGTATTCGCGGCGCACAAAACACCACCCAAGGCTGGGACTACTCCAATGCAACTGGCATGCGGGTAATGTTCATGGAGGAAGTGGATGCACTGGGTATTGAAGCGACAGTTGCTGAAGCACGCCGTGTGGTCGGTAGCGGCCCGGTATATCTATCCTTCGATATCGATAGCATCGACCCCGCCTTCGCGCCTGGCACCGGCACCCCGGAGGTCGGCGGCCTCACCAGCCTACAAGCACTGAAACTAGTGCGCGGCTTTCGCGGCCTGCCGCTGATTGGAGCCGATGTGGTGGAAGTCTCGCCACCCTTCGATCCAAGCGGCAATACGGCGTTGCTTGGTGCCACCGTTATGTATGAGCTGCTGTATTTGTTAGCTGAGCAGGTAGCTACTGATAAAGACTAAGCGCTGTGAAGTTTTAGACCTAGACAACATATCGAACGGTCATCGCGTTAACCCTACAAACAGGGTGGATTACCGCCATTAATAGCCGGCACAATCTCCAGAACACCCAGCATTTCGGTGCCTTCAGACCCGCGAGGCTCCAGCACCAGAACGCCAGCTTCCGGCAGGCTTGTGCCGGAGAGGATGCTTCCAAAAATCATTTGAGCAGGAGTACGGTGGCCAACGAGGACGCGATTCTCTCCCTGTCCCACAGGCTCGCTAAACAGACGACGATGTTCTGACAGCACCCAGTCGAGCCGCCCACGGGCATAATCATCCGCGAGTAGGCTATCCGTTACGCTGACTCTATCGACGCCGAAAGCCAGTTCAGCGGTATCACGCGCACGGTACACCGGGCCGGACAGGATCGGCTCAGCCATAGGGATACCCAGTTCTTCAATCTGCTTGCCTAGTTCAGCCGCCTGTTCGCGCCCCATTGATGAGATATTGCGCTGCCCCTCTCGCCCAGCGCTATAGTTATAGGTATCGCATTGCTGCCCAGTTGTATCAGCATGGCGTATATACATCACCAGTCCACCTTCACGCAGGCGCTCTAATAGCGCTGCGCCCTCGTCGGACTCAATATTTAATGTTTGAATTGCTGGCTGGGCATAAGCACTTGCACATAAGAGGGCTGTAATAAGCACTGAGAGAAAACCAACAAGCTTTCGCATCATCAGAACATGTCCTCTTGTGTTAACGATAAAGGAAAGGCGCAGCCGAAAGCCTCTACACATTTCAACGAGATCAAACGCACTAAACAACATTCTCAATTCGTCAGCAAGGCCTAAGCCGTCAGCCCAATGCCCCTCAAGATCACCGAAGTTACCGACTGAACGGCTTTTTCGAACTGTAGATCATCAAGCGGCTGATCGTCGTTGAGCAGGTAGATTTGGTAATCAAAATCGGCGTAATGCTGGGTTGATGCCCAGATCATATACAGCAAGTAAGAAGGCTCAACGGGGTTAATCTGCCCGGATTCCACCCATTCACGTATTTTCGACTCTTTAAGTTTGGCCCATTCGTAAAGATTTTCACGCAGGCGCTCTTTAAGGATCGGCGCGCCCTGCATGACTTCAGCCGCCCACACTTTTGAGCCGTGGGCGCGATTGCGGGAGTGGGTCATCTTGGCGCGAATATAGGTGGATAGCACCACGCGAGGGTCATCGTAGAGCTCAAAGCACAGCGCATCCTGCTTCCATACTTCTAGAAGCTCTAGCAACACATCTTGGTAAAGCGCTTTTTTGGTGGAAAAGTAGTAGTGAACGTTGGACTTTGGAATATCGGCCAGCTGGGCGATTTCACCCATTGAGGCACCGGCGTAGCCTTTTTCGGCGAATAGCTGCTCCGCTGCCAAGAGAATCTTTTTAACGTTAGTTTGCCGAATTTCGTCCTGAGTTCGCGCCACGGTGCCTTTATCCCTTACAGCTGAAGTAATCGACCAAAAAAAGCACCACCGCAGTGCGGTGGTGCTGAGAAGATGTCCTAGTTACCTCAAGACGTCAACTTTGATTGGCGGGGAACGAGAACTCCGCTCGCGTCGCTTCGCTAACCGACGGCCAGCGTTGAGAAACTGCTTTCCGGCGGGTATAGAAGCGCACCGAGTCAGGGCCATAAGCGTGAAGGTCGCCAAATAGCGAGCGCTTCCAACCACCAAAGCTGTGGTAAGCCACAGGCACGGGCAGCGGTACGTTCACCCCCACCATGCCAACTTCAATAGCGTCGGTAAAGCGGCGAGCGGCTTCGCCATCACGAGTAAATAGGCAGGTGCCATTGCCGTATTCATGATCGTTAATTAGCTGCATGGCGTCGTCCAGACTGCCGACCCGTACGATGCACAGCACCGGCCCAAAGATCTCTTCCTGGTAGATGCGCATCTCAGCGGTGACGTTATCGAACAGACAGCCGCCCACAAAATAGCCTTCCTCATGGCCAGCCACTGTTAGGCTGCGCCCATCAGCAACCAGCTTAGCGCCAGCCTGAACGCCATCTTCGATAAACCCGAGTACCTTGTCACGGTGTTCGGCCGTCACTAGCGGCCCCATATCCAGGCCTTTGTCGGTACCGGGGCCCACCTTGAGCTCAGCGATTTTAGGCAGTAGCGTTTCTACTAAGCGGTCTGCCGTTTCATCACCGACGCATACCGCTACCGAGATCGCCATACAGCGCTCGCCGCAGCTACCAAACGCTGCACCCATTAGCGTATTAGCGGCATTCTCTAAGTCGGCATCCGGCAGGACGACAGCGTGGTTCTTTGCCCCACCCAAGGCCTGAACCCGCTTGCCAGCAGCGGAGCCACGGCTATAGATCGCTTCCGCTACGGGCGTAGAGCCAACAAAGGAAATGGCTTTAACGGTCTTGGCGTCCAGCAGTGTTTCCACTGCTTCGCGACCGCCGTGAATCACGTTCATCACGCCTTTGGGTAGCCCCGCTTCTTGCAGCAGTTCAGCCACGGCCATGGCTGCTGAAGGGTCTTTTTCTGAAGGTTTAAGGATAAAGGTGTTGCCGCAAGCAATTGCCATGGGGTACATCCACAGCGGCACCATGGCGGGGAAGTTAAACGGGGTAATGCCCGCCACAACGCCTAAGGGCTGGAAGTTAGACCAAGCATCAATGCCCGGCCCTACGTTGTGGGAGTACTCACCTTTGAGCAGTTCTGGCACGCCGCAGGCATACTCGACGTTTTCGATGCCTCGCTTGAGCTCGCCCATGGCGTCTTCGGGGGTTTTGCCATGCTCTTCACTTACCAGTTGCACCAAGCGGTCGGCGTGATCTTCAAGCAATTGCTTAAAGCGGTACATCACCTGGGCACGCTTGGCAGGTGGGGTATCGCGCCAAGCGGGAAACGCCGCCTGGGCGGCGGCAATGGCACGCTCTACATCGGCGGCATTGGCATCCGCCACTTGGCGAATCACTTTGCCCGTTGAAGGGTTAGTGACATCTAGCGTGCGCTTACTTTCGACTAATTCACCGTTAATCAGGTGGGAAACATTACTCATATTTAAACTCCGGAACAGATTATGCTAACGAATCCAAGGTGGTCGCCACCGCGTCGCACAGGCGCTCAAGCTCGGCTTCGGTGGTGCCAAACGGAGGGCCAAACTGCAGCGTGTCACCGCCGTAGCGCACATAGAAACCTGCTTCCCAAAGCGCCATGTGCGCGTCGCGTGGGCGAATAATCGGGTCGCCGTCCCGCGGCGTTAGTTGGATGGCACCTGCCAATCCGTAATTACGAATATCAACAACGTGATTGCGACCTTGCAGGGCGTGCAACTTCTGCTCAAAGGCGGGGGCGATGGCGCTCACCTGAGCGGGGAAGTTTTCACGCTCCATCATATCAAGCGCTGCTAGCCCTGCCGCGCAAGCTACCGGGTGGGCGCTGTAGGTGTAACCATGGGAGAACTCGACAGCATGCTGGGGGCCACCGGCGTGCATAAAGGTGTCGAATATCTCGCTGGAAGCAATGACCGCGCCCATAGGAATGGCGCCGTTAGTGATCTGCTTGGCAACGTTCATGATATCCGGCGTCACGCCAAACGCTTCCGCGCCTGTGGTCGCACCGCTGCGGCCAAAGGCGGTGATCACTTCGTCAAAAATGAGCAGAATATCGTGGGCAGTACAGATCTCACGCAGCCGATCCAGATAGCCTTTAGGTGGCACTATCACGCCTGCAGAGCCTGACATTGGCTCAACAATCACCGCGGCAATGGTGGAGGCATCGTGCAGCGCAATTTGGTCGAGCAGCGCATCGGCCAGCTCAGCGCCGGTTTCCGCTTGACCACGGGTGTAGGCGTGGCCCGCTTGAAGGGTGTGGGGAAGATGCGTTACGTCCAGCAACTGGCCGTAATGCTTACGGTTACCACCAATACCCCCAAGGCTGGTGCCGCCGATGTTCACCCCGTGATAGCCCTTGGCGCGTCCGATCATGCGGGTCTTCTCAGGCTTCCCTTTTAAACGCCAGTAAGCCTTGGCCATTTTGACCGAGGTGTCGGCGGCTTCTGAACCGGAGTTGGTGAAGAACACATGATCCAGCCCAGCAGGCGTTAGGCTAGCGACCTTTTCCGCCAGTTTGAACGCCAACGGATGGCCCAGCTGAAAGCCGGGGGCAAAGTCGAGGCTGCCGAGCTGCGCTGCTACAGCCTTTTGGATCTCTTCGCGGTTATGCCCCGCGCCGCAGGTCCATAGCCCGGAGAGCGAATCGAACAGCTTACGGCCTTGGTCATCAATGTAGTAACGCCCTTCTGCCCCAGCGATCACCCGCGGGTTGGCATGGAAGTCGCGGTTGGCGCTAAACGGCATCCAGTAGTGCTGATTTAGTGGCGTTTTTGAGGGTGAATCCCCCATCGAAGAAGGTGAGGATTGCGTCTTGGTTTTGCTTTTTATTCCAAACATGGTGTCTAGCTCCATCGCTATGAGACATGGTCTCAGCATGCGCCACCACACACGTTTATAAAATTACGCTTTTCTTTTCTTCACGTTAGAGAATCTATACGTATAAGCGCCGCCTTGCTTACCACTTGACCTTGACGCCTGATAAAAAAACACCTAATTATTATATTTATACGAATAAATACAACAAATCAGTGGAACACGCCCAAACAGTGCTCGGCACCGATAACGTTGCTTTCAAGATAACGTTGCTTTCAAGTAGCTCCGTGGTTGGTCGACGCGTGCTGAAAACACTGCTTACAAATTCAACATAAACAGATCAACTTAAACAAAGGGCTAATGCGCTATGAAATATTTAACCCCCTTAAAGCTGTCGATTTATGGCGGCATGCTTTTAAGTTTTTTTATGCTGGAAAGCCCTCTCATTATGCTGGCCAACCGCATAGAGCCCATGGTGATGGGACTCCCCTTTCTTTTAGTTTGGAACTTGTTCTGGTGGTTTGTGTTAACGGCGCTATTTTTGGTGGCCTATTTCACCAATTGGGGTAGCCCCGAGCCAACAACTGCTCACGCCACCAAACAGCCATAGCAAGGGGATTAACCATGACCGGTAGTTTATTAATTATTGCGGCCTTTATGATTATCCCCTTGATGGTGGGGGTTTTGTCGGCACGACAATCGCAAGAAACCAGTGAAGATTTTTTCGTTCAAGGCCGCGCCATGGGGAGTATCGCGGTATTCTTTACCGTGGCAGCAACTTGGTGGAGCGCCTTTGCTTTCCTCGGTTCTAACGCCACCTTTTATACAAATGGGCCGGTATTTCTGACTGCGCTAGCCTGGAACCTGCTGTTTGGCTTTATTTATTACTGGATAGGTAAAAGAGTTTGGTTTTTAGGCAAGCGATTCAATTATTTAACACCTTCAGATTTAATTGGCGATTTTTATAATAGTGAAGCTTTGCGAATTACCGTGGCCGCTATCACGCTGATCTTTACCGTTCCTTATTTGCAGATCCAGCTAACAGGGGGCGCTTATTTAATCGAAGTTGCCTCTGGGGGATTAATTCCTTTCTGGTTAGCAGCGTTGCTGTTTTACTTCATTATTATTATCTATGTATGGATTGGCGGCATCCGCGCCATTGCCTGGACCGACGTTATTTATGGCGCTCTGCTGTTCTTCGGCATGCTGTACGCGGGCTACTACATTTCTACTCAAGTAGGTGGGCCAACCGCTCTCTTTAGCCAGCTTCAACAAACCTCTCCTGACCATCTCACCATGCCTGGGCCTAACGGCACCATGGGCTACCCCATGTGGTTCTCGCTGTTTGCGATTACCGCTATTGGCGCCTTTATGGGTCCGCAGATCTGGCTACGCATGTACTCAGTCAAACACGGCAAACTGTTCAACTTAATGCCCTTTTTACTTGGCTTGGCCGCTTTTGCCTACGTAGGTTCGGTGCTCTCTGGCTACTCCGGCGTGATACTCGAACCCAATGTGGAAAATCCCGATCAAATTCTGCCCATCATGTTGATGGAGTATGCGCCTTACCTGCTTGCCTCGCTGATTATGGCGGCGGGCGCGTCAGCCGCGATGTCCACGGCTAACTCGCAGATTCACGCGGTTTCCACTGTGGTCACGATGGATATCTACAAACGCTATGTGAACCGTGAAGCAAGCCAGGCACGTATCGTTTATATCGGTCGTCTATCGTTGGTGGGCTTCTCTCTGACGGCTTATATCATGGCGCTTACGGTACCCGGCGTACTGGTCACCATTGGTATTGCTGCGCTGGCGGGCACTGCACAGCTGGTGATTCCTACTATTGGTGCCATCACTTGGAAAAAAGCCCACCCTACCGCTGCGCTCGCTGGTTTGTGGGCGGGTGTTGCCTGCGTGCTACTGATGACCTTTGGCCCGCTAAGCGCCCCCTTTGGCTACCATGCGGGTATTTGGGGCCTATTGCTGAACGCGGCGCTGTTTGTTGGCCTAAGTCATACGCTCCACCGCCGCGATACAGCGGTAGTGGAACGTTTTACTCAAGCCCGCTATGAGTACGATGCCGAGTACCATCCTGAGCGTTTACCCGTCTATGGCTACGAAACGACCAGCACCGCTAACAACAAATAAGGAGTGTGTTGATGACTCAAGCCCCTGCTTCAAAAACAGTTTCAGCCTCAAGGCGCCGACCCAAGCTCGCCGAGCTGATCAGCGATGATATCAAGCGCTGGATTGCCGCCGAGTCTTTGGGGGAAGGCGACCGGCTGCCGAACGAAAAAGCGCTGATGGAGCTATACGGTAGCGCCAAGGCGACGGTGCGCGAAGCGCTTAAGATTCTTGAGGTTGAGGGGCTAATCACTTTAAAAACCGGGCCTAAAGGCGGCGCGGTGATTAATCAGCCAGGCATGGAGCCCGCCAGTCGCATGCTGCGTAATTTCCTGCACTTTCAGCAGTTGGATGGCAAGCAGGTCTACCAACTCCGCAAGCTATTGGAGGTTGAGTTAGCGGTGTCGGTGGTGGGCAGGCTCATAGAGAATGATTTCCAGCAGCTCGAAGCCAATATGTCGGCCTGCGCCTGCTGCGGGGGCGAGGAGGATCATCGGCGCCAGCGTTTTTTAGAGCTGGAGTTCCATCAACTGCTGGCCCGTGCCTGCCCTAATCCCCTGTTAGCGTTTATGTGTCAGTTTTTAAACGACATGCTGCGGGATTTAGTGGTGATTAAAAAAGCTTACGTGCCCGAGCGTAAGCAGTTCGATCACGCCAATCAGGACTACCACCGTCAACTGGTTGAAGCCTACCGAGCTGAAGATACTCAGCGTGTTCGTAACATCATGGCTGAGCACATGGCCGATGCCGAGCACCATATGAGCGCGCTGGAAACAGAAATGGCCGCACAGATGCTGTTTAGCGGCGACTCACTGCACACCCACCATCATCGCTCCAAGCTACACGACTTACCAACGGAACACGTGTCCGTTTAACCTTGCGAGGATACTGATATGAACACTTACGTTACGCCAACAAACGACATCTCCAACCTACGTACTGACAGCGACCGCCTATGGGAGGCGCTGATGGAGATGGCCAAGCTAGGCGCCACCGCCAAAGGCGGCGTTAACCGTCAGGCGCTTACTGATTTAGAGCGCCAAGGTCGCGACCTGTTTATCCAGTGGTGTCGCGCGGAGGGCTGCACGATTCGCATTGATAATATCGGCAATATTTTTGCGCGCCGGGAAGGCAGCAATCCCAGCGCCAAAACCGTCATGGCGGGCAGCCACCTGGATAGCCAGCCTACCGGCGGCAAGTATGACGGCTGCTTCGGCGTGCTCTCCGGCCTGGAAGTGATTCGCACCCTTAACCAGCACAACATCGCCACTCAGTCCCCTATCGAAGTCGTCGCCTGGACCAATGAGGAGGGCTGCCGTTTCGCCCCCTGCATGATGGGTTCTGGCGTATTTACCGGCGAGCTGGAGTTTGACGCCATGATGGCGCGCACTGACGCAGAGGGCGTGACAGTTAGCGATGCCTTGGACGCCATCCACTACCGCGGTAGCGATAGCGTTTCGCCAAGCGAGATAAAAGCCTACTTTGAACCGCACATTGAGCAGGGCCCGATCCTGGAAGATACCGACACTACCATTGGCGTGGTGATCGGCGGGCTGGGTCAGAAGTGGTTCGATTTAACCCTGACCGGCCTTGAAGCCCACGCGGGACCTACTCCGATGAATTTACGCCGCGACGCCATGATGGGTGCTGCGGAAGTTACCCAAGCGCTCAACCGTATCGCCTTTGATCATCAGCCCCACGGACGCGGCACGGTCGGCTGTATGGCCCTACACCCTGGTTCGCGTAATGTGATTCCCGGCCAAGTCAAAATGACCCTGGATATGCGCCACTGGGAACCGGAAGCGCTTATCACGATGGGCCAAGCTGTCGCGACCGCCGTGGAAGAAATTTGCCAACGTCATGGGCTGGAGTATGAATTGACGCCTACGGCGGATTTTGCCCCGGAATACTTCAATAAAGAGTGTGTTGATGCGGTACGCCAAGGGGCAGAAAAGCTTGGCCTCTCCCATATGGATATCATCAGCGGTGCAGGCCACGATGCAATGTTTGTCGGCCGCGTAGCCCCCGCCGCAATGATCTTTATTCCCTGCAAGGATGGCATCAGCCACAACGAGATCGAAAGCGCCACGCCAGAACATGTCCACGCAGGCTGTAACGTTTTACTCCACGCCATGCTGAATGCCGCGGGTGTTGAAGGCAGCGTTGGTGGAACAGGGGCGTAATGATGGCGGAAACGTTTGAAACACTTACGGCAGTCGAAGCATTGTCTCGGTTTGGCGAGGGGACTCTCTCGCCTGAGATATTAGTGGATGACTGCTTGGCGCGGATTGCCCGCGACAACCCCAAGGTGAATGCGTTTACCTTTATTAACGAGGTAGAGGCACGGCGTATGGCAGAAGAATCTGCTCAGCGCTGGAAGGCTGGAGCGCCGCTTGGCCCGCTGGATGGCGTTCCTGTCACCATTAAGGATTTAACCTTAACTAAAGGCCTGCCCACACGCTTAGGCTCAACGACCACCACGCCGGATGGCCCTTGGGAGGTAGATGCACCGATCAGCCGTCATCTTCGTAATGCAGGGGCCATAGTGATTGGCAAAACCACTTCGCCCGAATTTGGCTGGAAAGGCGTCACCGACAACCCGCTGCACGGCATTACCCGCAACCCGTGGAACCCGGCACTAACGCCAGGGGGATCATCGGGGGGTGCGGGGGCAGCCGCAGCGCTAAATCTGGGCCTACTTCACCAGGGCAGCGACGCAGGTGGCTCTATCCGCATACCGTGCAGTTTTACCGGCACGTTTGGTATTAAGCCGACCTTTGGCTGGGTGCCACAGTGGCCCGCCAGTACCATGAGTACGCTTTCTCATTTAGGCCCCATGACTCGTACCGCCGCCGACAGTGCGCTAATGTTGAGCGTAATGGCGCAGCCCGATACTCGGGATGGCTATTCCGGTAATCAGCTGGGACCAGACTGGCTAACGCCACCCCCTGCTGACCTACGCGGCTGGCGAATTGCTTTTAGCGCTAATCTTGGCTATGTAGAGGTAGCCCCCGATATTGCCCAGCGGGTTGAGGCAGCCGTTGCCCATTTAGAAGTATTGGGCGCGACGGTAGAGCGAATTGATCCTGGCTTTAGCGATCCGCTCAAAACGTTTAATACGCTGTGGTTTGCAGGCGCTACTCAAGCACTCGAGAAACTCAACGAGCAGCAGCAGGCGGCACTCGACCCAGGCTTTCTGGATATCGCACGCCGCGGGCAGGATGTATCGCTTTCCGCCTACCTCGCCGCGCGGCGTGAGCGTAGCGAGCTGACGTCGCACATGGCAGCGTTTCATGAGCGCTATGATTTGCTGGTCACGCCCACAATGCCAATCGCGCCCTTCGCGGCGGGCCATAACGTACCACCGGGTGACCGCTATCGTGACTGGATGGATTGGACGCCATTTAGCTACCCCTTCAACCTCACTCAGCAACCCGCTGCCTCAATGCCTTGTGGATTTGATAACCAAGGACTGCCAGTAGGTCTGCACCTTGTAGCAGATAAATATCAAGATCTTAAGGTACTGCATGCCGCCCAACTGCTTGAACGCTATTTGCAACCGCTGACACCGACTGGAGTGGTAGAGGTGTTATAAAGTCGGTCTTACAGCACTACCTCATAGCCTTCAAATTTAGGCGGGCCGAGATAAGTGCTTTCCGGCACTTTAGCATTGCGTAAGCCTCATCTCGGGAAGCCAAGCTGCACGGCACAAGGCTCAGCCCAATCAATGCCGCTTAAAGACCTCATCCGGCTTTACTTGTGTGGGTAGAGCCCCTGCATCTTCCAGGTCTACCCAAGGCTCGCGAGGTGCTTCAGTACGCGAACCGGTACGGGCGGCAAATCTCTCACTGTGCAATGCTTTGAGTAGTCCAAACACCATTAAGATCACTATCACTGAAAATGGCAAGGCAGCCATAATCACCGCTGACTGAAGGGTTTCAAGACCACCCGCCAGCAGCATTACGGCTGTCAGCAAACCCAGCCCAGCCCCCCAGATGATGCGATGTACAGTGGGCGGTTCGGGATCACCGCCGGCGAGAATAGTGTTGATCACCAGTGTTCCGGCGTTGGCAGAGGTGATCAGGTAGGTCGCAATCAACACCACCAGTACCGCCGACACACCGATGCCAAGCATGCCCAAATCCATTGCCGCCACCGTGGCAAACAGCGCCGTAGCCACATCGTCGTCCACGGCCTGGATGATCCCCCCTGCGCCAAAGAGTTCGTGATAGAGCGCGGTGCCGCCAAACAGGCCAATCCAGATAATGGTGATCACCGTGGGCACTAGCAGTACCCCCATCACGAACTCGCGGAAGGTACGCCCCCGGGAGACCCGGGCAATGAACATACCGACGAAAGGCGACCAAGCAAGCCACCACCCCCAGAAAAAGACCGTCCATTCTGATTGCCAGCCATCAGCGACGGTGGCATTGGTGTGAAAGGCCATGCCGAGCAGGTTTTGTAAATAGTCGCCAGCGGATTCGATCGTTAGCGCTATCAGGTACTGGGTCGGGCCAAATAGCAGCATGAAGACCACCACCGCAATACTTAGCCAGAAGTTAACCTCGGAGAGTAGGCGCACGCCGCGCTTGACTCCAGAGACCACTGACAGCGTCGCCACGCTCATAATCACGGCAGTGACCAGCAGTTGGAGTCTGACCGATGGCTCCCACCCGAACACTGCATCAAGGCCCGCATTCATTTGCTGAACGCCGAGCCCCAACGTGGTAGCGATCCCGAACACCGTGCCGAATACGGCAAGCAGGTCGACCACGTCGCCTAATATGCCATGATTATACTTGCCCAGAATCGGCTCCAACCCAGAGCGCACCGTCAGCGGCAGGTTACGGCGATAGGCGAAGTAGGCCAGCACTAACGCCACGAAAGAGAAGATCGCCCAGCCATTCAACCCCCAGTGGAAGTAGGTCAGGCGCATCGCCACCCGCGCTGCCTCCGGGCTCATACCTTCGGATATGAAAGGATTTTCCTGAAATTGCAGGATCGGCTGAGCCACCGCCCAGAATAGAAGCCCTACCCCAGTGCCCGCGGCGAACAGCATTGAAACCCAGGAGAAAAAGGTGAACTCCGGCTGTTCGTTATCACCACCCAAGCGTACGTTCTTGAAGCGCCCCACACCCAGCCAGATCATAAACAGCAGTAAAAACGCGACGAGCAAGACGTAGTACCACTCAAGAAAGGGGTTCACTGAGCGACGCATGCGTTCAAGGACGTCGGCGAGGTGTCCGGTAAAAAAGGCCCCATAAATTAAAGCCGCTACCACCATAATAATGGCGATCAACGTGACGCGAGCATTCATTCCCTTGAATAACCCTGAGGTGGCTTGGCGATACATCACATCTCCTTGCTTAGCGAACTTATGTTTGATTTAATTTTAAATATTCAGCTCCATCAGCCCCACAGCAGGCGATACCACCTTGTGACGAAAGATATCAGCAAGATATCTTGCTAACGAAATCATTGCATTGGCGGCCCGCACAGCAAGTCGTCGTTCATGTGGAAACACCAAACATCTCTCTTCCTGCCTTCCCCCAAATAAAGACGGTCACCAACGCGGCTGTGAGTGATACGCCAACAGGCCCTAGTAGCAACCTACTCGGTAGATGACACGTTACGTTAGTGTAACTAGCTCACCCTCTTATAAAAACCGTCTGGTCGGTTTTTATTGACCACCATCAAATTTAAATGATTAAATCCAATGAATAATTGCAATCATTGAGGCTGTTGCTTAATACATATACATTCGGAAATGTATGTGTATTATTAGCTTCTGCTTCCCCCCCTCAAAAGGGAACTGATATGAATCAAACCAAACTCTGCCAAGACACGAGAGCCAGGAGTTCTCTACCCAAAAAGGAAGCTCTTCGTCGGCACCATTTGGCGCAAACTTTACGCATGCCTTTGAAAAAAAAGCCTTCAGCACTCAATGCGGACACCTACGCCTTAAATTGGCAACAAGAAATGATTGTAATTAAGGATTGTCGTTATCGCCCCAAGCTAGCACACCCCTTGATTCGTTGGTTATTGCGACGAGAGTGCAAAGCATACCAGCGGCTTTATGGTACGGAGCTTGTTCCCGAGTGGTTGGGCTGGCTCGACAAAGACGCTTTTATGTTGCGTTACGTGCCGTCCATACCTATTTCAAAACTCGACACTCGCCAGCTAATTCAAGCCAACCTCAAACTTCAGAAAAGCGTTGAAATTTTGCATGAACGCCGCCTCTTCCATATGGATTTACGCAGTGGAGGAAACATCTTGGTGGCCCCAGGCGGGCGTGTCTACCTAGTCGATCTCGCATCAATGGTTAAGCTGAAACCCTGGGCCGTCCCATTCGCTTGGTGCTTTCGACGTTGGGATGAGTATGGATTGCAAAAATGGCGTCGGAGAGTCATTTCATTATTAGCGGCACAAAAGTAAATTTTAAAAATTAAAAACCGACTAGACGGTTTTTAATTGATCAAGGTCAAAACCTTGTCTACAAATAATTAGATAATAGTAACAACAAATCTAACTTTTTAATCCAAGCGTACGCCACAAAAGTTTTCTCAGCGCTAGCTCCTCACATCTATCGGGTGAGTGGCGGTGAGCGCACCGTCTGTAATCAAGTCAATCTTGCCTTGACAGCCAAAACCTCGACACGGTGACTGAGTCAGTCACGTTACCCCATTAATCGACTGCCAACTAAGAGCACAACACCATGAAGTCAAGCAGTAAAAGCAAGTGGATCAAAAGCTTGGCGGCTATTTCCATTATCGGCATTCTGGCTTGGTTGGTCTGGCGGGAACTGCAGCCAGATGGCCCAGACTGGGGTATCACTAGCGGCAACGGGCGCATTGAAGCCACTGAGATCGATATTGCCACCCGCGTCGCCGGCCGCCTCGCCGAGGTATTGGTTGAGGAGGGAGAATTCGTTGAAGTCGGCCAAGTGGTCGCACGCATGGATACCGCCACCCTGGAGGCCGATCTGGCCCAGGCCAGAGCACAGACTCGCCGAGCCGAGAACGCCCTAGAGACAGCCCGAGCCATGGTTGCCATGCGCCAGAGCGAGCTGGAAACCGCACGCGCTGTAGTCAACCAGCGACAAGCTGAACTGAATGCCTCTCGAAAGCGCTACGAGCGTTCGGCTGAATTGGTAGAGCGAAACGCCATCTCTCGCCAGCAATTCGACGATACCCTAGCCGACTACCAAAGCCAGCAGGCCGCCCTGGCTTCGGCCAATTCCCAGGTGCTCTCAGCCCAAGCCGCTATCCGCGCTTCCGAATCCCAGGTAATCGAAGCCGAGTCAGAGGTAGAAGCCACCCAGGCCTCGATCCAACGCATTGAGGCCGACCTGGAGGACAGCGAGCTGAAAACTGACCGCTTGGCCCGAGTACAGTACCGGGTGGCCGAACCAGGCGAGGTGTTGGGTGCCGGGGGCAAGGTACTCAACCTAGTCGACCTCACCAAAGTCTATATGACGCTCTTCTTGCCCACCAGCGAGGCAGGCCGGGTTGCCATCGGCGACGAGGTTCGCCTAGTACTAGATGCTGCCCCGGACTATGTGATTCCTGCCCGGGTCAGCTTCGTAGCCAGCATTGCACAGTTCACCCCCAAAACCGTAGAAACGGAGAGCGAACGGGAAAAATTGATGTTCCGAATTCGCGCTCAGATAGATCCAGCACTGCTTCTCGAACATATTGAGCAGGTCAAGACAGGACTGCCCGGCATGGCCTATCTAAAAATCGAGAAAGAAGCGACCTGGCCCGACCATCTCCAGGTCAATGTTTCACCATGATCCAAGATACACACTCTGTCGCCCACGTCAGCGAGCTAACATTGCGCTTCGGCAGCATCACAGCACTTGACGCACTGAATCTGGAACTGCCAGCTGGCTGCATGATCGGGTTGATCGGCCCAGATGGTGTCGGAAAATCCAGCCTGCTGGCGTTACTCGCTGGCGCTCGCAAAGTGCAAGAGGGCGAGGTTACCGTACTAGGCGGTGACATGCGTGACAAGCGGCACCGGAGCCGCGTAGGGCCACGTATTGCCTACATGCCCCAAGGGCTAGGTAAAAACCTCTACCCCACCCTCTCCGTTGAGGAGAATCTGCAGTTCTTCGCCAGGCTGTTCGGCCACGGGGCCAGTGAGCGTCGCCGACGTATCGACGACCTGACTCGCAGCACCGGGCTACACTCGTTTTTGACGCGCCCTGCTGGAAAACTCTCAGGCGGCATGAAGCAGAAGCTCGGGTTGTGCTGTGCGCTGATTCATGACCCCGACCTGCTGATTCTTGACGAACCCACCACCGGCGTCGACCCGCTGGCCCGCGCCCAGTTCTGGGACTTGATCACCCGCATCCGCGTCGATAGGCCACAGATGAGCGTGATAGTTGCCACCGCCTACATGGACGAAGCCCAGCGTTTTGACTGGCTGGTAGTGATGGATGCGGGACGCATACTCGCCACCGGCACCGCCAAGGAGCTGCTTGAGCGTACCGCCAGCGACTCACTGGATGGCGCCTATATTGAGCTGCTACCGGAAGAGAAGAAACGCGGCTATCAACCTGTGCATATCCCTCCGCTGGAAGTCGATACCGAGACCGACATCGCCATCGAAGCCAAGGGCTTGACCATGCGTTTCGGCGATTTTGTGGCCGTCGACCATGTCAGCTTTCGTATCCGGCGCGGTGAAATCTTTGGTTTCCTCGGCTCCAACGGCTGCGGCAAGTCAACCACCATGAAAATGCTCACTGGCCTACTGCCTGCCAGCGAAGGCCAGGCCTGGCTGTTCGGTCAGGAGGTCGATCCACGGGATATCGATACCCGCCGACGAGTGGGCTACATGTCCCAAGCATTCTCATTGTATGGCGAACTCACCGTGCGCCAGAACTTGTTGCTGCACGCGCGTCTATTCCAGATTGCAAAGCACGACATCCCCGACCGGGTCGCCGAGATGGTCAAGCGCTTCGAGCTCGATCATGTCCTCGACGACCTGCCGGAGAGTCTACCGCTGGGGGTGCGTCAGCGGCTATCGCTGGCAGTCGCGATGGTCCACAAGCCCGAACTATTGATACTCGACGAGCCTACCTCAGGTGTCGACCCGATCGCCCGTGACAACTTCTGGCGCCTCCTGGTCGAGCTGTCGCGACGGGATCGGGTGACTATCTTTATCTCTACTCACTTCATGAATGAGGCCGAGCGCTGCGACCGCATGTCGATGATGCACGCTGGCCGTGTACTCGACAGCGACACGCCAGCGGGGCTGGTAGAGAAGCGTGGCGCGGCAACACTGGAGGAAGCCTTTATAGGCTACCTGCTCGAAGCGAGCGCGGATCAGGAGAGCTCAGAACCGCAAAACACACCACAGGAAGTCGGCAGCGCCTCAGAATCACCCCCTATCGCCGAAGAGAGCCATCTTGGCCCACCGCGCCACCAGCATTTCAGCCTGCAGCGCATGCTTAGCTATATGTGGCGCGAAACCCTTGAGTTACGCCGAGACCCGGTGCGTGCGGCCCTGGCACTGGTCGGCTCGCTTATCTTGATGTTTGTGATTGGTTTCGGTATCAGCATGGATGTCGAGGATCTCAGCTACGCCATCCTCGACCGTGACCAAACCTCGCTTAGCCACAATTACGCTCTGAATCTCTCTGGAGCCCCTCACTATTTTATCGAGCGCCCGCCACTGACTGACTATGAAGAGCTTGATCGCCGCATGCGTAGCGGAGAACTGGCCCTGGCGATCGAGATTCCTCCGGGATTTGCACGAGACGTGATGCGCGGTCGCAACGTGGCGATCGGGGCCTGGATCGATGGCGCCATGCCCCAGCGCGCTGAAACCGTGCAGGGCTATGTCCAGGGCATGCATCAGCAGTGGCTACAGGAGCAGGCAAGGCAGTCTGGAATAGCGGCCAGCGCAATGGCGGCCAGCATAGAGAACCGCTACCGCTACAACCCCGATATACAGAGCCTTCCAGCCATGGTACCTGCCGTGATTCCACTGCTGTTACTGATGCTCCCGGCCATGCTTACTGCGCTCTCGGTAGTACGTGAAAAAGAGATGGGGTCGATCATCAACCTCTATGTCACCCCGGTCACCCGAGCCGAATTCCTAATCGGCAAGCAGATTCCCTACATTGGCTTGGCAATGATCAACTTTCTGTTGATGACAGGGCTTGCGGTCACGCTGTTCGGCGTGCCGATCACCGGCAGTTTCCCTACGCTGGCACTTTCGGCGCTAGTGTTCTCGATCATTGCTACGGGGATGGGTTTGTTGGCATCCACTATCACCAAAAGTCAGATCGCCGCCATGTTTTTCGCCATGATCGGCACCCTCATCCCCGCTACTCAGTTCTCAGGCCTGACCGACCCGGTCTCGTCACTAGACGGTGTCGGGCGATTCATCGGCAATATCTACCCGGCAAGCCATATGTTCACCATCAGTCGCGGCGTATTTAGCAAGGCACTCGACCTTCGCGACCTCATCGGTTCGTTCTTACCGATGCTGTTGTCGGTTCCCGTGATCATGGGGCTGGCGATCATCCTCCTCAAAAAGCAGGAGAGCTAAGATGCGCCAAATCGCCACTATTTTTAGGCTCGGCATCAAGGAGTTCTGGAGCCTGTTACGCGACCCGACAATGCTGGTGCTCATCGTTTACGTATTCAGTATCGCCGTTTACACCTCCGCGACGGCGATGCCCGAAACGCTGAACAACGCGCCTATTGCGATCGTCGACGAAGACGACTCACCGCTCTCCGCGCGTATCGTTTCAGCCTTCTATCCCCCTCAGTTCGTGTATCCGAAAATCATCTCATTTCCAGAAATGGACTCGGGACTGGATGCCGGGCACTACACCTTTGTGCTGGTCATTCCCGCCAACTTCCAACGTAACGTACTGGCCGGACGCACGCCCGCCCTCCAGCTCAATATCGACGCCACCCGCATGAGTCAGGCCTTCTCGGGCAATAACTATGTACAGCAGATCGTCATGGGCGAGATCAATGGGTTCGTCCAGCGGTACCGCGCGAGCGCCGTACCGCCTGTCGACCTGGCCCTGCGCGCACGCTTCAACCCTGGGCTTGAGCAGTTCTGGTTCGGCTCGCTAATGTCCATCATCGACAATGTCACGATGCTCTCCATCATTCTCACCGGAGCCGCACTGATCCGCGAGCGTGAGCACGGCACCATCGAACACTTGCTGGTCATGCCAGTCACCCCAACGGAGATCATGTTGGCCAAGGTGTGGTCGATGGGGGCGGTCGTCTTAATCGCCGTGACACTCTCACTAACCTTCGTCGTACGGGGCCTGCTGCAAGTACCGGTAGAAGGGTCGGTCGCCCTGTTTTTGGCAGGAGCCGCCTTGCACCTGTTCGCCACCACCTCGATGGGTATCTTCCTGGCCACCCTGGCACGCAGCATGCCGCAATTTGGCATGCTGATGATCTTATTTCTAATGCCGCTTCAAATGCTCTCGGGCAGTGCTACGCCACGCGAAAGCATGCCCGAATTCGTCCAGAATATAATGCTCATCGCCCCCACTACACACTTCGTCGAGCTGAGCCAGGCCATTCTATTCCGTGGGGCCGGCATTGATGTCGTCTGGGGTCAGTTTCTGATGCTGCTGATAATTGGCAGCGTGCTATTCACCATCTCATTAACTCGCTTTCGCAAGACCATCAGCCAGATGGCCTGAGGAAAACCGCGCCCATTCGCGCAACAAACCAGAAGGAGCACACAATGAACCACAACATCAACCTACCTCTGGCGCTTTTTCAAGCCAATCAGGATCTTTGTTATCAAACGATGGAACTGACACAGAAAAGTCAGCAAGCGTGGCACATATTCGACTCTCAGCCCTACGCTGAGGGCACATGCATACAGCAGACCTTTGATAAACAGAGTGCTCTGCTAATGGGCCTGTCTGAAGCTCTATTAGGTTGGCAGGTTCAAACGACAAAAGCCTTGCTTGACACTGTCTGTGCTAACTCTCCAGCGCTCTACTGGCTATACACCGGCACACCAGACGCCCAAGACACAGCAAAAAAAGGAGAGTGAACGGATGAAAGTTCAACACACAGCACTTGTTACTGGTGGCATGGGCGGCCTCGGTGAAGCTATCGCGCGGACACTACACGATGCGGGACATCACGTCCTGGTCACCCACTCGCCCAACAACGACCATGTCCAGACGTGGCTGCAGCAGCAGGCCAGTAAGGGCTACCACTTCTCCGCCTACGCCGTCGATGTGGCCAACTTTGACGACTGTCAGCGACTGGCAAGCAATATCGAGGCCGAAGGCACCGTTGTCGACATTCTGATCAATAACGCTGGCATCACCCGCGATGCCACCTTCCGCAAACTGACAAAGGTCGACTGGGATGCGGTGATGCGTACCAATCTGGACTCGATGTTCCATATGACCCAGCCGTTTTGCGACGCAATGGTCGAGCGCGGCTGGGGTCGTATCGTCAATATCTCCTCGATCAACGGCTCCAAGGGCCAGTTCGGCCAGACCAACTACGCCGCTGCCAAGGCTGGCATTCATGGCTTCACCAAGTCGCTGGCCATGGAAGTGGCGAAGCGTGGCGTTACCGTCAACACCGTCTCTCCTGGCTACCTAGAGACCAGCATGGTGATGGCGGTACCCAAGGAGGTATTGGAGTCGAAGGTGATCTCCCAGATTCCGGTTGGGCGGCTCGGCAAACCGGACGAGATAGCCACATTGATCGCCTTCATCTGTAGCGAACAAGCTGGTTTCATGACCGGCAGTAATGTGGCGATGAACGGCGGGCAGCATATGTACTAAGCGGCCCGCGTAACGGGAGGGGGACATCGCCCCTCCCACTCGGCACTATTCTCTTACAAAGGAGAAGATCCCATGGTAAAAGCGCTTAATGAACCCACCCAGCGCCCTGCTGGGTGGCCACTACTGGACATGACTCAGGGGTATGCGGCTGCCGCACTGGATTACTCGACCGATGCTTGGCAACGTGCCGTACTCTATGCTGATGTGATGCGTCAGCGTGGTGACCAGTACCGGGAGCATCTGGAAGATGACGCCCCACATGTGCTCGACTTCGCCTATGACGTCGTCGTCTCAGGTCGCGATCTACCGCGCCCAGTGAACTATGGGCTGGCGCGAATTCAAGCACTGGAAGATGTTCCCGTAGAACCTCACAAGCGGCCCTTCGTGGTGGTCGATCCGCGTGCTGGCCATGGCCCTGGGATTGGCGGTTTCAAGGCTGAGAGTGAGGTCGGTGTCGCACTTTCTGCCGGGCATCCCTGCTATTTTATCGGCTTCGGCCCCGACCCCGAGCCGGGTCAAACCGTCGAAGACGTAATGCGCGCAGAAGTCGCCTTCCTTGAGAAGGTCACCGAGCTGCATCCACACAGCGAAGGCAAGCCTGCGGTGGTCGCCAACTGCCAGGCCGGGTGGCAGATACTGATGGCCGCGGCTCTGCGTCCCGAGCTGTTTGGCCCCATCATTGTCGCTGGCACCCCAGTATCGTACTGGGCCGGCGGGCCGGGTAAGAACCCCATGCGCTACGCGGGTGGTCTGCTCGGCGGCAGTTGGGCAACTGCGCTGGCCAGCGATCTGGGCAACGGTCGCTTCGACGGTGCCCACTTGGTGCAAAACTTTGAAAGTCTCAACCCCGCCAACACCCTGTGGGGCAAACAGTACAACCTGTACGCCAATATCGATACCGAGGCGCCGCGCTACCTGGGCTTTGAGAAATACTGGGGTGGCCACGTCTTCCTCAACGCCGTCGAAATGCAGTATATCGTTGACAACCTGTTTATCGGTAACCGTCTGTCGAGCGCCGAGCTGGTCACCTCGGATGGAATCCGCCTGGACTTACGCAATATCCGCTCACCGATCGTGGTGTTCTGTTCCAATGGCGACAATATCTCCCCTCCTCCGCAGGCACTTGGCTGGATCACCGACCTCTACCGCGATGATGATGAAGTGATCAGTCACGACCAGACCATTGTCTACGCAGTACACGACAACATCGGCCACCTGGGGATCTTTGTTTCCGGCAGCGTAGGCCGCAAGGAGCACCAAAAATTCGCCAGTAACATAGACTTAATCGACGTGCTGCCCGCCGGTATCTACCAAGCAGAGATTCAGGATAAGACCGAGGACATGCCACAAGCCGAGCTGGTCGAGGGCGACTTCGTATTGTCGTTCAAGGCTCGCCGTGTCGAAGACGTCCGCGCAATCGTTCAGCCAGACGAGGAAAACGACCGAAAATTTGCAGCTGTCAACCAGGTATCACGAATTAACCTGGGGCTTTATCGTCAGTTCGTTCAGCCCTGGGTACGCTCCCGTTCCACGCCTGCATTAGCCCACTGGCTGCAGAGCGTACATCCACTGCGTATCGCCTACGAACGCTGGTCGAGCCGGCACCCCTTGGCCTCGACTGTGGCCGAGCAGGCACGCCATATTCGTGAAGCGCGTCTCCCCGTCGCCAGTGACAATCCCTTTGTGCAATGGCAGCAAGCTTACTCCGATGCCCTGGTGTCGGCGCTGGATCATTGGCGCATACAGCGTGATAACACTTACGAGCGCACATTCAACCTGATCTACGGATCCCCCTGGATACAGGCCGTAGCTGGGCTAGCCGCCGATGACCAGCCCTCACGTCCGCATCCCGGTGTCTCACCGGAGCATCGTGCCTTCGTCGCGGAGGAGAGCAAACGCCTACGCGCAGAGATCGATCAGGGCGGCCTGCTGGAAGCCGCTATTCGTGCACTGCTCTTTGTCCGACGTTTTCAAGGTGAAGCCGATGAGCGACGGGCTAATCTCGCGGCCCAGATGCAACAGCCGGACTACCTGGCTACTTTCAACATGACCACCTTCCGCGCACTGTTTCGACGCCAAGCCAAGCTGATGCGCCTCGACCTCGATGCGACGATCGCTGCCATACCCGCATTATTGGCGGGTAGCCGCCCCCACGAGATACGGGATATGGCGAGACTTATCGAGCAGATGCTGACCGCTACCGAACCACTCCTGCCGGAAGAGCAAGCCAGCTTGGAGCAGATGCTGGCGTTATTCGCCGCAGCGGCCCACGAACAGGATTGAGAGTCGTAGCCGCAAGGTTTCACAACAACCCGATCCTCTAAGAAAGAAATTTTCAGGAATCAACTATGTACAAAAAATTGCTTGTACCCATCGACGGCAGCCGAACCTCCCTTTTGGCCTTGGCTCAGGCAAGTTCCCTGGCCAAGTTGACCGGCGCCAGCATCGAGCTACTTCATATCGTTAATGCACTGGAGTACTCCAATGGCTTCGAAAGCCCACGGGCCTATATCGAAAAAGTCAGGCCCTATTTTCTGAAAGTGGGCAATACTCTTCTCGACAGGTCACGCGGCCAGCTAGAGGCACAGGGGGTCATCGTCACTACAGTACTTCTAGAGGCCGATGGAAAGCGGGTATCGGAACTCATCGCTGACCATGCAACGACATCCTTGGCCGATCTCATTATTCTGGGCACCCATGGTCGGCGCGGAGTGCAACGCTTACTACTCGGCAGCGATGCCGAGCAAGTTGCACGTATCGCTCCCGTACCCGTTATGCTGGTCAGGGATACTCTCGGGCATGCAATTTCTCGCACTGGAGAACAAGAAGTGATAAAAAATAACGCCTTTCATACGCCCACTGATGAGTAACTTCGCTTTGTCTTATCCTGCTATTAACTCTATTCGCAAACATCGCCGTCTTCCTTCTGACGTTCGTATAGAACAAATACTCCGTGCGGCCCTGGTGGAATTTTCACAACATGGCTTCTCCTCTGCCCGTATGGAGGATATCGCCCAGCGAGCGGAGCTTTCGAAAGGTGGCCTTTATGCCCACTTTAAGAGTAAAGAGTCGATATTTGAAGCACTGCTGTTAAAGCGCCTGACACCAAGCTTCAACAATCAGCAATGGGTACTAACTGGCGGTGAGTCGCTGAATGAAGCGATAAAATCCTTTATTGACCATCTCTATGGCCAACTGAGTGACCCAGACGTCATTGCTACCTTAAAACTGCTGCTGACGGAAAGCCGACGTATTCCCCACCTTGTTGACTTTTGGCGCAGGGAGATTATCGACAAGTATCTCGCCGAGCAGCAGGCCATTTTGAAAGCAGCTGCCAATAATGGCCACCTCCGCCATAGTGCCTTCCTTGATGACGCTGCACTATTGATGGCTCCAGCGCTGTACGGTGCTGTCTGGCAAATGATTTTTGACGAAACCACCGCTACTGCCACCGTTGACTCTCTGCGACATGCTCACACGCGGATGCTGCATGAACTTTTAGCACCATGACCATCTGGCATTTTTTTCTAATCAACGACAATAAAGGCACCCTATGCCGCCATCGTTAGAGATCAACGCCTTTCTCAGTTTCACTCTGGCTATCCTATTGCTGTTCATCGGCAAAGGGCTCACCCAGCATTGGTCCTTACTACGCCGCTACAGCATTCCCGAACCGGTGGTCGGCGGTGCGTTATGCGCGGCCATCGTCTGTCTTCTATATTACGTTTTCGATATTAGTGTTTTCTTTGAGCTTAGTGCGCGTGACATGCTCTTGCTGTATTTCTTCGCCGCCATCGGCTTGAACTCCCAGATCAGTAGCTTGATCAAGGGTGGGCGCCCATTGATGATACTGCTGGCATTAGCCAGTGGTTTCATCGTGCTGCAGAACTTCACTGGCATGGCCATCGCTACCGGCTTTGGTATGGATGCCCGTGCGGGACTAATGGTTGGCTCAATCTCACTGACTGGCGGTGTTGGCACCACTATGGCCTGGACACCTCACTTCGTTGAGGAACTCGGCATCATCAATGCCGGTGAGCTTGGTTTGGCCGCCAATATGATTGGGTTGATAGCGGCCTGCCTGATTGGCGGCCCAATTGCCGGATTCCTTATACTCAGACATAGCACCCGCCCTTCCAGCGACGCTGAGCTTGAAATCAGCACTCTACACAAAGATGAGCCATTACTGCGACTCGATTATCATGGCGTGCTGCTAGCCCTCTTCTGGCTCAATCTAACCCTAATGCTAGGACAAGGATTGACTGCACTTATCAGCATGAGTGGCCTGAAGCTACCAAACTTCGTGGGCTGCCTGCTGGCAGGCATCATGTTGCGCAGCTTATGCGATTTAATCACCCATGAAGGCAGAGGTCGATTGTGGAACTGGCCGAGTATGCAACCCGGCATCGCCCTGATCTCAGACATGAGCCTTGGACTGTTCCTGACCATGGCGCTAATGGGGCTGCAACTTTGGGAGCTACAAGGCGTTTTGGGCTTCATCGCTACCTCCCTGACCATACAGATATTGCTAACTATAACGTTCGTGATCTTTGTCGTGCACCGTGTCATGGGGAAAGACTACGAGGCATCCGTAATGTGCGCCGGTTTCGGCGGTATCGTACTCGGCTCCACCGCCACGGCTATCGCAAATATGACCGCAGTCACACGTCAGTACGGTGCGGCACCGAATGCCTTCATCGTCGTGCCACTAGTGTGTGGGTTCTTCATTGATCTAGTCAATGCGCTAATCATCGGCACCATGGCGGGATGAAGAGAAACCCATACACTTAAAATTAAGAAGGTGTCATTGTGAACCCAGCTAGGCTTTTCATCATAATCCTACTGTTTACCATGCTATCGAGCGGTTGCGCCATGGTCGGCGTCTCTTCGCTCACTCCTGGTGAGTACATCGCTCTTAAGCGAGGGGACCTACTTACCACGGGCGAGCTGAGCGCAGCCACGCAGGAAACTATTCATGTTATCGGTCTGGACGAAGGCCCATGCCGTGAGCCCTCCCAAAATTGTGCCGTTGCCTTAACCAATGCGCTTGGCATAGATGATGAACGGCGGCTTTCAGCACTTGCAGAGCTGTGGCTTCAAGTGGCGATGTCGCGAGCAGGAGCATCAAGCAGTACTCCTCGCTCTGAGACTGACATTAACGCTTGGATAGAGGTTGCCAGATATGCCTATGCCTACCTATTCTTCACTGAACGATCACCTGGGGAACGCGCCTTTGAAGATCGTCAGATTCAGGTACGGGACTACTATAATTATGCAGTTCAACAAGTTATTTCCGGGCTGTTTCAACAGAATATCGCAGCTGCCGAAAGCAGCACTAGCCTCTCTGCTTATGACACGCCTACTCTTACTGGTTGGAATATTACCACCGACATAACCGGGCTCCATTTCGCCGACGAGAACGATGTGCCCGAGGAGCTTATCCCAGCATCTTCACTGGTATTTTCCGGTTTGCGCAGCACGTATCGACGTGACGGTTTTGGTGCCGAACTGGTAGCAGTAATGGACGATAGCCTTGCGCTTCATCGTGCTAGAGTCTATAGCGAAATGCCTTTTCCGGCACTTACCGCACTGCTCCATTTTCCCGGCGAAGACCTCGCTCATGTGCTATCCACCCAAGCACTTAAAGTGATCGTACGCGACCCCTATCAAGACGCTAGCATCGAGTTACATGGGCACGAAATTCCTTTAGCCGCGAACTTCACTGCAGGCTATGGCCTGTGGTTAGCGAACTCCGACTTCGCACGTCAGGCCCTCCGTTCCTTGCGAGGCCAAAGGCAGGGTATAAATCGACCGCATATCTATATGATGCAGCCCTTCGATCCTGAACGGCGTGTCATACTTATGCTGCATGGTCTTGGCAGCAGCCCTGAAGCCTGGGTTAATGTTGCCAATGAAGTTCTGGGCGATGAAACCTTGCGGCAAAATTTTCAAATATGGCAAGTCTACTATCCCACCAATATGCCACTCGCCCTGAATCATGCGAGGATCCGTAGTACCGTTGCCGAGACCCTGCAGCAGTTTGACCCAACCTCCGAAACGCTTGCTTCACAAGGTATCGTTTTGATTGGACACAGTATGGGAGGCGTTTTGGCGCGTCTTATGGTCTCCTCTAGCGGAGACAGTCTGTGGAAATTAGTGGAAAGTCACGACCTTTCCCAGGAGCAGCTGACGCTCGTCCAGGAACACCTAGATCCCTTACTCCATTTCGAACCGCTGCCCGAGGTTCATCGTGCGATCTTCATTGCTGCTCCGCATCGAGGTACGCCAGTTGCGGGCCATCGCCTAGGGAGAGCAATGGCCCGTCTTGTGCGACTGCCGCTAACCTTACTGGAAGAATTCGATGATGTTATTAAGACGTTGGCCAATACCGAAAGGCAGTCAGACGGGGGCCGACTTCGCCTCCCCAACAGTATCGATAACTTGAGTGAGTCAGACCCTTTCGTTAGAGCAATCAGCAACCTGCCTATTTCTCCCCAGGTTCAATACCATTCGATTATTGCCCAACGAAACGCCAACACCCTCTTGATAGCCTCAGATGATGGGCTAGTGCCATACACCAGTGCGCACTTAGCTGGAGCTTCTTCTGAAAAAGTGCTTATTTCCGGACATAGCGTCCAGGAAAATGCACAAGCTATTTTGGAAATCAGACGTATTCTGCACGAAGATCTAGCCAACACTTATTAACGGGAGCCAATGGCTTCTTGTCGACAGGAGGCCAACACAATCGATATCACTCTTCCTGCTGCATCGCCAGTTCGACGGCATCGCGGGGGTCTTCCCAGCCTCCACCTAGCGCCTTAAACAGGGTCGCAGTCGCTGTTAGGCGATCGCGCATCGCTTCAGCCAGCTCCAGTTCAGCCGAATGCTGTGCTCTCTGGGCATCCAGGACTTCGATGAAGCTCGTCATACCTTCACGATAGCGGATTTTGGCCAAATCGTAGGTATGGCTAATCGCCTCAACCTGTTTGTGTATCGTATCAATCCGCTCACCACTGGTGTCGTAAGTTACTAGTGCATCACGCACCTCATTGAATGCAGTATTGACTGTAGCGCGATACTGAGTATTCGCCTGCTCGGCTTGTGCCTCAGCAGTCTCAACCTGCGCTCGCGCCCGCCCAAAGTCGAAGAGTGGCCCGGCGATGGAAGCGCCTAGCCCCCAAGTTTCGGCTGAGGAGGTGAACAGATCAGTGGTGTCCGCCGTACTACTCCCCAGAAATGCAGAGAGATTGAGTGATGGCAGCCTGCTCGCCTCAGCCGAGCCTATCCGGGCATTCGCCGCGATCATGGTGGCCTCAGCCGCTCGAATGTCCGGGCGACGCTGCAGCAGGTCGGAGGGCAGTACCGACGGCATCCCACTTGGCAAGACTATCTCATCCAACTGCGAATCACCAAAATCGAGTTCGGCGAATAACTCAGCAGGCGACTTACCGACCAGAATGGCAAGGGCCCCCTCAAGTAAGCGAACCCGCTGTCTCAGGCCAGGCAGTTCAGCACGTGAGGTTTCCAGCTCAGATTGGGCCTGACGCAGTGCCAGTTCATCGGTATCGCCCAGATCAAAGCGTAATTGCTCAAGACGATACGATTCTGCTTGTGAAGCAAGCGTATTTTCGGTAATCCGGTACTGAGCTTCTGCGCTTCTCAGATTGAAATAAGTAGATACGACATCGGTTATGATACCGATACGCGCGGCGTCGTGAGCAAAAGCACTCTCCTCAAGCATAGCCTCCGCCGCTTCACGCTCCCGCGCCAGCCTGCCCCACAGATCCACTTCATACTCTAAAACGCCGGTGATCGAAAACATGTTGTTAGTCGATTCTATCAAATCACGGATCGGCTCCATGTCTCCATTACCAGGCAGCATCGCTCCAGGGGTGCGTTCGCGCGAAGCCTCAGCCTGAAGCGCTACCGTAGGAAATTGTTCAGCACGTGACATACCTAGTTGAGCACGGGCCTCTTGAATACGTTGAAGCTGAAGCCTTAACTCGAGATTCTCGCTAGTAGCTTGCTTAACCAATGCGTCAAGTTTAGGGTCTTGAAACTGGCGCCACCAGTCACTCCAATCATGATGCTGCTTGTCACTCAAGAACACATGCTCAGGCCACTCTTCAGGCAGAGCAATATCAGGTGCCTGATACTCCGGCCCCATGGCACAGCCTGACAGGATTGCGCCAACTAGCAGCGGCGTAAGCAATCCCTTGAAAACAACATTAGGCTCTTCCTTAAACGTTAAAAACATGCTCTAACCTCTTATATTTCTAGTCATTGATAGCACTGGAATCATAACTCTTGATGCTTGAAGCGGTACTGCTTTGGAGTCATCCCAAACCATTGATGGCTGGCCCGATAAAAGCTACTAATCTCAACAAATCCAAGACTCCAGGAGATCTCCTTCATGTTCTTCTTGGAGTAGAGCAAATATTGCTTGGCTTGCTGTTTACGTACATCATCAAGTATCTCTTTGAAACTAGTTTCTTGTACTTCAAGTTCACGTTGTAAGGTTCGCTTACTCACACTTAACCGAATAGCCAAATCCCCCAGGCTAAGAGCTCGGCCTGAAAGTGACTCACTAATTAACTGCCTAATATAATCAACACTTTTTACTGAATTAAAATTTTCAAGCATTGCCTCTGCAATATCTACATGAACGCGGTCAAGATTAGGGTTGAAAGAACGCAGTGGTTTGGAAAGCGTGTCAGCATCAAATAAAATTGAAAAAAAAGGCATCTCAAAATTAATGTTTTTGAAAAACAATGTCCCTTCTTCATAACTATTTGGCCTACCGTACATTACGTTAAGCTCATGTGTAATCGGATAGCTCCCCAGTAATACCTTACAAAAGCTCAAAAACCCCTTAATTCCTGCCATCATGTAATCGAAAGGATAACGCTCAACCGAACCGATCCTGGCCGATAATCTTAAATTCCCCTCTTCCCGCTCGGTCCACACCTCTAGTTCATCATCGAGGAGAACAGAATACCTTTCCAAACGTTGCAACGCCTGCTTGAAATTTGAGCAAGACATCATAGTGTAGCCGACTATGCCCAAGAAACCGGCATCGAGATACTCATCGCACTGTAAACCCAAACTAATCATCTTCGATTCTGCTGAAGCAAGTGAGAATAGACGAAAGAGAACGGCCTTGGAGATACGGCCATTCGGGTCATCAAGCTCGGCCATGTTAAGACCCACCGAATAACATAGACGCTTCTCGTCCAACCCCACCTTTCGGATCACATCGATCTTATATCTCGCCACCGACGCAGCAATAGTCCCCTTTTCGATTGCATTCGTGGAGGGAGTTTTTGCCATTTTAGTCATAAGCCTCCTCTTTCCTGTCGCAGAAAGCCAGCATGCTGTCGCCCTAGGCCACTAGAAGTTCAGCGGTAAATATTCCACCATTACCGATTAAATAATACTCAAATCAACCATCACCATATAACCCAGCATTGTAAACAGCAATTCAAATAGGAATAAAGCATACATGAAAAAATAAACACATTAAAAACCCCGGGCTCATAGAGTCATAATAAATGCCCTCATACTTAAAACAAACATCATCGCCTATAAACTTCACTCGGCCATTACATCAAGGAAGGGCTTTAATGAGACCAAAAAAAACATTTATATTTATTTTTTCAGTATTATTAACTGGTTGTAGCAGTGACGAAAAAGAGCGTGAAGTGAGCCCGCGAGTGGTCAAAGTTATAGAAACTAACCAGCAAAGTGATATCATAAGTCGCCGTTTCGTAGGCCGAGTCGATGCCCTGAATACTGTCGATCTTTCATTTCAAGTGGGTGGTCGTCTGTCTGAATTTCCAGCAATTCAAGGTGGCGTTATTCCTGAGGGCGAGTTGGTAGCTCGCCTCGAACAAACCGACTATGCATTAGCGTTAAGAAAAGCGGAAGCGGAAAGCAACCTCGCTAGACGCGACATGCAACGCAAGCGAAACCTTCTGGCGCACAACGCTGTTTCTCAGTCCGTGTTCGATGAAGCTCAAACCAACTTTGAACTGTCGGAAGTTCAGTTGGAAAGTGCTAGGCAGGATCTCTCGTATACTACCATTAGGGCACCCTTCGATGCGTTGGTGACTCGCCGCCTAACGGACCTACACAGCAACATTCAGCCTAATGAACAGGTGGTCAGGGTACAGGATGTTACCGAGCTCCGAATCAGAATGAGTGCGCCGGAAGCTTTGATCCAGTATGTCGCCAACTCTGATCGTTTCGAGATCGAAGCCGAACTGTTAGCCATGCCCGGCCATCGCATCCCTCTTGAATATCGCGAACATGTCACCGAGCCCGATGAAGTTGCGCAAACCTATGAAGTAGAGTTTGCTCTCATCGACGATACTCCCTTAGTCGCCCTGCCCGGCATGACCGCGACGGTGTTCATTTCCCTGGCCGATGATGTCATGCCTCCTGTCATCATGATTCCCGTCAGCGCGGTCGCCAAGGATGAGGCCGGCAACTTTCATGTCTGGCGCTACAACACCGACGAAAAGACCGTAACCTCCCAGCAGGTGGCATTAGGCGAGATCAGTGGCGATAGCGTGCCTGTCATTTCCGGACTGGAACGAGGTACTACCATCGTGGTCGCCGGTTTGCACTTGTTGCGTGACGGCATGCCGGTTCGGCCACTGGAACAGGCACTATAGAGAGCTTGTCATGAATATTACAAGATCATCCATTGAGCGACCACTCAATACTTGGCTTATCATCATTATCTGTTTCTTTGGCGGGATTTGGGGGTTCAATACGTTAGGTAAACTGGAGGATCCCGCCTTCACGATTCCCAATGCCATCATCAACACTGAGTATCCTGGCGCCACAGCGCAGGAGGTGGAGGAGGAGATCACAGAGCGCCTGGAACGAGCAATACAGGAGTTACCTCAAGTCGATATTATCGAGTCTCTATCACTACCGGGAAGATCGGAAATTGAAGTGGAGATTGCCGATACCTATGGCAGCAATCAGCTTCCCCAGATCTGGGACGAACTGAGAAGGAAGGTCAACGATACTCAGGGGACACTGCCTGAAGGCGCTTCCCCCTCCCAGGTCAATGATGACTTTGGCGAGGTTTATGGGTTGTTCTATGCAGTAACAGCTGAAGGCTATTCAACTAACGAAATTCGGAAGATATCCACCTTTTTGCAACGAGAATTATTAAGCGTATCCGGTGTATCTCGTGTTGCGACAGCTGGCGAACGTGAGGAGACTATTTATATAGAAATTCCCAATGAACGCCTAACAACGCTGGGCATTCCCATCGAACAAGTGCTTAACACTATTCAGACTGAAAATACGGTTGAAAGTGCAGGATCTCTGCGAGTAGGTGATAGCCATGTCAGGATAGTGGCAAGAACCCAGATTGACAGTGTCGAGAATATCGAATCAATCCGCATCGGGCGTCCCGGCTCCACCGAACAGGTGTCACTGGCCGACATCGCACATGTCTATCGCACGACCACAGAGATTCCCAATCACCTCATCCGCCACAACCGGCAGGATGCTTTCACCCTTGCGATTGCCGGCATTGAGACCGAGAATATCATCGAGGTGGGCAAAGCAGTCGAAGCCCATTTGGCATCGCTCGAGGGCCGCATCCCACTGGGGGTGGAGCTGCATCCCATCTACGAGCAGCACCGGGTCGTGGATGATGCCATCAACGATTTCCTGATCAACCTAGCAATGTCGGTGGCCATCGTCATTATCGTGCTGTGCCTCTTCATGGGCTGGCGGATCGGTGTCGTAGTGGGCGCCACACTGCTGCTGACCGTACTGGGCACCCTACTATTTATGGCCATCTTGAATATCGAGATGGAGCGCATCTCGCTTGGCGCGCTCATTATCGCCATGGGCATGCTAGTCGACAACGCCATCGTAGTCGCCGAGGGGATGGTAATCAATATCAAACGTGGCCAGAGCGCAACGGATGCTGCCAGCGCCTCGGCCAAGCGCACTCAGATTCCGTTGCTCGGGGCCACCGTCATTGGGATCATGGCATTCGCCGGGATCGGCCTCTCCGACGATGTAACAGGTGAATTTTTGTTCTCTCTGTTCATGGTCATCATGATCTCATTATTGCTGAGCTGGTTGCTTGCCATCACGGTAACGCCGCTGTTGGGTTATTATCTGCTGAAGAATATCAAGGGTGACGATAAGGATCCATACGCTGGCTTTCTCTATCGTGCTTATCAGAAACTACTGACCCTTGCGTTGCGTGTCAGGCTCATAACCGTTGCTTTGCTGGTTGCCATCACCGCACTATGTATCTGGGGGTTCGGACTGATTCCCCAGGCCTTCTTCCCCAACTCCAACACCCCCATCTTCTATGTCAACTACTCGCTTCAACACGGCACAGACATTCGTGCCACAGAACGCGACGCCAAGGAGATAGATCGCTACCTGATGGAGAAAGAGGGTGTCGAGTCGGTCACATCCTTTATTGGCCGTGGTGCCTCGCGCTTCATGCTGACCTATGCCCCTGAGCAGCCCGCCCCCTCCTATGCGCAGTTCATCATTCGAGCCCAGGACTTGGAGACCATCGATGCACTGGATCCGGAAATCTACCGTGAACTGAGCGAAGCCTATTCACAAGCCGAGGTGCGCACCCAGCGACTGCAATTCGGCCCCGGGGATGGGGCAGATGTAGAAGCGAGGTTCCAGGGTAGCGACCCTGCCGTTCTGCGTCGGCTTGCCGAAGAGGCGGAGCATCTGATGCTGGAAAATCCCATGCTCATCGATGTGAGGCATGACTGGCGACAGCAGGAATTGATGGTGGTGCCGATTATCAACGAGGAGCGAGCAAGGATCGCTGGCGTCAATCGTGACGAGATCGCCCAGACATTGCAGTTCTCCTCCTCGGGCACGCAAGCCGGCACTTACCGCGAAGGTGACAACTTCATCCCGGTGGTCGCGCGCCCGCCCGCCAACGAGCGCGACAATGTCGACCTGCTGTCGGATCGTCTGGTGTGGAGCAATGCCGAGCAAACGTTCATTCCAATCAGCCAGATCGTCGACGCCTTCGAGACGCGAAGCGAAGAGAGCTTGATTTCACGTCGTAACCGAGTCCGCACACTTACCGTGCTAGCAGACACGGCCGATGGTTATACTGCCAATGAAGCCTTCCAGTCGATACGCAGCAATCTCGAAGCGATCGAGTTGCCGCCTGGTTACTCCTTCCAATGGGGAGGGGAATATGAAAATTCAGGTGATGCTCAGGCCGCTTTATTTAAACAAATACCCATCAGCGTACTAATCATGCTGTTGATCTCGATCCTGCTGTTCGGGAAGCTTAAGCAACCGCTGATCATTTGGCTGGTGGTACCTATGTCGGTATGCGGTGTGGTGATTGGGCTTTTGCTCACTGGGTTGCCATTCTCATTTACTGCGCTACTAGGCATGCTGAGTCTATCGGGGATGCTCATGAAAAATGCCATCGTGCTGGTCGATGAAATTGATGATCAGATCGACACCGATAAAGAAGCAATTAGAGCTCTTGTTGATGCGAGTGTAAGCCGTCTTCGCCCGGTGCTGTTGGCCGCTGGCACCACGATTCTCGGCATGCTCCCACTTTTGACGGATGCCTTCTTCAATAGCATGGCAGTCACTATCATGGGTGGGTTAGCCTTTGCATCGATCCTGACGCTGATTGCGGTGCCTGTGCTCTACTCACTGTTCTTTAAGATTCGTTACGACAAGGACAAGCTGGCGCATGAGCCCAACAAGGCATAGCCTTTTATAAACTTTAATACAAGTCGGCGATGGGCTACATCGCCGACTTATTCATTTATTATATCTAGTGGTTAAAAATCACTACACGCCGATGTAACTATCCCATTCGGTAGTGAAGCCATAATGCACTTTCTTCTTAATAAGCTACTATTTCATCACTATTTGTGGTAAGAAAAACTCTGGAAATTGACTATCGTTTGATTTTTTCTAAACTCATAGTTACTCCCATAACTCCCCTCAATACTGCCCGTGACAGCGACATCATGCGCTTGATTGCTAAAGACTTTGATGCACGACAGGAAGATGGCATTTCAGACAAAATCGGCTCATACCTAGCTCAGGTGCATTATCATACCAACCCTATTACCTCAGCAACATCTGTCACTGCCACCGCTCCAGAGATTCAGTTGAGTTGGACGACCTAGGCAGTCCTATGCTGTTACCCGGGCTGGCCATGCCGCTGATTTTTTACTGGCTGCATCCGCCTGAAGCCAAACAGACACCTCATGACTCGCAAATGGCACTCCATAAACTTGCTGCACTAGGTAAGCTCAATAGAAACGAAGGCATCATGTTGCTTGTCTTTCTGTTGCTGCTTTGGGCGGATATCCCGGCGCTATTTATAGGCGATTGGGTCACCCTCAATACCACAACATAGGCGTTTATTGGCCTCTCCATACTCCTGCTCAACGATGGATTAACCTGGGATGATGTGCTGCCGGCAAGAACGCCTGGGATACCCTGTTCTGGTTCGGGGTCTTGATTATGATGACGCTGCCCCCACTACGTTATGGGCACCTAGCCAGTTATTTTCGGCTCGAGCTGCCTGCTCCCCTGGGCTGATATGGTGGAAAGCGTTTTATCATGAGTGGCGTTAACCTGGCGTTCTGGATAGGGGTGGGGTGGGGGCAACTAGATCACTACTGGTACCTACTATCATGCGCACGACTGGCCCATAGATCAGTTCACATCACGACATACGTCGTAATATTCTGAGTTTAAAATATTTATTGAAATAGCTGGATTTCACGGCGTTAACGTTACATTCCATATCCCAAACGGTACACCCTCAATGCTAGATGTTTGATTCATAAATTATTATTTGCGCCCGCGCCAGCTCAGTAAACTGCTTGCGGGAGGGTTTAAAACCCACCCCTGGCGGCCAGGCCAGCCAGGCATCGGGCACCATAAAGCCGGGCAGCGCCTCGCGTACCCAAGTGCTTAGTGCTTGTTCCGATACGGCCTCGCCGTGCCAATCGATAAACGCCACCGGGCGCTCCCCCCACTCGGGGTGGGGCACTGGTACGACTAACGCCTGGGCAACGCCGGGGTGGTCGACTAAGCGCTGCTCAATTGCTTCCGGCTGAATATTCTCGCCACCGGAGATAAAGCCGTTATCAAGCCGCCCTTCCACCACCAGCGCGCCTTCCGTGGTGAAGTGTCCTTTGTCACGGGTAGCAAACCAGCCCTCATCGTTGAGGGCTGGATCAATCTCGCCGTTATTCAAATAACCGCAGAAAAGGGTCTCGCCACGCACCTGTATCTCACCCTCGACGACCCTCACTTCACGGTTCAGTAGCGGCCTGCCGACCACGCCCGGCGCGGTGGGTATGCCGGTGCAGACCTGGCTGGCCATCTCGGACAGCCCATAGCTAACCTTCGGCGTCAGCCCCAGGGATGTCATCTTTGCCACCAGCGGCGCGGGAATCGCCGCGCCGCCTAGCAGCAGCTCGCGCAACTGAGTGCGTTTGGGGGAAAAACCCACTTTCAGAAGCCGCCACAGCTGAGTGGGCACCAGGGAAAGGTGGGTAATCGACTGCTGCTCAAGGCGCGCAGGAAGTGTTTGCGGATCGTCATCAAGAATCACTCGCCCACCGGCCATAAAAACGCGGAACGGGATAGCGTAGCCACCGATATGAAACAGCGGCAGCGACAGCAGCCAGCCACTGTTTTGATCAACGGGAATAAACGACGCGGAGCCACGGGCGGAGGCCAAATGATTCCCTACGCGATGCAGAACCGCCTTAGGCGAACCGCTGGAGCCAGAGGTAAAAATCGTGTTGCACAGTTGGTTGCCATCCAGTGTCGGAGGTTCACCCGCATTGGCTTCGGCTAGAAAATCGAGGCTAACCGGCGTTAGTTCGGAAGAATATTGATGATCGCTTTCCGTTTGGCAAACCCACCCAGCCTGCAAACGTTTGGCCAGATTGAGCTGCTGGGCAACGGGAAAAGCCGGGTTAAGCGGACAAAAAATAACCCCGGTCCGCAGGCAGGCCCACGCCAGCAGCAAGGATTTAAGCGAGCCTTTGGCGGGCGCAACTAAACGATCACCGGGCACAAAACCTTCCCGCTCAAGTTGCAGCGCTAAAGACGCCACCCGGCGATTGAGCGTTCGGTAACTAAGGTGCACTGAGCCCGCCTCCACCGCAATATGCTCAGGGGTCTCTTTAGCCCAGTAGTGAATGGGACAGGTATCTATCACGCTGAATTTTCCATTTTAGAGAGACAGTGCAAGTTTTCTGCTACTACCTCGCCTGTGGCAGTGGTAACTCGCTCGGTAAGCCAGTGTTCTGTATCCAGCCCCGGTGGCTCAGAGGGCGCCCACTCGCTTGCCAGGCGGGCAAGCAGCCCAAGGCCTAGGTCGGATTCAAAGCTGGAGGAGATGACTACGCGCAGGTTGCCCGCCCGTGCCCGTTGAACGAGTGCCTCGCAGTCACTTAGCGAGCCGATCAGCGTGGGTTTGATTACCAGGGCTTTGAGCTGCGGGTGGCAGTACCACTCCTCCCCGCGCGTTAGCGTTTCATCCAGGGCGATGGCCACCCCAGTCGCTTCTGCCACGGCGATGGTGTCGGCAAAGGCGGCGCAGGGCTCTTCCAGGTAGTCGATCTGTTTAAGGGATAGACACTCGCAGAAACGCTGGGCTTCTTCCCGTGTCCAGCCGCCGTTGGCATCCAGAATCAGTTTGGTGGTGGGCAGCCGAGTAGCAAGCTGATTAATCAGCGCTAGCTCCTCTTCCATGGCGTAGCGTGCCACTTTGAGTTTGAGTCGGGTCGGCGGCAAAGCCCCCCAACCGGCCACGATATTATCAAGGGTGACCATCAGCGCCGCAGGCTCCCCTTGAAGCAGTGGATAGGGGGGCAAAAGCGCGGGAAGATTTGCAGGCCATTGGCGCTGGGCACAGTCGAATCCAAACTGCACTGAGGGTAACGTTGGCATGGCTTTCTCGCCGCGCTTTATAGCGGCAAGGCAGGCCAGGCTTTCCGTTTCCGCTTTGGCGAGGGTTTCGGTTGAGAAACCAGGCAGCGGGGCTATCTCGCCCCACTGGCCATTGATCGTCACTAGCAGTCCTTCTCTGTTCGCCAGCCGCTGGCCTTTAAAAACCAGCGGCTGGCGAAACGGCAGAGAGTAGCGGTAAAGCGCTAGTTGCATTACGGATTGCGTGGGTAGCGGGAGAAGTCCGGGCGACGCTTCTCGTTGAAGGCGTTACGCCCCTCCTGCCCCTCTTCGGTCATGTAGTAGAGCATGGTGGCGTTACCCGCTAGCTCCTGCAGCCCGGCTTGCCCGTCGCAGTCGGCATTGAGTGCGGCTTTCAGGCAGCGCAGTGCCATCGGGCTATTCTGCAGCATTTCACGGCACCAGCGTACGCTCTCTTTCTCCAGTTCCGCCAGGGGCACTACATGGTTGACCAGGCCCATTTCAAGCGCTTGGGCGGCATCGTACTGACGGCATAGGAACCAGATTTCCCGGGCCTTTTTCTGGCCCACAATGCGCGCCATATAAGAGGCACCGTAACCACCATCAAAAGAGCCGACTTTAGGGCCGGTCTGGCCAAAAATAGCGTTATTGGCGGCGATGGTCAGGTCGCACATCATATGCAGCACATGGCCGCCGCCAATGGCGTAACCCGCCACCATCGCGATAATCGGCTTAGGGCAGGTGCGAATATCGCGCTGGAAGTCCAGCACGTTAAGGTGATGGGCACCCTCTTCGTCCTGGTAGCCACCGTAGTCGCCACGAATGCGCTGATCCCCACCGGAACAGAACGCTTTGTCGCCTGCACCGGTGAGAATAATCGCGCCAATGGCGCTGTCGTAGCGCGCCCGGCTTAGTGCCTGGATCATCTCGCTCACCGTTAGCGGGCGAAAGGCGTTGCGAACTTCGGGGCGGTTGATGGTGATGCGGGCAATGCCCTCTTTTGAGGTGTGATACAAAATATCCTGGTAGTCGCTTGAGTGATCCTGCCACTCAATCGCCGCGTAGAGTTCTGCTTCAGTGAGTCCTTTAATCATGCCAGCCTCTTTTTTTATCTGTCAGGGTTAAGGTGATGACAAAGCGCCGTTTAGCGAAGAAAACCCGCCACAACAATGCCCAACGCCAAAACACTCAACAGCGTCGCCCCACCGTACATCAGCTTCTTATTAAGTGCGTCATTGCCCACGCTGATATCAAACAGCCCATGGCGCAGCCGGTGGGCAGCATGAAATAGCGGCATGCAGACCACCGCACCAACAAACAAAAAACCCGGCACGCTAAACAGCAGCGAAGATGCCCGCTCATAGCTCAGCGCCTCAGCGGGTAGCAAGCCCAGGGGCAGTAGAACGGCGATAAACAGGATAACGGCGGGCAGCAAAACGGCAAAACAGACGCCGCCTGCACTAAACAGTCCCCACCAAAGCGGTTCATCAAAGGCTTGTTTATGCTGAACATCATGTTTGTGCATGTTCATGCTCCACTCCTCACCAGTAGCCAGAAAAACAGCAGCGCGACCACGACGACACCTGCCCACTGACCGGCGACAGTGACTTGATCGGGCAGGCTATGCCCAGCAATGCGGATCGGCATCACCCGCGGGAACAGCACAAAGAAGGTGGCGGCATGAAACAGGCTGGCGGCCAATGCCAAAAGATTCAGCAATAGCACAATGGGCGAGCCCATAAAGGCGATCCACCCCTGCCAGCTATCCGCTCCCTGCAGCAGGGCAACCATACCGGCGAGGAAGCAGAGCGTGAAAAACACCAGCGGTAGCACCGTGGCTTCACGCAGCATATAGAGCTTGAAAAAGCGGTGTTTTAGCCACCAGTTGCGTTTTAGCGGTGGCAGGCGTTGCGATGATGATTTATCCATACCTTATCTCCTACACCTTTTCTAACAGGGCTATCTCAGTTGGTTACGGATATCCGATACCGTTGAGTGGGGCAGGTTGTAGCGAGGGTCTTTCGCCATGGCCGGAAAATGTTCCTGACAATTCCGGCATTTCCGCCATCCCTGGCGGTCAGATGGCGAAAGTAGCGCCCATGGATGGGTTCACAGCGCCCTCGCGGAAACCTGCCGCACGGCAGCGCGGCCTAGTTGCCCCTACCCTTTAAACAGCGCAATAAGCGTGTGTTTAGCTGCCTCGACCTTGCCCTGATTTACTGCGGCAGCCGGGTCAACATGTTTTGGACACACCTGAGAACAAAAGCCCACAAAGGTGCAGCTCCATACGCCGTCGTGGCGGTTAAGCTCGGCCATACGCTCTTTTTTGCCGTGGTCGCGGCTGTCCAGGTTGTAACGGTGAGCCAGCGTTAGCGCTGCTGGGCCGAGGAACTCTTGATTAAGCCCAAACTGAGGGCAGGCGGAGTAGCAGAGGCCGCAGTTAATGCAGTTAGCAAACTGTTTGTAGCGCTCCAACTGTTCGGGCGTCTGCTGATAGGTTTCCGGCGTTTTGGGATCGTAGGGTTTTACCGGGTTGTCATCAATCAGGTAGGGCTTTACCGCCGCCAGGTGTTCAAGGAAGATCTCCATATCCACCACCAGATCCCGCTGTACGGGGAAGTGAGCCAGCGGCTCAATACGGATATCGCCTTCGTAATCGCGCAGGAAGGTTTTGCAGCCCAGCTTGGGAATGCCGTTAACCATCACCCCGCAGGAGCCGCAAATCGCCATACGGCACGACCAACGGTAACTCAGCGTGCTATCGAGCTGCTCTTTGATATGGTTGAGGGCATCCAGTAGCGAGGTACTGTCGTCCACCGGTAGTTCGTACTGCTGCCAGAAGGGTTCAGCCGAGCTGTCTGGCAGATAGCGTTTGACGCTGACTTGTTTGGTGCTGATCTGCTGGGTGTTCATACCTTGCCCCCCTTGCCCGCATCGCCATAGGCCCGCTCAGCCGGCGCGGAAAACCGCACATCGACATCCTGCCAGTGCAACTCGGCATTGGCTTCGCCTTGATAGAACACCTGGCTATGCTTGAGGTAGTTAACGTCGTCGCGTTTCTGCATGCCGTCATCCAAGCGCTGGTGAGCACCGCGTGATTCACGGCGCTCCAGTGCACTCAGGCAAGAGGCTTCGGCGATATCTAGGCCATACCCAAACTCGATAAACTCAAGCAGCTCGGTATTGAATATTTTGCTGGTATCGTTAACGCGTACCTTTTCGTAGCGCGCTCGTAGCTGGCGTATGGTTTCAAGCGATTGCCGCATGCTCGCTTCGGTGCGATAAATACCGCAGCCGTTCTCCATAGCCTGCACCATGGCGTGCTTGTGTTCTACCCAGTTCTCATCGCTCCCGGCGCCGTCACAGAGCCTAGAAAGCTTGGCTAGCTGACGATCACCCTGGGCTTCCAGCAAGTGCATATCGGCCCACTCGGTTTGCGCTGCACGTTGACTTGCTTGCTCACCGGCCAAGCGGCCAAACACCAGTAGCTCGGTAAGCGAGTTGGAACCCAGCCGGTTGGCCCCATGTAAACCAACGGAGGCACACTCCCCGGCGGCGTATAGTCCGGCAATCGAGGTTTCGCACTGAGGGTCGGTTTCGATCCCGCCCATGGTGTAGTGAACCGCTGGGCGAATGGGAATCGGCTCTTTCACCGGATCAACGTTGATATAGGCTTTGGCCAGCTCGCAGATAAATGGCAGACGCTCCAGAATGTATTTTTCACCCAGGTGGCGCAAGTCGAGATAGACCACGTCGCTGTCGCCAAATTTGCCGGTGCGGCCCGCCTGCTGTTCCTGCCAAAAGGCCTGGGAGAGTTTGTCCCGAGGTCCCAGTTCCATGTATTTATTCTCCGGCTTGCCCAGCGGCGTTTCCGGGCCTAGGCCGTAATCCTGCAGATAGCGGTAGCCATCTTTATTGAGCAAAATACCCCCTTCGCCCCGGCACGCTTCGGTAATCAAAATGCCGGAGCCGGGTAAGCCGGTGGGGTGGTATTGAACAAATTCCATGTCCCGCAGCGCCACACCATGGCGATAAGCCATCGCCATGCCATCGCCGGTGACAATGCCCGCATTAGTATTGAAGCGGAACAGGCGACCCGCGCCGCCGGTGGCGAGCACCACCGCTTTGGCGCGCAGCAGGATCAATTCACCGGTGGCGATTTGCAGCGCAATCACGCCAATGACGGTGCCTTCGTGGACGGCGAGATCGAGCACAAAGTACTCATCGAAGCGCTCGATCTCGGGGTATTTCAGCGAGGTCTGAAACAGGGTGTGGAGCATATGGAAGCCGGTTTTGTCGGCAGCGAACCAGGTCCGGGCGGTTTTCATCCCCCCAAAGCGGCGCACCTGCACTTGGCCGTCATCCTTGCGGCTCCAGGGGCAGCCCCAGCGCTCCATCTGCACCAGCTCTTGATAGGCGTGGTGGACAAAGTAATCAGCTACCCCCTGCTCAACCAGCCAGTCACCGCCTGACACCGTGTCATCAAAATGCGCCTGGTGGGAGTCTTCTGCGCTGGTAACCGCAGCTGCCCCGCCTTCCGCGGCCACGGTATGGGAGCGCATGGGGTAAACCTTGGACAGCAGCGCAATACGTTGAGGTGTGTTTTGCTCCTTGGCCTGCTCAGCGGCCCCAATGGCAGCGCGTAATCCTGCGCCTCCCCCACCCACAATCACGATATCGAAATCTCGCTGCTGCATGAAAAGCCCCTTCATTAGCCAAGTCAAAGGTGGTACTGGCGGCAATCTGCGCTGCCGTCTTGTCTATTCGAACTTACCATACAAGAGGAAGGCCCTGTTCATTAGTCCAAAGGACTATTGATGTACATCAAGAAAAGCACTGGTGAGATTGCTATTTCTGTAAATAGCAATATGAGAACCCGCATCCGTAGTCGAGATGCGGGGCATGGGTGCAGGTAGTTAAAGCAGCAGCCCACCAAAAACAAAGCCTAGTATTACGCTCACTGTGATAGTCACAACACCGGGGATAAAGAAAGGGTGGTTGAATACCGCTTTACCGATTCGGGTGGAACCTGTGTCATCCATTTCCACAGCCGCCAACAGGGTAGGATAAGTAGGTAACACGAATAGCGCGCTCACCGCCGCGAAAGAAGCCACCGCAGTTAAGGGATCCACACCCATAGCTAGTGCCGCAGGCATCAAGGCTTTAGTAGTGGCTGCCTGGGAGTAGAGCAGCATGGAAGCAAAAAACAAAGTGACTGCTAACAGCCATGTATAGCTTTCAAGCATCTCGCCAGCAATACCCTCGATTTCATTGATATGATTAGAGACAAACGTGTTGCCCAGCCATGCCACCCCTAGTACACACACGCAGGCCGACATACCCGATTGGAAAGTGGGCATATTGAGGATACGACTTGCCTCCAGCTTACAGCTTAGAGTAATGGCACCGGCGGTTGTTAGCATGAAGACCATGATAGCGGCATCTCGTGGTAGAACCGGGTTAGCGATCAAACCCACCGCATCGGAGATAGCTGTTGCGTAAAACACTACGGCGACAATGGCTAGCAAGAACAAAAGAACGGAGCGCCTGGCCCCCGGTTGAATTTCAAAAGCTTGTTTACCCCGGAGTTTAACCAGTCCCTTCTCCAATCGCTCTTGATATACAGGATCCTCATCCAGCGGCTTTCCCATCATATTTGCCACCAAGGCACCAGCAAAACAGGCCAGCAAAGTAGCGGGGATACATATCGCTAATAGGGTTAAATAGCCTACCCCAAGAGGCTCAAGGATACCGGAGAAATAAACCACCGCTGCTGAAATAGGCGAGGCGGTAATAGCAACTTGTGAGGCAACCACTGCAATGCTCAGTGGCCGCGAGGGACGAATTCCATATTCTTTGGCTACTTCGGTAATCACAGGCAGAGTGGAATATGCAGTATGGCCTGTGCCTGCGAAGAAGGTCATGGCATAGGTGACCATGGGAGCTAGAAAAGTAATATACTTAGGGTATCGGCGCAGCAGCCGCTCGGCCAGCTTAACCAAGTAGTCCATGCCACCAGCAAGCTGCATGGCTGCGATCGCAGTAATGACAGCCATAATAATTAAGATGACTTCGATAGGAATGGAACCAGGCGTTAGCCCAAACCCTAAGGTGAGTATCAACACCCCCATGCCACCCGCAAGCCCGATACCGATGCTGCCTATTCTGGCGCCCAAATAAATAGCGCCCAGCACAACCAATAATTCCAAAAAAATCATAAGGACCTCCCCTGCAAAAGCGTGGGTAAAATTAGCCTATTCTTTTGATTTTGACGGCTCACTGGGCACCCAAAGCACGCGTATACCGTTTGGCACGATATTGCGGGCGCATCAAATTATCGATAGAGAGGATCTCATCGAGCTGCTCGGCAGTGAGGAGCTGCCGTTCCAGCACCACTTCGCGCACACTTTTGCCGGTTTCAGCGCAGATTTTTCCTACGATATCGCCTTCATGGTGACCAATGTAAGGATTTAGGTAGGTAACGATGCCAATTGAATTGAGCACATAATCGCGGCATACATCGGGGTTGGCTGTGATGCCAGCGACACACTTGTCGGCCAGTGTGATGCAGGCATTTTCCAACAGATTGATCGACTCGAACATAGTTTGGGCGATCACCGGCTCCATGACATTAAGCTGCAACTGGCCTCCCTCGGCGGCCAGGGTGACCGTCACATCATTGCCAATCACTTTGAAGGCGATTTGATTGACGACTTCAGGGATAACGGGATTGACTTTTGCTGGCATAATTGAGGAGCCCGCTTGCAGCTCGGGCAGATTGATCTCGTTAAACCCTGCACGGGGACCAGATGACAGTAAACGTAGGTCGTTGCAGATTTTTGATAATTTCACTGCCAGCCGCTTGAAGGCATTGTGCAGCAACACATAGGCATTACAATCGGAGGTGGCTTCAATCAAGTCTTCTGCAGGCGTATAAGCTTGGCCTGTGATCTCAGCAAGCTTGGTGATGGCCAAGAGTGAATACTCCGGCGGCGAGTTAATGCCGGTGCCGATTGCGGTGGCGCCTAAGTTGACCTCCAACAGTGACTCCCGGCACCTACGGAGACTCCTCACCTCCACTTTTAACGTCACGGCGTAGGCGTGGAATTCCTGGCCCAGACTCATGGGGACTGCATCTTGGAGCTGAGTACGCCCCATCTTTAGAATATCCTTAAAAGCTTCCGCTTTTGATTCAAACACTTCGGCTAACCGCTCAAGCGCTGCTATCAGGCTATCGCAGCTGCTGAACAGGGCTACCCGAAAGCCGGTGGGATAAGCATCATTGGTTGACTGACACTTATTGACGTGATCATTGGGGCCAATGACGTCGTAGCTGCCCTTTGGCTGGCCCATTAACTCCAGAGCAATATTGGCCAGCACCTCGTTGGTATTCATGTTGACCGAAGTACCCGCACCACCTTGAAAAGCATCGACGGGAAATTGATCGAACCCTTTTCCTGTGTTCAACATCAAGTCGCAAGCTGCGACAATATAATCGGCAATGTACGGTTCTATCGTACCCAACTCACCGTTGGCCAAAGCAGCCGCTTTCTTCGTCAATACCATACCCCGCACAAGATCAGGGAGGTCGGAAATTGTCTGGGAGCTAAGCTGGAAGTTCTCCTTTGCCCGTAAGGTGTGGATGCCATAATAATTCTGGCTATCTACTTCTTTGCAGCCCAGCAGGTCTTCTTCTGTACGACGAGAGATCTGATCACTCATGATTATTCACCCCCAATATGATTATCTAGTTATCTTCCTCTACATAACCGTATCTTGAAAGTTATCTACAAATTTTGATGTACATCAAAGCGGATCAGGATTTCTGAGTATATTCTGGCGTTTGGTGTACTCTTCAACGTTCTCGCCTCGCACACCTAGCTGACGTAACTTAATCCTAAAAGGCTAATTGGTGACGATAGGGAGATTTGCGCCCTCGTAGCTCAGAATAAATTAATGAGTAGCTCTGAATATACTTAAGAGAAGTAGAGGTGCCGCATGACAACCAATGCTCAACCCTCACCGCGATGGAAACTGTTAGCGCCGCTAGCCGTCGCTATCATCGTCGCGCTGATACCCACACCCCCGGGGCTTGCGCCTCATGCGTGGTATTTTTTAGCCATCTTCCTCGGCTGTGTCGTTGGCCTTATTCTTGAACCATTGCCGGGCGCAGTGGTGGGCCTGGTGGGCGTTACCCTGGTGGCACTGCTTTCCCGGTGGGTGCTGTTCTCGCCGGAGCAACTGGCGGCTGACGGATTTAATGCCGCGGGCCAAGCCTTTTCATGGGCGGTGTCAGGCTTTACCAACTCCACGGTATGGTTGATTTTTGGCGCTTTTATGTTTGCCTTGGGGTATGAGAAAACCGGTTTGGGCAGGCGAATTTCCCTCTGGCTGGTCAAAACCATGGGCAAACGTACCTTGACCCTTGGCTACGCAGTGATGATTGCCGATGGCATTCTGGCCCCCTTTACGCCCTCCAACACGGCGCGCAGTGCGGGCACGATCTACCCAGTGATTCGCAACCTGCCGCCGCTTTACGATTCACTTCCTAACGACCCCAGTATGAAGCGCATGGGCAGCTTTTTGATGTGGACCGCGCTGGCGGCGACTTGTGTCACCAGTTCGCTATTTTTGACCGCCCTAGCACCTAACTTACTTGCCATCGCGCTAACCGAAAGCGCCACCGGCATTCATATCAATTGGGGGCAGTGGTTTATAGCGGTAGCACCGGTGGGCATTCTGTTGCTGCTGCTGGTGCCTCTACTGACCTACTGGCTATGCGCGCCGGAAGTGAAAGCCGGCCACGAAATTTCCGACTGGGCGGGGGAAGAGTTAGCCAAGCTCGGGTCACTGACCCGCCATGAAATAGTCCTGGTCATTATGGTAGTGACTGCACTGCTGCTGTGGATTTTTGCAGGCGATATTATCTCTGCTTCCTTGGTGGGGTTAATGGTGATCTGCGGCATGCTGTTAACCGGCATCGTTGCCTGGAACGATATTCTTGATAACCGTGCTGCCTGGAATATCTTCGTATGGTTTGCCACCCTGGTGGCGCTGGCAGGCGGGCTGAGTCAGGTGGGGTTCGTTACCTGGTTTGGCAATGTGGTGGGCGGTCAGATAAGCCACTTCGACCCGCTGATTGCCATGGTAGCGCTGGTGGCTATCTTCTACCTGCTGCACTACTTCTTTGCCAGCGTGACAGCCCACGTTACCGCCCTACTGCCGGTGATTCTGGCGGCAGCATCAGGTATTGCAGGGCTGGATATGGAGATGTTTATCCTGTTGCTACTGCCCACGCTCGGCTTTATGGGCATTCTTACCCCCTATGGCACTGGCCCAAGCCCGGTTTACTACGGTAGCGGCTACCTGCCCAGCGCGCTGTTCTGGCGGCTAGGAGCAATCTTCGGGCTGCTGTTCCTGGTGGTTTGGCTGGTAATCGGTCTGCCTTGGTTAATGTTGATCAGCTGATAAACATTAGCCTAGCCGGTACCAGGCGTTGAGCTGCTGAGCAATCATCTCCGGTTGCTCAGCATGAAGGTTGTGGCCCCCCTCCAGCGTGATATGGCGCAGGTGGGGAGCCCTAGCAGCCAAACGGGATGCCAATTTATGAAACTTGGCATCCCGAAGACCTGAAAAATAGCTGACCGGTAGCGACGTGTTTGCCAGCCACGCCCATTGCGACGGTTGCTTGCCGAGTGACGTGGCACGCAGCATATTCGCGACAGCCGGCCCATGATTAGCAAGACGGCGTTGAATCTGCCGACGACGCTGGGCCTCGGTTAGGTCGGAAAACACCGGTTGTTGGTACCAGTCAGTCAGTACCCCCTCTATTGGTTCCTGCTCGAAACGTGTTGCCCAGCGTTCATCATGGGCAATGCGGGCGGGTCGCTCGCTGGTAGCCAGCCCTGGATGGGCGCTTTCCAACCAGAGGGCGGCAAGATCTAATGGCTGACGGCTGGCGTGGTAAAGCGCCAAGCGCCCGCCCAGGGAGTAGCCCAGCAGGCAATAGCGGCGAATACCGTGAGTCACCAGTGTGTCAGTAAGCCAATAGTGAAACGCCTCAAAAGTGGCGGTCTGGACGCGGTGATTTTCGCCATGGCCAGGCAAGTCCAACGCTAAGCAATCAACGCCTTCCAAGCCATCACTCACCCCCGCCCAATCGTGGCGGTCGCCCAGCAGGCCGTGTAGCAGCACCAGGGTCGGCGCCTGAGCTTTACTGCTCACGCGGCTCACCGCGAATCGCTAAACCAAGCGCCTTAAGATCATCGGCGACCTGCTGATGGGGTACGGTAACCTCTATCAGTGTAACGCCCACCTGCAGGGCCTGTGTGTAGGCCGCCGCAAAGGTATCCAATGAGTTGGGCGCCGAGTAGCCAAGTCCAAACATCTTGGCCGCATACTCGAAGCTCAGCCCATGGGGCTGGCGATAATAACGCTCCAGCAGTTCCCCCTCTTTAGGCACCGGCAGCATATGAAAAATACTGCCGCCATCATTATTGAGGACCACTACCACCTGGGGTTGAGTGGCCTGTTTTAACAGCGCCAAGCTGTTGAGATCATGCAGTGCGCTGGTATCTCCCAGCACAATGGTAGTGGGTTCCGAGCATGTGCAACTGAGGCCATAGGCTGTCGCGATGAGACCATCTATGCCGGAGGCGCCGCGATTGGCCAATACCCGCAGCGGCGTTTGGCGATGCGTTCCCAGCATATTCATTAGCCGTGCAGGCAGGCTATTGCCAATAAACAGCTGCCCTTCCGCCAACTGCGCTAGCTGGTGGCAAACACCCACTTCTGAGAATGTCGTACAGCGCTCTTCTAGAAGCTGGCTGGTGCGCCGTTGCAGGCTATCCAATTGATGCCAAGGCGTTTGTTCGGGAATTTCCGGCAAGCCAGCTATGAAATCCGCTGGAGGGCATATCAAACGGCGTTTCACACAATAATCAGGGTCCAGCCGCTGGGGCAGCGGCTCAACCAACCAGACATCCTGCCAGGGCTGCTGGGCAATAAATTGCGTTAGCCGCTTGGAAATTAACCGACCGCCAAACTGCAGCAGCACCTCGGCGTTGGCGAGTTCAGCGCTGAAACGTACATCATGCAGCGCCAAATCAAAGTGGATCAGGTTCTGAGGATCAAACCGAACCTGGCTCTGCACATCCGCCAGCAGTGGCCAACCCAGCTGCTTGGATAACTCAACCACCTGCTGCGCCTGTTGGAAGTCATCAGCGTTGCCCTCAACCCTGCCGACAACAATCATTCCTTTATGCTGGGCAAATGTTTCCCACTCACTCTTGGGTCCTGGAATCGCTGTGCTGTCCTGCCAATCACTCCACGGTGTTGACGTCGTCAGCCAACGCCCCAGCGGGGCGAGATAATCGCTGGCATCCACCAGGCAACGGCCGGGATAAAGCGGTTCGCGGTAACGGCAGTTAATGTGGATGGGCCCCGTTGTGCGGCGCTGCTGATCAACCGCTTGATCAATCGTGCTAAGTACAAAAGCCGCTTTTATCTCAGCATCCGGCGGCGGCAGGTCGTGGTGAACAATGGTGTGGCGGGAGAAAATATCACGCTGGTCAATCGCCTGATTGCTGCCGTTATCCAGCAGTTCAATAGGGCGATCAGCAGAGAGCACAATAAGCGGTACGCCGAACAGCTTGGCTTCCACTACTGCCGGGTAAAGGTTGGCTACAGCGGTGCCTGAGGTAGTGATAATGACGACCGGGCGCTGACTGCCCCGGGCAATGCCCAGCGCCATAAAACCCAGCCCTCGCTCGTCAAAATGGCAGTGGCAGCGCAGCCCGGCATGCTCGCTGGCCACCATTGTTAAAGGCGATGAGCGGGAGCCCGGCGCCAGCACCACATCGCGCACGCCTAAGCGGTAGAGTTCTTCCAGCGTCAGCGCCGCCCAAACATGATTAAAGGTGGCGTGCGCTTGCGCAAAACCGTTCGATGTCAGTGCCGTCATATGTGTTATCCCATCCCTAGCAGCGACATAATATCGGCGATTTTACTGTCCAACTCACGCCACTCTTCGTCCGGCTGAGAGCCTGCCACGATACCTGCACCGGCATAGAGCCGAATCGCTTCTGGGCCGATATGGGCGCAACGAATAGCTACCGCCAAATCGCTACTCGCTTGGCTGATTCTGCCAAACACGCCCGCGTACCAACCCCGCTGATGGCGTTCATGCTGGCGAATAAACGCCAATGCCGACTCACGGGGGACGCCACCCACCGCAGGCGTTGGAGGCAGTGCTGTAAGCAGTTGCTGGTCGCTGACATTGCTGTGAAGTTCGGCGTGAATCAAACGGCGGATATGCTGTATAGAGCGCAGCTTAACAGTATGTGCTTCGCCCATATTTACGTGATCTGAAAGGGGCTCAAGCTGAGTTAGCAGGTGCTGATACACGCACTGGTTTTCCAGCGCATTTTTCTTATCCGCCAGCAGCTCAGCGGCAAGCGCTTGGTCTTGCGAGGTATCACGCCCGCGGCGGGTTGTACCGGCTAGCGCCTCGGTAATTAAGTGCCTGCCTTCGCGCTTATATAGACGCTCCGGTGGGCAGCCGATAAACGCCTCATGGGCTGTCAATTGGATGCCAAAGTGAAAACAGTCGGCGGCACCGGCCTGCCAGCGTGCTAGCAGCGCCCAAGGGCTAGGCGTTTTAGGGGTCGTCAGGCAGGTCTCCCGGGAAAGCACCACCTTGGGCGTATGCACTAGGTGGTCGGGGTTCGTCACCTGTCCCACCCAAGCCACCCACTCTTGTTGGCTAGGGCGATCTTCACGCTGGTAAACCAAAGGCTGCAGGCGAGGCAGCGGCTGCTCTGCTACCAACGCGTCTAAACAGGCATAAGCCTGGGTGATTTCGGCACTGGGGGAGCGGTCATCGAAACGTAGATTAAGTGATAGCGTCGCGCCACCTTGATGGCGTTTAAGCTCGATACGCGGCAGCAAAAAGTGGCAGGCTGGAAAGTGCTCCCACCCCGGCGTACCAGGGTCGAAGGCCATGCCACCAAAATAGTTGGGCTGTTGGCCGCCTGCTTGAGCCAGCGCAGCAAGATCCGCCTGCAGCGCCGCTAACGAATCAAACGCCTTAACAACCCCCAGCGCAGCATACTCAACGGCGCCAGCATCACGGGATTGCCAATAAAGGCGAGGGTAAACGCTCTGCACGTTTAGCCACCCCATCAGGTTATCCACCTGACAGGGAGTGCTTAGGCGCATAAACCCTTGTTTTGCAGTATTTCCAAGCGCATCAATCTGCTGTTTGAGTGCTTCAATAGGGTGTATAGAGTGCATAATTTGCCTGTTAGAGCAGCGTTTTCAATTACCTACTGGCAGCTGCTGGGTACTTCAAGCCTAGCTTTTTTCTCATATAGGGTAGCACCCACCGATCACCGCCAAACCGCCCTGCATTGGCACCCGCCACCAGTAAGAAGAAGGTTAGTGCAATCATCCATGGATTAGTGGACACCGTGCCTGCCATCAAGAAAGACATATTCATCACAATGGCGAAAAACGCAGCGAAGGAGGTCAACACGCCAACGATCAAGCCAAGGCCAACCAACACCTCCCCCAGCGGTATCATGATATTGATCAAATCTGCGTTGGGCAGCGCAAAGTTCTCAAGGAAAGCGACATAATTAGGGTAAACCGCGCTTCCTTCTCGCATCACGGGATTGGCCACGGCATTGCTTAGAAAACCTTCGGCATTAAAACCACCGGTCACCTTACCGATACCAAGCGTCAGCCAAGTGATGCCTAAATAGAGCCTTAGCAGTAACCAAACTACCGCCATATATTTGTTATGTCTAAATAAGTCGCCAATCATCGCGTAAACTCCTGCTCAAGGGGTGCTGGCAGTGTGGGGCAAGATGACGCGGCATATTTTGACGTAGATCTACTTTTTAGCACTTAATCATTCATTGCTGAATGTTTGACGATTACCCCGCTAACGCTTTTAAAATGAAAACGGTCAACAGGAATCTCGACGGAATGGAACAAAACAGTAAGCCCCGCCACTACCAAGCATGGCTGTTAGCCGCACGCCCACGCACGCTACCGCTGGCGTGCGCTTCTATCCTGTTGGGTACTGGGCTAGCGGCTAGCGTGAATGCTTTTAATGGCGCGGTGCTATTGCTAGCCCTACTGACCGCCATTGCTCTACAGATACTCTCTAATCTAGCGAATGACTATGGCGACGCGGCTTCTGGTGCCGACGATCAGACGCGCATTGGGCCGGTTCGAGCGGTCTCTTCTGGCTTGCTAACGCCACAGGCAATGCGCGCCGGGATGGTCATTACAGCAATCGTAGCAGCGCTGTTAGGGCTTTCATTACTGCTTACCGCTTTTGGTAATCAGTGGGGGCAGATTGTCACTTTCCTGCTGCTTGGTGCCGCCTCTTTGTTAGCCGCCGTGACCTATACCGTTGGCCTGGGGGGGACACCCTATGGTTATCGCGGGTTGGGGGATATTGCCGTCTTTATGTTTTTCGGCTTATTAGGTGTTTTAGGCACCTACTACCTTCATGTACAACAGCTAAGCTGGCTGCCGTTACTACCTGCCGCCGCTTGCGGGCTGCTGGCTACCGCCGTGCTCAATGTGAATAACGTGCGCGATATCGAGAGCGATGCGCGCAACGGCAAAATCACCTTGGCGGTGCGCCTGGGTCGAGAAAACGCCATTCACTATCACTGGGCGCTGCTGGGGTTGGCGCTACTGCTGACGCTTATTTACCTAGTGGTACTGCCTGTACCATTGATAGGTTGGAGCTGCCTTTTGGTGGCCAAGCCGCTAACCGATGCCGCCAGGACATTACGCCATACGCGCGATGGGGAAACCCTGACTGGCATGCTGAAGAAAACAGCCATCTCGACGCTTTTTTACAGCATGCTGCTGTCTGTTGGCTTGGCCTTTTTCTGATTAAGGGGCTAAAGGGCGATTAAAGCACCACCTCATAGCCTTCAAATTTAGGCGGGCCAAGGTAAATACCTTCAGGCGCCTTGGCATTAGCGTGAGCTTTACGAAATGCATCTGACTTAGTCCAGTCGCGGAAGGCCGCTTCCGATTCCCACACGCTGTGGGAGATAAACACAGTGTGGTCTTCCTGGCTTTCGCCCTGCAGCATTTGGAACTGCTTAAAGCCCGGCACTTCGTCTAAGTGAGAATCACGGTTGCGCCACACCTCTAAAAAGTCCTCTTCGCGGCCTGGGGCAATCCGAAAACGGTTCATGGCGATATACATCGTTACTCTCCTGTTGCACTGGTTCTACTGGGTTGGTTTTGCTGTATTGATTACGCAAACGGTGCCTTGATGGTAACGTCATGGTTTGGTGACGAATAGGCTTCACGGCTAATGGCTAAGGCACCCATCCAGGTCGTTTGGTTCAAACGCGATTTACGCATTCATGATCATGCGCCGCTTTCTAATGCAGCCGCAGCTGGCCCCGTGTTACCCATATTCGCCATTGAGCCAGGACAGTGGCAAGCGCCAGACAGCGCCCTGCGCCACTGGCAGTTTGCCGCTGACTCCCTTATCGACCTTTCAAACGCACTGGAAACACTGGGCCTACCACTGTGTATTTGGCAAGGCGATATTGTCGATTTATTAACCGCATTGAAAGCGCACTATGGGGAGTTTGCGTTTCACTCCCACGAAGAGACCGGCAACGCCTGGAGCTTTGCCCGCGACCTAAGCGTCAAGGCATGGTGCCAGCAGCACGACACCCCGTGGCACGAAGCACGCCAGCACGGCGTTGTGCGTGGCTTAAAATCCCGAGTGACCGAGCGCAACGCATGGGAAAAGCAGTGGGAAACGTTAATGACGGCGCCCACCGCCACTGCCCCGCAAAACGCCCAGGCGGCTGAGGGCTGGCAAGCGTTTCACCACATTGACGCCGAACAGCTTCACGGCCTGACGCTAGGGTTTGATACCACGCCCTGCCCAGAGCGCCAGACCGGTGGCCGCAGCGAAGGCCGCGCAATATGGCGCAGCTTTGTCAACCAGCGCGGGCGGCGTTATCGTGGCTCGCTGTCTAACCCTTTGCTTGCCTGGGAATTTGGCTCACGACTTTCGCCCCACTTAGCCTGGGGCACTCTCTCCATGCGCGAAGTCGTGCAGTCGCTGCGCCGCCAGCGCAAAAAGCATGCTGAAGACACCGCTTGGTCACGCTCGTTGCGCGCCTTCGCCTCTCGGCTTCATTGGCACTGTCACTTTATTCAAAAGCTGGAAAGTGAGCCAAGCATAGAGTCACAAACCCTGCACCCAGCGCTGCGCGGCCTGCGGGAGCGTGATCCCGAACATCCCAACCTGATCGCCTGGAAGCGCGGTCAAACCGGCGTGCCTCTGGTGGACGCTTGTATGCGCAGCCTAATCGCTACCGGTTGGATCAATTTTCGCATGCGCGCCATGCTGATCTCCCACGCAACCTTTGGTCTTGGGCTGCATTGGGTTGAGCCAGCCTTACACTTGGCGCGGCTGTTTACCGACTTCGAACCTGGCATTCACTACCCCCAGGTACAGATGCAGGCAGGCGCCACGGGCACCAATGCACTTCGGGTGTATAACCCCATCAAACAGGCAGAGGATAATGACCCTAGCGGCGAGTTTGTTGCTCGATGGGTGCCGGAATTAACCGCCCTGCCGCTAGAGTGGCGCGCCAAGCCCTGGGCACTGCCGGAAAGCCTACGCCAGCGGTTTGGCTTTCAGCCGGGCGTCGACTACCCCATTCCGAACGATTTCGAGGCCGAAGCGCGCCACTGGAAAAAGCTGCTGTATGAGCTTCGCCGTACACCGGATGCCAGAGAAGCTAGCAAAGTCATTGCGGATAAACTTGCCAGCCAGCGGCTGCCGCCTGCTCAGCGCTCTAAAAAAGCAAAACCCGCCAATCGTCAGCAGCTTTCATTATTTGACGATGGCGGGCTAGATGGGGCCTAAAAGGCACTAACCCTCGACTCACATTCGATAAAAAATTATTTATGGATAATCATTGAATCGCCTGCATTAAAAATAGCGACTCACCCTTTCTAGCCACCTGTTGCATTCATAAACCTTAAGATCTGAACCTCACCGTCAGTAGTAAAGTAGTGACGCTCGGGCTTTTTCGTCACCGCAGCCACAATGGTCGCTTTTAGGCGGTGGGTGTCACCCGGGTAGCGCCGCATTATGGCGCGTAGATCAACCGAGTCCTCATTGCCCAGGCAAAGAAGTAGCCGCCCCTCAGCCGTCACCCTTACCCGGTTACAGGCATCGCAAAAATTATGACTATGGGGAGAGATAAAACCAATGCGCGAAGCACTGCCCGGCATTCGGTAATAACGGGAAGGTCCCAAAGAAGTCTCAGTGGTCGGCAGAAGCTGATGGTGCTGTTCAATCGTCTCGCGCACTGCATCGCTGGAAAGGTAGGTTTCGCCACGGTTATGTTCACTAATTGTGCCCAGTGACATCTCTTCTATAAAGCTAATATCCACTTCTTCGTCGCGTGCGAAGCTGACTAAATCAAGAATCTCATCATCATTACGCCCCTTCAGCAGTACGGCATTAAGTTTGATTGACGTAAAGCCAGCCTGGCGTGCTGCGCGGATACCGGCGATCACTTGGCTTAGGTCACCTGTCCGGGTTAATGCTTTAAAGCGCTCGGGCTTGAGCGAGTCGAGGCTGATATTGAGTCGATCTAACCCGCCTTGCCGCAATGCATCGGCATGTTTGACAAGCCCTGAGCCGTTGGTGGTCATGGCCAGCTCGCGCAGGCCTTCCAATTCACCGAGTTTTTGCACTAGCGTTAATACGCCCTGGCGTACCAGCGGCTCCCCGCCAGTTAGGCGGATTTTTTCCACCCCCAGCTCGACGAAGGCCTGCGACAGCGTGGCTATCTCTTCAAGGGTAAGTAGTTGGGCCCGAGGCAGGAAGGTCATCTCCTCAGCCATGCAATAAACACAGCGAAAATCACAACGATCAGTCACCGATATGCGCAGGTAACGCACCGTACGGCCAAACCCATCGACTAGCGCACTCATTCTGAGGGCTCCTCTGCTTGGGCACTGGTGTTAACGGGTAGACGAGCTATGAGCCCTTTCACTTCGGCCGTGACCTCTTCAACGGTTTCCTCATCATAAAATTGGCCCCGCCGCTTGCGCAGGCCATTTTCGTAGAGTTTTACATGCTCGGTGGGTGTAACACCTGCTTTGGAGAGACAGTGGCTGGCGCAATGCATCTGACACCCGTCGATGGCTACGATCGGCCGCCCGCTACGGGCTGTACGAACCAGGCCAGGCACACCACCACCTACGCCCGCAATGCAGGACATTTCTGCCTCCCCTGCATGATCAAGGCGCAGAGCGACACTATTGGCAAGTTGCGCAACATCAGAGCAGCCGGAGCAGGCATATACCAATGTGCGTGGTTTGTGGTGTGAAGACATACCCTCTCCTTGAATAGGCAAACAATATCAGCCGCCGCTGTGGGTATAGAAGCTCATACGGAGAACTGATTAATGGGGTAGTAGTGGTAGGCGCTCCCTTCGACCACATCTGTTGCGGGGGTAATCATTAAATAACCATCGGCTTGGCTAGCCGCGCTGAGCATATGTGACCCTTGCCCGCCTGCTAATTGCGCCGCCGGCGCCCCGTTTGTCCAGTCCAGTGCTACCCGTAAGAGTTCGCTCCGCCCTTGGGGGCCGCGCTGAGAAAAGCCTGCTTTTACGGGGAAACACTGAAGTGCGGCAACAAATCTACCTTGCATGGCGTGAATAAAAGGCAGCGCCAGCAGTTGCCAGCCTACTAGGGATGCCACGGGGTTACCCGGCAGCGCAATAAGCGGCGTGACAGAAGATGGCGCCGAGCCAAGATAACCGAACGCAAAGGGTTTTCCCGGTTTCATCGCGACACCATGAAAATGTAGTCCACCGCGCTGCTCGATCACCGGACGAACATGATCCTCTTCGCCTACCGAAACGCCCCCAGTGCACATCACCACATCTGCAACGGTTTGTGCGTGTTCAAAGGCCTGATGCAATGACGCCGGCGAATCAGCGATGACGCCCAAATCCAGCACCTCGCACTGAGCTTGCGCTAGCAGTACGCTAAGCATGGCGCGATTGCTGTCGTACACCTGCCCCGGAGACCGCGACATGCCAGGGGCAATCAGTTCATCTCCGGTTGAGAGCAGTGCCACCCGCAGGCGCCGTTTGACGGTCACGGCATTGATTCCATGGCTTGCCAACAACGCAATCGACGCGGCATCAAGAAACTTACCCGCGGCGAGTAGCGGGGTTCCCATGCGGGTCTCCTCGCCTTGACGGCGAATATTAGCGCCTACCACCACGTTACCCTCAAGGTGTATATGCCCGTGCTGATCAAGGGTGACCCGCTCTTGAGGCACCACCATATCGGCCCCCGTGGGCACCGGCGCGCCGGTAAAAATACGTGCGCAGCCGCCTGGGGGCAGCAACATCACACCCGCACCGGCGGGTACTCGCTGAAGCACCGGCAGCCCTTGTCCATCAGGTGCAGACTGGTAGTCGGTTAGACGCAGCGCGTAACCATCCATTGCGCTATTGTCCACCCCCGGCATATCAAGGGGGGCGACCACCGCCTCCGCCAGCACTCGCCCTGGCGTCTGTTCAAGAAGAACTGTTTCTACGCCATTAAGCGGTGTGGCGGCTTCAATAAGCCGCTGGCGCGCTTCAAACAAATCGATCAGTCCAGGCGTTACTATTTCAGCGCAGTGGCAGTTCATAAGCGCTCCGCATCATTAGTGGCCACGGCGTGACGGCTACTACATGGCGTCACTGAGGGTAATACCATGGCAGCAAAGTTGCAGGGCCGCGTGCGAGAATCCAGTTGCAAAGAGATAATTTTGTCCCACGCCATGGCACACGCTTTAGGTGAGCCGGGCATTGCAAAGATCAACGTTTGATTAGCGACCCCCGCTACCGCTCGAGACTGGATGGTCGCCGTTCCAATGGTTTGCAGGGACAAATGCCGAAATAGCTCGCCATACCCCTCAATCGCTTTGTCGAACAGTGGCGTCAGCGCCTCTGGGGTGGTGTCCCGGGGAGTAAAACCGGTGCCCCCGTTGACCAAGATCGCTTGAACATCGGCCCGTGCGATCCACTCCGAAACCACCGCCCGAACCTGATAGATATCGTCAGGTACGATGCGCCGCTCAACTAAACTATGGCCACTTTGACTCAGACGAGCAGCGAGCAGATCACCGCTGCCATCCTCGTCGAACCCGCGTGTATCGGAAATCGTTAGCACCGAGATATTAAGCGGGCTAAAAAGGGCATCGACAGGCACATGGGACATCACACTCTCCTATTGCTTTTCTATTGCATCAAACTGCCGGCGGCATCGTCATCCAGGACAATGCCTTCAACGCCAATTTCGCTTTCCAGCGCCAGCAAATAGTGGCGTAACGCACGTCGCGTCGCCTGCTCGCGCAGACTATGGCGAACCCGGTCGGCGACCTGTTCAAACGGTAATGCCCGCCCTTCACGCCGCTCGTCGATACTGACAACGTGCCAGCCATAGCGGGAAGCCAAGGGGCGCTCGTGAAGCCCTACGGGTAAGTGTTGCAGTGCGCGATCAAGCTCAGGGACGGTTTGCCCCGACACTAGCCAGCCCAAGTCACCATCCATCTCTTTGGAGGGGCAAGCGGAGTGGTGTTGGGCGAATTCAGCAAAACGTTCGGGTATTAGCGTGAGTTGTTTAATCAGCTTCTCTCCAAGTTGGCATCCTTCGTCGCGCCCCTGTGAGTCATCGGGCGCCGCTGCCAGCAGGATATGCCGAACGCGCAATTGGGAAGGTTCGCTAAAGCGCTCACGATGCGTGTCAAAAAAGCGACGGCAGTCCGCCTCTTCAGGCTCGGGGACTACCAGCTCCTGTTCGAGCAAGGCAGCAATCGCAGCGTCCTCTTGAGCTTCCGCTTGCCCTTGGGCCGACCACAAACCCAGTTCAATGGCGCGCTGGCGCAGCAGCTCTTTAACCACTAAGGCGCGCGCCGCTTGAAGCTGGGCCTCCCCCGCCGTTTCGGCGGGGTGATACTGCATCTCTAACGCAATGGCTTCTTCATCGATACCGGCGTTACCGACACGCACCGGCGGTGGGGAAACGCCCCCAGGGAGTTGTTCAATATCAATCATCTGCATGGTATTTCTCCTCTACGTCTGGCCGAGCACAAGCCAGTTTTTAGCCGCGACGGCGTACCAGCTGGTACCTACGTGTGATGTATCCGAACGGCACGCTCCAAACGTGAACCAGACGGGTAAAGGGGAATAGCAGGATGATGGTCAGGCCCACGAAGATGTGCAGCTTGTAGATCCACGAGACCTCTTCCATGTAGTTGGCAGCGCCGCCGCCGAAGAAGACGATTGCCTGGGCCCAACTCGCCAGGGTGACCATCATTGCGCCGTCCATGTGGCCCAGCGAGAAGAGAATGGTGACCATGCCCAGCGCCGCCTGGAACACGATCAACCCCAGGATGGCAGTATCCATAACACTGGAAGAAGCCCGCACCCGAGCGTTGGCGATACGGCGATACAGCAACATAGCGCCCCCCACCAGGCACATGGCACCAGCAATACCACCGATCACGATGGCCAGCAGTTGCTTGGTGCTAGCGAGCAGGAAACGGTCGTAAACCCAGTGCGGCGTCAGCATGCCGAACAAGTGGCCAAAGAAAATCACGATGATGCCGATATGAAACAAATTGCTGGCCAGACGCATATTCTTCGATGACAGCATCTGGCTGGAACCGGTCTTCCAAGTGAACTGGCCATGGTCGTAGCGCATTAGGCTGCCGATCAGGAAGACCGTGCCAACCAGATAGGGGTAGTAGCCGTAGATAAGGTGATTTAAATAAAGCGCAATCGCGTCAAACATGATCTTTCTCCTTTAACGATTGGCAGGGTGAGAATTAGTGGCAGGCATGATGCGTACCGGCTGGCTCTGTACGGTGTGTTTGCGCTCGGCCAGACGGCGGCCTTCGGCGGACTGCAGCGCACAATCCTCGTCTGAGGAGGCTGAAAAGCGCACTGCCTCTTCTTCCCATACTGCATCCAGCGCTTCGGGGGTGTTGTCGGGCACCTCTTTTTTAACCTGTAGACGGTGCTCTTCCACATCGCCCTCAGCCCCCACTAACGCCAGTAGTGAAAGCGGTACCAGGGCGTGATCAGCTCCCCGCTCTTCCAGCCGCGCGGTGAGCAGCGCCAAGATGTGGCGTATTTCGCCCAGCCAGCGACCGATCTCCGCTTCATCACACAGTGAGAGATACTCAAGAAACACCGGCAGGTGGTCGGGCAGTTCCCGAGCGTCCAGCTCGAAACCGGCCGCGCTATACTCGGCCATTAAATCCACCATGGCCTGGCCACGATCGCGGGATTCACCGTGCACGTGCTCGAACAGCAATAGTGACGTCGCTCGGCCCTTGTCGAACATGGCCACGTACTCGGCCTGCAGCTCCAACAGATCCCCTTCATGAAGTCGCTGACACCAATCCATCAACGACGACTTGAGGGCCGCTCCCAGGCGGCGCTCAGCATTGAGAATTTCGATTAGCTCGCCGCAGGCATCCTGCAGTTCCTGGGTCGGGTAATCGAGTAAACGGGCCAGCACACGCAGGCTACGCATACCCTGTAGCGGTTCGAACGACGGCTCTACCGGGGTCGGCGATTGGGTAGCGGCTTCAGTCATGACGAGACTCCTCAAGTTGTGGCTGTGGGTCGAAGACCTCTACCGGTTTTACCAAAACGCTGGTCTGCTTACGGCCGTTAAATAGGTTGGGCTGGCTCTCACCGTGGCAACCATCACCAAAGGTAAAGCCACATCCACCCCGCTCGGGGAAGGCTTCGGTTGCCATCTCACGATGGCTGGTGGGGATCACGAAACGATCTTCGTAGTTGGCGATAGCCAAGTAGCGATACATCTCTTCCACCTGAGCGACACTAAGACCCACCGCATCCAGCACCTCGGCATTCGGCGCGCCATCCACATGCTTGCCGCGCATATAAACACGCATCGCCATTAAGCGCTTGAGTGCCAACACAACGGGCGCCTCTTCACCGGCTGTCAACAGGTTAGCCAGGTACTTCACCGGGATACGCAGTGATTCGATCTTGGGCAGGATGCCATCGAACTCGACATGCCCCGCCTCAGCGGCGGACTGAATCGGCGACAGCGGCGGCACGTACCACACCATCGGCAGCGTGCGGTATTCCGGGTGCAGCGGCAGCGCCAAGCCCCAATCGATGGCCATTTTGTAGACGGGCGATGCCTGAGCCGCTTTGATAACGTTGTCCTGAATGCCATCTTTTTTCGCCTGGGCAATCACTTCCGGGTCATGCGGATCGAGGAAGATGTCGCACTGGCGGTGATAGAGGTCGCGCTCGTCCGGCGAGCTTGCTACTTCCTCAATACGGTCGGCGTCGTAAAGCAACACGCCGAGGTAACGAATGCGGCCTACACAGGTCTCCGAGCAGATGGTCGGCTGGCCGGCCTCGATACGCGGGTAGCAGAAGATGCACTTCTCAGACTTGCCGGTTTTCCAGTTGTAGTAGATCTTTTTGTAGGGGCAGCCGGAGATACACATCCGCCAGCCGCGACACTTGTCCTGGTCGATCAGAACGATACCGTCCTCTTCCCGCTTGTAGATCGCACCGCTGGGGCACGAGGCCACGCAGGTGGGGTTTAAACAGTGCTCGCACAGGCGCGGCAGATACATCATGAAGGTGTTTTCGAACTGGCCGTAAATATCCGCCTGCACCTTGTCGAAGTTGGCATCTTTACGACGTTTGGCGAACTCGGTGCCGAGAATCTCTTCCCAGTTCGGACCCCATTCGATCTTTTTCATACGCTGACCGGAAATCAGCGAGCGCGGACGCGCCACCGGCTGGTGCTCACCGATCTTGGCGGTATGCAGGTGTTGGTAGTCGAACGTGAACGGCTCATAGTAGTCATCCATTTCAGGCAGGTCGGGGTTGGCGAAGATATTCGCCAGCACCCGCCATTTGCCACCAATACGCGGTTCAATCCGACCGTCGTTACGGCGCATCCAGCCGCCCTTCCACTTGGCCTGGTTCTCCCACTCTTTGGGATAGCCAATACCGGGCTTGGTCTCCACATTGTTGAACCAGGCGTACTCCATACCTTCGCGGCTGGTCCAGACATTTTTGCAGGTCACCGAGCAGGTGTGACAGCCGATACACTTATCTAGGTTGAGGACCATGCCTACCTGGGAACGAATCTTCATTTCACGGCCTCCTGAACGCTGTCATTGCCTTCGCCATCTAGCCAGTCAACGTGTTTCATCTTGCGCACTAATACGAACTCATCACGGTTGGAGCCGACAGTGCCGTAGTAATTAAAGCTGTAAGAGAGTTGCGCGTAGCCACCGATCATATGGGTAGGCTTGGGGCAAACTCGGGTAACCGAGTTGTGGATGCCACCCCGCGTACCGGTGACCTCAGAGCCAGGGACGTTCACGTTGCGCTCCTGGGCGTGGTACATCATCACCATGCCCGCCTTGACCCGCTGGCTGACCACTGCCCGCGCGGCAATCGAGCCGTTGGCGTTGTAGACCTCGATCCAGTCGTTGTCCTCGATATCAATCGAGGCAGCGTCTGCCTCGGACAGCCACACCACCGGGCCACCGCGGTTAAGCGTCAACATCAGCAGGTTGTCCGAGTAAGTGGAGTGAATCCCCCACTTCTGGTGTGGCGTAATAAAATTCAGCGCCTTGCTCTTGTAGCCGTTGTCGGCAGGTAGCGTGAAGCCTTTGGCCGCTTTGGTATCGATGGGCGGGCGATAGACCAGCAGACTTTCACCGAAAGCTCGCATCCAGGCGTGATCCTGATAGAACTGCTGGCGGCCGCTCACCGTGCGCCATGGAATTAGCTCATGAACGTTGGTATAGCCAGCGTTGTAAGAGACGTGCTCATCCTCAAGACCCGACCACGTGGGGCTAGAGATGATCTTGCGTGGCTGGGCGACCACATCGCGGAAGCGGATCTTCTCCTCCTGCTTAGGCGTCGCCAAGTGGGTGTGGTCGCGCCCGGTAATTTTGGAAAGCGCTTCCCACGCTTTTACTGCCACGGCGCCGTTGGTTTCCGGAGCCAGGGTCAGAATCATCTCGGCGGCATCAATAGCGCTGTCGATCAGTGGGCGCCCTTTATGCGGGCCGTCCAGCTTGCGATGGTTGAGCTTACCCAGCAGCTCGACTTCAGCATCGGTGTTCCAGGCAATACCCTTGCCGCCGTTGCCAATACTTTCCAGCAACGGTCCAACAGAGGTGAAGCGTTCGTAGGTCTCGGGGTAGTTACGCTTGACCTCGATCAGCGAAGGCATGGTTTTACCGGGAATCGGCGCGCACTCGCCTTTTTTCCAATCCAGTACTTGCGGTTGGGCCAGTTCACCCGGGGAGTCGTGCTGCATGGGCAGGGTGACTAGGTCGGTCTCCTCCCCCAGGTGCCCCACACATACCTTGGAGAACGATTTAGCAATACCCTTGTAAATATCCCAGTCGCTACGCGACTCCCAGGCCGGGTCGGTGGCGGCAGTCAAGGGGTGAATAAAGGGGTGCATGTCAGAAGTGTTAAGGTCGTCCTTCTCGTACCAGGTGGCCGTAGGCAGCACGATATCCGAGTAGAGACAGGTGGTGGACATGCGGAAGTCCAGGGTCACCAGCAGGTCGAGCTTGCCTTCCGGCGCCTCTTCGTGCCATTTCACTTCTTCGGGTTTCTGGCCACCGAAGTCACCCAGGTCTTTGCCCTGGATGCCATGGCGGGTACCCAGCAGGTACTTGAGCATGTACTCGTGACCTTTACCGGAACTGCCCAGTAGGTTCGAGCGCCAGATGAACATGTTGCGCGGGAAGTTCTGGGCGTTGTCCGGATCTTCCGCGGCAAAGGCCAGCTCACCACTTTTAAGTTGCTGCACCGCGTAGTCAGCGGTGGACATGCCCGCGGCTTCGGCTTTTTTGGCCAGGCGCAGTGGGTTGGTGCCCAGCTGCGGCGCGGAGGGCAGCCACCCCATGCGCTCGGCGCGCACGTTGAAGTCGATCAAACTGCCCGGGTAGTCCTCGGCCTTGGCCAACGGCGATAGGATCTCTTTGATCTCAAGCTTCTCGTAGCGCCACTGAGAGGAGTGGTTGTAGAAGAACGAGGTAGAGTTCATATGACGCGGCGGGCGCTGCCAGTCGAGGCCGAAAGCCAACGGGGTCCAGCCAGTCTGCGGACGCAGCTTTTCCTGGCCCACATAGTGCGCCCAGCCGCCACCGCTCTGGCCGATACAGCCACACATGACCAGCATATTGATCAGGCCACGGTAGTTCATGTCCATGTGGTACCAGTGGTTCATACCGGCACCGACGATGATCATGCTACGCCCGTTGGTTTTATTGGCGTTGTCAGCAAACTCTCGAGCAATACGGGTGCACTGCTCAGCCGAAACGCCGGTGATTTTCTCCTGCCAAGCGGGGGTATAAGGGCGAACCTGATCAAATGAGGTCGCACCATCATCTTCGCCGTCGCCGACAAAGCCACGGTCGATGCCGTAGTTGGCACACATCAGATCAAAAACGGTGACCGCAAGCATGTCGCTGCCATCGGCTCTCTTCAAGCGCTTGGCGGGCAAGTTATGGAACAGAAGGTCATCAGCGGCGCCAACACCAGCCCCTTTGACATGCTCAAAGTGCTCGTGCTCGATGCCACCGAAGTAAGGGAACGCCACGCGCGCGACGCTATCGTGGTGGTTGGCCAAACTGAGCAACGGCTTTATTTCAGTGCCTGCGGCGTCCAGCGATTCCAGGTTCCATTTGCCCACTTCGTCGCCGGTTTCGCCCCAGCGGAAACCGATGGAACCGCGTGGTACCACCAGCTGGTCGCGGGTTTCGTCCCAGGCGACAGTTTTCCACTCGGGGTTGCTTTCCTGACCCAGGGCAGCATCAAAGTCGCTGGCCCGCAATTGGCGCCCCGGTGCGAAGCTGCCATCTTCACGCGCTTCTAGTTCCACCAGGAACGGCATATCAGTATAGCGGCGCACGTAGTCGGTGAAGTAGGCACTGGGGTTATCGAGGTGGAACTCTTTGAGGATGACGTGGCCCATGGCCATCGCCAGTGCGGCATCGGTGCCCTGCTTAGCAGAGAGCCACTCGTCGGTGAGTTTGGAGACCTCGGCGTAGTCCGGGGTAATCGAGACCGTTTTGGTGCCTTTGTAGCGCACTTCGGTAAAGAAGTGGGCATCCGGGGTACGGGTCTGGGGAACGTTGGAGCCCCAGGCGATGATGTAGCCGGAGTTGTACCAATCGGCGGACTCAGGCACATCGGTCTGTTCGCCCCAGGTCATTGGCGACGCGGGCGGCAAGTCGCAATACCAGTCGTAGAAGCTCATGCAGACGCCGCCGATCAACGACAGGTAGCGGCTGCCGGCAGCGTAACTGACCATCGACATAGCGGGAATCGGCGAGAAGCCGATGATGCGGTCGGGGCCGTACTGTTTGGCGGTGTAAACGTTCGAGGCCGCCACTAGCTCGTTAAGCTCGTCCCAGTTACCACGAACGAAACCGCCCATGCCGCGAGCACGCTTGTACTGTTTGGTCTTGGCGGGGTCTTCGACAATAGACGCCCAGGCGTCTACCGGGTCTGGGTTAGCCTTGAGAGCTTCGCGCCATAGCGCCAGCAGCGGCTTACGAACCAACGGGTACTTGAGACGGTTGGCGCTATACATGTACCAGGAGTAGCTGGCACCGCGTGGGCAGCCACGCGGTTCATGATTAGGTAGGTCGGGTCGGGTACGGGGGTAGTCGGTCTGCTGGGTCTCCCAGGTCACCAGACCGTTTTTGACGTAGATTTTCCAGCTACACGAACCGGTGCAGTTCACACCGTGGGTGCTGCGGACCACTTTGTCGTGCTGCCAGCGGGCACGATAACTATCTTCCCATTGGCGGGATTCGCTGCGCAGTTCGCCGTGTTCGTTGGCGAAGGGCTCGCGGGCCTTGCGGAAGAAATTCAGCCGATCTATGAAGTGACTCATGGTCGATCTCCAGGCTCCTCGGAAATTTGCATTACCCGTCAGGCGGGTTCCATGAAGAGGAGTCTGCGCGATCGACATCAGAATTACTGCGTGATTACCTCCATATACACCCCATCTACCCCCAAGGTGATAGAGCAGCAAATGTTTAGGAATAGATGAGGGGCAGCCTTAGAAATCATACGGTTCGCGAGTAGCGATTTTCCTTCGGCGTTAGGTAGGCATCAAACGCCATGGCCAGGTTGCGAATCATCAACCGGCCCGAAGGCAACACTTCGATTTCTTCTTCACGCAGAGCGATCAGGCCGTCATCGGCCATCTCTTCCAGGTCTTTCAATGCCTTGGCAAAGTAGCTACCAAACTCGATGCCATGGCGAGCCTCGATAGCGGCGAACTCAAGACGCCCATGACACATCAGTGTATTGATGACATCGCGTCGCAGGCGATCATCGTCGCTAAGCCGGTAGCCACGAAAGACGGGCAGGCGCCCTTCGTCCAGGCGGTGCTGGTACTGGGCCGTCTCCTTGACGTTCTGACTGTAGGTGTCGCCCACCTTGCCGATGGAAGTAATACCCAATCCGATCATGTCGCAGTCGGCGTGGGTGGAGTAGCCCTGGAAGTTGCGCTGCAGCGTGCCTTTTTCACGGGCTAGGCTCAGCTCGTCATCCGGCAAGGCGAAGTGATCCATGCCAATGTAGACGTAACCCGCGCCGGTCAGGCGATTGATCGTTAACTCCAGCAGTTCCAGCTTTCGTTCTGGCGGCGGCATATCCTCGGGGCGAATCAATCGCTGAGCCTTGAACAGCTCAGGTAGATGGGCATAGCTGTAAGCAGCAATGCGGTCCGGTTGCAGATCAATAATCTTGGTCAGCGTGGTATCGAAACTCGCTACCGTCTGCTGCGGCAGACCATAGATTAAATCCACACTGACCGATTCAAACCCGGCGTCACGGGCTGCTTTCACCAGCGATACCACCTGCTCTTCGCTCTGGACACGATTGACCGCTTGCTGCACGTCGTGATCAAAATCCTGTACGCCGAAGCTCAAACGATTAAATCCCAGTGCGTACAGTTCATACACCTGCTCAGGGGTCACGGTGCGCGGGTCGACCTCTAACGAAAATTCGCGCTCTGCAGGCGCCGCAAAATGAAAGGCCTCGTCTAACGCTGCCATTAACTCGCCTAGCTGGTGGTTACTCAGGTAGGTCGGGGTGCCACCGCCAAGGTGCAATTGAGTCATCCGTCGGGTGCTATCGAAAAGCGCCCCCTGAACGCGAATCTCCTGTTTCAGCCACTGGAGATATTCAACCGCCCGTTCAGTGTTGTGGGTGATGATTTTGTTGCAGGCACAGTAATAGCACAGGCTTTTACAGAAAGGGATATGCACGTAAACCGACAGTGGCTTTGGTTCACTGGCCTGGTTACTGCGCTCGGCAGCACTTCGGTAGTCATCCTCAGCAAACGCCGCATGAAACTGCGGAGCGGTAGGATAAGAGGTGTAGCGGGGTCCCGGACGGTCATATTTTTCGACCGGGGGGCGGTTGAACAACGGTTCATTTCGCATAATCGGGAAAGGTCTCTGAAAAGGGGCTTTGAACAAGGTTTTTGAAAAAGATCTCTAAAAGTGAGCGCAGCAAGCGCTGGTTAATATTCATAAAGTATACGTTTTAAAAAATACCCTGCATCCATCGTGACGCCTCTGCTTTGTTCACTACGCCTTGAAAGCCTCCCCATAATGATCTGAGTCAAAGGGCGGCAATAAATAGGCAACTAAAATGCTCGGGTTTTCATCTTAAGGAGTCTTCGCAATGGAGCTTGTGTGCCCTGCTGGCAACTTGCCCGCCCTGAAGCGTGCGGTAGATGAGGGGGCCGATGCTGTCTACTTCGGTTTTCAAAATGCCACGAACGCTCGCCAGTTTGCTGGGCTTAACTTCACCGACAAACGCGCCCGTGAGGGTGTCGATTACGCCCATAAGCACGGCAAACGAGTATTCTGCGCGATTAACACCTACCCACAACCCGATGGCTGGCACCAGTGGACCCGCGCTGTGGATCAGGCAGTCGATCTGGGCGTGGATGCTTTGATCCTCGCCGATATGGGGCTATTGGATTACGCCACTCAGCACCATCCTGACGTGGCACGACACCTATCTGTTCAGGGGTCGGCGACCAGCCATGAAGCACTGCGCTTCTATCATGAGCACTTTGGCATCAAGCGCGCCGTACTGCCTCGGGTGTTATCGATTACTCAAGTACGCGACCTGGCCAAGCAGACGCCGGTGGAACTCGAAGTGTTTGCCTTTGGTAGCCTGTGCATCATGGCCGAAGGGCGCTGCTATCTATCTTCTTACCTCACCGGCGAGTCGCCCAATACACGTGGCGTCTGCTCGCCAGCGGCTCATGTCCGTTGGGAAGAGACGTCTCAAGGTCTAGAGTCGCGTCTTAACAACGTCCTGATTGATCGCTACGCCGAAGGTGAACGCGCTGGCTACCCAACTCTGTGCAAGGGACGCTTTGAGGTAACCGGCGAGACCTATCACGCCATTGAGGAGCCCGCCAGCCTTAATACCCTGGCGCTACTACCAGAATTGCGTGAACTGGGTATTAGTGCGGTAAAAATTGAAGGACGACAGCGCAGCCCCGCTTATGTGTCGAAGGTCGCAGGCATTTGGCGCCAGGCGCTGGACAGCCTCGAAGACGCGCCAGGGCGCTTTCATCCAGAGCATGCTTGGATGGCCGGTCTTGCTGAGCTTTCCGAAGGCGCCACTACTACGCTGGGCGCCTACGAGCGTCGCTGGAAATAGGAGTTTGCCATGACGACCCCCACTGCCCTGCAACTGTCGCTGGGCCCGGTACTCTTCTACTGGACTCGGGAGTGCTACGCCGACTTCTATCGTGAGGCGGCCGATTGGCCGGTAGAGATCATCACCCTGGGAGAAACGGTCTGCTCGCGACGCCGCGACATGAAACTTGACGACTGGCTAGGCATTGGCCGCGAACTCACTCAGGCAGGCAAGCAGGTGGTGCTCGCCAGCCAAACCTTGATTGAGTCCGAGGCCGATCTGCGCGATTTGCGCAAGCTCTGTGACAACGGCGACTTCATTGTTGAGGCTAACGATCAAAGCGCCCTACAACGCCTTTCGAATGCCGGGCTACCGTTCATCGCCGGCGCCGCACTCAATCTTTACAACCCGGCCACCTTGGGCGTTATGAAGCGGGCTGGGATGCAGCGTTGGCAGGCACCGGTGGAAATGTCCCGGGATGACCTGACTCAACTGATCGCCGATTGCCATCAGGCAGGAGTAAGCCAACCCTGCGAAGTGTTTGCCTACGGTCACTTACCTTTAGCCTGGTCATCGCGCTGCTTTACCGCGCGACGCCACCAGAAACCCAAAGACCGCTGTCAGTTTGTTTGCCAGCAGTACCCCGAAGGCTTGGTGCTGCGTTCGCAAGAGTCCCGCAACGTTTTCAACCTGAACGGCATTCAAACTCTCTCAAGCGCCTGCCAGGACCTTCGTCATGAGCTTCCGGTCATGGCCGAAATGGGGGTATCGGTGGTGCGTCTCAGCCCCCGAGCAGAAGGCATGGCTGAAGTGGTCAGCGCCTTTAACCAAGCCCGCCAAGGCCAGCTGCCTACACCCGATCCATTATCCCTGGTTGATGCCGAGGTCTGCGACGGCTATTGGTACGGGCGTCCAGGCATGGACAATACCCGCAGCGTGGCTCACTAACGCAACAAATTAGTTTTGATGGCCCTGCTTTGCGGCAGGGCCATCACCGTTTAATCCCGCTATCATTGCAACCTACTGAACATTCATACAATATACTTTTTATAGCTGGATGACTTATAGCTGGATTACCCTCGGAGCAACGTAAACTCCATGCATCTCACCCGATTCACTGATTATTCGATACGCGTATTGATCTTTCTTGCTGCCAAGGGAGAGGAGCGCTCTACCATTCATGAGATTGCCGAAACGTTTGATATTTCACGCAATCATTTGATGAAAATCGTTCAGGAACTAAGCCAAAAACAGTACGTAACGGCTATTCGCGGCAAGAACGGCGGCTTACTGCTGACACGTGACCCCGCAACAATCGTGCTAGGCGAGCTGGTGCGGGAGATGGAGCATGACATGGCGTTAGTTGAGTGTTTTCATAGCGATAACGCCTGCATCATTACCCCGGCATGTCGACTTCAATCGATTCTTAAGGATGCGTTGTCAGCATTTCTAGACGTACTTGACCACTACACATTGGCTGACCTATTGGGCAATCAACAACCTCAGCTTGCGCGCCTCATGCGTATTCCTACCCTCAGTGTTTAGCCCTTAAGTGCTTAGTCCTTAAGTGCTTAGTCCTTAAGTGCTTAGACCTTCAAAAATTAGCCCTCCTGCCCGTCGACTCGCGCCTGCATCAACGGCAACGTGTAGTGCACTAAAAATATGACGTAGGCCAAGCACCAGAGGATGATACTTAGCGTGTAGATCCAGTGGGTTATCTGGGGAAATAGCGCCAATACGGGTGCGCGCAGCAAGGCGGCTATTAACATTAACCCCAGCGCCATACCGATACCCGGTAAGGTGTGTATTGGCCGACCGGTATGGCCTAAAGAAACCCTGGCCATCATGGCTAACATCATGACACCCATCCCCCCGATACTCAGCGCATGAACCGCAAGCTCAGTGCGCATTAGCCCCATCAGTGCTAATACCCACATTACGAAGCCTAAGGGGATGAAGGCATAGCTGCCGTGCAATCCCCATAGCAATGGTTCGCGCCAGCTGTGCAGCCCACCCCAGCGTGCCATGCGAAGAGTGTTGGCCAATGCCGCTAAGACCATCGCCCCACCCATTAACATCGTAGGTACGGCAATACCCAGCATGATGGCCAGCTGCAGTAATACGACGCTCACCGTACTCGCCAGCGTAACACCTTCGAGTAAGGGAATAGGCTCTGGCTTGGTGCGCCCTAAACGGTTCGCAGTAAACATAGCAATCACGCGCCCGCCAACCACTGTCATCATCAGTGTGATCAACAGCACGGCTAAATAGGCCGCTTGGCGAATCAACTCGGCATCGCCGTTCTTCAACCCCAGATGCATTGCCAGATTAGCCATCGCAAACAGTGCAAGCACAGGGATGAAGATCAAATTACGCCACCGCTTCGCGGTAATTACCAATTTCGCCATGACGATAGCAACCACCGGCAGAAACGCTAGGTCGACCATCAATAGCAGCCAGCCCGGCAACGCCATGGGAAAGGCCATTAGTAGCCGACCTAATAGCCATAACACGACTAGCGCCAGCAGTGGCCCACCGCTTAAGCTCGGCAATCCGGTCCAGTTGCGCACAGCCGTTAGTAAAAATCCCGCTACCACTGCCGCTGCAAAACCGAACAGCATTTCATGCTGATGCCAAAAAATCAGGCCGCCGTAGGGGCGCAGCAGAATATTGCCGTGCCAGAAACCCAACCACACCAACAGGGATACCACGCTAAACAACGCAGCCAGTAGGAAGAAAGGCCGAAAAGCCAGACGCATCAATGGCAGATGCTTAAGCTTGAAGGCAGGTGGGGATGAGGTGATCGTTGGCATGGCATAATCCCGACTAATTTGCTTGGAAATATGATTGTGCGCCTCGCAACCATCAAAAACCATGACAAGTATCAAAAATGCATCTTATAGTTTTAAGCAGCTAGCCGCCCATCAATAACCGTCGTCACGTCAAGGGTCCTTCCAATAATAAAACCCGCTTTAAGATTGGTATTTATACCCTCTGGGCTTTAAGATGCATTTATAAAGCATCTTAAAGCCCAGAGGTATTATCCGTGCTAACACATGAACAAGAACAACTGATCGACGCTACGGCCCCCATCGTTGCTGAACATCTAGACGCCATTACGCAGCATTTTTACCCGTTGATGTTTAACCGCTATCCTGACGTAAAACCACTCTTCAATGAGGCGCATCAGCAAAGCGGTGGACAGCCTCGCGCTCTGGCCAGCGCCGTGTTGGCCTATATAAAACTACGCAGCAACCCTGCCCAAGCACGCGCCACACTGGCTGTTGTGGTCAGCAAGCATGTCTCTTTGGGAATACTTCCTGAACAGTACCCCATCGTAGGGGAGTGCTTGCTAGCGGCGATTGGCGATGTTCTTGGCGATGCCATAACGCCAGAAATCGCCGATGCGTGGGGCGCGCTTTATAACGAGCTTGCTGCACTACTCATCGACCTTGAAGACCAGCGCTACCGTGAGTTTGAGCAGCGTCCTGGCGGTTGGCGGGGCACCCGCCGCTTCAAGATTGCCAGCACTCAGCAGGAGAGTGTCTTGATTCGCTCTTTTATTCTGGCACCTGAGGATGGCGACACGGTGGCTGACCATGAGCCTGGCCAATATATCGGCGTACGCCTAACCATTAATGGCGAACCGGCCTATCGGCATTACAGCCTATCGGATACCTCCAATGGTCGGAGCTATCGCATCTCAATCAAACGCGAAGCAGAAGGGCTAGTCAGCCGTCATTTCCACGATGTCCTGCAACTAGGTGATAGCATAGAGCTGCTTCCCCCCGCAGGTGATTTGACGCTGGTAGAGGGTGACGAACCGCTGCTGTTTGCCAGCGGGGGAGTCGGTCAAACGCCACTTCTCCCCATAGCGCGGCATGCTTTGGCCCTTGGACGACAGGTAGTCTATTTACACGCTGCCTTAGATGCCGATCATCACGCTTTTAATGACGAGCTTAAAACCTTGAAGGCTGCCTATCCCCAACGTTTTCAAGCTGTCAGCATTCATGAACGGGGAAACTGCGCCGATCATACTGGGCGTATCGACCGCTCCTTATTAGCTGACTACCTGCCTAGCCCTATGGCTCGCTGCTATTTTGTCGGTCCCCAGGGGTTCATGACGGCTATCAACAATGCTTTGGCTGAGCTAGGTATCGGCGCAGACCGCCGACACTTTGAGCACTTCGGCCCCTCGCGACCGCTCGACGCCGCTTGATAAATAGGCGGCCTCAGTAACGCATACCGACGCCGCCTAATAAATTCCTGGAAGCTGGGGAGGGTGAAATCACCCACTGCGCGACATCCGCTCTAGCCCCATCAGCACTTCACCTAAACGACCTTGCGCAAAACTTTCCTCACGGCCATCCAGCAGGTTTTTAAGCGTTAACCCCAGCTCCGTGTCCCCTTCTATGACTAAACGACGCTGGAAAAACAGGCTATCGGGGTCTTCGCGGCGAGTAGCAAGGCACAAAAACTCGCGCCATCCTCCACGAATGGTTGCCTCGCCCTGCTCACGGCATACTACCAAGCGCTGGGCTTTAAGCGTCAGGCTTAGCGTCACCCCTAAATCCCCGATGGCGAGGGTAATACGCCGCCCTTCCAGAACATCAAACTCGCCCTCTTGCAGAGGCTCAGCAAACGTACGGTTGAGTAAAGGCGCGATTACACGCTGCTTAATAATGAAAGGCACCTTCGGATCAAGAAGACGAATCAAATGCTCAAGGTTTACCGGTAGAGGCAGCAACGCAGACGCCGGGGGAACAACAAACGGTAGCAATGACACAGCACGCACTCCTAAGTAAAAGCAACAATGGCAAACGCCATGGGGTCTATACTAAACACTGCCATGACGCTGCGAGCTGATATGTGTCAGTAGAGACGACATAACCTCACTCATGGCCATTGCGATGTACCAGCCCGACTCAAGCTAGCCAGGAAAGAGGGCTGTGGCGAATGGCGGCCCCCACCATATAGGCGAATAAACAGATAGCCACCACGGCGGCAATACCACGCGCCTGGGGCGTCTTCCCGCGTTTAATGGCAATATTGCCAATACCGATATACGCCAGTAATGCCAGCAATTTGGCTCCCAGCCAGGGAAGCTGCCAGGGCCATACGGAGAGCAGCATCATTAACGTCACCCCTAGGCCCAACAGAGCCGTATCGATGAGGTGAGGCAATACCTTGACCCAACGGGCTTTGAGTTGCGGGCTTTCCCGCACCGACCACCAGGCGCGCACCATGAAGAGCGTGATGCTCAACGCAGCGGCCATCATATGCAGATGCTTAATGACAAAATAGTGTTCCACGGTAACGCCCTCAGCCAACGTTCACGGCATCGCCATGACGATCGAAAGCGATGAACGAGGTGATATTGCCCATTTGCAGCGACTCCGCCATACGCTGAAGCTGACGTTCAATCTCAGCGCCATCCGCCGGGTCGTCCATGGCAGCAGCAAACACCAGATCCCATTCGAAGCCGGTACGATCAGACTCCTCGACCAACGCTGCCATACTGCTCAGGTCATCGGTCGACTTGTCCACACAGACGACGGGGATCAGCACGCCGCCCTCTCCCTTTTCAAAACGACGACGTTGCTCATCATCAGGAAAATCGGGCAGTTCAGCGCGGACGAACACAAACAGCAGCCGCTGGGGCTTAGCTTGTTGACGAGCTTCCTGCAGTAGATCGGTAAATGTCGCTATCGTCATGGGAAAGGGCCTTATGGTTACGGTTGTTAATAGGTGAGAGACGTTATGAAATATGCGTCGTTGCTATGTATCTTTAATCTGGCGAGCGAGCCGTTTTGCGGCCAGAGAATTTTTGGGTATCGCCACGCATTGCTGTCGAGGCCGCAGGCGCCTCCACGAAAAGCCATAACAGCAGCATTACCATGGTGAGTGGAATAAGCAGGCTCAATGGCGCTGCCCGCCAACCATAGGCTTGAACGACCAAAGGCTCCATATGCAAAGAAAACCCCACGCCTGCCATCAGAGCAAGGAAGAGCCCTACCAGTAGGCACTTTAGACAGCCAGGCATCCAGCCTTTGGCGTGGGCGATACCGGTGGCAATGACAGCCCCCCCCAACCCTAGCCCTCCTCCCACCAGCAGAAACTCCCCTGGCTGATTAGCCACCCCAAACCAGCCAAGTGCTAGCGCGAGCCCCAACAGCAGCCACTGCATCAAGCTGCAGGTATTATTTCGCCGCGCTAGGCGCCATGCAGGCCATGCCAACAGAGCACCACTCCCCACCGGCAACAATACATAGATAGGGTGAATCGAGAGCAGCGCGTAGAGTGTCCAGCTGGCTACCGCTAAGGCGCTGGCCAACGGCATCAATAGCATGGCTACCAGCACCTGATAGCCATTGACTGGCTCTTTTGATGTCTCCAGCGTCGGAGGCAGTATAGGTGGAGGCATGGTGTTTCCCGGCGAGGGTATGAAGACATCTGAAGACATGCCAGAATTGTCGGTAAATGCCGGGTTTAGGTCAAAAAGCATCGGAGGTAGACGGACTAACCCCAAAGTAATAGCCCCCGTATCGAGATCCAGTTAATGCCTCACTTTTTTACCTCTTATGTGCTACTGGAACCGTCATGAAATTACTTCAACGCTCCCTGGTTGCGCGCATCATTGCATCACTGCTAGCTATCAGTGGTATGGCACTTATTAGCATCACTCTAACCATGGGCATGTCTAACAGTACCCATGGGGATGCTGCGGCCATTAATGTCGCTGGCTCGTTACGCATGAACGCCTACCAGATCATGGGAGCGTTGCAGCGCGCGTACTATGAACCCGAAGAGACACATGAGACTCAGCTAGAAGCAATTTTGGTGCGCTTCGACCAGCGCTTGCAGGGTACTACTCTCCAGCAAAGTATTCCTGCCGATCAACACCACGAGAGCCGCCACCAGTTGGAAGAAATCCAATCCTACTGGCAACACACGCTACGCCCAGCTCTGCAGAACCCAACCGCCGCCGCACGTGACCTAGATAGGCTAGAAACGATGATCGTGGCGATGGTCAATGACATCGAAATCCTGGTGACCTACCTAGAGCAGAGCACCGAGGCGAAGGTAAGACTGCTAGGCATGATGCAAGTACTCTTCCTAGTGCTGATCGCTATTGTGGTATTCATAGCGCTCTATGATGTTCGCCACAACCTTGTGCTGCCATTACGCCAACTTATGGTACTTGCCCGGGAAGCATCTCAGCGTAACTTTAAGCCGCGTTCGCAGATTCGTGGCAGCGACGAGCTGGCCTTGCTAGGCGACACCTTCAACAACATGTCCGCTGAACTGGCATCCAGCTACGCCGCGCTGGAAGACAAAGTATCACGCAAGAAACAGGAGCTTGAGCGCAGCAACCAAGCCATGCGGGTTATGCACGATGCCAGCCGTTCGCTCTATGGCGGTGGAAACGATCTCTGCTCCAGCGCAGCGCCTATGCTGCGCGAACTGGAAAAACTGTTGAATATCGGGCCGATACGCTTATCGCTTAATGACCCCTTTGACCAACAGGAAATGCCGGTACTGGAAACCCACTCGCGCACTCGGCCTGAGTATTGTCGAGACCAAGCGTGCCATGCCTGTTTGATCGACCCTCTCCCTCTGGATTTGGTCGCTAGCGATCAATCGCAATGTTTGTTATTACCTATTAGTGTCGGTGACACCCTGCTGGGAACCCTGGAAGTGTGGTACCCCCGCGAGCGGCTTAACGATAACACCCGCAGGCTCCTCAGCATTCTTGCTGATCAGCTGGCCACGGCGGTCTACCTACAGCGACGTATTGAAGAGCAGCAGCAAGTCACGCTGATCAACGAGCGCACAATTATTGCGCGGGAACTGCACGACTCCCTGGCTCAATCGCTCTCTTATCTCAAGATGCAGGTTGCTCGGCTTGAACGCATGCAGCAAAAAGATACGTCACGTGAGGCTCAGGCAGCGGTATTTGATGAGTTGCGTAATGGGTTGAATAGCGCCTATCGCCAACTCCGTGAGCTGCTGACTACGTTTCGGCTTAAGCTTGAAGGCCCAGGTTTACAATTCGCCTTGCGCCAAACGGTCAATGAGTTCACTCAGCGTATGGGAGCCACAGTAGAGCTGGAGTACGATGTGCCACCATACTTGCTTAATCCGAACGAAGAAATTCACGTGTTACAGATCATTCGTGAGGCACTTGCTAATACGCACAAACATGCCAAGGCTCATTGGGCTGCCGTGACAGTACGTTTTGCTAATGCGCGTTTGCTGGTAAAAATCGAAGATGATGGCATTGGCTTAGAGGACGATAGCTCGCCGCCGATGCATTACGGTTTGGTGATTATCCGCGACCGCGCTAACACCCTGAATGGGGAGTTGAATATCGTTAATCGTCCTACCGGCGGTACCGGTATTGAACTTGTCTTTACGCCTTTAACTGCACGCTTAATCCAGCAACAGCCCTTGTCGGCTGCCGACGTTTCTCATTTAGATAAAGGGGCTTCTTAATGACGCTGACCACTCCTGATACACCTGCCAGTCTGGTGATTATCGATGACCACCCGTTACTCCGGCGTGGTGTGGCACAACTTCTTGAGCTTGAAGACGACCTTGAATTGGTGGGCGAGACGGGCAATCCAGAAGAAGGCATTGCATTGGCACTCAAACTTGAGCCTGACCTGGTTTTACTTGATTTAAACATGCCGGGCGTCAATGGTTTAGAAGCCTTGCGCCGCCTACGGGAAGCCAACTATAGCGGCCGTGTGGTGATGTTCACTGTTTCCGACCATGAGGATGATGTTGTCGCCGCACTGCGTAACGGTGCTGACGGTTACCTGCTAAAGGATATGGAGCCTGAAGACATGGTTCGCCAACTGCGTCAGGCTGCTCTAGGCCGCATGGTAATCAGCGAAAGTCTGACCGCCCTGCTCGCTGAAGCCCTGCGTAATCAACGCAACGCGCCCTCGACCCCCGACATCCACAGCCTGACGCAACGCGAACGTGAAATCCTGCAGCAACTGGCTGGCGGGCTCTCGAACAAGCTCATCGCGCGCAAACTGGATATTACTGAAGGCACGGTTAAGGTTCACGTCAAGCACCTACTCAAAAAGCTCAACTTACGCTCACGTGTTGAAGCCGCCGTTTGGGCGGTTCAAGAAGGTATCGATTACTAGTCGATTCTGTGTGGTTACCTCCAAAGACTTCCTGAGTACTTTTACTCTGGCCCGCCTTTACCCCCTCTCGATTTTTTGTCTTTAAAATCAATCAATCCTGGCTTTACAGCGACTACCTCTCAAGAGGTATGTCGCTGATTTATAGGTTATTTCCCTTAGTTTTCCAATCCCCTTTGCAAGCGTATCTTGCCTGCTAACTGCAGAAAGGTTTGATGCCAAGGGGAACCGCCATGAGCAAGAGAAACGCCGACATTGAGAAGTGGGAGGTCGAAGATGCCCAATTCTGGGAACAGGAAGGTAAGCAGATCGCCAACCGCAACCTATGGATATCTATTCCCAGCCTGCTGATGGGCTTCGCTGTCTGGATGATGTGGGGAATGATCACCACTCAGATGCAAAACCTGGGTTTTGCATTCACGATCAACCAACTTTTTTCCCTAACAGCACTTGCTGGCCTAGCGGGTGCCACGCTGCGCATCCCCGCTTCGTTCATGATCCGCATCGCTGGCGGGCGCAATACCATCTTCCTAACCACTGCGCTGCTGATGATCCCCGCCGCCGGTACTGGTATCGCCTTGATGAACCCAGGCACACCGTTCTGGGTATTCCAGGCGTTGGCGCTACTTTCCGGCATCGGCGGCGGTAACTTCGCTTGCTCAATGAGCAACATTTCCACCTTCTACCCCAGTAAGCAGCAAGGCTACGCGCTGGGCATGAATGCGGGCCTCGGCAATTTCGGCGTCACCACCATGCAGATTTTGATCCCGCTGGTGATGACTATTGGTATTTTCGGCGCGATGGGCGGTTCTCCGCTGGAATTACAAAGCGCCAGTGGTACGTTGATTGGTCGTATTGAAGCAGGTACCGATACCTGGATTCAGAATGCGGGCTTTATCTGGCTAGTGTTTCTGATCCCGCTAGCGTTCGCCGGTTGGTTCGGTATGAACAATCTTCGCACTATTACACCCAATCCTGGTTCACCGCTGGCGGCTTTCAGCAAAATATTAGGGCTTTACGGCGTCGGCTTGGTGACCGCCATCGTCGGCATGTTGGCACTCAGCTGGCTTAATATGTGGATTGCCCTGCCGCTAACCATCGTTCTGACCCTAGTGTTGTTACGCCTGATTCCTGGCGACATCAAGCCCAATATCCAGAAGCAGTTCGCGATATTTTCCAATAAGCACACTTGGTCAATGACCATCCTCTACATCTTAACCTTCGGCTCTTTTATCGGCTTCTCTGCGGCGCTGCCGCTCTCCATCAACGTCATCTTCGGCAACATGATGGAAGCCACTGTCGACGGCACGCTGATTCGCGTGGCCAACCCAGAGGCGCCCAGCGCGTTGACCTGGGCCTGGATAGGCCCCTTCGTGGGTGCCCTGATTCGTCCGCTGGGCGGCTGGATCTCCGATAAAGTGGGCGGCTCCATCGTCACCCAAATAATCTCAGCGATCATGGTGGTCGCCTCTATCGCCACCGGCTACGTGATGATGCAGGCCTACAACGCCACCGATCCTAATCAGTTCTTTTGGCTATTCCTGCTGTTATTCATCGTGTTATTCGCCGCCAGTGGTATCGGCAACGGCTCTACCTTCCGCAGCATCGGCGTGATTTTCGATCAACAGCAGAAAGGCCCGGTACTTGGCTGGACCTCTGCCGTCGCAGCCTATGGCGCCTTCATCGCCCCGCGGGTAATGGGCGAGCAAATCCAGGCCGGGACACCGGAACTGGCCATGTACGGCTTTGCGGTCTTCTACGCTATCTGCCTCGTCATCAACTGGTGGTTCTACCTACGCAAGGGTGCCTACGTTAAGAACCCCTGAGCTACGTTAAGAACCCCTGAGCTACGTTAAGAACCCCTAAATAGGGCTTGCTTCTTTAAGTCCGGCGCTAAGCGCCGGGTCTTCACCCCCTACCCCACTGCGGGAGGACACCATGAAAATCATGATCGCCTATGACGGTTCGCGAAACGCCAAGCTGGCTCTCGCTCAGGTCGTCAACATGTTCCGCTGTAACCAACCTCTGCTGGTACTGGTCGGCGTGGTGGAGAACCCACTCGACGCTACCGATAACAACGAAACGCTTTTTCAGCAGGAGAACGAGGAAGTTAAACAACACCTTCAAGAGGGAGTGGCGTTCGCTATCGGCGAGGGTTTCCAAGCAGAGCATCTTCTCGCCGAGGGGGATGCGCGCAAGATGCTGCTTCAGGCCACTCGCAAACTGTCGCCAGACCTATTGGTGATTGCTCGCCATAGCCACCAACCGGACGGCGGCATCATTGCCAAATCGTTGACTTACTTCGTCGATGAGCTGGACTACATGACTTTCGGCAGCGTCAGCTCTTTCCTGGCCCGGCGTGCCGAGTGTCCCTTGTTAATCCTACCCAGCCCTTGAGCAGCCTCTACCCACCTTAGGGACATACCACCTTTGGGACACAGGACATACGACCATGAAAGTTTCCGCTGTATTCAAGTTCCGCAGCCCTGAAATTCGGGCCTTGCACCTGACCTGGATTGCCTTCTTTATTACCTTTTACGTGTGGTTCAACATGGCGCCACTCGCGTCAAGCATGCTCAAAAGCGTCGACTGGCTGACCCCGGATGATCTCAAGCTGTTCGCCATCTGCAACGTCGCTTTGACCATTCCCGCTCGCATAATCGTTGGCATGGCGCTGGATCGCTTCGGGCCACGCCGAGTGTTTTCGGTACTGATGGTAACGATGTCGCTACCGGCCCTGGCGTTTGCCTTCGGTAACAGCATGATGCAGCTACTAGTGGCGCGCCTGGTGCTGAGTTCGATTGGTGCCAGCTTTGTGGTCGGTATCCACATGACCGCACTGTGGTTCAAGCCTAAGGATATCGGTTTCGCCGAAGGCTTTTATGCTGGTTGGGGTAACTTCGGTTCCGCTGTGGCTGCCATGTCACTGCCGACCATTGCGCTAAGCATGTATGGCGGCCCCGATGGCTGGCGCTGGGCGATCGCCCAGAGTGCCATCGTGATGGCAGCTTATGGCGTCTACTACTGGTTCGCGATCACCGACGGTCCTGACGCTAACTCCCATCGCAAACCGCGTAAATCCGCTGCCATGGAAGTGAGTTCCTGGGCCGATATGATCAAGCTGATCATCTGGACCATCCCGTTGGTCGGCGTACTCGCCATTCTGGTCTGGCGCATCCAGTACATGGGCTATCTATCTGTCACCAGCGCCGTTATTGCTTATCTTGTCATCGTGGCGATTGTCATCTATCAGATAGTGCAAATCCTACGGGTCAACCTGCCGATCCTACGCAAAGGGGTACCTGAGGACGACAAGTACTCGTTCAATAGTGTGGCCGCACTTAACAGCACTTATTTTGCCAACTTCGGCGCTGAACTGGCCGTGGTGTCAATGCTCCCCATGTTCTTTGAGGAGACTTGGGGGCTAAATGCCGCCACGGCAGGCATGATTGCGGCCTCGTTCGCGTTCGTCAACCTGGTAGCGCGCCCCATGGGTGGCATGGTCTCTGATCGTATGGGCAATCGCCGTTTCGTCATGCTGTGCTATATGTTTGGCATTAGCATCGGGTTTTTATTGATGGGTATGCTCAATTCAAGCTGGCCGCTGATCCTGGCGATCGCCGTAACTATCGGCACGTCGATTTTCGTCCAGGGGGCAGAAGGGGCGACCTTTGGCATCATTCCCTCCATTAAGCGCCGTATCACTGGGCAGATCTCAGGCATGGCAGGTGCTTACGGTAATGTGGGCGCGGTGGTCTACTTGACCATCTTTACGTTTGTAACCCCGTCGCAATTTTTCTACATCATCGCGACGGGTGCTTTCACTAGCTGGCTGATATGTCTGGTGTGGCTCAAGGAGCCGGAGGGTGCCTTCGACGATGAGTACTATGTGTCGTCAGTTGATAGAGATATCGAAGCGCAAGCGCAAGCGCTTCAGAACTCCAAACCTTGAACATTAAGTCTATCGGTAACTAACGCACACAACACGGTCTTAACCAGGGTTGTGTGCTTGGGTGCACAAATAGGGTGCACTGGATATCTCTATTGGAAGTCAGTGATGTTCTCAATCCAGGTCAAGGCCGCGACGGCAGTCGGAAACCCAGTGGTAGGAATCGCCAGCATAGCCACCTGTTTGAGTTCGTCTGCGCTGATGCCTTCCTCCAGAGCACGACGGACATGAGATGGACGGCACCTTTTAGAGCGGGAACCTATCGCCAGCGATAACTTGATCAAACGCCTACTACGCGCATCAATTGGCCCGGCTTCAGCACAGGCTTTAACCAATTCAGCATAAGCATCCCAAATATCAGGATACTAATTCGCTACCTTTCCTGCGCTGGAAGAAAAATAACTCTTTGTCATAGTGCAATACCTTAGCGATAACGTGTGTGAGTCCCCAGTATAGAAATACTGCTCCCGAGCGCCACCTCAACGTTTCGGCTTTCAACTCGGCGAGCACTACCCGCTGCCCAACGACTTCGAAGCCGAACCACGCCACTGGAAGAAAATGCTGTATGAGTTGCGTCGCACGCCAGAAGCGAGGGAAGCAAGCCAAGCGATTGTGGGTAAGCTCTCCAGTTAACGATGCTCAAGCCAACGCGCCAAAATGAAATATTAAAAACCCATAACGGCTAGACTCACTCTTCTCTTAATAAACTGCACGATCTTACAATACTCTTATCAATTTTTCCCATACGCTTCCAGTATATCAGCTCACTTCACGTTTCTGCTGCAGGCCCATTCGCCATAACTACAAAGCTCACACCTTAGGAGAATCAATTGACAATAACGAACAAGTCTTTAAGCACCAAAAAAATGTTCTCTACTTCAAATACAACAGAATTCCGGGTCTTGCTTCCGCAGTTATTGACGGCCATATTTGCAATAGCACCAGTAAGCATGCTGTTCGGCTTTACTGCTTATAAAGCAGACTGGAGCATTGTTGAAATTTTTCTCGTAAGTTTATTAGGCTTTTCTGGAAGCGGGCAGTTTGCCGCTCTACCTCTATCTGAGACTGGTGCCAGCCTTTTAACTATTGCTTTCGTTACCACTATGATCAATAGCCGATATTTTGCAATTTCGCTTTCATGCTCAAAAAAACTACCAAAAAACAAGCTGCTTAAGGTTTTTGCCTCCCATGCACTCGGCGACGAAGCGTACGCTATTGAGCAGGGAAATAACCAAAGAGCCATGCTGATAATTCGCTTCACCATTTTCTCGATCTGGATACTCTTTGGGGTAGCAGGCGGCATTATAGCGGGGCTGTTTCCAAACCTTTTACCTGATGACATCAATGCCAGTATTCCTGCGAGCTTGGTACTTCTGTTTCTTGCCATCTCGTATCTTCAAAATCGACCTTATAAAAGTGGTTTGATAACTTTTCCAAAGGCAATGTTAGGCATTTTAATAAGCGGAGTTTTCTACTACACCCTTGGTGGCGACTACTTTTGGATCCCCTCCATCATTCTATTATCCGCTATCTTCTATTTAATGAAGATAAAATATTGAGGAATAAGTATGGCAGATAATTTTCTGGTGATTTTTGCTCTTCTATTTACAAGTGTCGTGGTAAGAGTTCTTCCCTCTTTGCTCACGATTAACTTCGGTGCTAAGGCCCAGCACCTGATTGAGGAAGTATTACCTACTTCTATTTTTATTTGTTTCATTACTTATATTGTGATGCCAGAGATTGCTAGCGGGCTTAATCTTTCTATTTTTTCTTTTATTGCAGTAGGTATATTGGCAGTTATATTAAAAAGTGGACTGATCCTAACGACAGTCGTCGCCACTACTCTATATTACGTATTGAGCTGAATAGCCCGCAATACGAGATCGCGTCAAAGACAGGCTATATAAACTGTCAAAACGGGATCACTAGCTTTACTTAACATATATTCCACTGCATGATAATCCTGCACTCAGACAGAAGCCGATAACTTACCGCATATGCTAAACTCTTTTAATACACAGATAGAAAGATTTGAAGCCTTTTTTTCTGGCGTCGCCTTTGAGCCCCACCGGCACGATACGTATGCTGTAGGTAGAACCCTGGCAGGGGTTCATTGCTTCAATTACCGAGGTGAAAAAAGAACTAGCTTACCTGGCAATACCATTGTGCTTCATCCTGATGAACTTCATGATGGTGAGGCTGGCACGAATGACGGCTTCCACTACCGCATCATGTATATTGAGCCCTGTGCTCTTCAAGCTGTACTTGGTGGCCGCACATTACCCTACATAAAGGGGGGCGTTAGCACAGACCCTCGGCTTTATGCCGCCACAGAATTTCTTATGAATGACCTTCAAACTGCTCATGAGCAGCTTGAAGAGGAAGATATCGTTTTCGAATTAGCCAATGTTCTCTCTGCTGTTGCCGGTCACAAAAGAGGTAGGGTGGCATACGACTATAACGCTGCAGAAAAGGCTAGAGAATATATCCACTATTCGTTGGATTCTCAGATCACACTGAATGATTTAGCGTTAGTGAGTGGCCGTGAAAAGTGGAGTTTATCAAGGGATTTCAGGGCATTATATGGAACAAGTCCATACCGTTACTTGACCATGCGGCGTCTTTCGTTTGTAAAACACTATTTGATCCAGGGTTACTCGTTGTCGTACGCCTCGGTTTCAGCTGGTTTCAATGACCAGAGCCATATGACAAACCACTTTAAGAAAGCCTTCGGTCTTACCCCTACTCAGTGGTTGTCTAGGTTTAAGAAAGGCTGAAGGGCCACTGGCTACTAATCACCGGCATCACAAAAACACTCAAACCCCTCTATGAAAAAACCGCCTTCGCCAGCAGCTTTCACTGTTTGACGATGGCGGGCTAAATGATTCTTATAACTTAGGATTAACTAAGCGCTTCCAACGACGCCTTAATAATGCTCAACCCTTCCTCCAATACCGCAGAAGAAACCGTCAGCGGTACCAGAATGCGGATGCTGTTGCCGTAGAAGCCGCAGGAGAGCAGGATCAGGCCTTTCTCGCGGGCTTTGGCGCAGAGCGCGCCGGTCATCTGAGTATCTGGCTTGCCATCGCTGTCGAGCAATTCGAACGCTGCCATGGCGCCTAGCTGGCGGCCGTGAGCCACGGCGGGGAAACGCGCCTCCCATACCGCGAAACGTTCGGCCAGCATTTTGCCCATCTGCTCGCTGCGGGCCAGTATATTCTCCTCTTCAATCACCTCAATCACTGCCAGCGCCGCTGCGCAGGAGAGCGGGTTACCGCTGTAGGTGCCGCCTAGCGAGTTGGGGCCGGAGGCGTCCATTACCTTGGCGCTACCTACTACTGCAGATAGCGGCATGCCGTTGGCGAGACTCTTGGCGGTGGTGAGAATATCCGCCTCAATGCCGCTATGTTCGAGCGCAAACAGCTTGCCGGTGCGGGCAAAACCGGACTGCACTTCGTCGGCGATCAGCAGAATGCCGTGCTCGTCGCACAGCGCGCGCAGCGCTTTCAGGTAAGCCGGTGACGCAATATAGAAGCCGCCTTCACCCTGTACCGGCTCAATCACGATGGCCGCCGTGCGGTGCGGGGCGATATCGGTTTTGAACAGCGTGCGAATGGCGTTGAGCGAGGCTTCTTCACTGATGCCGTGCAGTGGGTTGGGGAACGGTGCGCGGAACACATCGCCCGGCATCGGGCCGAAGTCGTTCTTGTAGGGCAGCACCTTGCCGGTCATCGCCAGGGTCATCATGGTGCGGCCGTGGAAGGCGCCGTCGAAAGTGATAATGCCGGTGCGGCCAGTGGCGGCGCGGGCAATTTTTACGGCGTTCTCCAGCGCTTCGGCACCGGTGTTGACCAGCATCGCCTTGCGCTCAGGGCCGCGTACCGGGCTCAGTTCACACAGCTTTTGGCACAGCTGCACGTAGGGCGCGTAGGAGATCACCGCCGCGCTGGTGTGCATAACTTTCTTGAGCTGCGCTTCAACGGCAGCAACGATTTTCGGGTGGCGGTGGCCCAGGTTCAGCACACCAATCCCACCGGCGAAATCGATCCAGCGGTTGCCGTCGGCGTCCCATAGCTCGGCGTTTTCAGCACGCTCGGCAAACTGGGTGGTCGGCGTCGCGGCCCCATTGGCTACATAACGGTTTTTCAGTTCGTTCAATTCTTGGTTAGTCATCATTTTTCTCTTTAAAGGCCGCCAACGCAGACGTATTTCAGTTCGGTAAATTCATCCAGCCCATGGTGTGAACCTTCACGGCCCAGACCGGACTCTTTCACGCCGCCAAACGGCGCCAGCTCGGTAGAGATCAACCCTTCATTCACACCGACCATGCCGTACTCCAGCTGCTCCATGGTGTGCCAAATGCGGCGATAATCCGTGGCATAGAAGTAGGCGGCCAGGCCAAAGGGCGTATCGTTGGCCATCTGAATGGCCTCTTCATCGCGGTGGAAGCGGAACACCGGCGCCACAGGGCCAAATGTCTCTTCATCGGCCACCGCCATCTTAGTAGTGACATCCGCCAGCACCGTGGGGGTAAAGAAGCGCTCACCCGCGGCGTGGGGCTTGCCACCGCACAGTAGCCGCGCGCCTTGGTTTATTGCGTCATCCACATGGCGCTGAACCTTGTCCACTGCCGCCTGATTGATCAGCGGGCCGATAATGCTGCCTTCCGCTAGGCCGTCGCCTACTTTTAGCGCGTTCACTCGTTCGGTAAGCTTGCTGACGAACGCGTCGTAAATGCCGTCCTGCACCAGGAAGCGGTTGGTGCACACACAGGTTTGCCCGGCGTTGCGGAATTTGGAGGCGATGGCACCGGCCACGGCGGCGTCCACATCGGCATCGTCAAAAACGATAAACGGCGCGTTGCCGCCCAGTTCCATGGCGGTTTTCTTCACCGTGCTGGCGCACTGGGCCAGCAGATGTTTGCCCACTGGGGTCGAGCCGGTAAACGAGACTTTGCGCACCCGTGGATCGGTGGTGAGCACTTCCCCCACGGCGGCGGGTTTGGAAGCGGTGACCACGTTAATGGTGCCTGCGGGCAGGCCGGCTTCTAGCGCTAAATAGGCAGCGGCAAGTGCGGTAAGCGGCGTGGCTTCAGCAGGTTTGATCACTACCGTGCAGCCCGCGGCCAGGGCCGGGGCGCACTTACGGGTAATCATCGCCAGCGGGAAGTTCCAGGGGGTAATCGCCGCGACGACACCCACCGGCTCGCGCAGTACCAGCAGGCGCTTGTCGGCGCCGTGGCTGGGCAGCGTTTCACCGGCCATGCGCTTGGCTTCTTCGGCGAAGAACTCGATAAACGAGGCGCCGTAGGTCACTTCGCCTTTAGCTTCGGCCAGGGGCTTGCCCTGCTCTAAGGTCATCAGGCGGGCCAGATCATCGGCATGTTCATTAATTAGCTCAAACCAGCGACGCAGCAGTGCTGAGCGCTGCTTCACCGGTGTGGCGCGCCAGCCAGCGCCAGCGTTGTAAGCCGCTGCCACGGCATCACGGGTATCGTCGGCGCCCATATCGGCCACCCGGGCAATGGTTTCACCGGTGGCGGGGTTGTCTACCGCAAAAGTTTGTTGTCCTGTGCGCCACTCACTGCCCACCAGGGCAGGAACGGCATCGTGCAACCACTGTTCGATAAAGCTCATGCTCTTCTCCTTATTAACAATATGGCACTCACGCTAGCAGTTAAGTCTTGGCAGACGAATGCACCACTTTTGCGTTCAACTAGACCACTTTTCTGGTTTACTGAGAGTATCCGGAGAGTCATGACGGTAATGAGGATAAGAATGGATTGTCAGACAGCGTTGCAACACCTTATAAACCGCTATGCGCAGCAACCTGAACGTTTAAGCAAGCAGGTGCGGTTAGAGCAGGCATTGAGGCAAGCAGTCACTCAAGAGTGGCCAAACCAAACCCGTTTGCCATCACACCGGCAGCTAGCAGTAGCGTTAGGGATTGCTCGAAACACCCTGTCCTTGGCGGTAGCAACGCTTATTGAAGAAGGTCTGCTTACGACATTCCATGGCAGCGGGACTTGGAGCCACAAGGCGCCGCCCCCTGCCGTTTTCTCATCTGCTAGCAATGTCCAACTATCAAAACGTGCGCAAAGCGTACTGAGGTGGCCAGGCGCGAGCACCGTCCAAAGCGGCGCTTTTGTGCCCGGCATTCCTGATATCGCCCAGTTCCCGATGCGAAAATGGCGTCAGCTCTACGCCAGCGTGACGGTGCCGCAAAACGCCCTGCTGCTCTCCTACTCCACCGGTGGCTACGGGCCATTAAAGCGCGCGATACGTGATTTTTTGGCGCGCTGGCGCAATATTAGCTGTGATACGGAGCAGATCATCATCACCGACGGTACCCATAACGGCATTGAACTCTGCGCCGTAGCGCTGGCTGATGTGGGCGATACCGTGGCCATGGAGTCGCCCTGCTACTGGGGAGCGCGCAATGTCTTTACCGCTGCAGGTTTGGAAATCGAACCGGTGGCGTGGCTGCCAGGTCAGGGGCACAGCCTTCCGCCTGCTCCTGGCCCGGTAAAGCTGGCCTACCTAACCGGCTCGCACCACTACCCGCTCAGCGTGCCTACTAGCGCTATCGATAAACAGCATTTGTGCGATGCCTTAGCACCCGCTTATATTGTCGAAGATGATTACGAGTTCAACCGTGACGACCACCCTAACTTGCTGTTTGACCCACACTCAGAGCGTCACTTGCTGGTGGGCTCGTTTTCCAAGATGATGTTTCCAGGTCTGCGGTTAGGTTATTTAGTCGTGCCACGCCATTTAGCGGGGCCCATGAACCGACTGCGCAGTGAACTATTCCGCGAAGGACGCATGCTGGATCAGGCCGTACTGGCACAGTTTATTTTTGATGGTGATTTGGATGCCTGGTGTCGGCGCATTCAGCGCGACTACTTAGGCCGCCAACAGGTGCTACATGATCAGCTACGTTCGCTGCCCCAGGTACGTAGCGTTTCGCCACCTAGCAGCGCCATTAGCCTATGCGTTGAGTTTGAACCGCCGGTTAATGACGTGCAGATCGCCCAAACGCTGTTAAAAGAGCACTTAATTGTGCGCCCATTGAGTCCGGTATGCGCCAAGCATGACCCCCGCGTTGGCTTGGTGATGGGTGTGGGCATGCTCTCGGGTGAAACCTTAGTGCGCGAAGCCCAGCGGCTGCGTCGCTGCTTGGAGGTTTTATTACGCTAGGCGCGGCTGGGGGCTCACCGCTCATTGATTGATAAGGGAGTTCTTTTCAACACCTTATCCACAAGACTTCAATAACGTATTCACAAAATTTAAACAACTTATGCACAAGGGCTTTTTATGCACCTCCCTGTTGATAGTTTTGCCGCTGACGCTTCACCTGCATTCGCTTCTCTTCGCTTTTGGCTAGCGATGAGCCTTGTTTTATTGCTTTCTGGCTGCGCCACCTTTGCCCCCAATCCCCCTCAGGATCAAAGCAATATCTGTGAGATATTTCGCGAACAGCCTAGTTGGTATGACTACGCACGCGATTCACAGCAAAAATGGGGTACACCGATTGCTACCCAAATGTCGTTTATTCAGCAGGAGTCCTCGTTTCGTAGCCATGTTCGCCCTGACCGTAAGCGCTACCTAGGCTTTATCCCTGGCCCTCGCCCCTCCTCCGCCAGAGGCTACGCCCAGGCCCAAGACCCGGTTTGGGGCGAGTATCAAGACCAGGCAGGCGGCCTGTTTGCCCGGCGTACCCATATGAAGCACGCCACCGATTTTATTGGCTGGTACAACCGCCGCTCTCAGCAGCAGGCGGGCATATCGCTCAGTAACCCTGAACACCTCTATTACGCCTATCATGAAGGCGCGGGGGGCTATCAACGGGGCACTTACCGCGGCAAGTCCCACGTATTGAGTGCGGGCAGGCAAGTGGCGGCCCGCGCTAACCGTTACCAAGCGCAACTCAACAGCTGCGAAGCGGAGTTTCAGTGCCGCAAGTTTTATCAGGTCTGGCCGTTTTGCAGGCGTTGAATCAACCGTTGCCTCATCAGGTAAAGTTCTCTCACCCTTTTACCGATAAGTATTATAAGAATAAAAAGTCACTCGTTTTTGGTGACCAACTGTCGCCATGCTAGCGGCGAGCCAAATGAGTAGGAGAAAAAATAATGACTATAAGCTCAATTGCAAATGCTAAAGGCATTGCCAACAAACACTCAGAAAGTGGATTTTCTAGCGTTCCCACGAAACGTGAAAGGCATCGCATGAGCTTCCGTGCTCGGCTTACCAGCATGATTGTTAGCTTAGTGCTGGTGTCAGTCACAATTGTCGCAAGCCTGGTTTATTTGCAATACCGACAGGCTTATACGCAGGCTACTGTTGAGCAGCTCCAGAGCACAGGTCAAATGATGAGCGACTCGTTCAGTCAGTGGCTCAATGCCCGACAAGATGATATGCGCTATATCGCGAGTTTGGATCCAGTCCGCTCAGTGGATGTGCCACAAATTGACCATCTTCTTGCCCAAATGGCAGCACAAGACGGCTTTTACGACACGATATTTTTTGTTGGTCCCGACGGCATAGGGCTCTCAGGAGTAAGCTATGACAACGGCACTAGCATTCTCACTCAAAGCCAGGCAGCAGAGTTCAATGTTGCCGATCGCGCATGGTTTCAGCAGGCGATCCAAGGAGAAATGGTTTTCTCTCAGCCACTCATATCCCGCGCCACAGGGAATCAAGTCAGTAACGTAGTGGCCCCTGTTTTTGACGACAATAGCAATGTAGTGGGTGTAGTACGTGCCGCTGTCCGGCTCGACGTGCTGTTTGAACGCATGGAAGCAATGTCGATGGGCGGGCGCTCAAACACTTACCTACTTGCTAGCGATGGAGCGCCGGTAACTCCAATTGCGGGTCTTAATGATCAGGGCATTACCTTAAGTACCCAAGCCGCCACCGCTATCGCTGCTGGTGAAACGGGCGTGGATCATTACCCGGATGCAGCAGGCACTAACGTGATCGGCAGTTATACTTATCTCCCCCGTTTGGACTGGGGATTAGTGGTTGAAATCCCAGAGCAGGACGCCCTGGCTGATGTAAACAGAATGTTCTGGCTACTCATTTTGATTACCAGTGTCATTGTGGTTTGCGCTGCCGTATTCAGCTTATGGGTTGTACGCTCGGTGGTGAAAACGCTGGGCGGCGACCCGCAGATTGCGAGCAACATTGTCCAGCGAGTGGTCAACGGCGACCTCACAACACAGGTACCGCTCAAACCCGGCGATACCACCAGCCTGCTAGCCAACATTGCTGAAATGCAGCAGAATTTACGTCAGATGATGACGAACATTAAAGGTGCCGCAGATTCAGTCAACACCGCTAGCAATGAGATCGCCCAGGGCAATGACGACCTTGCAAGTCGGACAGAGGAGCAATCGTCTTCCCTGGTTGAAACGGCCTCCAGCATTGAAGAGATGAGCGCAACCGTTAGACAAACGGCGGACTACGCTAATCAGGCTAACGCACTCACTCAATCCTTAGACCAGCAAACCCAAACGGCTAGCCAAGTGGGCGAGCAGGCCACCCAAGCGATGCAGGCCATCAAGCAAACCAACCTTCAAGTCGTTACGATTGTCGAGTCGATTGATGCTATTGCCTTTCAGACCAACTTGCTTGCCCTAAACGCGTCGGTAGAAGCCGCACGAGCTGGCGAGCATGGGCGCGGATTTGCCGTAGTAGCGGATGAAGTGCGCAAACTTGCCAAACGCTGCGCAGATGAAGCGAATCAAATTCGTGAGGTGGTGAATAACAGCGCCACAAAAGTTAATGAGGGAGAAAGCCTTGTTGCTAATGCGGGTCAACAGCTGCTCAGCATTGCACAGAGCGTCAAACGCATAACAGAGTTTGTCAGCGAAATATCTACCGCGGCCAGCGAACAATCAAGCGGCATAGATCAGATCAATCAGGCAGTGAACCAGCTTGAAGAAGTGACTCAGCAAAATGCCGCTCTCGTTGAACAAGCTTCTGCTTCCAGCCAATCGCTAAATGATCAGGCTCGAGAATTAGCGGCTCTATTAGAGCGCTTCCGCATAGAAGATAATATCGCCGTGACTCAAGAGACGTAATGTTGCCTTGAAAGCTGCATAACCCCCTTAACGATTGGGAGAAAGGTGGTTATGCAGAGCACTATCAATCAGTAGCTGTGGCGAAAAGTTATCGTGCTAACCTATAGGCTTCAGTTTTTCACCGCTTATAGGTCATTCATTGCCTTTACTGATTGGATTCGCATTTATTGCAGTTGTATTCAGCACCTCACTGCTATCTGGCATATTTGGTATGGCGGGCGGTTTGGTACTGCTATGGTTTCTGCTGCTGATCTTTCCGGCTGCGACTGCCATGGCCGTGCACGGGGTTATTCAGCTGACCGCGAATGCATCACGTGCATGGCTTTCAAGGCATTTTATTGTCTGGCGTATTGTCGCCTTTATGACGCTGGGGGTGCTTAGCGCCGCAGGCCTGCTTCTACTGTTCAATTACAGCCCCAATGCTGCCAGCGTCTCACTTTTGATAGGCCTAATGCCGATATTGGTGTGGATGCCCAAGCGCTGGTTTCACCTGGATGCTAACCGCGCCAGCCACGCGCTTTGCTGCGGCATTGCTTCCGGCGGATTGACCATAGCCGCGGGGGTTTCCGGGCCATTGATCGATATCTTCTTTGTGCGCTCACGCATGGATCGCCGCCAAGTAGTGGCGACCAAAGCAATGATTCAGGTGGTGGCGCACAGTATTAAAATCATCTTCTATCTCGGCGCCGCCATGGCGCTTAGCGCAGGTGAATGGGGCATTGTGCTGTTAGCGGCGCCGTTTGCGATCTTTGGCACCCACACTGGAAACCGCATTTTACACCGACTCACTGATGCCAACTTCCGCACCTGGACACGCTGGATCGTGACCGGTATTGGGGTTTTCTACTTTATTCAGGGGATATTCCTACTCACCCGCTAGCGTTGAGAGAGATAAAAGCGGGCTTAAAGCAGGTGCCTATACTGACCTTACCTATTAAAGGAGGTCGCTATGGATTACCACCACTACCGCACAGCCCTTGCGGAAACGCTCGCCCAAAGTGAGCTGCCTTTTCCCGCTGCGGAATACCAGGTGCGCCTGGAGAAGGTGCGCAATGCCATGACTGAGCATGGATTAGACGCGCTGCTGCTTACCGACCCCGCCGATATTAATTACCTCACCGGTTATCACACTTTTGAAGTCTCAGTTCATGCCTGCTTGATCTGCACACAAGAGAAACTAGTGTTGCAAGTCGCCTCCATTGAAACCGGCGCGGCGGTAGTTACCGCCCGAGTCGATGAGATCATCGGTTACCGCTGGGAAAATCTGGATGAAATCATCACGCCGCTGGCAGACTTGCTTTCTCCTTGCTCGAAAATTGGTATTGATGGCTGGAGCAGCGGGCTGCGCTTTGGGGTAATCGATGCGCTGATGCAGACTATCGGCCGTGAGCGCTTTAGCGAAGCAGGCGCAGTGGTCGATACGATTCGACTTATAAAAAGCCCCGCCGAACTTGAGATGCTGCAACAGAGCGCACGAATCACCGCTCTTGGGCTAGAGACCGCGATACAGAGTGTTCGCCCCGGCATGACCGACAACGATATTGCCGCCGTGGGCGCCAAAGCGCTGTTGGAAAACGGCAGCGAGTTTATGAGCCTGCAGCCCATTGTGACTAGCGGGCACCGTATTGGTGTGATTCACGTCAACCATAAGCGGCGTGTCATTCAGCCTGACGAACCGGTTTTCCTAGAGTTCGGTGCTGCCTATCAACGCTATACAGCACCGATGATGCGTACTGCGGTGACGGGTACTCCAAACTCGGCGCTCTCCGCCACTCGGGATCTGTGCCGCTCAATTTTTGAAGCGCTCTGCGACGCCATGCGGCCTGGCCACACCTTTGATGCAGCCGCCCAGGCGGCTGACGCTTTACTTGCACCGCATCGTGACCAGTATTTTTTCTCCGGTGTCTTTGGCTATGCCGTGGGTGCGCAGTTTCCGCCTAGCTGGGTGGAGGGCACCGGCTTTATCGCCAAAGGTCAGGCCTGTATTTTTGAACGCAATATGGTCTTCCACCTGCCGCTCTGCCTACGCGTGCCCGGCCAGTGGGGCGTTGGAATAAGCGACACTGTGGTGGTGACTGAAAACGGAGCAAAACCGCTGACCAATAACGACTGGCAGCTGTTTGAGGCGCGCTCATAGCCTCTCGTATAGCCCCCTATATAGCCCCTCTCATAGTCCCTGCATTGACACATCTATTGAGTAGCGCTATCGTCACCATAGATGCAAATGAGAAACACTCTCTTTATTTATTAAATAGACAGTCAGGCGTGAGGGACTAGTGGGATGACTAGCGAGCAGCGGCAACTTCGCCAAACGGTCATATTTTTGCGCACCTCTTTTGAAGCGGTTCAGCACTCTATTGCTGGTCGCTTGGAAGACCCGCTGCCCTGCTGGATGGACACCAGTATGCTGACTATGCTGTCGCGCGAACTCAACCGCTGCTGCCAGCAGTCCAAACCACTCTTTGCCCCCCTCGTTACTGAGCAACTCTATATTGCTGCCCAGCAGTGCGAGCTGTTACTCAAGCAGTGCCCTGGCGTACTCAGCAGTGCGGTCTGTCATCGCCAGCTGGGCGCTATTATGCTGCCACTTACCTCTGCACTGCAGCAGATCAATACCCCCGCCAAGCGCCGCTGGCCTTGGCAGCGACACTAACAACAAGTTGATTAACCCTCCAACTACTTGTAAATATTTATATGCCATAGCATCTGTAACGCTAAGCAAGCAGCGAGCTGGAAAAGCATTGTTAACACAGAGTGACCATATTGCTAGACGTTATCGAGATTCAGCCACACCGGAGAGTAGAAAGGAGGTAGTAAAAGTTAAGCCCCGCCTCAAAGCACAGGTGCCAAGAGATAAGCTCCTCTTGCTGCTACTCGGTGCCAAAGCGGCTTATCATTGATCTCCTCTGGCTGCATCTGCCGAGCCCGCGCGAAATCTGTCTTGAACATCGAATCAACCTCGGCGGCAAAGTCGGAGTCCATCACCATCGCAGTGACCTCGAAATTGAGGCGGAAAGAGCGGTTGTCGAGGTTGACAGTACCCACTGCCGCACCGATTTCGTCAACCAAAAAGGCTTTGCCATGTAAGAAGCCCCCCTCGTAGCGATAGACCTCGACCCCCGCCTCGAGAAGCGAATCGAGAAAGGCATAGGCCGCAAAGTAGGTTAGAAGGTTATCTGGACGTTCGGGAATCAGGATTTTCACCTCTACTCCGCTTAACGAGGCTAGTTTAAGCATCGCCAGCACCCCCTCATCTGGCACAAAGTAGGGACTGGATATCCAGATACGCTCTTGCGCGGCGTGAATTGCCTGTTGAATCATCAGACTAGCCGTCTCAAATCGGTCTGCGGGCCCACTCGGAAGAATGAGCACCGGTGTACCATGGCCGCTTGGAATTAGCGGTGACCAGGGAAGCTCGGGGATTTCCTCAGTCGCCCAGTGCCAATCTTCAAGAAACACCAGCTGCAGCGCCAAGGCCGCAGGCCCCTCAATCATTAGGTGGGTATCACGCCACGGGCCAATTCGTGGGTGGCCTTCCAAGTATTCATCGCCAACATTGAATCCACCGACCCAAGCTCTTTCCCCATCGGCCACCATTATCTTGCGATGGTTGCGAAAGTTGAGCTGGAAGCGATTACCTGTCCCCCGCGTAGAATGAAAGCGATGTACTCGAACACCCGCCTCTTCCAGCGTCTGGAGATAGTGGCTCGGCAACGCATAACTTCCAATTTCATCGTATAGAAAGAAGACCTCCACGCCCTGCCTAGCCTTCTCAATCAGCCGTGCCTGCAGCGCCAATCCCACTGCATCAGCACGAACGATATAAAACTGCACCAGCAGATAGCGCTCAGCGGCATCAATACCGGCAAACAAACTCTCGAAGGTCTGCTCGCCGTCGATCAGCAGCTCCACTCGGTTGCCACCTAGAAACGGCAGCTTGGCCAGCTGTTCCACACCCACCAGATGCTTGTCAGCGTGTACGGCTGAAACCCCATGAGCGCGCAACTCTGCCAGTTTTTCAGCCAGCGCCTGCCCCAGCACCGAGTTCTCGTCGCGTCGTGCAGAGACATAGCCCTGAAATTTCGCGCGGCCGAACACCCAGTAGGCCGGCACCGCCACATAGGGCAATGTGTTTAGTGAAACGATCCAGGCTACAGCCCCTTGAGAGGTACGGCTCGACATCATCGCATCCAGTGACGACACCAAACCAAACAGATGAGCAACTCCCACTACGAGCAGTAAACGTCGCCAAGATCGACGTCGCTTGGCGGGCAACGTTACTGCCCCTGGATTTTCCCTTTCATCGCTCATGCTCCCCCTAAACCACCTTTTCTTCGCTGTAAAATCAGTTTTATCATTGCCGCAGCCTGAACGGTAAAGACAATACTCACGAGCCCTACAAACCAGAACCGAAACCAATTGGGCCCAGACACCCCACTCTGGAAAACTAGATTCCTGAGACTCAGTTCATAATGTAGGAAGAGAAAGTAGATTCCATGAAGAGCAACTAGATAGAAAATCACATAGGCATAATTTTGAAGATGCTTCCATGTTGAGCTTCCCAGTAAGCGCATGGCCTTGTCGGATGATATCGCAAACAGGACGATCCCAAAAAAGAGGGCGACTAAACCGACCATATTCGCAAGCCCGAACCCCGGATCCACAAGAACCGGGCCTGAAAGCCCCGCCAAAGGCAGCTCCTGATAGCCTAAAAATCCACGAATCGACCACCGTGCCCAGCCATCCCACACTAGAAAAGCATGCACAGAGGCAAAGATCGCAAACCAGATCCCGAAGGCTCGCCGCCAATTGACAAGAAAGCTCAATTGCCTAGGCCATATTTTCACCACAGGGCCTATCACCATGGTGACAAATAACAGGATAAAAGCAGCATCGCCTAAAGCACGCCAAGTGCGCATCTCAGCGTCCCACTCCATTCGGCTCAACCAAAAAAGATAAGCTGTCATGGCACCAATCAGTACAACAACGAAATGTCTTCCAATTCTATGACGCCTAGTCGACATACTGACTTTTTTAGCTATAACGTGATGGTTCATATTTTTTCATACCTAGACACCACTTCATCGCAAGGCTAACCCTATTTCACATATGATTAATATCGACTTTATTCGGGTGCCTGGGAAGCTTGGCTGACTTTTCTCAGCATCCCAAACACCCTTATGAAAGCGTTAAAGACCCACCTCATAAAGCAATATCAAGGGTTGTGCTTGTTCTTCTAGAAGCTCATCCTGAGTTGGCGTATCGATGGGCACTACTTGACCGTCGGATCTCTCCAGCAGTTCTTGGAGTTGTGCATAATTTACCGATTGATCCAAGATGTACTGATTGAGCTTCGGCTGCATCTCAAGCAGTGCTTGTCTGCCGTGGTTCTGATTTTCAAGAAACTGATATACCTGCACGAACGCAGTGCCATCGTCCCAGCCGATCTTGACGGGCTGATCGACGATATTAACCTGAGTGCCTAAAGGCACAGCACCGAATATTGCTTTAACATCTTCCGGAAACATGCGTATGCAGCCACGGCTGGCGCGCATGCCAATGCCGTCCGGATCATTGGTACCGTGAATTAGATAACCAGGAATATCGAGCAGGATGGCATGCTTGCCGAGCGGGTTATCGGGACCCGGCGGCACCACTGAGGGTGCCGGTTCGCCTCGCGCCGCCGCTTCTTCACGCATGGAACGTGGCGGATACCAGGCAGGATCCTCAAGCCGCATGGTAGTGGTGGTAATTCCCAGTGGGGTGTTATAGCCATCTCGACCGATACCGATCGGATAGGTCTCGACTCGCGGCACCTCACCTTCGCCTATCTCCGGAAAATAGTAGAGACGTAACTCGGCGATGTTAATTACAATGCCAGTCCTCTCGGCATCGGGCAGGATATACTGGGCTGGCACGAGCACTTCTGTTCCGACGCCCGGCACCCAAAGACTGACGTTCGGATTAGCCCGACGGATTTCCTCGTAGCCCAGGTTATGGGTACGGGCGATATCGAGGAGCGTATCCGCCTCGTTGTCTACCACTACCTTATAGGCCTCACCAATCAGGTCACCGTACTCAGGCAACCTGTAGTGGCCCTGCGGCCACTCCCCCACGTCTTCAGCAAGCACAGGCGAAGTGCTCAGCAGCGTAGCGATAAGCAACGCCCCTAGCCCCGTTTTAATAATAATGGCAGTAATGGTGTTGGAGTGCCCAAGCGATAGTATCATTGTGTCCTCCTCTCTCGGCGGCGCAGATATAAACCGGGTTGGCTATGATTATCCACCGGTTGTTGGCGCGACCAGGTGATCAGCGCCATGCCGACCAGTATCATAGGGGCAGTCAGCAGCATTCCCATGGTGACCCAGCCAAACGCGAGGAAGCCGATGTGTTCATCCGGCAACCTCACGAATTCAACTGTGAAGCGAAACACGCCGTACAGCAGCAAAAAAAGACCAGAGATCAGACCTCGCCGCCTCGGTTCAGCGGAAAGCCACCACAGCAGCACGAACAGCACCACCCCTTCCAGGGCGAATTCATAAAGCGCAGAGGGGTGTCGTGGCTCTGGGCCCATGTGGGGAAACGGCATCGCCCAGGGCAGGTTGCTGACGCGCCCCGGCAGCTCGTGATTGATGAAATTGCCGATTCGCCCTGCACCAAGACCGATCGGCACCAGTGGTGCGATGAAGTCGGTTAGGGCAAAGAAGCCGAGCCGATGCTTTCGCGCAAACCATAGCGTCGCCGCCAGCACCCCGAGCAGTCCACCATGAAAGCTCATACCGCCTTCCCAAACTTTGAACAGCCATAAGGGGTTGGCCATAAACTGTTCTATTCCATAGAACAGGACATAGCCCAACCGGCCACCAACCACTACGCCTACCGCGGAGTAAAAGATCAGGTCGCTAATGTCATCGTGGGTTAGCTTAAGCCGATTAGCTCTAAGGCGCCCAAGCCACCAGGCGGCGCCGAAGCCCACCACATACATCAGGCCATACCAGTGAATCGCGAACGGGCCGAGGCTGATGGCCACTGGATCAATCTGGGGATATTGCAACATGTGGTATCTCCCAATTCATTAGAGGTGCGACCAATCGCGCCCACCGTTATTACTGATCAGCAGTTGATTGAGGTCATCAACCGCCACCAAACGCTGGGAGTCGTGCGGATCCAGCGCCAGATGCATCAGATAGCGCTCTTCCCAGACACGCTTGACTACCTCCCAATCCCGGCTGCCCTCCCCAACTCTCAGCAAGCCTACCCCTATCATGAAGGCGTAAAGCTCTCCTTGGCTGGCCACCACCAGGCTCGTAGGGCGACGCTCAGGGTATACTTGTCGCCATCGTTCGCCTCCGTCAGGACTCATCAATAGCCCGGTTTGGGTGGCGGCATAGAGTTGTTCGGGGTCACGGCTCGAGGCAGCCAGGGCAATCAGCCCGGCCGGCGCCTGGGCGCGAATCTGCCAGTTGGCACCACCATCCTGGCTGGCTTGGAGCTGGCCACCATTGGCCCCATAGAGTACGTTGGGACTGGCCTCACTGATAGTCATCTGATGAAAGTCCACCGGGCCGTCAACGCCGATAGCTAATTGTGACCAGCTGCGGCCTGAATCCCGGGACTTAACCACGCCGAGGTTGCCTCCCCTGGCCGGGTGGCCGCTGGCAAAGAAGGTCTCGGCTTCTTCTGGGTGAGGAGCAAAACCCATGAAGTCATGGGTCTCCTGCGAGACCCGGCGGGCCATTCCATCACTACCAACGGCATAGAAGCCATGATGGGTGGCCAACCATAGTCGTTCGCTATCCGCTCGATCGACGGCCAGGCCGTGAATATGGGTCTGCTCTCGCAGTTGCTCAAGACTGATACTACTCGGTTCTCGGGAGCAACCTGTCAGCAAGGTAAGCAGGAAGGCCACGGCGAGTGGCCAGCGATAATAGGTCATGACACCACATCCTTATCAGTCGTCAGGAGGACAAGCACCACGCAAAGCCAGCGCGTAGTGCCGAAGCAAAACAAGGCAAGCTCAGCTCACACGGATCGTCGCCATCATGCCTAGCTCTTCGTGTTCGATGATGTGGCAGTGGAACAGCCAATCGCCGGGCTCGGGGAACACCATGCGTAGCCTGAGGCGCTGATAAGAAGCCAGGTTGACGGTGTCCTTCCAGGCCAGCCAGGGCGTGTCTCGCCACTCACTGTCTGCATCGCGTGTCGCGATCACTTGGAAGTGGGTGCCATGCACATGGAAGGGGTGATCCATATGGGAGTTATTGAAGACTTCCCACTCCTCTACCTCGCCAACCTGCCCCTCAAACAGGACGTCGTTCATGGCAAAGGCGCGGCCGTTAATCAGAAAATCCACCTTGGGTCGAACCGCTCTATCATCGTCGCTAGCGTGACTCGCCCCATGCCCCGGCCCATGGGTTCCGTGATGGCTGTCACTGCCGCTGTGGCTGGCATGCGGATCGCCATTCACCACACCGTGATTGTCATGGTCTGGCATCACCTCGGTCAGTTCCACTTGACGTCTCACCGCTGGTTCGCCCAAGGGTTCGATATGGGACAAGGGGTCAGGTAACGCGACGGCGGGGTATACGCCAGTGTTTAGGGTATGAATCGATAATAGCGAAGCAATCTCGTCCAGATGTGCCGGCTTAGCCCCCATCCAACCTCGTGTATAGGGATGACTCGCCAGTTCAAAACTCCTTTCAGATTTCTCGCTTATGCGTACTAGCAGATCGACCCGCTCACCCGGTGTGAGCAGCAATTCTTCGAGCGGTTGCGGACGCTCGATCAGCCCGCCATCGGTACCGATCAGGGTCAACTCGTGATCTTCCAAGCCTAAACGCAAGTACCGGCCAGAACAGGCGTTGATCAGCCGCAGCCGCAGAGTAGTGCCCGGCGCCACATCAAGACGTGGCTCGCGTTGGCCGTTGACCAACAGAAGCTCCCCCTCGCGTCCATTCATCCAATCTTCGCTGGTATGGGGCGCCACTTCGCCATTCATATACAGGCGCAGGTCGCTGACCACTAGCAAATGTTCCTTCACCTCCGCGGGCAACACGTCTAGCCGGGGTCTGACCAACAATGCCCCCGCTAAGCCATGAGCTACCTGACGAGCAGTACCTTCATGTGGGTGGGGGTGGAACCAGTGTAACCCTGCACTCCCCCTATGAAGGATATAACGATAATGTCGTGACTCTCCTGGCAATACGGCTTCCCAGGGTGCCCCATCTTGCGACTGGGGCACCGGCACCCCATGCCAGTGCAGCGTAGTTTCGTGCTCAAGCTCGTTTATCAGGGTAATGTCTAACTCATCCCCCTCGCGCACCTCAATCAATGGCAACACTTTGCCGTTGTAGAGCCACAACTTTGCCTCAAGCCCATCGCTCACTGACACCGCATGGGCAGCTGGGGTTAACACACTTTGAAAGCGCCCAACCTGATCACTCAAGTTTGCAATCCGAGGCAGTGGTTGAAGGGGTTGTCCTGCAGGGATGCTAGCGTTATCTAGCAGGGCTGTTGGTAACGCCTGGGTATGTCTTCCGGCCAATGCGTGAACCAATAGGCCAGACCCAGAGAGTGCGATACCACCCAGGGTGGTGTAGCGAAGAAATTCGCGACGTTTCATGGATATTCCTCGTGATTAAAATCATCATCTTGGCCCGCCATAGGCGAGCTGAACGTTCAGCGATGAAGGTTTAAACGCGAGGAGGGCGATCAAGGAGCGCGCGTGGAGCCGGTGACCAGTTGACTAAATAACGAGGCAAGGTCGACGTGGCGGAGGTTGCGTCTTCGATAAGCAGCGCTAGGTTTACCGCACACTGAGCACAGGGCATACAGCACTCTGCCATATGAGAGGCATCGTGGTCGCCAATGCTGACAGACCCAACAACGTCGATCGCTCCACTGGCTAGATCAATGTCAGTGAACAGACAAGGTTCATCTTCATGATGATCCATCGCCATGACCATCAATGGCTGCGCCAAGGCAAGGCTTAGCAGCAAACAAAGCAGCCATTTAAAAGCGGAGCAATTCATGACAAAGGAGTAATCACTATCGAGTGGAGGATATTAAGAGTATTTCATGGCTTCACAGACACACGCAACCCAAGTGCAGCAGGCAGGTTGCCGAATTACCAAAATTGATACAGGTCAACAAACTGCCTACTTTCACGCCCTGATATGCCTTAGGCATGCCTGAATGCCATATTGAGAATTGACCTAGGTGCTACACATAACCTCAATACTTCAGGCATCGGCCTTTGATATAGGCCTGTCGCTAAGGAGAACGACCATGGTTATTCGTAAGCACACTTTCGCCTTTGGACTCACCCTGGCCCTCGCTGCCAGTGGTACTGGCATTGCTTTCGCCCAGGGAATGATGGGTGACCAAGCGGGCCAAGGACGCTCCATGATGGGAGGAATGATGGGTGGCGGCCAAGGCGGAATGGGGCCCGGCATGATGGGGGAAATGATGGGTGGCGGCATGATGCCCTGCCCAATGATGGGCGGCGCCAGCATGGGCATGATGTCGATGTTCGACGATGACCAACGCAGCGAGATGCGCGAGCTGATGCAAGAGCACCGACCTGCCCAGTTCGAGCGTATGGGGCGGATGATGAACCTACGCGACGACCTGATGGCGGAGCTGCATGGTGATCGTCCAGCCCCTGATGAGGTTCAGACACTACACGGACAGATGGCCGAGTTGCACGGCGAGATGATGGCCGAGATGGTGCGCATGCAAAACGCCATACATGACCTGATGAGCGACGAGCAGCGCCAGCAGTTTGAGCAGGCCACACCCGAGAGCAGCATTGATCCCGAGGATCACGACACCCACCACTGACCGGGAAGGTCACTGCGTAGGCAATAGGACGGACAGCCAACCCTGGCCGTCCTCTCATCGACGCCAGCAGGAGGTACACGATGTCCGACTCGACCCCGAACACGATCACCCTGACGGTGCCCGGCATGGGCAGCGACCACTGCGCCGGCATCGTGCGCAAGACACTCGAACGCCTTGATGGCGTGGGCACGATCCAGACCAATATCGCCAATCACCATGTCAGTGTGACCATAGAGGCAAGCGGTCCCGATGGCGACACTTTGAAGAGAGCCGTCGAGGGCGCTGGCTATGACGTGGCCGCCGTGCAGGGCGACGAGGAGGACGCCAACAGCGACGCCGAGATCGAGGAGGCCTATCTAAGTCAGGCTCGCAAGCGACTGATCATCGCCGCGATACCCACCACCCTGATCATGCTGCTAATGATTCCGCACATGTTTTGGCAGCCGATTCCCGGCTATCTGGCCATCGTGGCATTGCTGGCCTTCCCGGTGGTATTCCTCTATGGCGGTATCGCCACCCACAAGTCGACCTGGCGCTCGTTGAAAAACGGCACCTTTAATATGGACGTGCTGATCTCCATGGGCAGCCTGCCGCCCTACCTGATTGGCCTGGTCGGCTTCGTCTACACCATGACCTCGTTCATTGAGATGGCCGCCACCATCATGACCTTCCACTTGCTGGGCCGTTATTTGGAGGCACTAGCCAAAGGGCGCGCCTCCCAGGCGATCCGACGCCTGATGACGCTGGGCGCCAAGACGGCACGGGTGGAGCGCGACGGTGAGGAAATTGAAGTGCCGGTGCAAGAGCTGGCCCCCGGTGACATTATGATCGTGCGCCCCGGCGATAAGATCCCCACCGACGGCGAAGTGGTCGAGGGTGAAAGCCATCTCGACGAATCCCTCGCTACCGGCGAGTCGATACCGGTCTACAAGAGCACCGGCGACAGCGTGATCGGCGCCACCATCAACAAGGAGGGCCGATTGCGGGTCAAGGCGACCCGCGTCGGCGGCGATACTTTTCTCTCCCAAGTGGTGCGTCTTATCGACCAGGCCCAGGGCTCACGAGTGCCAATCCAAGAATTCGCCGACCGTATGACCGGCCGCTTCGTGCCAGCGGTACTGGCTATTTCCCTGGCTAGCCTGATTGCATGGGCGCTGTTTCCTGACGTCCTGCGACCGATTTTGGACTGGGGCGCGACCTTCCTGCCTTGGGTGAACCCAGAGGCCAGCACACCAACGCTAGCCCTGATTGCCGCCGTCGCCGTGCTTGTCATCGCCTGTCCCTGTGCCCTGGGTCTGGCCACCCCCACCGCGCTGATGGTGGGCTCCGGCATCGGTGCCGAGCGCGGCATCCTGATCCGCTCCGGCGAAGCGATCCAGACCTTCAAGGACGTCAAGGTGATGGTGCTCGACAAGACCGGCACCATTACCCGCGGCGAGCCCAAGCTCACCGACGCCATCGCCGCCGAGGGTTTCGAGGAAACGCGCCTGCTGACCCTCGCCGCGAGCGTGGAGAACGCCTCGGAGCACCCCATCGCCCGGGCCATCGTCGAGGGTGCCAAGGAACGCGATGTGAAGCCCGGCGAGGTCAGCGAGTTTCGTTCCACCGGAGCGCGCGGCGTCTCGGGCAAGGTGGGCGATGAAACCGTGCTGATCGGCAATCGTCGACTGCTGGAAGAGGAAGGCGTGGCCGGCCTCGAGGCTCTTGATGACGCCATGGCAGAGCTTGAGGGCAAGGGGCGCACCGTTGTGATCGTCGCCGCCGACGGTCAGGCCTTGGGCCTGGTGGCAGTGGCCGATACCCTCAAGGAAAAATCAGTAGAGGCCATCCGCGGCATGCATGAACTGGGCCTGCACGTGGTGATGATCACCGGCGATAACGAGCGCGCCGCCCGTGCCGTAGCAGACGAGGTAGGCATCGACGAGGTTCAGGCCGGGGTGTTGCCGGAAGGCAAGGTCGATGCCATCCGCGCGCTACAGGAAAAGCACGGCAACCACGTAGCTATGGTTGGCGATGGCATCAATGATGCCGCGGCGTTGAAGCAAGCCAACGTTGGTATAGCTATCGGCGCGGGGGCAGATGTGGCCATTGAGGCCGCCGATGTGACCCTGGTGCGTGGCGAACTGACCGCCGTGGTGGACGCCATGCACCTATCCCGCGCCACCTTCGGAAAAATCGTCCAAAACCTGATCTGGGCCAGCGCCTATAACGTGGCGGCCATTCCCATTGCAGCAATCGGCCTGCTGCACCCGATGATTGGCGTCATCGCCATGACCGCAAGCTCTCTCTCCGTCATTGGTAACTCGTTGCTACTCAAGCGGCGCTTCGCCACAAATAACCCACAAGGAGACTCCAAATGAACCGCATTCACTACTGGACGATGACTATTTGCTTGGTAATGATGGGCGTCGCCATGGTACTGCTGATGTGGCGCGCGCAGCCGCTCGGTAGTGAAGCCTGGTTGCTGCTGCTACCAATGGGGCTCTGCCTGGGGCTACATCTTTTCGTGCATCGCCACAGTCAGCATCACGACGAATGAGTAGCCCGCCATGGCGATGGCTAACGTGGCGCAAAAGCTCCAGACCTTGGAAATAATAGGGCCGGTGTTCATTAATGTGTGCCTTTGGTGGCAAGCACTTGCTGACCTAAAACGGTTAATCGGTATTTTTGCAGACGGCTACGGGGCTTGTCAGGAACTGTCATCTCGATTAAGCCCTGTTTCATTGCGATTTGCTGATAATGTTCTCTGAAATGCTTCTCGTCTTGCAGCCCCAACTCTGCCATCAACTCAGCTCTTCCCATTTCGCCTTCAAATGATTTGAGCAGACGTAAAATCTCGGGGGTGACTTCGGGGGTGACTTCGGGGGTGACTTCGGGGGTGACTTCAGTCACTGCCTCTTTCTCAACCGAAAACCCCTCGTGAACGGGTAAGCGAATTAAAAAGTAACTGCGTTCACCGTCGGTTTCGAACACCGGCTCTGGAGAACCATTCGCCTTCATTACCCGAAGTATTTTTGGCACTCCCGTTGAACGACCTTCGGTTAAATCCAACTCTTTTAAAAACTCGCCGATACGCCGGTTACGGTAGCGGCGGCTGACGGCTTTACCTGCCTGCAGATCTTGCAAGCGAATAGAACGGTCTGGCCCAGGAAAGCTGAGTACCACAAGCTCTTGGCCATCAATACGTATTTCGATGGGCTCACGAATTTCATAGGAACGGTGGTACACCGCATTCACCACCGCTTCTTCAATGGCGACCAGCGGAAAATTCCAGAAGCGCTCGGCCTCAGGACGATCAGCGTGTTTGGTTACGCCCTCTTTTAAATAGTTGCGGTTAATGTAGTCCAATGCCGAACGGGTTATACGTCCCAGCGGGCCCTTGAATACCTTCTCTTCAAAATGGTCGCCACCCGCACCGTCTGGAAAATACACCACATCTATCTGAGTGGCTGGGAAAAACTGCTCTGGATGCTCGTTAAAAAATAACAGGCCCACATTTTTGGGAAAGGCCATCTCGCTTGGCCCACCGACCACATTCATTCGGCGGCCCAAGGTTTCAATATCAAGCTCTCGGGCTTCAGCCGCTAATTCGCTGCCAATATCGTGCAGAAAATCACGCATCAGATAGGGCGAAAGGTCGCTTAAATCCGCCGTTTGGCGATAGCGATCATCAAAGGGCACGGTTGCCGCCAAACTTAGCAGCTCGCGCTCATCCCGCCCCGATGCTTTTACCGTACTGGTATGTTTGCGCAAGTAATAGGCCCAATCACTCTTTTTACCCAAGCTGGTTTTGGCTTTATAGGGACGTGTTTCTCCACCCGGGGCCCAAAGCACCAAAATGGTTTTTCCCTGAATTTCATAGGTAGCGGTTAACGGATGATAGTGCGGCGCAATCGCTGAATGCCCGAGATTTAGCAACTCCTTTTGAATGACATCGATTTGCTCGGGTAATAAACCGGCAGGTGGCAACTGTGGTTGGCCATTCTCTTCCGCAACCCCCACTAGGACATAACCGCCACCCAAGTTGTGAAAGTCGTTAGCGAAGGCACATAAGGTATGCAGGATGGATTCAGGGTTCCAACCTTCTTTATATTCAATTCGCTCACTTTCCACCGTGCGGTGATGGAGCAAGTCATCAATATTGATGGGGAGTTTAGGAGTCATGCCGCTTGTTCAAGCGTTTGGTTGACGTCATACCGCACATGTTAAGGCCTTATAACGTTTAAGTTAACCTCATGATGTAGAACGGTACATGTAAATGCAATTATGGGTAAATGGTATCAGCTTGGTAATTTTCTCTGCGGGGTTTTGTTTTGCTGTCAACGTCTCCATTGAATATGCCATGGCTTAGCAGCTGGTGCTTACTAGTAAACTGGTCTATTCTGATCACCACTGTTTAAATGACTGCATTCAAAGGAGTTTGCTCTATGGCGTATGAAACGCTTTTTACACCGACTAATTTAGGTAGCCTATCAATTCCTAACCGCATCATCATGGCGCCGCTGACACGTTCGCGTACGCCGGATAGCATACCGGGCAAGATGCAGGAGGCCTATTACGGTCAGCGCGCGGGCGCGGGGTTGATTATCAGCGAAGCCACCAATATTTCTCCCACTGCACGTGGCTATGTATATACGCCGGGCATTTGGACCGATGAACAGGAAACTGGTTGGAAAGGCGTTGTTAGCGCTGTACACGCTAAAGGCGGCCGTATTGCGTTGCAGCTATGGCACGTTGGGCGTGTTTCCCACGAAATGGTTCAACCCGACGGCCAGCAGCCGGTAGCCCCGAGTGCGTTGAAAGGCGAAGGCGCCCAGTGTTTCGTAGAGTTTGAAGATGGCACCGCCGGTCAACACCCCACCAGCACTCCGCGGGCGCTGGAAACCGATGAGATCCCCGGCATTGTTGAAGACTACCGCCAGGCAGCTGAGCGTTCCAAACGCGCTGGTTTCGATATGGTCGAAGTTCACGCGGCGAATGCTTACCTGCTTAACCAGTTCCTGGCGACCGGTACCAATAAGCGTACCGATCAGTACGGCGGTTCTTTAGAAAACCGCGCGCGCTTCCCGCTGGAAGTCGTTGATGCAGTTATCGGGGTGTTTGGCGCTGAGCGGGTCGGCATCCGTATGACACCATTTATTGAACTGTTTGGTTTGACCGACGACGAGCCGGAAGCCATGGCCTTCTATATGGCTGAGCAGCTCTCCAAGCGCGGTTTGGCTTACTTACATCTGAACGAGCCTAACTGGGCCGGTGGCGATATCACCTTCCCTGATGGTTTCCGGGAGCAGATGCGTGAACGCTTTAGCGGTAGCCTGATCTACTGCGGTAACTACGATGCAGAGCGCGCTGAAGCCCGCATTGGTGAGAATACCACCGACGCCGTTGCCTTTGGCCGCCCCTATATCGCTAACCCAGATTTGCCCGAACGCTTCCGCGTTAATGCGCCGCTCACCGAGCCGAACCATGAAACCTTCTATGGTGGAGGCGAGAAAGGCTATACCGACTATCCGTTTATGGATAACGGATACGACCGCAAGGGTTAAAACGGCATGCATTTAGTGTATTGCTGAACCCTTATCGCTGAAAAGCATCACTTAGGTGATGCTTTTTTTATCTCCGTTTGTTTACAAACACTGCTAGGCTGTTGATTCTTTCGTTTTAAGCGCGCCCATTTGGCGGCTACACCGTCGATAAAGCTCCATTTAATGAATAATAGAACTATTTACGGGCTTAATTGGATTTAAAGGAGAAAGGTGGAAGATGGAAAATACATCAACGGTGACACTGTTGGCGGGCGGGTCGTTGATCTTAGGCCTAATCGCAGCGGGGCTGTTTTTCTACTTCATGCTTTCCCAGCGGCGTAAACGCTCCAAAAAAGAGTCTATGCACATAGAGCAACCCCCGGCTAACGCCACGTTAGAGCCCGCTGCTCCAGAGCCGCCAGTGAACAATGAGGAACCAAAAACGTCGTTTAAACAGCATTCGCTGTTTGTGGTGTTCGATAATCCCTCGCCAGAGACGACTCAGCAGCTAACCGATTGGCTGCACCAAGTAGAGGCCAAATACGACCCGTTAACTAAGGTTTATCATGTACCGGGCAAGCAACCCTCTAATCCAGTGACGATTGCCAATGCCTTTCTACCGGGCGAGATGCCGGATCTTTTCCGCGATTCCAATCACGAAGTGAAAGGCATTAGCCTGCTGGTGAAACCCCCATTGCGTAAGCGGCGCAACCAGCAGATGATCGTGTTTGTAGATTTAGCCAAGCAGGCCGCTGAGATTTTTCAGGGCAAGCTACTCGATGCTGATCGAGAGCCCGCCACTGAAGTTACTTATCAACGCATTATCGGTTAAGGCTACTTATACCACCCCTTGGCTGCGCAGATAGTCGTCGTAGCTGCCGCTGAAATCGACAATGCCTTCCGGCTGCATATCAATAATACGCGTAGCCAGTGAAGAGACAAACTCGCGGTCGTGGCTGACAAATAGCAGCGTGCCGGGGTAGTTCTCCAGAGCTAGGTTCAACGCTTCGATAGACTCCATATCCAGGTGATTGGTTGGCTCATCCATCAGCATTACGTTGGGCTGAGTAAGGATTAACTTACCGAACAGCATGCGACCCTGCTCGCCACCGGAAATCACTTTCACCGATTTACCAATGTCATCGCTGGAAAACAGCATTCTCCCCAGGGCTCCGCGAACCACCTGTTCGCCGCCATTGGTCCAACTCGACATCCACTCAAACAGCGTCGCATCGACGGCAAAATCGTCGCTGTGATCCTGGGCAAAAACACCTACGTCAGCGGCTTCCGTCCACTTCACTTCGCCAGCATCAGGATGTAACTCACCGGCCAGTGTTTTAAGCAGCGTGGTTTTACCAATACCGTTAGGGCCGATAATCGCAATTCGCTCACCGGCCTCAACGGTCATGGAAAACCGCTCGAAAAGCGGCTTCTCGCCATCGTAGCTCTTGGTAATAGCATCGACATTGACGGCGTTACGGTGAATTTTCTTAGCCTGATCAAAGCGGATAAACGGACTGACACGGCTGGAAGGTTTGATATCCTCAAGCTTGATTTTATCGATTTGACGCGCCCGAGACGTGGCCTGCTTAGCTTTCGAGGCGTTGGCAGAGAAGCGGCTAACAAACTGCTGTAGCTCGGCAATTTGTGCCTTTTTCTTGGCGTTATCCGAGTGCTGACGTTCACGCGCTGCGGTGGCAGCAGTCATGTAATCATCGTAATTACCGGGGAACAGGGTGATCTCGCCGTAATCCAGATCCGCCATATGCGTACAGACACTGTTTAAGAAGTGGCGGTCGTGGGAGATGATGATCATGGTGCTGCTGCGGGCTTTAAGAATATCTTCCAGCCAGCGGATGGTGTTGATATCCAAATGGTTGGTAGGCTCGTCCAGCAGCAGTACATCCGGGTCTGAAAAGAGCGCCTGGGCCAGCAGTACACGTAGCTTCCAGCCGGGCGACACTTCACTCATTGGGCCGGTATGTTGCTCAATGGGAATCCCCAAACCCAGCAGCAGTTCGCCCGCGCGTGACTCAGCGGTATAACCATCAAGCTCCGCAAAGCGGACTTCAAGGTCAGCAACGGCCATGCCGTCCTCTTCGCTCATTTCTGCCTGGGAGTAAATACGCTCACGCTCAGCAGCCACTGACCAGAGTTCGACATTACCCATGATCACGGTGTCGATGACGCGCTCGTTTTCAAACGCAAACTGATCCTGACGCAGCTTACCCAACCGCGTGCTGCTATCCAGCATCACCTGGCCGGAAGAGGGCTCCAAATCGCCACCGAGGATTTTCATAAAGGTGGATTTGCCACAGCCGTTAGCACCAATTAGGCCGTAACGGTTGCCGTTATTGAATTTAACGGAGACATTTTCAAACAGGGGCTTAGCCCCAAACTGCATGGTGATATTGGCGGTAGCGATCACAAAAGAAGCCCTGGTTAGCGCATTGTCAGTAACGACAGCTTACAACGAATAGAAAGGCTCGCGATTCTACGCGCTATTTGGCCTGTATTCACCCATCAGACTTTAGTCATATCAGGTGACTGCGGGGATATCGAGCAGAAAACGTTCATCATCAAGTGCTTGGCGCAATCGGGTGGCGAGAATATCGACAATACCTGGATGCTCACCTACCAGCTTTGTGGTCGTAACGGAAAGTCCGGGGTGATGCTGTTCAGCGGCCGCGCAAATCTCAGCGATATCGCCGCCTTCGCCCGCATGACGCCCAGGCGAAAGAAACAGCATTGCCAGGATAACCGGGCCTGCGTTGAACTCAGGTAACGCTAGCAAGTTTTCCAACAGCGGCTCGTTAAAACGGTACTCATCGCCCTCACGGCGCTCCATAGAGGAAGCCGAGACACAGGCTACTTCATCACCCAGCAGCACACTAAGCTGCCCCGCTAAGCGGTTGCGCACGGCAGTAACTTCAGGGATTGGACTGCCGTGGTCAACCAGCGCCACGCGGGGCGTAGTGCCTGGCTGACGCTTTTCACGCACGTTATCGGCCAGCAGGTTGGCTAAGCGCAGGTCGTTATTCCCCAGCTCATCCACCAGTGGCTGCGCCACGCGTACTTTCACGTGAGGAAAGCGCGCTTGCAGTGTCGCCATACGTTCAGGCAGGTAGCCGGTCAATGCTTTACTGGGACCAAAAAAGAACGGCAATACGATAATCTGCGTTGCCCCTTGTTCGGCGCTGCGTTCAGCGGCAGGACCAAGGGTCGTGGCGGGAATGCCATCAACCTCTTCCGCGGGAATCTTATTGGAGTGCAGCAGCGAAGCCGCCTGAACGGTTTCACCTATGTGCTCGCTTAGCAGTGCCGCTACGTGGCGCAAGTTAAGCGTTGCCTGCGCTCGTAGCGAGCCATTATCGACCAGAAAAATCGCGCGCATGCTTGCCTCTGTTAGTGTGGGTTGAATGAGCTGTTAAGTAAGTGATTACCAATGACATGATAAGATGGCTGTTTTACAAAAGTAGCTACTAACTATGTTGATGGGTGACGATATGTTGCTTGATAACGATGCTTGATACCACTGCGCTTAATCAGCAAAGAAACTTCTTCGAGGGCCATGCGGATATATGGCTATTCGGCTATGGGTCGCTGATATGGAAAGCCGATTTTGCCTACATAGAGCGCCGCCCGGCTTATATTCATGGCTGGGAGCGACGTTTTTGGCAGGGCTCCCACGATCACCGTGGCACCCCTGAAGCGCCAGGGCGGGTGGCGACGCTAATACAGGCCAAGGATTCGATTTGCTACGGCATGGCCTACCGCATTACTCCAGAAGTGCTGGCGCCCCTGGATGTGCGGGAGAAAAACGGTTATTTGCGGGAAAAAGTACCGCTAACGTTTCTAGATGAGAATGGCGGTGCTACTGAGCAAAGCGAAGGGCTTATTTATCTGGCCAGCGAGGACAATCCGGCTTTTCTAGGTGAGGCGCCCCTTGCCGATATCGCTCAGCAAATCGCCAGCGCTCATGGCCCAAGTGGCCCTAACAAAGAGTACTTACTCAATCTTGCTACCGCGCTACGTGAACTAGGCGCGAGAGACGCGCATATCTTTGACCTGGAGCAGCAACTGAGCCGTTTTTAACTCTACCAGTAGCGCGGGTAGCGGCGGTGCCGGGCAAGGTTATTGACCAATATGGCGATGACCAGCATCACTACACTGCCCGCGCCAATCGGTAACAGCGGGTACCACCAACCCAGTTGGTGGATGCTAGCTCCGCCGCCTACCGCAATCAGCGCAGCCGCCGCTCCCGGTGGATGTACCGTGTGAGTCAATTGCATAACCAGTATCGACAGCGATACGGCAAGAGACATTGAGAGCGGTGTTGCCCCCAGCAGTTGGTAGCAAGCGACGCCGATACCTGCGGATAGCACGCTGCCAAATAGCACGTGGCTTGGCTGAGCAAAGGGACTTTCAGGAGCAGCATAGATAAGCACTGACGTCGCCCCGAAGGAGCCTACGATCAGCAGTTGTTGCGAGAGCCAAGCCGAGCTTAACCAGCAGATAACCGCCATACCGCTAAAAGCGCCGATCCATGACCACAGCGCATCCTGCCAACCCACTCGGGCGCGCTTAATTCGTTGACCCCGCATCTTGCCAAGATAGGTTTTCATTGCACTCGCTTTGCACAAAATAAGTGCAAATGATGACAAAATGCACCAAATAAGCAAATGACAATCCATCATGCCCTTGATGAAACTGGCTCAAGGGCGCTACTTCAAAGGTAAAGCCACCCTTTACTACATCATCAACCACGAGAGAATAAACAGCCCCAATAAGGTACGAAATATACCCCCTATCAGCGAGCCGCGCAGAAATGCACGCACGCCGCCGAACAGAATCAATAGGCCAATGACCAGCACGGCAATGCTAAAAAAAGAGTCGTTGATTCCCAGAGAACGGGTTAAGCCATCGATAAAATCGCCAAAGGCACCAAAGAAATTGGTAAATATGCCCAATAAGAACTCAACCATCACGCGGATTGCTTCGCCAATGGTCTCGCCTATTTCGTCAAAAAATCCGTTTGCCTGCATTGCGTTTGCTTGCATTGATAGTACCCAAGGCTGAGAAGGATAAGCTTGGCATTGTCGGTTAAATACGCTGGCTGAGCAAAACAGAACAGATTCTCTCTGCTTTACCCCCCATCTTTTTAGCGCCTTCTCAACCATGCAACTACTATAGAGGCTATAAAGCGTTCATTTAAACGACATGCTCGCCATATCGACGGTGATCATCATGACGCAGCCCTATCCACTTGCCGATAAGCTTCTCGCCAGCACTCACCGGGTGGAAAACCAACCGCCGCCGCTTGAGAACTACAACAGCTACACCGCTGATCGCGTGCTTCAAGAAGGCGTCAAACGTGAAGGGATAACGGACGACACCTCTCTCAAGACGTTTGGCTTTTGGGCAGGCTCTGCCAAAGCTATCGCTTTGGGGTTTGATGCTAATCGCTATCCACCACAGTTGGTGACCCATGACCAGCAAGGGCATCGGATCGATTTAAGGTAGCGGCGTAATGGAGACTCACATAACGGCGCGCCTTTTTCGCGAATCGCCTATCAACGCCATCTGAGAAGGAAGTGGAAATGTGCAGTGTCTGGATAGCCTGCGCGCGATTGAAAAACAGCCCGAGGAGTTCGACACCTACTTCGCTGAACTTGCCAATGCACAAGGCGCTGATGCGAATCTTGACCGCTTTATCTACCAATGACAGCGGCAGATGCAGGATACCCAAGCGCTCCAGTACCGTGCCCGCCAGCTGGCGGACGGCATGGCCCTGGCGTTACAGGGCTGGATTGCACGGCAATCATTGAGCGTGCCCAACCCGTGGAATAAGCGTTCACGACTATGGTGGCCTTCCATGCTAAAACTGATCGCGTAAAACTACTCACATTAAAAAACTATTTACATCCTGAATTAAAAACCAGCAACAACGTGATAGCGGGAGAGTTTGATGCATTGCTAGTCCCAACCATGACAAGTTCGGGCAGGCTTCCGGTAAGATATAAAACACTCCACCACAGGCGTGTTTTATGCTTAACCAGCGTGCATTAACCTACCTAAATGAAGTCATCCGCCGCGGCTCCCTCAGGCGAGCCGCGGCCCATCTAAATGTCGATGCATCCGCCATCAGCCGTCAATTAAAAGCGTTGGAAGAAGAGTTGGATACGCAGTTATGCGAACGGCACGGGCGCGGTATGCGCGCAACCGCTGCGGGGCAGCTACTGGTGCATCACTTCCATGCCCAGCGGGCATCTGAAGAGGCAGTGCTTTCTCAGCTCATGGCACTTCAGGGCCTAGCGAAAGGGGAAGTGCGTATTGCTGTGGGAGAAGGATTTATCGCTGATCTGATCGCTGCTCCGTTAGGTACTTTTATGTCAGCGTTTGCAGGTATCAATGTCGAAATCCGCATGGCGGGTGTCAATGAAGCGATGTCGTTACTCAAAGATCGCGAAGTGGATATAGCGCTACTTTATGCACCGCCGGTAGACCCGCAGCTTTTCTGCCATGTAGAAACGCGTCAGCCGCTCGATGTTATTGTCCCTCCCAGTCACCCGTTAACTACGCTGGATCGTCCAGTGACGCTACATGATTTAAAGGAGTGGCCCCTGGCATTGATGGACAACCCTTTCGGCATGCGGCAAATGGTCAATATGGTGGCCCACCAGGAGCGGATTCATCTCGAAGCACGCCTGCATACCAACTCTGTATCGGTGTTGAAGAATTTTGTCCGTTCAGGCATCGGCGTTACGTTCATGCCTGAGCTTACCGTGATGGATGAAATAGAGCGTGGCGAAATTTTCACACTGCCGATGCACTATCCGGTCATGAATGGTACCCGTGCTCAAATTGTCAGCCTGAAAGGACAAGAACTGCCGGTCGCATCAACCACCTGTATTGCTCATCTACAGAAAGGCATGCGCTTTTTCGCGGCCGATGCGCCACGTTTGTTGCAATAAAAGCCACAGTTTAGGTATTGCATAGTCAACACCTCAATACATACTCTTCTAGTAGGCACTCCTTATAAATCCAATAACGCGCCCTTAGCGCCTTCTTGCTCACGACAATAAACCAGGAGACTATCTATGTTTAATAAGCTTGTGTTTAAACAACTTGGGCTTGCTCAACCTATGTTTACACCTAAACGGCTCATTTCAGCGTGCTTGATTGGCTCTGCATTGATGGCAGGGAACAGCTTTGCGGCGACCACGATTAATCTGAGTTACAACGGTGCCCCTGACCCGGAAAAGAATGCTGTCCACGTCTTCGCCACCAACCTAAAGGAACTGGTAGAGGAGAAGACCGACAACCAGGTCGAGTTAGCGCTATACCCCAACAGCATGCTGGGCGAAGAGCAGGAGCGCATGGAGCAGACCATGAACACGCCGATGCTCAACGTAGCGTCGTTTGCGGGTGTCTCCCCTCTTGTTGATGAGATATTCGTCAGCGCCATTCCGTTTCTGTTCGACGACTTTGACGCGGCACGCAGCTTCTTCGACGAAGGCGAATATTGGCAGGAAGTCAGCAGGGCTCTGCAAGAGCGCGCCGGTATCGACATGCTGGCGGTTGTTGAAGAGGGGGGCTTTTTAGCGTTCACCAATAACGAAAGGCCTATCAGCCACCCTGACGACTTTGAAGGGCTACGTTTCCGGGCCATGGATCCCAGCCAAGTAGCGCTCTATGAATCTTTTGGTGCATCCGGCACGCCGATTCCCTGGACCGAAACCTACATGGCATTGCGCACGGGCGTGGCTGACGGTCAGATGAACCCACCGATGTATATCATCCTGGGCAGCCTCTTCGAAGTACAGGACTACCTGACCCTGGCCAACATCCAGTACTCCAACCAGTTTCTGGTGGGCAACAGCGAAATGATTGCAGGTTGGGATGATGAGCTTCGCAATGCCTTTATGGAGGCCGTCGCCGAAGCTAATCGCAATGCCCGTGAACACAACGAGGAGCAGGTAGAAGCGCGGATTGCCTACCTGGAAGAGCAAGGCATGGAGGTGGTTCGTCCTTCCGAAGAGGAGCTCACCGCTTTCCGCGATATTGGCCAACCCGCATATCTTGAGTGGCTAGGGGAGCGAGATATCGAGCAACGCTGGATAGATATGGCACTGGAAGATGCGGGTATGAGCGATCTGCTCGACTAACGGCTGCTCACACCGTTGCTACGAAAGGGGCTGGCAACTTACCGGCCCCCATTTTCTATGTTTAATGTTCTAGTGCTTATCGTTTCTGTGCTTCATGGAAGGCTGCCATGTTTAATACACTTCGATCCCGTCTACTTGATATCAGCCGCCCTATTACGCTGACCCTGGCGGGCGGGCTACTATCCCTCAATATTGCTGCCATTCTGTTTGGGGTGTTTGCCCGCTATATCGCCGGTGGCGCGCCGATCTGGACAGATGAGCTCTCACGCTTTTTGATCATCGCCACCGTTATGCTCGCGGCTGGCGTCGTCTGGTCGGAAGGGGGCCACATGCGCGTTGGCTTGTTAGAGAAACTACTGCCCACACCTTTCGCTCGTTTGCTCAATGTGTACCAATGGCTACTCACCCTGACAATTGCATCAGGGGGTGCATGGGTAAGCTATCGCTATGCACTTTCGGTCAGCATGTTTACCACGTCCGGACTCGGCATTAGCCGTACGGTGCCTCTACTCTCGCTACCCATTGGCTTTTTGCTACTGGCTTGGCATGCGCTTCTCTATGGCCCTGCGCCGCTCAAGACCGTCGAGGACACTCCATGCAAAACCGTTGAGGACTCCCTATGATTGTGACTATGCTGGCGGTTTTCCTCGGCCACGTTTTGCTTGGGCTGCCCCTGTTCATCGCACTGCTTACCACGGCGATAGTGGGCTTTCTTTTTGTCGACCCCTCGATGATTCCGCGTATGCTGCCTCAGCAATTCTTTAGCGGTATCAATGTATTCTCCTTGATGGCTATTCCGCTATTCATCTTTGCTGGCAACCTAATGAATGTCAGCGGCTTAACCGAGCGTTTAATGGGTTTCGCCCGCCTGATAGTCGGGCATTTACGGGGCGGCATGGGCCACGTCAATGTGGTGTCGAGCGTTTTCTTCGCTGGCGTCAATGGCTCAGCGGTGGCGGACACCTCGGCACTGGGGTCGCTGTTAGTACCTGCCATGGAGAAGGAGGGCTACTCACGGGCCTTTGCCGCTGGGTTGACCGCCGGTAGTTCATTAATCGGCCCGATTATTCCGCCTAGTATCTTTATGATTCTCTACGCTTCACTGACCAACACCTCGGTAGGCGATCTATTTCTGGCAGGCGTCGTGCCGGGACTGCTGCTGGGTGTTGCCTTTATGGGCATGAACGCCTGGTATGCCTGGCGTCATCGATTACCCAAAAGCGGTCAATTACCCTCAATCGGTCAACTTGGAGTAGCCTTCTTAGCCGCACTCCCCGCTCTGGTTGCACCCTTCATCATCGTTGCAGGCATCGTGCTTGGCTTCGTTACGCCGACAGAGTCAGGCGCGTTGACAGCGCTATATGTAGCCCTGTGTGGCTTTGTGCTGGGCGGGTTACGCTTTAAAGAGTGCTGGCAAGCCATCCTCGATACGGCACGCTTAACTTCAGCAATTTTTCTAATCATGGCGGCCTCGGCGACGATTAGCTGGCTGCTCTCCTATGCTCAAGTGCCCGCCCAATTTGTCTCACTCTTATCTCCTTATATAGATAACGCAGTATTAATCCTACTGCTACTTAGTGCTATCACCTTTATAACGGGCATGTTTATGGAGGAGGTGTCGGCGTTGATGCTACTGACGCCTATCTTTGCGCCAGTCGCTATGATGGCAGGTATCGACCCCATTCACCTGGGCGTCATCATCACGCTGAACATTACTATTGCCTTAATCACGCCACCGCTGGGCGCCTGTGTGTTCGTGGCCGCCGCAGTCAGTCGGCTAGAGATAGTGTCGCTGTTCAGAACTATTTGGCCCTTTGTGCTGACGGCAATTGCGGTGCTTATTCTATTAATCCTATTTCCACCGCTGTCGCTGTGGCTGCCTACTCAGTTTTAATAACCAGTTTTAATAACCAGTTTTGATAACCAGCTTGGATAACACGATGCCTTTGAACACATTATTGAAGGCTTTGCCGCCTATCCCCAGTCAGCCACCCCCCTGCTGGGAGCAACTGCGCCGTGCGCCTATCGAAGATAACGGCGAGCGCCTGGTACCAATGAGCCTCGCCCCGGCACCAGTCAGCGTATTCCCCGCCTATGCGCGGCTGGGCATTCCTGGTGCAATACCGGAGTGTTTCGTTCGTGAGGGGGTTTATCGGGCGCTACTCGCTGCGGCACGCAGCTTACCCGATGGGATCGGCTTAATCGTACTGGACGGCTGGCGACCATGGCGAGTGCAGCAGTACTTATTTGATACCCTGCATGAAGCGATCCATCATCGCCATCCTGACCTTAGTGAAGCGGAACTACTGGAACGCACAAGAGAGTTTGTCTCGGTCCCTAGCCGTGATCCTTTAGCACCAAGCCCCCACCTCACCGGCGGTGCAGTAGATGTCACGCTATGTGATGCCGATGGACTACCGCTAGATATGGGCACACTGTTTGATGAAGCGCTACCGGCTTCCCATAGCGACTATTTCGAGCATCTGGAAATGCTTACCCCAGAGCAACATAAGGCGCGGGATAACCGTCGCTTGCTCTATCACACTATGAGAGATCAAGGCTTTACCAACCTGCCCAGCGAGTGGTGGCACTTCGACTATGGCGATCAATTATGGGCCTACTACGGGCCGCATCATCATGCCCATTACGGCCCAGCAGAGCTGGATACCATTGAGAACCGCTGGCGAAGGCAGTTGGGATAATGATTTGCTAGGGGTATTCCTGCCGAGCGTGCAGGATATTAACTACCTCAATACAGCCTGCTGCTATGCGGTAAACGACAATATAGTTGGGATGCACCACAGCTTCTCTGGTACCGACAACACGGCCTGGGCGATACAGGTAGGGATGCTGGGGGAGCGCCTCAGTCGCTTCTTCAATGGCTTGATAAAGCGCTTCAGCAGCGTAAGGGTTACGTTGGCTGAGATAGTCGAGAATCACCCACAACGATTCGCGGGCTTGGGGGCGCCATTCAACTAGCAGCATTGCGGCGCTTAGCGATAAGTTCGCGCATCTCCCCCATGACATCATCGTGGGGGATTGAAGGCCTAGGATCATCTAAGCTGTCTTGCACACGCTCTCGGAACCAGCGTTGGTAGCTGTCTGCCTGCTCCTGAGTTTCAAATTCGCTGACAATCGGATCCAACGGGGTGCTCATAAAGCGCCTCCTGTATATATTTTCTTCAGTCTAGTGCAATGCACCCACTCTGTCAGCCTGGATGACTCCCTTGAAGGTGCTCACACGGCAGGCGCTTCAATTTCCAAAAAGCGCCGCACTCGCTCTGTTTTGGGATTAACGAAAAACTCACTGGGGTGGGATTTTTCGATAATGATGCCTTTATCAAGAAACACCACCTGATCGGAAACGGCCCGTGCAAACTCCATCTCGTGGGTGACTAGCACCATCGTATAGCCCTCTTTTGAGAGATCTTTGATGACGCCAAGCACTTCCCCCACCAGCTCTGGGTCAAGCGCAGAAGTAGGCTCGTCGAACAGCATCACCTTAGGTTGCATGGCGAGCGCTCTGGCAATGGCCACCCGCTGTTTTTGACCACCTGAAAGCGTGTAGGGATAGTTATCGCGCTTATCCACCATGCCGACTTTCTCAAGTAGCGCCATGGCCCGCTCCTCGGCCGCCTTTTTGCTGACGCCCTGGACATGGATAGGCGCCTCGGTGACATTGCGCAATACGCTTAAGTGGGGCCACAGATTAAACCCTTGGAACACCATGCCTAACCGCGCGCGCATGGCGGCCAGTTGCCTGCGCGACATGGCTTTGCCGCTGTCGCTCACCCCAATGCGGTCACCGGCAATGCGGATATCGCCACGATCAGGGTTTTCCAGCCAGTTAATGCAGCGTAACAGTGTTGATTTGCCAGACCCTGACGAACCTAGAATGCTCACAACCTCCCCCGGCTGCACATCTAGCGATACGTCCCGTAGTACTTCGATCCCATCAAAGCTTTTAGAGAGATTACGAATACTGACAGCGGCTGTCTCAGGCATTTTCAAATCCTCGCTTGGCGCCAAAACGGCCAATCAATTTAATAAACAGTTCTAAACCAATACTGATCAACCAGTAGAAGCCGATAACCACAATGAACGCTTCCATGGGAATGAAGTAGGTACTCGACAGGCTGCTCGCCGCCGCCGTCAGTTCACGTACCGTTATAATCACTAAGAAGGCGGTATCTTTAAGCAAGATGATCAATTGATTACCCAGCAAGCCGCGGGTTTTCAAAATCAGCTGTGGCAGAATAATGCGCATAAACATGCTGAGCTGCGAAAAACCTTGGGCGATTGCCGCCTCGACTTGCCCTTGAGCAAAGGTAGCGCGGCAGCCGCGCAATATCTCCGCGAAGTAAGCCCCGTGGTACATCACCAAGGCGATGATTCCCGCGGTCCAGGCACTCATTCGAATCCCTGCGCTGGGCAGGCCGTAATAGAGTAAATAGGCCAGAATCAAAAACGGCAGCATGCGCATGGCGTCAATAAAGATGCGCAGCGGAATTTTTAAGCGCGGGCGCGAACCCTCTAACAAAAACACGATCCCGCTGCCTAATATAAACGCCATTACGGCGGATAAACCAAATAGCTTTAAGGTGTTATAAAAGCCATTCAAAAACACATCGTGCGACGACCAAAGAATATCCCAGTTGCTCATAGAGGCTCCCCTTAAATGGCCACGTTAGACGGCCAGTCGACTGGCTTTTCGCTCAGCCAGACGTTGAAGCCATACCAGCAGACTGATAATCAGCATATACAGGGCCGCTGCCGCTAAAATAGGTGGCAGAGGGTCATAGGTAACCGCGGAAATACGGTTGGTCACGCGCGTTAAATCGACCACGCCGATCACGGCTATGGCAGGGCTGCCTTTAATTAAAAACGACATTTCATTGACCAAGCCCGGTAGGCTGGTGATGGTAATTTGCGGCAGCATAATGCGCCGGAAGTAGACCCATGGGGTCATGCCAACCGCCAGCGCAGCTTCGCGCTGCTCTTTCGAGAAGTTATTAAACGCAGAGCGCCAAATTTCAGCATTAAAGGCGGTGGTATTAAGTGTTAACGCAATAATACCCGCCACGTTGCGGTTTAGATTAACGCCCATGGTAGGTGCAGTTAAGAAAATAAACAGCACCAGTGTGACCAGCGGCGTTGCTCGCGCCAGGCTAATATAAACCCCTAATAACTGATGCAGAACAGGGATTTTCGCCACTCGGAGCAAAGCGATTAGTAACCCCATTACCACACCGATGGCTATGGAGATGCCGGATATCCACAGCGTTGTCCAGGCTCCCTGAATGAGCAGTCCCCATGCGCTACTGTCCATGCGTTCCCCTTACTCGCTGGATAAAGACACACAGCCGCTGCACCGTTTATGCGGCGAGCGGCTGTTATAGTTCACGCCTTACATACCGGCCATTTCATGGAACTCTTCCACTGAGGTGATGGGGGTTGTCGGTAGGTCATCAAACGACTCACCGAACCACTCTTCCTGAAGCTCGGCTAAGCGGCCAGAGTCACGCAGGTGGCTCATAAAATCGGTGATATAGGCCAGCAGTTCAGGGCTGCTTTTAGGCATTGGCCAAGCCACATAGCCGGGGCCTGAGACAGCTTGACCCGCTTCAAACACATCGGGGCGTTCACTGATCAGATCATTCACCGGCACGATTGAGTTAATCACGTAATCAACACGGCCATTGGCAAGATCGGCGTAGATCTCTGGGTAGGCTTCATACTCCATTACCTCGCCCAGCTCGCCGCCGCTCTCTTCCAACATGGCTTCGAGTTCTGGCAGACGCGAAAGCAGCGCGCTGCCCGCTTGGACGCCTAGCGTTAAACCACTCAAATCTTCAATGCTATTGATGCGATCATCGCCCGCCCGCTTGATGTAAAAGTGCTGGGCAGAGGCAAACGGCGGCGCATAGTTAAATACTCGCAGGCGCTCATCTGTTACCGAGGCACCGGTAAGCGCCATATCGTATTGGCCTGATGAGACTGAGGCTAAAAGACCTGTCCACGGCAAAATATCCTGACGAACTTCAAAGTCAGCGTACTCCTCAAGCTCAATCAATACATCTTTGATAAAACCATCGGGGTCGCTGCCACTCATAAAATTAAACGGGGCGTAATTATCTTCAGTGGCTACGCTCAGGTAACCACGGCTCTCTATTTCTGCTAAGTCTGCGGCGTTGGCCGTTAATGTCATACCGAAAGCAAGAACACCAGCGCTTAATACGGAGGTTAAAACAGCTAAGTTCTTCATCACCTTATACCCCTAGAGTAGACAAACATTGATAGCCGAACGGCTACATGTGGAAGGTGACTTCACCCTAGTTTTTTATCCTGCTCTCGATTAGAGCCAGTTGGCGTAAAGTAAAAGGACAGTTGGCCAACATAGAACTGGCACGAAAGATGCTTAGATTAAAGTGAGGAAGAGCTTATCTGAATGAGGAGTATTGGATGGCAACGCTGTGTCTTGACGTCGACCCGAATGCCGCAGCCTGCCTGCAAGAACAACTGCGTGCCACGCTGCTTGAAGCGATTCATTTAGGTAGCTTGCCCACCGATGATGCACTTCCCTCCTGCCGTAAACTTTCCCAACAGCTAGGCATTTCCCGTAACACCGTGGCGATTGTTTATGAAAAACTGGTTGAAGATGGTTACTTAATTAGCCGTCCACGTAGCGGTTATTATTTACACCCTGACTATAACGACCCGCAACTAGCGCTTAACTCATCTTTGGATACATTAACGGAAAGAAGTAACGACACATTAACTGCACCAAACTGGCACAAACGTATTGTTCAGCGCCCCACTAACTACCAAGGCATTCTTAAACCGGGTAATTGGACCGAGTATGCGTATCCATTTATTTATGGGCAATTAGATACTCGGCTCTTTCCTCTCGCACAGTGGCGTGATGTATCCAGACGTCTATTAAGTTCACAGCGGGATAAGCCATGGCTGCGAGATCGGATTGACCAGGATGACCCTTTACTCATTGAGCAACTGCGCAAACGTATTTTGCCGCGCCGGGGCATCTTTGCTCGACCAGAGGAGATCCTCATCACCATGGGCACGCAAAATGCGCTCTACTTGATTGCGCAACTGTTGTGTCATCGAGGGACGCGCGTTGCGTTAGAGTCGCCCGGTTATCGCGAAGCCATGAATGTGTTTTCCCACCGCGGCGCCAACGTGCAGTATCAGGCGGTGGATGCAGAAGGAATGCGCCTGGAGAACACTGAGCAGTGTGACTATCTCTATGTGATGCCGAGTCATCAGGTACCGACGGGCGTCACCATGAGCAGGGCTAGGCGTGATGCCCTGCTGGCACAACTCCCCCATCGCGACCAAATTGTGATTGAGGATGACTACGACGCCGAGATACACGGCGATCAATTTGCACTACCGGCACTTAAAGCCAGTGCGCAGAGTGCGCGGATTATTTATATGGGCAGCTTATCCAAAGCTCTCTCACCTGGGCTGCGAATGGGCTACGTGGTAGCGGACCCTGAGTTAATTGATGAGCTACGCGCACTACGCCGCATGATGTACCGCCACCCGCCCGCCGCGTTGCAGCACCAGTTAGCGCAATTTATTTCCCAGGGCTATTACGAGCGCTATTTAAAGCTGCATGTGGAAGAGATTGACCGTCGGCGGGATGCGATGCGGCTTGCGATCAATCAGGCATTGCCTAGCTGTCGGAGCCATAGCAGTACCCGCTCCAGTGCCTTCTGGATGGAAGCAGACGCTAGCATCGATACCCAGCGCCTTGCCTGGCACGCGGCTCAACGAGGTGTGCTCATCGAACCTGGCTTTCAGCACTTCTTCGAGGCCGCCCCGCCGCGACGCTTTTTCCGCTTAGGATTTGGCGCCATCGCTATGGAGCGAATCAACCCAGGCATACAGCGCCTGGGTCTTGCCTACGATAACGCTTTAAGCACTTAGGCTTGTTATCAGGTAGATGAAGCGTAGCTTTCAAAAATAGTTTTCAAGCACGCGATCCAAGATTGCCAAGCCCTCTGCCACTTCATCCGCTGTCACAATACACGGCGGCACCACGTGAATGCGGTTTTCAACAGTGAAGACCAACAGGCCTTGCTCCATCAACAGCTGTTTTAGCTTTAACACTTCAGGCCCGGGCAGGGGCGTTTTTCGCACAGGGTTACTGACCAGTTCTAGGGCGTGAAATACACCCAGGCCGCGCCAATCGCCAATGACTGCGTGGCGCTCAGCCAAGTGCTTAAGGCCTTCCGCTAGCGGGCCGTTACCCATTTTGTCAGCATTCTCTACGATGCCCTCTTCTTCCATAGCGTCCAGCGTGGCGACAATCGCCGCCATCGCTAGCGGATGGCCAGAATAGGTTAGCCCGCCGACAAAAAAGTGGTCATCAAAGTAACGGGAGATCGGCTCTGAAATAATCACCCCACCGGCGGGAACGTAGCCGGAGTTGACCCCTTTGGCAAAGACAATTAAGTCAGGCGCCATTTCATAGTGCTCAAAGGCAAACCAGCGCCCGGTGCGGCCAAAACCGGCCATTACTTCATCAAGTATTAGTACGATGCCAAACTCATCGGCAAGCTGCCTGACACCCTGTAAATACGCTTTAGGGGGTAATAGGACGCCAGCGGTACCGGGAATAGTTTCCAGCAAGATAGCGGCGACCGCCTTTACACCTTCGCACTCAATCACCCGGCGCAGATGGGTTAACGCCCGCTCACACTCTTCGTCCTCATCTCGCGCCCAAAACTCGCTGCGATACAGGTAGGGGTTAAAGAAGTGAACATGTCCACTGGCATACTCGTTGGGCACCCGCCGCCAATCACCGGTAGCGGCAATCGCTGATCCGGTATTGCCGTGGTAGGAGCGGTAGGCAGAAAGTATTTTGGTACGCCCGGTATAGAGCCGCGCCATGCGGATGGCGTTTTCATTGGCATCGGCACCCGCATTGGTAAAAAACACTTTATTAAAACCAGCAGGCGCTTTGTTGATAATCCGCTTTGCTGCCTCGCCGCGGGCTAAGTTGGCATGAGCGGGGGCAATGGTGCACAGGCTAGCCGCCTGGTCCTGAATCGCGCTCACCACTTTAGGATGTTGATGGCCGATATTGGTATTGACGAGCTGGCTACTAAAATCTAGATAGCTGCGACCAGCATAGTCCCACACGCGGCACCCTTGCGCGCCTGCGATAACCATAGGGTCCAAACTGCCTTGCTGTGCCCAGGAGTGGAATACATACTGTCGATCCAGGCCGTGTACATAAGTATTATCCGCATCACTTAGCGGTGGATGTGAAGCCGCAATATTGGTATTCATAGCAAGCACCTTATAAATCCGGTAAGAAATAGTGTGCTTGCCAGCCTAGTGAGTTCGCCCCCTGGGGCCATAGGGCCAGTATTGATACATCCACAGGACAGCGTATGTCACATTTGCTAACGCCATCTGGCCCTAAACGCATCTGCTGAGGTTGCTTACAGTAGTGCAACCTTGGGCGCCATCGCCTTATAAAACGTTAACTAATACGGAGATATCGCAATGCCTAGTGTACTTATCACAGGAGCTACGTCAGGGTTCGGGAAAGCGGCGGCCCAGCGGTTTGCCAAAGCAGGCTGGTCGTTGATTCTCACCGGCCGCCGTCAGGAGCGTTTAGATGCACTGGAAAAAGAGCTAAGCCAACAAGTGCCCGTGCTGACCATAGCATTGGATGTACGCGACAGTGACGCGGTGACAACTGCTATTAGTGGCCTGCCAGAAGCCTTTCTACCGCTGACGTGCCTAATTAACAATGCTGGGTTGGCGCTCGCACCGGAACCGGCGCAAAAGGTGGCACTGCAAGATTGGCATACGATGATCGATACCAACATTACCGGGTTGGTCAACGTTACTCACGCGGCCTTACCGCTACTGCTCAAAAACAGTGAAGGCGCGAGCATTCTCAATCTAGGTTCTGTTGCAGGGCAATGGCCCTACCCAGGCGGCCATGTGTATGGGGCGTCGAAAGCGTTTGTTCAGCAATTTAGCTACAACCTGCGCTGCGACCTACTCGGCACGGGCGTTCGTGTGACCGATCTGGCCCCTGGCATGGCGGAAACCGAGTTCACCCTAGTCAGAACCAAAGGCAATCAGGCTGCTTCCGATGCGCTTTATCGCGGCACGTCCCCCCTCCAGGCGGAAGATATTGCCGAGCAGCTTTTCTACCTAGCGACGCTGCCACCGCATATCAATATTAATCGCCTTGAAATCATGCCAGTGCGTCAGGCATGGTCAGCGTTTGCGATTGACCGCGACCCGGCTTAAGCCTGCGTTTTCTAAAGCGATTCGTTTACTAAAGCGGCACCAGCACCTTTAGCGCCTCAAGCCGAAGGTGCTCGGTCAGCCCTGAGAGGAGCGTTCCACCATTACGCCAGTAGTGCCAATAGAGAGGAACCTCGATGAATCTTTCTGGGAATAAATCGACTAACTCACCGCGCTTTAACGCCTGCTCAACCTGTAATTCAGGGGCTAATCCCCAGCCCAAGCCGCCTTGCATAAGCCGTACAAAGCCTTCAGAAGAGGGGCAAAGGTGGTAAAAGAAGTCATTTGTTGCGCCAAGCTCCGCAAGATAGCGGTGCTGTAGCTGATCATCGGCACCGAAGACAATGGCTGGAGCACGCAGCAGGGCTTCAACGTTGATGCCATTAGGGAAGTAGCACGCCATGAAGCCTGGGCTTGCCAATGCTCGATAGCGCATAGCACCTAACAGTAAACTTCGTGCACCTGCCACTGGCTGCTCTGCAGCACACACACAGCCCGCTACTTCACCAGCCCGCATCCTTTTTAATCCCACTTCCTGGTCTTCAACGACCAGCTCGAGCAATACATGATGCTGGGTACAAAATTCGCCTACTGCCGCTCCCCACCATGTCGCCAAACTATCGGCATTGATCGCGATGCGTAAACGTTCCGGCGCGCCCTCATCCAATCCAGGCACCTGTGCCTGCAAATCACGCTCAAGCAGACGCACCTGCTGCACATGGTTGAGAAGGCGACGGCCAGTGGCCGTGGGCATAGGCGGTGTGGCGCGAACCAGCACAGGTTGGCCAACCCGTGCTTCCAGTAGTTTGATCCGTTGTGACACTGCTGACTGTGATAACCCCAATAGTATGGCGGCACGTTCAAAACCGCCCTGCTCCACCACGGCGGCCAACGCAGCTAACAGCTTATAGTCGAGCAATTAATTCTCCTAATGTGGCATCAGCATTATTCGTTTTTCTTATACCTTGGATTTGAGCAAACTGCTACTTCATCAAGCGTTATTAGCGCTTTTAAGCGGTATGAGTAAAAGGAATAAAGCATGTGGCAGAGTTATAGCAACGGGTTGCTGTTATCTATTGGCTTGATTATGGCGATCGGTGCTCAGAATGCGTTTGTGCTATCGCAAAGCCTGCGCCGTGAACATCATATAGCGGTGGCATTTCTGTGCATTGTTTGCGATAGCCTGCTCATAACCGCAGGTGTTTTCGGCTTGGCCAGTTTATTAGCTCAGAACCCACTGCTGCTGGCTATCGCGCGTTGGGGTGGGATTGCGTTCTTGCTTTGGTATGGCACACAGGCACTGCGGCGCGCCTATCGACCACAGGCGCTTCAAGCCAATCAAGGGGAAACACGTACGCTTTTCGCGGTGCTGCTGGCGGCCTTAGCCGTTACGCTACTCAATCCGCATGTCTACCTGGATACCCTACTACTCATTGGATCGCTGGGCGCTCAGCAACCTGTGCCCGGCGCTTACGCCCTGGGAGCAGCTAGCGCTTCGCTACTATGGTTTAGCACGCTAGCCTTAGGCGGAGCTTGGTTAGCTCCGTGGCTTGCGCGTCCCATTACTTGGCGGCTAATCGATGTGGGAGTTGCTATCATGATGTTTGCCGTTGCGGCGCAGCTGTTAACCGGAGCACTCTAACCCTGCCCCGTACTCACAGCTGAACATCATGATAGCGTTGATGGTATGTCGTTAAAGAAGGCTTTGCTTAAGCTTGTTTCGCTGAACTGAATATATCGCCAGATGACACTTGATCACGTCCTTTATCTTTCGCCAGATAAAGGGCGTCATCAGCACGCTTCATCACGCTTTTAATTGGTTCATTAGGATGAACTTCCACTACCCCAAAGCTTGCCGTAACGCTACCTTGCGTGGGAAAGAAGTTGTTTTTGATTGCTGCTCTAATTTTCTCTGCCAACTGCACAGCCTGCTCCAGTGCCGTTTCAGGCGCCAGAAGCATAAACTCTTCGCCCCCCCAGCGTGCACAGCAGTCAGCTTTGCGTAGATTATTCTTGAGCAAGTTGGCAAATTCCACAAGCACTTGATCGCCCACATCGTGACCGTGAGCATCGTTTATAGCTTTGAAGTGGTCAATGTCGAGCATGATCAGGGAAAGAGGTCGGGCATGGCGGTGATGGCGGCTAAACTCACTTTTCAGCACTGCATCAAACTGTGACCTGTTAACAAGCCCCGTCAACATATCAGTGGTCGCTAGCCGTTCAAGTTGCGCTTCTTTTTCTATTTGCTTGGTAATATCACGCTGCGTCAATACTAAGGTAATGTCATTATTATGACGTACCCCCATGGCAGTGATTCGCCACTCGATATGCCGTCGGGTGCCATCGTGACGGCGATTGACTTCGAGACCACCAATCCCTTCAAAGAAATACCCCTCAACGTTCATCAATGGATTCAACGCATCATGGAGCTGAGCAAAAATTTGCTGATTGATAGACTCTTTTTGTACCACGACAGGGGCAGCGCCTAACCAATCTTCACGGCTACCACCCCATAAACGCTGATAGTCGGTGTTAACGTCTACAATATATATTCCAGGTGAGTTTCCTTGCACACGAAGGATAGCCACCGCGTGTCCTGGCAGTCCGGAATCGGCTTCCGGCCCCGGTCGCGAATAGTGCTGATACATTCTATTTACTCATCCCTGTCAAATAGTAGTGCGGTAATGTTGCTGGATTTTCGCAACAATATTGGCATGCATCAGTACCAATGGGCCCAGCTAAACGATTTGCATCGTCTGCTACCGCGCGATATTACTCCCTAGTTACATAATTATAATATTAGTTACGCATTGAATACAAAGGATTAAGACATTCGGAAATACCTACAAATACGGGTGCTATGAACAATGCATTCCCAAATAGTTCCCTAGCAAGGTTAGCCGACACTTAGCCCTGCATTTTAAGAGACTTATATATGGCCATGTATTGGACACAACTTATATTCCTATTAAGCAGCTGTTTCACATCATAAAATTACAAACAAACCGCTACTCCGCATTGTCGATTATTGCTATTCCCAAAGCTAAAATCACCGAAATTACAACGTTTATTTTAAATACCAACACAAAGTAGCCCACACCTTGCAAAAACTCAAAGTAAACCAGCATTGAATCACTGCGATGCACTATGTTTTCACATTTCAGTCTTCTCACTTCAATGAAAAGTTGGCCAAGTCCTTAGCGTTTAATTAGCAAGCGCTAAAGATAAACAAACTAGCCATTGTCTTAGGTTCCCGCATGCAAAGGTCGCGCTACCCACAGACGATAAAGGGCCGGAGTGAAGAAAAACGACACCAGCGTTGCCAATAGCAAACCAAACCCAACCGTTTGCGCAAAGGGTGGCCACAAACCGCCAGTGGCCATCATCAGCGGAATTAACCCAGCAAAGGTGGTGACTGTTGTCGAAATGATGTGTCGGCTGGTGGGACCACTGATAACGGCTAGCATGGCATCTATGTCGCCTTGACGAGCGGCGGTATCATCATCGAAGGCGGCAATAATGATAATAGTGGCATTAATGGCCACCCCCACCAGCCCCATAATACCCACGATAATGACAAAACCAAATGCATGGCCGCTGAGCAGGAGCGCCACAATGCCCATTCCCATGGCCTGAGCACCGGCAATAAACACAATGGCAGCGCGGCGAAAAGAGTTAAACGCCAGCACCACGGTGGCTACCATGGCAATCACTAATAGCGCCACGGAGGCGAGCAGTTGCCCTACCGCCTCATCCCGCTCGGCAGCTTCACCACCGGTTTCAATTCGGTAGCCCACTGGAAGGCGGATCTCTCCCGTATCTAGCGCGGTCTGAAGCTTGGTAGTTAGCTGTGCCATGGAGACCGCTGGCAGCGAGTCAGCGACTAAATAGCCCTGCACGAGTTGCACCCGTTCGGCATTGCGCCGAGTGATCACGCTCCAGGATGGGGTAAGCGACACCTCTGCCACCGCCGCTAATGGCAATCCTTCAGCGGCATGATCGCTGACCAAACGAAGTGCTTCAAGCTGTTCAGCGCTAGTACGCCAATCATCTATATAGCGCACCCGTACCGGCAACTGCTGGGTGTCCTCCAGCAGCCTACCCGCAGGCTGACCGGACAGCGCAGCCCCTACCTGCTCGGCCAAGTTTTGCGGCGTTAAGCCCACATCGCTAAGCGCCGCATGGTCGATATCTAGTGTTAGCCTGGGCAGGTCACGTTGCATGCCTGTACGTACATGGGTGACGTCGGTCAGTTGGTGCATTAAGCCCGCCAGATCACGCCCCAGCGATGACAATATGGCCAGGTCGTCACCATACACACGCAGTTCAATAGGGGCTTTAAACGGCGGCCCTTGTTCGTATTTACGCACCACACTCTGGGCTTGGGGGAAGCGTTGATCAAGCGCCCGCTGCAGATCGGGAACCCGCTGATTAGTCATGTTTAACGACACTGTATCTACGATGACATGCAAAAACGCCGGGTTATTATCTTCATTAGTCAACACGTTGTAGTACATCATGGGCGCACTTTCACCGATAAACGCAGACACCCGAGTTATACCAGGCAAATCACGGATCATCGACTCTACCTCACGAGCCAGTTCCTCGGTGTTGGCTATGCTGCTTGCCGCAGGAAGACGTACTTCAATATGAAACTGGTCGCGATCCGCCGGAGGGAAAAACGCTACGTCCAGCGTTGGCATAAGCACAATCCCACCCATGGGTACGCACAGAGTGATAACCATGGCAGCCACCGGATGACGCAGCGCACTTTGTATCGTACGGCGAAAGCCTCGCTTCACTATGCTCGTTACACTATCTCTAGTGCCAGGCGGTTTAGCAGCCACCTTGGCTAACAGCATGGGGGAAAGCGCAGGTACTAATAGCAGAGACACGAGATAGGAGCTGACCAGCGCCACCATGACCGCCAGGGCCAGCGGCCCTACAAACTCCCCTGCCGGGCCGGGCATCAGCACAATCGGCATAAACGCCAGAATGGTTGTTAATGTGCTGGCTAGCAGTGGAACGGCGAGATGACGCAGAGTATCCCGAGTCGCGGCAATGGCGGAATCACCCTTCAGGAAGCGTTCGCGAAGAGCGTTGGTCATCACAATAGCGTTATCCACCATTAGCCCCAGCGCCACAATGATGCCTGTGATGCTCATTTGATGGATATCAATGCCCAATGGCTTAAAGAGAGCCAGGGTCAGTAGCGCGGTGGCGGGAATGGCTAATCCCACCGTCACTGCTGAGCGCCAACCCATGGTCAAAAAAAGGATGGCTATCACCAGCACCAAGCCCAACAGCAGGCTTCCAGCAACGTCACTTAAGCGCTGGTTGGTATAGCTGGCCTGCTCAAACACTTCCTCTACCTGAATACCGAGGGGTAGCTCATCCTCAAACGCCGCCAACTGTTGCTGCGCCCGATCTACCCAAGCATCAATCCGTTGACCGGGTGCCATGCGCGCGCCAACAAACACCGCTCGCTGTCCGTTTAGTAGTGCAGCCGTCGCTGGTGGGTCTTGCACACCGCGGCGCAGCTCGGCCAGTTCGCCAAGCGTTACCGTTTGTCCCTGTTGGGTCGCTACGTCGACATCACGCAACCGGTCTAGCGCACCAAACTCACCGCTTAGGCCTACCGTTAGTCGGTGTCCACTGGAGACCACTTCACCTGCGGCACGACGGCCATCACTGGCTTCAATAAGCGTGGCGAGCTGCCCTACGGAAAGCCCCAGGGCATTAAGCTCTACAGGATCAACCATGACCTCGACCTGCTCGCCTGCAACGCCAAAACGATGGGTATATTCTGTGCCTGCAATCCGCCGAAGCTGGTCTTCCAAACGTTCGGCGTAGCGCTCCATGAGCTGACGATTAGGTTGAGAATCCAGTGTCCAATGCAGTGCGGCCACCAGGCTGAATGCATAGCCTCGATCGTCTAACAGTTCGGGAGAGTGCACGCCGCTTGGCAGCGTTAGGGCAACATCGCCAAGCTTATCTCGCACTCGGCTCCATACGGGCGTTACGTTGGTCACCTCATCTTCTAGCTCAATACTAATCAGAGCAATGCCTTGCCGAGACGTGGTTTCCAGCACTTTAATCTCAGCAATGGTACGCAGCTCATCCTCAATAGGCCGCGCCACTAGGGCTTCTATTTGTTCAGGTGTCGCACCAGGGTACGGGGCAAGAACGGTGGCCATACGCGCCACGAGATAAGGATCCTCCGCTCGCGGAAGCGTTTGAATTGCCGACAGTCCAGCCACTATAAGGAGCCCGACAACGAGCGACACCAAGCGACGGTTAAATAACCATTCAATGCGCTGCATGGGGCACTTCTTCACTAAGTGTGACTATCTGCCCTGGAAGAATGCGATGGGTGCCACTGGTTATCATCCGCATACCGGGCGCCAGCGTGCCGCGCACAAATGCTTGGTCGACCGACGTATGCAGCAGTTCCACGCTTGCCCGTGCCACACGGTAGCGGTCATTTTCCAACGTTTCGGCCACCAGCACATTCCACAAACCACGATCAGCGGCGATCAAGGCATCCAGCGGCACCCAGTACCCACGGGCTGGCTCTGTAATCCCATAGCGAAGCTCTACCAAATCGCCAGGAACAGCGATGGTTGACGGCTCCATTGACACCACCAGCGTCTGAGTGCGGCTATCGTGATCCACCTGGGGGAGCCGTGTGCGCACTTTTCCACTGACGGTGTGACCATTGACGCTGAGCGTTACAGGCTCTCCAGGCACAAACGTTGCAGCAAGCCGCGCAGGCAAGCCCAGGTGCGCTTCAAGTTGCTCAATATCGACAAGATCAAAGGCAGTGGTTCCACTATTGATCAAGCTGCCTACGCTTACATAGCGCTCAATAACTCGCCCTGAAAAAGGAGCTGTTAAGGTGCTGTCATCCAGGTCTGCCGTTAGGCTGGCATGCTCAGCCGCAAGCGCGGCAAGGCGGGCTTGCAGTGTCAATCTATCGGTGCGGGCCTGATCCAGCGCGGTGCGGCTGGCAAAATTATTCTGATTTAGCTGCGCTTCACGCTCTTCCTGGCGCTGAGCAAGCGCCAGACTGGCACGGGCTTCATCGCTTCGCGCCACCACTTCAGCTAATCGGCTCTCCAAACGGCGGGTATCAAGGGTGGCCAGCATGTCGCCCTCTTCAACCGCATCCCCTCTATCAACGATGATGCTATTCACACGCCCTGCTGGCTCGAATGCTAACGACACCGATTGGTGCGCCACTACTCGCCCGGTTAAGCGAACATCGCGCTTAAGCTGCTCAGCTTGCTCAAGGTGCTGAGTTGCTACCTGGAGCAGGACATTGTCAGTTCCCTGCTGACGGCCCAGCTGGGCATTGCTGTGCCGACTGGTGAGCAGCGCTATCACCGCTAAGGTGGCCCCGATCATCAATAGCGCCATCAGCGTGCCCAGCAACCGGTGACGCCAGGAGGTTTCAAGCGGCTTGCCCATTATGGCCTCGAAATGGTTTATTATTGAACGATACCGTTCACTATAATATGTGTACGCTGGCGTTCAATATTTATTTTTCGATAGGCATGGATTCCACTGAATGACTCGCGATCAACACAACCCGCCTGACCAAAAACGTAGCCCTGGGCGCCCCAAAGATAGGGTGAAGCACAATGCGATGCTGGATGCTGCGGCGTGTCTGTTTTTTCGCAATGGCTTGGAAGGTGTCACCATGGAAGCTGTCGCCCGCGAGGCGAACGTTTCCAAAGTGACTGTGTACGGCCATTTTGCGACCAAAGAGGCGCTATTTGGTAGCGTGATTCGACGTGAGACCGACACAATTCGTCGTGGGCTACACAAGCTGCCTGATACCCACGAGGCGGTTCGTCAATCGCTTATTGAGGTCGGCACCAGCCTAGTACACTTTTTATTAGAGCCCCATGTGCTGGCGGTTGAGCGCGTGATGAATGCGCAAGGCAAACAGCACCCGGAGCTATTACAGGCTTTTTTCGAAGCAGGTCCCTGGGCCACTAAACAGTGGCTACAGGAGAAACTGGAGGGGCTAACTCATGCTGGGCAGTTAACGCTGGATGCTCATGGGCTGGCTGCCGACCAGCTGTGTAGCATGTGGCAAGGCATGCTGGTCACAGAAGTGCGGATGGGCGTTCGCCAGCCCCCTAGCGATAAAGAACTTCATCTCCAGATCAGTAGTGCCGTGGATGTCTTTTTAGCAGCCTATGGGAAAACAACGCTAGCGCCGCTCCAGCACACCTATTAGCTCTGGAATCGACAGGCTTTGGTCTTCAACTGAGTGGTAAAGGTTACGGACCGCTTCTGCAATACCGCCTTCCACGGCAAGTTGATTGGTCATGGTGTGATAGTAACCAAGGTCTTTACTGGCATTGGCAACGCTAAACTTAAAGCCCGAAGGGTCGTTGTCAGCGATATAGGGACGCAGCCGCTCAAGCACAACGCCACCGCCACCGCCTGCGCCAAGTACTTCTAACAACGCAGTATCACTGATGCCTGCTTTGCGAGAGGCAGCCGTGGCTTCGGCCAATACTGCCGAAAAACCTAAAGAGACGAAGTTATGCAGCAACTTAAGGGTATGCCCCGCCCCTACATCGCCCGCATGGGCAATATTTTCAGCAAAGCCCTGTAGTAGCGGCAGCGTTTCATCAAACAACTCTTTTGGCGCGCCAACAATCAAGTTGAGCCGCCCTTCCGCCGCTTCTTTGGGTGTGCGGGTCATCGCCGCATCCATAAAGCGCCCGCCAGCATCAGTCACTTTGGCGGCGACTTTTTCAGTTGAACTAGGCAAAGCGGTGGAGCAATCCACCACCACACAGCCGGGCTTTAATCCTTCCAACACACCGTTGGGCTCAAACAGCACCGCTTCTACCTGGGGTGAGCCCGTGACGCATAGAATCACCACTTCCACGCTCTGCGCCACCTCCCGGCCCGAACTCAGTGCGGTGGCGCCAGCGGCCAACAGGTCTTCCACTGGCTGATTACCCGGGTGCTCAAGAAAACTGACCTGATGGCCGGCACGCAGCAGGCTGCTGGCAATCCCATGACCCATCAAACCGACACCGACGATGCCTACTTGGCGTACTGTTGTCATTGTTATCTCCGTAAAGGTGAAGCGTCCGTTAATGTTTAATCGCGATGGTTTTAATCCGTGTGTAGCTACGCAGACCTTCAAAACCCTTCTCTCGACCATGGCCTGAGCGACCAACGCCTCCAAAAGGTAGCTCAACACCACCGGCGGCGCCGTAGTTGTTAATAAATACCTGGCCACTGCGAATGCCTTTGGCTAAGCGCAACTGACGACCCCCATCTCGGGTCCAGATACCTGCACACAGACCAAAATCGGTAGCATTGGCGAGTGCCAGCGCTTCGGCTTCATCCTCAAACATCTGCACTACCAGCACTGGGCCAAACAGCTCTTCTCGAAGTACTTCATGCCCCTCAGGAATATCGGTCAGCAGTTGAGGCAGTACGAAATGACCGCCAGCCGGTGCGCTAGACGCTAACTGGCCTTTTGCCGCGACACGAATACCGTCGGCTTCAGCCGCCGCCAAACGCGCTTCCAATTTGGCTTTTTGGCGTGCATTGATCAGCGACCCGCAGTCGGCGTCTGCTTCGCCTGCATCACAGCGCAAGGCAGCAAAGCGCTCACACAGATTTGCCACCACACTATCTGCGATTTCACGCTGCACCAGCAGGCGGCTGCCTGCCGAGCAGGTCTGACCCGCGTTTTGAATGATTCCACGCACCACCGCCGGCAGTGCGGCATCGAGATCCGCATCAGCAAACACTAGCTGGGGCGATTTACCGCCTAATTCCAAGGTGACGGGAACATGGTGCTGTGCCGCCGCTTGGGCAACCTGTGTACCGGTCTCCGGCGAGCCGGTAAACGAGAGATGATCAATCTGGGGATGGCCAGCCAGAGCCGCACCCGCCTCATAACCCAGCCCAGGCACCACATTAAGCGCCCCGGATGGAAGGCCATGACTAACAGCCAGTTCCGCCAAACGAAGTACGCTCAAGCAGGCATCTTCCGCGGGCTTGAGCACAATGGTATTGCCTGCGGCTAATGCCGCCGCCACACAGCGCCCAAATATCTGCGATGGATAGTTCCAGGGAATAATCTGCGCACACACCCCATAAGGTTCGCGTAGCGTCATTACGGCAAAATCATTTTCAAAGGGAATAGTCTCACCGTGCAGCTTGTCTGCCGCTCCGCCGTAAAAGCGGAAGTAGCGTGCGCAAGCGGAGATATCGCCCTTGGCTTGGGTCATCGGCTTGCCGGTGTCGGCACACTCAAGCTGCGCCAACTGCTGGTGATGCGCTTCGATAACCTCCGCAAAGCGCAGCAGCCATTCGCTGCGCTGCCGAGCAGCCCAACTGGCCCACTCACCTAATTCACCAGTAAATGCTTGCCGTGCCGCCTGTACCGCTGCATCTACCTCTTCCGCTTGGCTGCGAGCAATACGCGCCAAGGGCTCGCCAGTAGCGGGCGCCTCTACCTGTAGCGTAGCGGCAGTCGCTAACCACTCTCCCGCTATCAGCGCCTGCTGTGGTGGCAGGTTCAACGCGTGTGACATTTCGCACTCCTTTGTTGTGATTATTTTGAAAACTTAAAAGTCCATTCACCTAACCATAGAAGATATTCACCAACCCCATCGAGATCCAAGGCATATAAGTAATCGCCATCAGGCAGGCCAGCACCACCAGAACAAAGCGCACCAGCCAAGGCAGCATTTGATCAATCGAGATTTTGGCAACCGCACAGGCAGCAAATAGATTCACACCCAATGGCGGCGTAATCATGCCAAGCGCCAGATTGACTACCATTACCAGGCCAAAATGCACGGGGTGAATACCAAACTGAATGGCTATCGGCGTTAGGATTGGTGCCAGTACCAAAATAGCAGCGGAGGTCTCAATAAACATGCCGACAATCAGCAGCAATGCATTGACCACCAGTAGGAACATCATCGGATTATCAATAGTGTTGGTGACCAGGGTGGCAATGTGCGCAGGCAGCCCCGTACGGCTGAGTAGAAAGCTGAACAGTGAGGCTGCGGCAATAATCAGCATCACCGCTGCGGTGGAAATGACGCTCTGGCGAAAGATTGGCCACATATCGGCCATTTTCAGCTCACGGTAGTAGAACCCACCCACAATTAAGGCAAAAAACACCGCGACTGCCGATGCTTCGGTTGGGGTAAAAATACCACCATAAATACCGCCAATCACTACCACCGGCATCAGCATCGCCACCCAGGCGCGCTTCACCGAGATCATAAAACCGGTGCTGTCTTTATAGTCATCCTTACCGTAGCCACGAATCTTGCAGAATATGTAGAGAAAGATGATCAGCGCACAGCCAATCAGTATGCCGGGGCCAATGCCCGCCAGAAACAGCTGCCCAATGGAGGTATCGGTACTCACGCCGTACAGGATCAGTGGAATGGAGGGTGGGATAAGCACGCCAAGCTCAGCGGATGACGCCTGAATAGAGGCTGCCAAAGGCTTTGGGTAGCCGTGTTTGACCATCGCCGGGATCAAAATGGCGCCGATGGCAAAGGTGGTGGCTACGCTTGATCCTGATACCGCCGCAAACATCATGCAGGTGAGCACACAGGACATCGCCAACCCGCCCTGTACTCGTCCAACAATGGATTTGGCCAAGTCCACCAGCCGCTGAGATATACCGCCTGCTGCCATCAGGTTACCGGCAAGAATAAAAAACGGAATTGCCATTAGCGGGAATTTATCGATGCCGATAAACATCTGCTGGGGGACTAGCAGCAGCGGCAGACGGGTAAAGAATTCGATGCCAATAATCGACGCCAAGATAATGGATATGGCAATCGGCACACCGAAGGTAAACAGTATGATCAGTGACAGGCCAATCACCATATTCATGGCTGTGGCCCCCTTTTTGATAAGTGGCCTTCTTTTAGATGCTCAGCTTTTAACAGTTCTGCTTCTAGAAGCTTGTCATCTATAAGCTCTGCCTCAGGGCTTATCTCGCTGTTTTCTGGCCCCACCTTTTCACGCCCGCTGAGCTGCGCCAGTAGCCGCGCAACCACCGCGACAATCGCAAAACTTGCCCCGGTAGGGATGGCAGCGTAGGCCCAGGCCATCGAGATATTCATGCCCGACATGGTTTGATTGCTCACGCGTATGGTCATTTGAATGCCGTAATGGATCAGCACGCCAAGGACCAGCAAGCAACACAACACAATAGCGACTTCCAATAGTGTCAGAAAGCGCGCTGGCACCACTTTATAAACCACCTCCACCGCCATCATATAACCGCCTCGAAAGGTGGCGGCGGCGGCCATAAACACACACCAGATCATCGCCGCGCGGGAGGCAACTTCTGTCCAGGTAGAAGGGGCGTTAAACACAAAACGGGTAAGCACCTGATAAAAGCTGAGCGTGACCGATATCGCCAGCATGGCGACAGCGATCAGCATGGCGAGCCGAGTTAACTGATGCTCCAAACGCAAAAATACCGCTAGCATAATATGTCACCGTACCAAAGCGGCCTCCGGCACCGCCGGAGACCAAGGTGGGGAAGCGCTCGACCGGGTGAATTAACAACCGCTGGCTTTTTCCTGAATGCGCTCGAGCATTTCGGTGCCGTACTGCGAAGTAAATATCTCGTAGGCTGGCTCCACCGCCTCTTGGAAGGGCGCAATATCGATATCGGTTTTTACTGTCATGCCATTCTCTTCCAGCAGTGCGACCCCTTCGCGTTCCAAACGCGATACCTCTTCACGGGTGGCTTCTGCTGACGCTGCCGCAGCCTGCATAAACCAATCACGCTCCTCTTCGCTTAAACCGTCCATAAGAATGGGTGAACCAAGCACAATGGCAGGAGAGTAGACGTGTCCAGTGAGTGAGAGGTAGTCCTGCACTTCCCAGAAGTTGGTCGCCACAATGACGGTAATAGGGTTTTCCTGACCATCAACGGTGCCCTGCTGAAGCGCAGTGAACAGTTCAGGGAAAGCCATCGGTGTTGGCCGTGCGCCCATTTGGCGGAATGCTTCCTGATGAACCGCGTTCTCCATGGTGCGCACACGCAAGCCTTCGGCGTCTGCTGGCGTCGCAATTTCACGGCGGCTATTGGTCAGGTGACGGAAACCGTTTTCCGACCACGCTAAACCCACTAGGTCATGCTCACCCATTTTTTCCAGCAGCTCATCGCCAAGCTCACTATCTAGCACACAGCGGGCCTGGTCGTAGTTTTCAAACAGGAACGGTAGGTCGAGCACATAGGTTTCAGGTACGAAGTTTCCCAGCGGACCTGTTGAGGTAATCACCACATCCACAGTGCCAATTTGCAGGCCTTCAATCATCTCCCGCTCGCCGCCCAGCGACCCTGAGGTGTGCTCGGTGACCGTAAACTCGCCATCTGACAGGCGCTCTAGCGTCTCCTTAAACGCATCTGCGCCAACCGAGTAGTGCGATGTAGAAGAGAGCGTGTGGCCCAGGTTCACTTCCGTTGCGGCGTGGGCCTGAAGTGCCATACCGGCAGTGGCGATACCGCTAATCGCTGCGACCAGAACATGGCGCTTGATTGTTGTTGTCACGTAATGCTTAGTCATTTTAGTGCCCTCTTTATATTGTTGTGAGGGTGGTCATTGAGGCAACTTATCCACGTGGGGTCGCCCAGGCAGTTTCCTACCGCTACCGGCAGGTCAAAAAATCACGACTGTTCCGAAACGAACGCATCAATAATCTGTTTGAAATTATCATCACCCACAAAGCCAAGCTGCTTGGCTTTGGCAGTCTCAAAGCGTGCAGGCCAGCTCGCCACAATAGCTTCGATGCGTGGGTCGGGCTCATGGCGCACCAGTGAAAGCGCCTGCTCCCCCGCGGCTTCACGCAGCGCTTCCAGCATTTCTGCCACCGTGACGGTGATCCCTGGCAGCATAAAGGCTCGAAAAGGCGCCAGCGCATCGCTCGACACCTCAGCGCCATGAATCAGCGCATCCACTACTTTGCCCGGTGACATTACAAACATCGGCAGTTCAACAGGCACGGGGCAAATCGCTTCTTCGTCATTCAGCGGTTCACGCAAAATACTGGAAGCAAAGCTGGAGGCGGCGGCGTTGGGCCGACCAGGGCGAATCACAATGGTCGGCAGGCGTAGCACAAGGCCATCAATCAGCCCACGGCGGCTGTAATCGTTGATTAACAGCTCGCACATGGCCTTTTGGGCACCATAAGAGTTTTGTGGATGGAGTGCCGTCATATCATCCAGCACGTCAGGCAGCTCACCGCCATAGGCCGCCACCGAGCTGGCCATGATCAAGCGTGTGTGCGTTAACGCCTGTGCCCGACAGCCTTCAAGCAGCGCCCGCGTGGCATCAAAGTTAACCCCCATGCCGAGTTCCAAATCCGCCTCTGCTGCTGAACTCACCACCGCCGCCAGGTGATAAATAACATCAGGGCGCTGCTCCAGTACGCTATCCAGCGCGTTGGGCGCAGTAATATCCAACGCCAATGATGACACCGCGACGTTTCCTGCTGCGGGCAACGGTGCTTCTATCTGATCAATCAGCGTTAGCCGAGTAATTGGCTGCTGGCGAAGCTCACCTCTAGCCAGTAGTTGTTGCACCAATCGCTGGCCTAGAAAACCCGCCGCGCCGGTAATCGCGATATGCATTGTTGTGCTCCTGTGCGCTGTTGTTTTTGTTTCTTTGTTTAGCCCTGAGCGGTCAGCCCCCAGGGTTCGCCCCATACCAAACCTGCACGAGTCTCTGCCCTTGGGCGATACTCGCAGCCGATCCAGCCGGTATACCCCAGCGCCCTTAACCGCTCAAAAATAGCGGGGTAATGCACCTCGCCTACATTGGGCTCGTGCCGCTCGGGCACCCCCGCGATTTGGATATGGCCAATCGCGTTGAACTGGCGCTCAAGGTGGCGAATCAAGTCGCCGTCCATAATCTGGCAGTGGTAGAGGTCAAACTGTAGCTTTAGATTTTCCGCGCCGACCTCTTCCAGCACCGCCATGGCTTGGGTTTGGCGTGACAGGAAAAATCCTGGCATATCACGGGTATTGATCGGTTCGATCAGTATCTCTCGACCAACCTTGGCCGCTTCACTCGCCGCAAAGCGCAGGTTGCGGATATAGGTGGCGTGGTGTTCAGCCTGGGTCGCTGCATCAGCACCTTCGGGCAGTAGCCCCGCCATGGCATGAACACGAGGGCAGTTGAGCGCTTCGGCGTAACGCAGCGCCTCGATGACTGAATCACGGAACTCCCCTTCTCGCCCCGGCAAACTTGCTAAGCCACGCTCACCGGCCTCCCAATCCCCCGGAGGAAGATTAAACAGTACCTGCTCCAACTGCGCCTCTTGCAAGGCATGCTTTATATCTTCAGCGTCAAACGCATAGGGAAACAGGTACTCAACGCCTTTAAAGCCTGCGCTCGCCGCGGCGGCAAAGCGGTCTAAAAAGGCGTGTTCGTTAAACAGCATGCTGAGGTTGGCGGCTAATCGAATCATCGCGGTGCTCTTGTTATGAACTGCATTGATATTGTTCAGAAAGTGTCGTTAGTCACGCGGAAAACGCGCTTCCAGCTCAGCGACTTGCTCAGGCGTTAACCCCCGCGGGTTTTCGCCCCGTAGCAGCAGGTAAAGCTTGGCAGTCTCTTCCAGCTCTTCCGTAGCATAAACCGCCGCTTCGAGGTTCTTACCCGCCACCACCGGGCCGTGGTTGGCCAGCAGTACCGCGCTGTGCTTACCCGCCAATCCCCGCACCGCCTCGCCCAGCTTGGGGTCGCCGGGAATGTGGTAGGGAATCAGCGGCAGCTTGCCCACCCGCATCACGTAGTAGGCGGTCAGCGGTGGAATACAGTCGCAGGGATCGACCCCCGGCAAACATGACACCGCCACCGAGTGAGTGGAGTGCAGATGCACAATCGCCCCGGACTGCGGGCGCTCGTCGTACATCGCCATATGCAGGAACTGCTCTTTAGTGGGCGCATCACCGCTGAGCAGTTGGCCGTGTTGATCCAGATGCGAGATCCGCGCGGGATCTAGCCTCCCCAGGCAGGCGTTGGTGGGCGTCATTAGCCAGCCACCGTTTTCCAAACGCACACTGATATTGCCGCTGGAGCCCATGGTGAGGCCACGATCAAACAGCGATTTGCCCAGGGTACTGATCTGTTCCCGCAGGCTGTTTTGGTGATGATGGCGAAGGTGCACGCTCATGCCATCACCTCAAACGCGCGAGTAAAGAAGTCCACCCCACCGAAGTTGCCGGACTTCAGCGCCAGCGATAGCGGCGCCTCGCGCCCTGCCAGCGGAGCCTGGGTCCAGGGCACACCGGGGTCGATCTGCTCGCCAATGCGAAGGGTAGTAATGCCGAGTGCTGAGACGACTGCGCCCGAGGTTTCCCCCCCGGCCACCAGCAAGCGGCCCACGCCTTCGTTGACCAGCGTGACAGCCAGTTGGCTCAAGGCCTCTTCGACGAGATGGCCCGCACGCTCCACGCCCAGTTCGGCTTGTGCGGCTTTCACTCTCTCTGGATCCGCTGAGGCGTAGATCAATACCGGAGCGTTGCTGGATAAACGCTCCAGGGCAAAGGCCAGCGCTTGCTCCCACTGTTTGTCTCCTTCGCTCAGCGTTAACGGTTCCAGGGCAAAGCCACCGTCAGGGTGCTTGGCCAGAAAATCCGCCACCTGAGCCAGCGTCGCCCGGGAGCAACTGCCGGAGAGCACCAGCGCACCGCCTGAAGCCGGAGATAAACGGCCCGGCTCAGTGATCCTTTCTAGCCAGCCCTGGGCACGGTACTGAGCTGGCAGCGCCTGCCCCAGACCAGAGCCACCGGTGACTAATCGCATCAAGACGGTGGCGTCGGCCAACACCTCCAGATCCTGCTCATCCAGGGAATCACAGATCACATGGCGAACGCCTTGCTCAGCCAGTGCTGATAAATGAGTACGGGTGGCCTCCGCCCCTTTAGCCAGCACGGCACGGTTGGCCAAGCCCACCGGGTGTGGTGTTTGGTGGGAGAGCACGCGGACTAAATCCGCATCTTGCATGGGGTTTAGCGGGTGGTGTTGCATGCCGCTATCGTTAAGCAAGCGATCACCGACAAACAGATGGCCCTGGTAGACCGTACGGCCATTAATCGGGAAGGCGGGTACCATCACGGTTTGTTGGGCATGAAGCCTTTCCAGAAGCGCATCGGCCACCGGGCCAATATTGCCCTGATCGGTGGAATCAAAGGTGGAGCAGTACTTAAAGAACAGCTGTCGGGCGCCCTGCTGGCGGAGCCAATCCAGCGCCGCCAGGGAGTCCACCACGGCCTCATCCACTGGGCAGGAGCGGGACTTTAACGCCACCACCACCGCATCAATCTCTTGCAGATCGATCTCCTCGCAAGGTACGCCGATTACCTGCAGGCAGCGCATGCCGCCACGCACTAGGTTATTGGCGAGGTCGGTGGCCCCGGTAAAATCGTCGGCGATGGCGCCAAGCACGATCCCCTTGTGTTGGCTCATTACTTCGCCCCCTCAGCATCGTTAGCAGCTTCAGGCAATTCAATGCCAGAGAGGCGCTGATAAACCTTAATCACTGCCGCGTCATCTTCGCGACCAAAGCCTGCGCCGCTAGCGGCGGTAAACTGCTGTAAGGCGCTCGATGCGATAGGTGTAGACAGCGCCAGCTCGCGACCTGTTTGGTGAACGATATTGAGGTCTTTAACGAAGATATCCACTGCCGAAAGCGGCGTGTAATCGCCACTCAAGATATGCGGCACGCGGTTCTCGAACATCCAGGAATTACCCGCTGAGTGGGTAATCACCTCATAAATCACCTCAGGGTCGAGCCCCATACGAATGCCCAGCGCCATGGCTTCGGCAGCGGTGGCAATATGCACCCCTGCCAATAGCTGGTTGACCAGCTTCATGCTGGAGCCTACGCCAGGCGCATCGCCAAGGCGATAGACCTTGGCGGCCATGGCATCTAGTACCTGCTGAGCTTTCTTAAACACCTCAAGCGTACCGGATGCCATCACCGATAAATCACCGCTTTTAGCTTTCGCAGCACCGCCACTAATAGGGGCATCCAGCATCAACATACCCGCCACCGACAAACGCTCTCCTAACTGCTTCGCCTGGCTTGGGGCGACCGTGGCACATTGTAAAATAACGCTCTCTGCCGCCAAGTGCGCGACCACACCTTGCTTTCCAAAAAGTACTTCTTCGACCTGCTGACCATTGACCACAATCACCAGTACAACATCACAGTGAGCAAGCTCTGCTGGCGTCGCGACACTCTTTCCACCAGCAGTCACAAAGGCTTCTCTCGCACCGGCAGAGATATCACAGCCTGTCACTTGAAACCCTTTATTAAGCAGCACAGTGGCGGTACCCATACCCATAGCGCCTAGTCCAATCACGCCTATCTGTTGGGATTGCTGTTGATCTTGAATCACCTGCCGCCACCTCACTGTTGTTGTATTTGGCAACTGCTGTAATTAGTAACTGATGTATCTGGCAACTCTGCACGAGGTCTTTATAGCCATATGGTAGCGCTGTCATGATAGCGCTACCATTCGTTTTAGATTATTCTCTGCGTAACAACAAGCTGAACATTAGGGCCCTGCGACCAATGTCTAAAGACCCCATTAATACCGCTAAACAGCGACGCCGCTCGGACCAAGTCACGCTTAGCCAAGTTGCGCAGATGGCGGGGGTATCTCCGATTACGGCATCGCGAGCACTCAACTACCCTGACAAAGTCAGCGACAGCGCGCGACACAGTGTTTTAGAGGCCGTAGAGAGTTTGGGTTACGTACCCAACTTGGTCGCAGGCAGCCTGGCTTCTTCCCGTTCACGGCTGATTGCCGTAATTGTGCCCTCGCTGATTAATAGCGTGTTTGTGGAAGTGATCAAAGGCCTGCAGGAAACCCTCGAAGCCGAGGGTTATCAGATACTGCTGGGTAACACCGACTACGATCTAGACCGCGAGTATCAGTTGGTACGTACGTTTTTAGGCTGGTCGTGCTCTGCGCTGGTGACCGCTGGGCTGCGCCATAACTCGGCGTGCCATACGCTGCTGGCCAACTGGGACCACCCCATCATGGAAGTTATGGAGCTGGGACAAGGCATGGATCTGAATGTTGGGCTGGACCATGTGGCTGCTGGCCGCTGCATGGCCAACCACCTGTTCGACCAAGGCTACCGCCATATCGTGTATGTGGGTGCACGGCTTGCTCACGATTACCGCGCAGGCATGCGATATGAAGGGCATAAAGAGGTGCTACAGGCGAAGGGCATAGAAGCCCCCTTGGTGGAGCTCGACACCCTGGGTAGCCTGCAGGCAGGGGCGGACAGCCTGGCCAAGGTATTAGCGAAGTACCCTCAAGCCCAAGCCATCCACTTTGCTAATGACGACTTAGCAGCAGGCGCCCTGCTTGCCGCTCAGCGCCAGGGGCTTAACGTGCCCGGCGATATCGCCATTGCCGGGTTTAACGGCCTGCCGCTTGGCCAGCATGTAACGCCTCAACTCACCACAATCTTGTCACCCCGGGAAGAGATGGGCCGCTTAGCCGCCAAAGAACTTATCCGCAGGCTAAGCGGTAAAAACGTCTACCGCCGCCAGCACGATGTGGGATTTACGCTCCAAATAGGCGGCAGTACTTAGGCATTCCCAGCTTTTACACCGCTGGCGGTTGACCAAGTATCTCCAAGCCTGACCCCAGTTCGTTTTCAATCGCCTGACCAATGGCTAAAAGTTTAGCGTCCTGCCACGGCCCGGCGAGCACTTGCAGGCCAACCGGCATGCCCACCGCGTCTTTCCCCACCGGTAGCGTTAAGGCACATAGACCCAGGAAGTTAGCAATCACCGTATTGCGCAGGGCGTGCATATTGGCTTTGGGATAAGCGCCTTCTGGCTCAAGGCTTTCGATGGTGGGCGGGGTAATCGCCACCGTAGGGGTGAGCACCGCATCAACATCGGACATACGGGCGGCGGCAGATTGATAGAGCGAATCCAGTATTGTGCGACGACGCACATACTCCCAGGCAGGCATTGTATCTGCAGCAGCAACGCGGGCAGCCACATTGGGGTCGAGGGAGTCGATCATCTCGGGTAGTTCAGTTTTTAGAAACGCTGCCAGCTCTGCCGCGGCCACACCGCCCAGCTTGAACAACTCATAAGCTTCATCGATGCCAGGCAGTTCCAAGGTGACTATTCGTGCACCGGCGGCTTCGAGCTGTTTGATCGCCGCACGAACCGTTTCCGCGATACCAGGGCTGCAGTCGTCCCAGAAAAATGTTTCCGGAACGCCAAAGGTAAGACCCGCAAGGGAGGGCGTCGCCGGTACTCGATCATCTTTACCAGCAAGCTGGCTGTCCAGTGCATCAAACGCAAAGGCGATATCATCCACCCGTCGCGCCAGCAGTCCTGGGGTATCCAGCGTGGTCGAGAGCGGTACGATCTGCTCGGTGGACCAGCGCCCCGCAGTGGTTTTCAACCCTACTACGCCGGTCATGGACGCTGGGATGCGCACCGAACCCGCGGTGTCAGTGCCTAACGCCAAGCTTACCGTACCACCCACCAGGGACACACCGGCCCCGGAGCTGGAACCGCCAGGCGTGCGGTGCGCCGTTGTATCCCAAGGGTTGCGCGGCGCTCCCCAATGGGCATTGGTGCCTAGTCCACCAAAGGCAAACTCAACGGAGTGGGTTTTACCCATCACGGAAGGCAGCTGCTTTAACAGGGTGCTTACCACAGGGCCGGGGCGCTCCCACCGTTTGGGCAGTCGCTGAGAAGATCCGGCGTAGGTGGGCAGCCCGGTGACGGCGTAGATATCTTTGATCGATACCGCCATGCCCATAAGCCCACCGCTGTCTCCACCTTGGGCGAGCACGGCATCTGTGGCTTTAGCCATCGCCAGGGCCTGCTCGCCATTCCAGGTGAGGTAGGCGTGATCGTGTTGGCCGCGCTGCTGATACGCCGCGATAGAAGCCTCGGCAAGTTCAGACGCGGTGAGGGTGCCTGCCCGCAGGCGTGCACGTTGCTCACGTAAGGGTAGATAAATCACTGAATCCTGCATGCGTTATATTCCTCCTTGGCGTGCTTAGCGCACTTCAAATATCGCTTCGACTTCCACCGCGGCATTGCCGGGCAGTGTCGCCACCCCAATTGCAGTTCTGGCATGGCGACCTGCATCACCAAACAGGGCGACAAATAGCTCTGATGCGCCGTTGATAACCAGCGGAACATCGTGAAAGCCCGGCGCCACATTGACGAAGCCATTCATGCGCACGCAGCGCACCACCCGAGAGAAGTCACCATCAACAGCATCGCTCAATTCCGCCAAGAGGTTTAAAGCGCACGCCTGGGCCGCCAGTTTGCCGGTTTCAAGATCAAATTCACCGCCCACCTTGCCAGCATAGAGAACATCACCGTCACGTTCGCAAATCTGGCCCGCTAAAAACAACTGGTTGCCCAACCGAGACCAGGGCAGAAACAGACCGCGCGGTGTTGGAATCGCCGGTAATGTCAGGCCCTGATCTGCTACCGCTTGTTCAATCGTTTTACTCATGATTCATTGTCCTTATTGATTAACGTATTCACGCTATTAATTAATAAATTAGCGACGGTAGCCAAGTACTTAGCCACGGTACGTAGGTGATGATAATCAGCGCTATCAGCATCAGACCAATCAGTGGCAAGCAGGCCTTAAACACTTCCTGCAGCGACATTTTGGATATCGCCATGGCGACGAACAGGTTCAGCCCTACGGGGGGCGTAATCATGCCCACCGAGAAGTTAATCAGCGTGATGATGCCGAAGTGAACCGGGTCTACCCCCACCTGAGCGGCAATAGGCTGTAGCAGCGGCGAGAGCACGATGATGGCCGAGGCGCTATCCAGGAAAAAGCCTGCCACTATCATCACGACGTTAAACAGTGCCATGACCTGAAAAGGATCATCCGTCCACGACAGCACCTGTCCCGCCAGTTGACTCGGCGTACCGGTAATCGCCAGCAGCCAAGAGAAGGCCGAGGCACCTGCGGTGATCAGCAGCAGCGTGGCGGAAATCAGCCCCGAGCTTCTCAGCGTCCCTAGCAACTCTCTAAGATTGATAGTGCGATACACCACCATGCCAACAAACAGCCCATATATGCAGGCCACCGCTGCCGACTCCGTTGGGGTAAATATTCCGCTATAGATACCGCCTAACAGAATCACCGGTAGACCGAGGCCCCAGGCGGCTGATTTAAAGGCTGCTAGAATTTCTTTCAGCGTTGGAAAAGGTGAGCGCTCGTAGCCTTTTATGCTGCTATAGACAATGCAGTAGGCGATCAGAATTGAGGCTATAACGATGGCCGGTAATAAGCCTGCTGCAAATAAACGACCTACCGAGGTGCCCGTTACAGAGCCGTAGATAATCAGCGCAATACTCGGCGGCACTATGGGTCCTAACGTACCAGCGGTGGCAATCAAGCCAATCGCAAAGCGTTTATCGTAGCCAGCCGCTACCAGCGCTGGGAACATAATCGAGCCAATCGCCACTACCGTGGCAGGGCTTGAACCAGAAATGGCACCGAAGAATAGACATGACAACACGGTAGCCGCGGCCAATCCGCCGGGCACCCAGCCGACTAACGCCTTGGCAAGATTGATCAGGCGGTCTGAAAGCCCACCAATGCGCATTAACTCCGCCGCCAAAATAAAGAACGGAATTGCCATCAGCGAGAAGTTATTCATGCCGGTAAACATGCGCATTGGCACAATCACTGGGTTGGTGGTACCAAAGAACTCAATTGCGAGAAACACCGCCAAGGCGAGTGAGGCAAATATCGGTAATCCCAACAATAAAACGGCAAAGAAGATCGGTAATAACGCAGTAATCATGGTCGCTCTCCAGGAGTTAAACGAGCTTATCCGACTCAGCCACAAGCTCTTCGGAGAGACTTACCGGAGGCTTATTCCATACTTCACTGATCACCCATAAATAACGCAAGATCAGCAACACACCGGATATCGCAATGGGCAGATAGAACCACGCCATCGGCAGGCGCAGCGCGGCGGTCAGCTGTCCGCGACCAAGCGTATTAAAATAGAGAACAAAGCCGTAATAGGTCATAAAGCCCGCGAACACGATGCCAATGAGTGCGGCGATTAAATGTAACCAGCGATTAATAGCGGGCGTGGCAATCGCATTCAGCACATCCACCGAAATATGGGTGCCATGACGCACACCCATGCTGGCGCCCACAAAACTCATACAAATAATGGAATAAATAACGACTTCTTCAGCCCAAAACAGCGAACCGCTAAAGCCGTAGCGATAGACGACTTGGATGGTGGTGAGGATGGTCGCAATCGACATGAAAACGACCATCGCCACACTTTCCAAGCGATCAAGACATTTATTGAGCGCTTCGAACATGAGATATCCACACCCTTAATGGGTCAGAAGAGAACGGCTTCATTAATGAAACCTAGCCTTAATACTCAATACCTACCGCGTCATAAACCTTATGCAACAGTTCGGTAGTGACGATTGCTTCATACTCTTCGTGCACCGGCATACTGGCTTCAATAAAGGCTTGGCGCTGTTCGGGGGTGAGTTCGTTGATGGCAATCTCGTCTTGAATCGCCTCCAGAATGGTTTCTTCATCCTGTAAGGTTAATTCGCGTGAGGTATCGCGACCGTTATCAAAGGCTTCCCGCATGACCGCTTGTAGATCTTCTGGCAGCGAGTTCCAGGAATCCTGATTTATTACTGTCGCGTAGGCGTGATACGCATGATTGGTGAGCGAGAGATAATCCTGCACTTCATGGAAACGCATAGTGTAGATATTGGCCAGTGGGTTTTCCTGGCCTGAGACCACACCCTGCTGCAGGCCATTGTAGACCTCGGTAAACGCCATTGCCGTCGCGTTAGCGCCGAGGTTTTGATAGGTGGAAATAATGATCGGCGCCTGCATGGTACGCATGCGGATATTGGCCATATCTTCGGGCGTTTCAATCGGGCGATCATTGTTCGAAATATGCCGGAACCCTGCTCCCCAGAAGTTAATGCCAACCATATTATGGCCATCCAAGGTATCGAGGATTTCGCGGCCTACTTCACCATCTAAGGTTTCCACCATGGTGTCGTAATCAGCAATCAAGAACGGCAAATCGAGAATCTGCATGCGGGGTTCAAAATTACCCAGCGTCGCCGTTGGCGGAATACCGATATCGACCAGGCCCATTTGAATCTGCTCAATAATTTCAACATCACCACCCACTTGAGCCGCGGGCAGTACGTTGATTTGAATCCGACCGTCAGATTTCTCTTCTACCTCTTCTTTAAAACGCAGCGCCGCTTGGCCGTTAGGCGTGTCTTCAATTAACACATGGGCGAAGCTGAAGGTGTAGTCAGCTGCATGAAGTTGAGCCGCGCCAAAAGAAGCAACTGCGATAGCAGCAGAGAGAGTGGCTTTCGTCAGAGTAAGTTTCATGTCCAGTACCTTATTTAGTTATGGTGAATTGCTTTTTTTATTTCCTGTTACCTGAGCAGGATTAGATGAATGCTCAGATCATAATGCGCTCCATCGCATCCCCCAGCGCTTCGCGCGGGGTACTACTCAGCAACAGGGCAAGAGCAAGCCTTGCCTTACGTGCACTGATATCGTTAAGCGGTAGCACCCCAGCGGACGCTAAATCGGCTAGGCTGCCGCTAAATTCATAACTGCTATTCACCGGCCCTTGAGCGCAGCTACTCACTATCGCTATGGGCACACCCACGCTAATCAGCTCTTTTATCGAGGCCATCCAACTAGGCGGCACATGACCACGCCCTAAACCATCAATAACTAAGGCTTTTGCCCCGCTTTCAACGCAGGCTTTTAGTAACGCAGGGGAGGCATCCAAATAGGCAGGCAAAAGGTCAACTCTGGGTAACGGAAAGTCCCATCCCGTCACTGGGGGCGCCATCGCCGCAGCCGCGTAATAAAGCTTTACCCGCTGCCCATCGATATACCCCACCGGCCCTGAGCCTGGGGCTTCGAAACCGTTTAGCTGAAAACTGTTCACCTTGCGGGCGTATCGCGCGGCAAAGATCGACTCGTTAAATACCACCACACAGCCAAGCTTGCGCAGTTGAGAGCTGGCAGCCGCCACGATGGCATCACAGATATTTTTAAAGGCGTCAGTGCCTAGATGATGAGGAGCCCGCTGGGAACCGGTGATTACACACGGCTTATCAGCTGGCAGCGTGAGTGACAGAAAATAAGCGGTCTCTTCTAAGGTATCGGTGCCGTGAGTGATCACTAAGCCATCGACGTCTTCCCGGTCTAACGTTTCCCGCCCGTGACGATAGAATTCAGCAAGATCCGTCAGGGTGACGGCGTTACTAGGCTTTTGCAGAATCGAGATCACCTCTAAGGTGACATCAACGCCTGGGGGTAATGCCAACTGATCAAGTAGCTGCTCACCGCTCAATGCACCTGATTCGCTTCGACCTGAATCGCTAGGCTTGCTGGCAATAGTGCCGCCAGTGGTCAGTACCACAATGCGCTTTCTCGTCATGCAAATTCTCGCCTTAAAGTGTCTGGGTCTATTCAAACACCAGACATCAGATGTCTGATTTCAGACTAGACTAAAGCACAAACCATTAGCAAGTCAGTCACACAAACCAAAATAAAATAACTATATTTCTTTTAAATATATGCGATTAAATATCTTAAGCCGCTAGGCTTATGACATTGATAGAATGCAAAAAACACCGATGAGCCACGCGAGGCCCACATGAGTTTGAAACGCCAGCCCGAGACTAACCCGACGAATACAATGTCTTTTGGGGATTCGATGGAGCGTAGTTCCGTTGCGCTGCAGTTGCTTGAACGCATTAAAAGCGCCTTGATAAGGGGTGATCTAAAACCAGGGGATTATCTTCCCTCAGAAACCGAGCTCACTCACAGTTTGGGAATTGGTAAATCGAGCGTGCGCGAAGCCATCAAGATGCTACAAGCTATTGGTATTGTGGAAGTAAAGCGAGGCCAAGGCACCATGATTCGCCGGGAGCCCGGAGCGCCATTGGTGGATCCTATGGCGTTTGGGATGATCTTAGCGCGAGGTATGACGCGGGATGTACTGGAGTTCCGCCTAATGTTTGAACCGGCTTATACCCTACAAGCAATGGGAAGCGCGACAGCAGAGGATCATCGACGCATTCAGCAGAGTATCGACGCCATGGAAGAAGCGATCAGGTCTGGCGCACAAACCTCTCAGCACGATATCGCCTTTCATCGCGCCATTTTGCACAGCACCCATAATCCCATGACTATTCGTGTTGGTGAAACGCTGCTGCAACTGATTGAAGCTGCGCTGGAAACCTCCATGCGCTCACTACCTGAAACCGCCTTAAAAGACCATAAAGCTATCTATGCGGCCTTCAAAGCAGGCGATAGTGCCGGCATTCATGCGGCCATCGCCGTTAGCAGCGAAAGCTGGGAAACCAACCTTACCTATGACGGTGATAGTGAAATAAGCGCAGCGCCACGTTAAAGCGACTTTTTACCACCGCCTACTCTTATAATTCCCGCGATGAACTGAATAAAGCGCCTCTCCCCCACGGGGGAAGGCTTCATTTGCTAGCCCTATAGCCTTTCCTCAACCACCTCCTTATTCCCTTATGAAAACACCTTTCATAACTGACCCTATACCCGAGCATACACAGAGCACACACAGAACAACAATGCTGAATTAAAAAATTACTTATAAGATATTTCTTACATATGAGTAGCGAATGTCTTACAAGAAAAATCAGCAATAACTTACATACATGACAACTTCGACCCACAACAATGAAAGACAAATAACAATGCACTAATAACTAAAACCTTACTTGCGCTATTCGTGATAGCTAATGGGACTGTTTTGGCTCAGCTACTCATACCGGCACGCTTGAGTTCTTACCATCCAATATTCACATACCGCAGGGGAAGGAAATGAAAGCTGAATCTCAGATCGTAACGATAGGCAAGCACCGCATTCATGTTGAGCTCTATCAACAACCTCAAAATACTGAAAGTATTATTATGGTGAATGGTGCATTAGCAACGACCGCCTCATTCACAAACTGTGTAAAATACTTGAGCAATGGTTTAAATGTCATTCTTTTCGACTTACCATTTTCTGGCCAATCGAAACCGTATAACCCTGTTAGCCTGGATTTCTCATAGTACCTCAGCCAGTACCGCACTCAGGCTGTAACACCGCTAAACACCTACTGGCTCGACT